>Ga0302326_10000552_pt1 | contig 103602 bp, 86 predicted proteins | sample Palsa_T0_3_FD_202264 | JGI IMG/M metagenome (GOLD analysis project Ga0302326, IMG submission 202264) | Peat permafrost microbial communities from Stordalen Mire near Abisko, Sweden - Palsa_T0_3 | ecosystem: Environmental > Terrestrial > Soil > Palsa > Peat permafrost | place: Sweden: Abisko... | reverse complement strand
CGGCACGCTGATCGAGGAGCCGCCGGACAATCAGGTGGATCGTCTCGACAAGCTGCGCCTGCTGCCCGGGGTAATCGCCGCGCTGAGCGAGTTGCGGCGCGCCGGTTACCGGCTGGTGATGGTCAGCAATCAGGACGGGCTCGGAAGCCCGCGATATCCGCGTGAGCGCTTCGAGCAGGTACAGGCGTTTCTGCTGCATCTGCTGGCCTCGCAGGGCATCGAGTTCGACCAGGTGTTCATCTGTCCGCACCTGCAGCAGGAGCAATGCCTGTGCCGCAAGCCGCGCACCGGGCTGGTGACCGAGTACCTGCGCCAGCGACCGATCGACCGGGCGCGCAGCGCCATGGTCGGCGATCGCGACACCGACCTGGAATTCGCGCAGGACCTGGGCATCCGCGGCCTGCGCGTCAGCGTCGATGCCGAGCCGGACGGCGAGCACAGCTGGCCTGGCATCACGCGCACGCTGCTGGCACGCCGGGCGCAGTTGTCGCGCAAGACTCGTGAAACCGACATCGAACTGAAGCTGCAGCTCGACAGCGGCGCCGACTGCCACATCGCCACCGGTATCGGATTCTTCGATCACATGCTGGAACAGCTCGCCCGACACGCAGGCTTTACGCTGCAGCTGAGCTGCCGCGGCGATCTGCACATCGACGAGCACCACACGGTCGAGGATTGCGCCTTGAGCCTGGGCGAAGCGCTGCGCCAGGCGCTCGGCGACAAGACCGGCATCGGCCGCTACGGTTTTCTGCTGGCGATGGATGAGAGCGAAGCGCAGGTCGCGCTCGACCTGTCCGGTCGCCCGTATTTCGTGTTTGAAGGACAGTTCGGCCGCCAGCAGGTCGGCGAGTTGCCGAGTGAACTGGTGCCGCATTTCTTTCGCTCGCTCGCGCACAGTCTGGGCGCGGCGCTGCACCTGTCGGTGCGCGGCGAGAACACGCATCACATGATCGAGGCCTGCTTCAAGGGCGTCGGCCGTGCGCTGCGGCCGGCGCTGCGCCGCGACGGCTACGACCTGCCGACCACCAAGGGCACGTTGTGAGCGGCTGCGCATCGTGAGCGGCGGCGTGGATGTGGCGATCATCGACAGCGGCGGCGCCAATCTCGCCTCGCTGCAATACGCGCTCGACCGCCTGGGCGCGCGCTCGATCGTCAGCAGCGACGCGGCGGTGATTGCCGCCGCGCCGCGCGTGCTGCTGCCGGGGGTCGGCGCCGCGGCCGACGCAATGCGCCGGCTGCGTGCCACGGGGCTGGACCAGCTGATTCCGCGACTGCGGGGTCCGCTGCTCGGTATCTGCCTCGGGATGCAACTGCTGTTCGAGCATTCGACCGAGGGCGACACCGCCTGCCTCGGGGTGCTGAGGGGCCGGGTCGAACGCCTGACGGGCGCGCCACAGCTGCCGGTGCCGCACATGGGCTGGAATACGCTCGAGCAGATCGGCGATGACCCTCTGCTGCAGGGAATCGAGCCCGCCAGTCACCTCTACTTCGTACACAGTTACGCCGCAGCGGTCGCCGACAGCACCCTGGCGACGGTGCGCTACGGTCGCGCCCTTGCTGCCGTGGTACGCCAGCACAATTTCCGCGGCGTGCAGTTTCATCCCGAGCGCTCGGCCGCGGCCGGCGCGCGCATTCTGCGCAATTTCCTGGCGCTATAGCGGGCGCGCGCGTGCTGTTGATTCCCTCGATCGATCTGCGCGGCGGACATTGCGTGCGCCTGCTCAAGGGCGACTTTGCGGCCGAGACACGCTACCAATTCGGCGCGCAGGAACTGCTATTGCGTTACCAGCGGCTCGGCGCACGCTGGCTGCACGTCGTCGATCTCGATGGCGCTCGTGACGGCATGCTGAACAATCGCCGCCTGATCCAGCAGCTTGCCGCGCAGCGCGCGGTTGAATTGCAGGTCGGCGGCGGGCTGCGCGACCGCGCCGCCATCGATGACCTGCTCACGCACGGTGTCGCGCGTGTGGTCATCGGCAGCGCGGCGGTGGAGCAGCCCGGGCAGGTGGCGGACTGGATGCACAGCTTCGGTCCCGAACGCATCTGCCTGGCATTCGATGTGCGGCTGGACGCACAGGGGATACCGCGCCTGCACACGCACGGCTGGCAGCACCGCACCGCGCTGTCGCTGTGGGATGCGGTCGCGACATTTTCCGATGCCGGCCTGCAGCACGTCTTGTGTACCGACATCGATCGCGACGGCGCGCTCGGCGGCCCGAACCTGGCGCTCTACTACCAGGCGCTGCAGCGCTTTCCCCACATCCAGTGGCAGGCCTCCGGCGGCATCGCCAGCGGCGCCGACCTGGCGGCGCTGGCCGCGCACGGCGTGCCGGCCGCCATCAGCGGCAAGGCGTTGCTCGAGGAGCGCATTTCGGTCGAGGAGTTACAGCCATACTTGCCAAACGCATAATCCCCTGCCTCGACGTGCGCGATGGCCAGGTGGTCAAGGGGGTGCGCTTTCGCGATCATCGCGTGGTCGGCGACATCCTGGAGCTCGCCGGCCGCTATCGCGACCAGGGCGCCGACGAGCTGGTGTTCTATGACATTACCGCCAGCCCTGAAGGCCGCTCGGTCGATCGCGCCTGGGTCAGCCGTGTAGCGCGCGTACTCGACATTCCGTTCTGCGTTGCCGGCGGCATCAGCTCGGTGGAGGATGCCGAGCAGGTGCTCAACGCCGGGGCGGAGAAGATCTCGGTCAATTCCCCGGCGCTGCACAACCCGCAGCTGATCAACCAGCTCAGCGAGCGCTTCGGATCCCAGTGCGTGGTCGCCGGCATCGACAGTCAGACCACCGCCCAGGGTTACCGGGTATATCAATTCACCGGCGACCCCGCCCGCAGCCGCGACAGCCAGCGCGACACGCTGGCCTGGGTGAGTGAAGTGCAGCGGCGCGGCGCCGGTGAGATCGTTCTCAATTGCATGGCGTCGGATGGCACCCGCCACGGTTACGACATCGAACAGCTGCGCCGGGTGCGCGCGCTGTGTTCGGTGCCGCTGGTCGCCTCCGGCGGCGCCGGCACCGCGCAGCATTTCGCCAGCGTGTTCAGCGACGCGCTGGTGGATGCCGCGCTGGCTGCGAGCGTATTTCACAGCGGCGCAATTCTCATTCCGGAGCTGAAACGTGCCCTGCACGCCCAGGGCATCGAGGTGCGACTGTGAAATTCACGCCGGATGACATGCAACGCGTCGACTGGAACAAGAACGATGGCCTGGTGCCCGCGATCGTGCAGCATGCCGGCAGCGGCCGGGTGCTGATGCTCGGCTACATGGATCGCGCGGCGCTGGCCGCGACGCTGGCGCGCGGTCGCGTGGTGTTCTTCAGTCGCTCCAGGCAGCGCCTGTGGGAGAAGGGCGAAACCTCCGGCAATTTCCTGCAGCTGATCGACATTCGTTGCGACTGCGACGCCGACACGCTGCTGGTCATCGCCCGTCCTGAAGGTGCGGTATGCCACACCGGCAGCGCCAGCTGCTTCGGCGATGAGCCGCTCACCGCCGCCGCGCCGCTGAGTTTCCTGCTGGAGCTGGAACAGCTGATCGCCGAGCGCATCGCCGAGTCTCCCGAGGGCAGCTACACCGCACGCCTGTACGCCCGCGGTGTGCGCCGGGTGGCGCAGAAGGTCGGCGAGGAAGGTCTTGAAGTCGCGCTGGCGGGCGCCGGCGAACCCGACGATGCCCTGCTCGGCGAATGCGCCGATCTGCTGTACCACCTGCTGGTGCTGCTGCGCAGCCGCAGCCTGCCGCTGGCGGCGGTGATCGAGGAACTACGCGGGCGCCACGACGCCCGCGGTGAGCCCTAGCCGTGCGGTGGCGATCGCCACCGCACCGTGTAGGCGACTAGCGACTCTGTCCGGCTGCAAGGACGATGGGCAGCTGCGTTTTATTCTTCGCGTTGTAGACAGCGAATAACGCCGGCTGGTCGATACGAGTCACCCCGTCGGCGATGGCGTTATGAATGCAGGTCTTCATGTCACTGTGCTTCGCGTAATCGTCGCCATCGGAATGCCAGCAGACAGTTTCCGCCGCTCGGCGAATGCGGCCGTAGAGCACAGCCGCGCCGTGCGGATTCGATGCGTCCAGATCGCCATACTTTACCGTCGCGCTATGCGCGTCGGTGCTATCGGCGGCGGCAACTGCGGTGAAGCCGGACGCAAGAGCGCCGAGAATCGCGCTCGCTATGACGCAGCGAAGGCTGGTGGAAATGGTCATCGTGTTCATCGTCGCCTCCTGGTGACTGGATTTTTCGTGGCCCGTGCTGAGCCCGCGTGCGGCGGCCGATTGCTGTTGCCGACCGAATTCGGTGCCCACTCATACAGACGACAAGCGGCGGCCAAATCCGACATCCGGCCAGGGATTCTGCTCACGGCCGTATTTCCACGGCCGGCGCTTGAACCGCGCGGGAGAGTCGTTTCGCTTATGAAACAGACGGTTAGCTGCATCGAAGTGCACCGCTCGATGCCCTCCTGAATCGGTGCATTGCCGGATGTGAGCGCCGTTGAACGGGGTTCATTGGCACGGTGCCTTTCCTCGAACAGCTTTGCCGTGGCGCAGGCCATGCGGACGCGTTAAGTTGGCCGCGACCGAGCCCGTATAAGCTGCCAAGGCATTCGATGACCGAGCTCACCGAGCTACTGGGACGAATACAGGCGGGCGACACTGAAGCGCGCGATGCGCTGTTTGCCAGCGCCTACGCCGAGCTTCACCGATTGGCGCGAGCCCGGCTGCGCGACGGAGGACGCAACACCGTACTCGACACCACCTGCCTCGTGCATGAGTCGTACTTGCGGTTTGTGCGTGCCGGAGAACTGCGTGCCGGGGATCGGCGAGCGTTCTTTGCCTACGCCTCGCAAGTGATGCGTTCAGTGATTGTCGATAGCGCGCGCGAGCGCATCGCGCAGAAGCGGGGTGCTGATTGGCGGCCCTTGACGCTGTCGACAAAAATTGAAGCAAATATCGTTGACGTCGAGGACCTGGTGCTGAGAGTGCACGAGGCGCTGGAGGCGCTGGAAAAGGCGCAGCCTCGTTTGGCCCAGGTGGCGCTGATGCGTTACTTCGGCGGCTACAGCGAACAGGAGATTGCCGAAACGCTCGACATCACCGAACGCACGGTTCAACGCGACTGGGAAAAAGCGCGGCTGATCCTCGCGGCAGCACTGCAGTAATCGATGAGCACCTGGCCGCGCGCAATCGATCCGTCACCTGAGAGACCCTTGGGGCTATCGATTCCCCAAATGACGCTGATGAGCGAGCTGCTGGATGCAGCGCTGCCGCTCGATGAAGCCGGGCGTCGCCGCTGGCTTGAGGATCTTGCCCCCGAATACCGTGACCTTGCTCCAGCCCTGCGACAGGCGCTGCTGCCGGGAGCGGCCCAGACCGCGGATCTACAGGCGCTGGCGACGGCAGCGAGATTTGCTTCCGCCGGCGGGACTGCTGACGTTGCCGGTCGTGGCCTGCAACCCGGTGCGCGCGTTGGGCCGTACGAGTTGGTTCGACCACTGGGCGCCGGAGGCATGGCGCAGGTTTGGCTGGCCCGGCGCGCGGACGGCGCGTTCAAACGCGAGCTGGCCCTGAAGCTGCCGATGCCGACTCGCCTGCGAGGGGATCTGGAACAGCGCTTTGCCCGAGAGCGCGACATCCTGGCGAGCCTCGAGCATCCCCACATCGCGCGTTTCTACGATGCCGGGATTGATTCCGACGGCTTGCCGTACCTGGCGATGGAGTACGTCCAGGGACAAGCACTGACGACGTGGTGCGATGCGCACCGTCTCGGGATCGCTGCGCGCCTGCAGCTGTTCCTGCAGGTAGCCGGGGCCGTGCAATACGCGCACGAGAGACAGGTCATTCACCGCGACCTGAAGCCCTCGAACATCCTGGTAACCGAGTCCGGCCAGGTGCGACTGCTGGATTTTGGCATCGCCAAGCTGCTGGAAGCTGAAGAGGCGGATCAGACGCAGCTCACCAGCGTTCACGGCCGGGCGCTGACGCCTGACTACGCCAGCCCCGAACTGCTGCGAGGCGATCCGGTCGACGCGCGCAGCGATATCTACTCCCTGGGCGTGTTGCTGTACGAGATCCTGAGCGGCGCTCGCCCCTACCGACTGAAGAGCGCCGCGTCGATCGGACTGCTCGAACTGGCCATCGCCACGCTGGAGGTGAAAAAGCCCAGCACGCAGCTTGAGCAGCAGGCGGTCGCCGCCCGCGCTACCACGCAAGAACAGCTGGCTCGGCAACTGCGCGGCGATCTGGATGCCATTGCGCTCAAAGCCCTCGCGAAGGATCCAGCGCAACGCTACCCGAATGCCACCGCCCTGGCCGAGGATCTGCGACGCCACTTAAAGCAGGAGCCGATCACGGCGCAACCCGCCCAATTCACCTACCATCTGCGAAAATTCGTGCTGCGCAATACAACGGTCGTCGCGGTCAGCGCAATGGCCGTCGCGGCCATTCTTGCCACAGTCGGATATACGCTGCACCGCGAGACCCAGACCCGGGCGAGGGCCGCGCCGGACACGCTGCCGAATTCGGCTCCAAATGCGGTCAGTACCGTGATACCGACTGCCGACAAGTCGATTGCTGTGTTGCCGTTTCTGGACCTGAGCGAAAAGAAGGACCAGGAGTATTTCTCCGACGGCTTGTCCGAGGAACTGATCGATCTGCTGTCGCAGACGCAGGAATTGCAGGTGATTGCCCGCACGTCGTCGTTTTACTTCAAGGGCAAGCAGGTCACGATCGCGGAGATCGCCCGGACGCTGGGTGTCAGTCACGTGCTGGAGGGGAGCGTGCGGCGGGCGGGTAATACCGTGCGGGTGAGCGCGCAGCTCATTCGCACTGACAGTGGGGTGAATCTGTGGTCTCAGACATACGATCGGGACGTGAAAGACATCTTCAAAGTGCAGGACGAAATCGCATCCGCCGTCGTCAGGGCGCTGAAGCTCAAGCTCCTGCCCGCATTGCAGTCCCAAAATCCGGATCGCACCGACATTCCCGGGGCCTACAACCAGTACCTGCTCGGCAAGCAGTTTGCCCTGCGTGGGAATTTGGAAAACTATCAGCGAGCCGCGGCGGCCTTTCGCGCAGCCACGGCATTGGATCCCGGGTACGCCGCAGCCTATGTTGGCGTTTCCTTGGCCGAGACCCAGCTGGCGATTTACACACTCGACGCGGCGGGATTCGAGCGGGCGCGCACGGCGGCAGAGACGGCGATGGCGCTGGCGCCGCAATTTATAGACGCTTACCTCGCTCGCGCCTTTGTGCGATTAGAGTTATTGGACTTTGCCGGGCACCGGGCGGATCAGGAGAAGTCGATTGCAATCGCGCCCAATGACAGCGGTGTCCAGAGGGACTACGGTTTCATGCTCGCGATGTACGGCAGGTTTCCCGAAGCCATCGTAGCGACCCATAAGGCGATTGAGCTCGATCCCCTGAACACCGGTGCATGGGTCAACCTGGGCTTGTTCCTGACTGCAGGTGCCGACTTCCCGGCGGCCCGCCAGGCCTTTGAGCGAGCGCTGGCGATTAGCCCGGATTCGGATTGGGTGCAGTACAACCTCGGCCGACTCGATCTGCTCGAGGGCCGCCTAGTGCAGGCCTCGGCCGAATTCTCAAGGTACGGCGAAGAGGAAGAGAACTATCATAATTATTCTCAGGCGCTGATCGAGCACTCACGCGGTCACGAGCGCGAGTCGCAGCAGGCACTCGAGCTACTGATCGCCAAACACGCCAACGACTCAGCTTATTGGATCGCCTCCGTGTATGCCTGGCGCGGTGAGCAAGACCAGGCCTTTGAATGGCTGGAGCGCGCCTATCGGCAGCGCGAAGGCAGTCTCGCGGAGATTTCCTTCGATCCGGTCCTCGCTGGCCTGCGAGGTGATCCTCGCTACGGCGTGGTGTTGAAGAAGCTCAAGTTATCCGATTGACTGCCGCGCGTCGCATCGTCATGTCGATAACTGATGCATGAAACCTGCCCGCCCCGCGCTACAGCACGAACTCCTGCGCCGGTTCGCGCAGGTTGTAACGCGAGCTCATGGCGTAGCCATAGGCGCCGGCATTGGCGATCAGCAGCACGTCGCCCTCACGGGTCGGCGGCAGCAGCCGATCATGTCCGAGGAAGTCGGCACTCTCGCAGATCGGCCCAACCACGTTCACGATGTCGGTGGCCGGCTCGTCCAGCCGGGTCAGATTCACGATCTCGTGCCAGGCTCCGTAGAGCGCCGGGCGAATCAGCGAATTCATGCCGGTAGCGATGCCGACGTAACGCACGTCGTCCTTGGACTTGGTCTGCGTCACGCGCGCTATGAGCGCGCCGGCCGCGGCCACCAGGTAGCGCCCCGGCTCGATCCACACCGCGACGCTGGGCCGATTCTGCCGCACCGCTAGCAGCGCGGTATCGAGCTGTGCCAGGTCCAGTGCGAGCTGGTCGTGCCCGTCGGGTACCCCGAGCCCGCCGCCGACATCGATGGTGTGCAGCTGCGGGAATCGCTGTGCCAGCTCGAGCAGCCGTGTGGCCACTTCCGCCCAGTTGTCGGCATCGAAGATGCCGCTGCCGGAATGCGCATGCAGTCCGACCACGATCACGCCGTGGCGCTCGGCAAGCACACCGAGCTCCTCGATCTGCCCCACCGGCACGCCAAACTTGGCGTGTGCGCCCGCGGTGCGTACGTGATGATGGTGCCCGCGGCCAGTGCCGGTATCGATACGGACGAATACCCGCTGGCCGCGAAACAGCTCGCCCCATTCGCGCAGGATGTACAGATTATCGATGGTAAGCCGGATGTCGTTCTCGAGCGCCCAGGCATATTCGGCACGGGCGGCGAAATTCGGCGTGAACTGGATACGGGCGCGATCCAGCCCGGGAACGCTCGCGAGCACATGCTCGACCTCGCCGGGGGACACGCACTCGAAGCCCAGGCCCTCCCCCGCCAGCAGTCGCAGGATGTGCGCGTTCGGATTGGCCTTGACCGCATATAACACGCGGTCGACCGACTCGAGCCGCTGCAGCGCCGCGGCGGCGCTGCCCAGCTCCTGCGAATCGTACACATAGGCGCAATCATGACTGGCGGCGAGCGCCAGCAGCGCATCACGCCGCCGCCGCCACCAGGCCGAGGCCGGGGTCGGGGCCGTCGCCGGCGGCGCGAACAGCTGTTGCCACGTGGGGCCAAGGATCGTGCCCTCGCGCACCGGTACGATCAGTCGATCGTGCAATTCATTCACCAGCCGATCGCCCTGGTCCTCATCCACCACGAAGGTGAAATTGAGGTCGTTGGCGGCCTGGCTCACCAGGTAGATGCGTTGCTCGGCGAACAGTTCGAACGCCTCGCCCAGTCGATGCAGGATGCCGCGGATGTTGCGGCCGACCAGGCTCACCGAAGCGCACGGACCGATCACCTGGGCCCGGCACAGCAGTGACAGATCGGCCGACAGCTTGCCGATCGCCTGCGGATCGAGCGAGTTGGCCGCCGGATCGAGCGACACCGTGACATTGGTCTCGGAGGTGGAAATCAGATCCACCGACACGCCATGGCGCTTGAACACCTGGAAAGCATCGGCGAGAAAACCGACCTCGTGCCACATCCCGGGGCTGTCGAGCGATACCAGTGTGATGCCTTTCTTCATGCACACCGCCTTGACCTGCGCCACCCCATCGCCGCCATCGGCGCTGATGTGCGTGCCTTCGATCTGCGGGCACTGCGTTGCGTACACCACGATCGGAATGCGCTGCGATTTGGCCGGCAGGATGCACCGCGGGTGCAGCACCTTGGCGCCGCTGCTGGCAATTTCCTGCGCCTCGTCGTAGTGCAGCGAACGCAACAGGCGCGCCTGCGGCGTGTGGCGCGGATTGGCGCTGAACATTCCCGGCACGTCGGTCCAGATCTCAAGCTGTCGCGCGACGAGCTTGGCGGCCAGGTACGCCGCCGAGGTGTCCGAGCCGCCGCGACCGAGCAGTACGGTATCCCCGGCCGCATCGCTGGCAATGAAACCCTGGGTCACGATCACGCCCCGGCATGCCGCCAGCTGCCGCTGCAGCGCCGTGTCGGGCGCGAACTCGCAGGTCGCTGACAGGAAATTAGCGCGCGCCGAGGCGGCCGCGCGCGCCTGCGCTTTCAGGCCGGTACGCGCATCCCACCAGCTGGCCTCGATGCCCTGTGAATTGAGAAAGCGCGCACCGAGTTCGGTGGCCATCAGTTCGCCGCTGGCCAGCACGCGCGCACGCGTGCGATCGCTGACCTCGCTCATGAGCGCGATTCCGGAGGACATCTGGCGCAGCACCGCGAAATAGTCTTCGAGTTCGGCACTGACGCCGATACCGAGTTCGTCGGCGAGGGCTCGATGGCGCTCCTCGATCGATGCCAGCACCGGTTCGTGGGCGGCGCCGAGCGCAGCGGCCAGCAGTTTTTCCAGCCGGTCGGTGACGCCGCTGACCGCGGAGTGCACCACCAGCACGCGCGCACCATCCGCCAGCCGTGCGCGTATCACGGTGGCGATATTGCGCCAGTTATCGAGACCGGAAACACTCGTGCCGCCGAACTTGAGCACGATCCAGGGAGACCCGCCGCGTGGCGCCATAGACTTTCCGTGTGTGAAGCAGCCGCCCTATTTAGTGCCCGGGAGTGCAGGCGGCGAGGCCGCCAGGGCAACCGCGGTCACACGTCTTCGTCGTCGAACACGTCGCGCAGGTCTTTTTCGAGTTTGCGGTCCGCCAGCACCTCTTCCAGGCGACTCCAGGCCGCCTTGCCGCGCTTACCCTGCGCGCGCACCCGTTTGTCGACGCGGGCCAGCAGACCGTCGTAATCGGTGCTGTCCTCGGACTCGACAATGAATTCCTCGTCCAGATCGAAGCTCTCGTTATCGCGTTCAGACATCGTATTTTCGCTAACAAAATTTCAAAAATATCAGGCAGTTACGCACTTATAGGCGCTATGCAGGCAGCGAACTATAGCTGATTTGCGCTGCGGTTCAACTCTGCACGGCGATTGCGAACCTGTACCACATAGACCAGCCGGCTGCAGCGAATGTTCAACCCCGGCGCCACTGCGCCCGCACCGGGGCCGGCACGCGACACGGCCGCCGCTTGTCATAATCGGGTTTCAGCCGGCAAGCGTACGAGCGGCGTACGACCACTATGGCGCGGCGCCACCGTCGGTTGTGAGGGCCGAGAGATCGGCTTCCAGGCCGACCGTTGCCAGCACGCCATCGGCTTTTTGCAGTACTTCGCGCGCGTAGTCCCAGTGAATGGCGACCGTGCTGTCACCGACGGCGGCACGCAGCAGTTCGGCAAACTGGTCGACATCGGGCTCGAAGCTCTGGCCTTCAGCGTCCACCGGCGGATGCGCCTCGAGCAGCAGCTCGCCGTCGACCCAGGCCACTTTCACCGGCTGGTTGATGATGCGTACCGGCGTGCCGACCGGAATCATCGGAAACAGCTGCTCGACATCCTCCGGGTACATGCGGATGCAGCCGTGCGTCACCGGCATCCCGACCGCTATCGGATTGTTGGTGCCGTGAATCATGTAGGTACCGTTGCCGGCAGCCAGGCGCATGGCGAACAGACCGAGTGGATTATCGGGGCCCGACGGCACGCGCGCCGGCAGCGGATCGCCGGCGGCCGCATGTTCCTTGCGCACCGATTCGGGCGGGTACCACACCGGATTCTTCTCCTTGGCGATCACACGGGTCACACCGATGGGCGTGTGCCAGTCCATCTTGCCGATGCTGACCGGGTAGCTGATGACTTGAGGCGGCTGGCCGCGCTGCGGCTTGGGATAGTAGTAGAGCCGGTGCTCGGGCAGATTGACCACAATGCCCTCGTGCGGTCCCGGCGGCAGAATATGTCGACCCGGAATGATGACCTGCTTGTCAGCCCCCGGCAGCCACGGGTCGACACCCGGATTGACGCGGATGACCTCCTCGGAGCCGAGGCTGAATTTGCGCGCCAGATCGTACAGCGTGTCCTCGTAGACGGTCTGCACGCTCTGATCCTCGCCAACCACGGTGACGTCCGGTGTCGCCAGCGGGTAGGTCGTAGCCCCGGCCGGGGCGGGGCTGCTCAGCAGCAGCAGCGACAGCACTGCCGGCATCACCAGCACAGCCGCCCCGCGATGTGCGCCGCCGCTTTGACCATAACCGGCCAAGGCATTGCCAAATCCGACGTAATTCACGCTTTCAGGGTAGCACGTCACGCTACGATTCTCAGTCTGGGTTTTCCGATGCGAATTGAGCACTTGCAGCGCCCGGGCCCCTCGAAATGCTCAAGTCCGGCCTGCCAAGGCCGATATCTACCGCATGCAGTATGAGGCAGCTGGAAGCATGCAGGCAGCGTCCTACAGCGGGCCGGCTACGTGGTGTCTGGATCTGCGCACCGGCGAATTGCGTTCCAGCCCCGCGCGCGCGCGCATGATGGGTTACGCACCCGATGCGCCGGGTTCCAGCGCCGAGTTCTGGGACGCGCTGCTGCATCCCGACGAGCGCATCGCCGTGCACACCGCGCGCACACGCCATGTCCAGGGCGTGGGCAGCGGCTACCGCAGCGAATATCGCGCGCAGCGCCGCGATGGCAGCTGGGCCTGGCTGCTGGAAATCGGCTGCATCGAGCGTGACAGCAGCGATCAGGCCATCCGCGTCAGCGGCGTGTTGCTCGACATCACGGTCGAGCGCGAAGAACAGTTCCGGCTGCAGCAGCGCCTCGAGCGCCTGCGCACGGTATTCGATTACACCTACCAGTTCGCCGGACTGCTCTCGAGCGACGGCGTGCTGCTTGAGAGTAATCGCACCGCGCTCAAGGCCGCCGGCGTCACGCTCAACGACGCGGTCGGCAAGCCGTTCTGGGACACGCCGTTCTGGGACCAGCAGCCGGCGGCGGAGATCGCGCGCTTGCGCGACGGTATCGAGCGCGCCGGTCGCGGCGAATTCGTGCGCTTCCAGTACCAGATCGAACACACCCGCGGCTCGGTGCGCATCGTGGATTTCTCGCTGCTGCCGGTGTTAAACGACGAGGGCGAGGTGGTGTGGATCCTGTCGGAGGGGCGCGACGTCACCGACATCGTCAACGCGCACAAGGCGCTGCGCACGCTCGAGGATCGGCTCGCAGTGGCAACCAGCAGCGCCAATCTCGGCCTGTGGGACGTGAATCTGCAGACCGGGGACGCCTGGCTCAACGACCGCTGGTGGACCATGCTCGGCTATGAACCCAACGAGCTGAATCGCAGCTACGACGTGTGGCGCGAGCTGCTGCATCCGGACGACCTGCTGCCGGCGCTCGCGGTGCTGCAAAACCGCAGCGGTGCGCAGACCGAATTTCGCATCGAGTACCGCATGCGCAGCAAAGACGGCAGCTGGCGCTGGATCCACTGCTGCGGCCGCACGGTGGCGACCAACGAGCTCGGCGAGCCGCAGCGTGTAGCCGGCGTGCACCTGGACGTGACCGAGCGCAAGGAGGCGGAGATCCGGCTGGCCGCGGCGGAACGGCTCGAATCCGTGGGCAAACTTGCCGCCGGTGTGGCGCACGAAATCAACACGCCGATTCAGTTCGTCAATGACAGCGTCTATTTTATCCGCGACGCGGTGCATGAGCTGCTGCAGGTTACCGACCGGCTGCGCGCCATGGCCGCGGCTGACACCAGCAACGCCGACGCCGTCGCGGCGATGAGTGCCGACCTGCCGTATCTTGCGCAGCAGCTGCCGAAAGCGCTCGAGCGTTCACTGGACGGATTGAATCGCGTCGCGGAAATCGTGCGCTCGATGCGCGAGCTGGCGCACCCCGATCGGCCCGAGATGTCCGAGGTCGATCTGAATCACGTGATCCGCAACGCGCTGGTGGTGGCTCGCGCGGAGTACAAGTACGTCGCTGAGGTCGAAACCGATCTGGCCCCGTTGCCCCCGGTGCGCTGCCATGCCGGCGAATTGAACCAGGTGATGCTGAATCTGCTGGTCAACGCCTCGCACGCGATCGCCGATGTCGTGGCCGGCACCGGCAACAAGGGAGTGATCACAGTGTCCACGCGCATCGACGGCGATGCGGTCGTGATCACGGTCGGCGATAGCGGCGGCGGCATCGCGGAGAATATCCGGCATCGGATCTTCGAGCCGTTCTTTACCACCAAGGAAGTCGGTCGCGGCACCGGCCAGGGGCTTGCGATCTCGCACAACATCATCGTCAAGCGCCACGGCGGTGCCATCGACTGTGACAGCGAGGTCGGCAAGGGCACGGCATTTCATCTGCGGCTGCCGTTCGACTGCCGGCGCGAAGCGTCGCAGGAGCGTGCCGCATGAGGCGCGTACTGTTGGTGGATGCCGTGCCGGCGGCGCTGGCGCAGCTGCAGCAGGCACTGCAGCAGCTGCGGCCGCAGTGGGACACGGCAGCGGCGGCATCGCCGGCAGCGGCACTGTCGCTACTGGCGCAGCATCGCTACGACGCCATCGTCAGCGACATCGGCGTGCCGGCGATGGACGGACCGCTGTTGCTGGGAGCGGTGCGCGACCGCCATCCGAACGTGGTGCGCCTGTGCCTGTGCGACAACCCGGACGACGACGCCTTTCTGCGCGCCCAGCCGGTCACGCACCAGTTCCTGAACAAACCCTGCAATGTCGAGAATCTGTGCGATGTGCTGGAACGCATCTGCTCGTTGCGCGATATCCTGCAGCACCCGGCCATCCACGAGTTGATCGGCAACCTCAAGGCATTGCCGGCCACGCCGCACACGTTTCAGGCGCTGTCAGCGGCGATCGCGCAGCCGAATGTCCACGCCGCCGACATCGCCCAGATCGTCAGCACCGACACCGCGCTGTCGGTCAAGGTGCTGCAGCTCGCCAACTCCGCGTTCTATCGGCGCGGTGTGCCGGTGACATCGATACAGACGGCCATCAGCTACGCCGGGCTGGAGATGATCAAGTCGTTGGCGCTCTCGGCCTGTGTGTTCAGCGCCCTCGATGCCTCCCCGAGCGCCATCAAGCGCCTGCAGGACCTGCAGGGGCGCTCGCTGCGCAAGGCGCATTTCGCGCGCATGCTGCTGCGCGAATCGCGCCACGCCGAAGAGGCCTTCACCGCCGCGTTGCTGCTCGACATCGGCCAGGCGGTGCTGGCTTTGAGCGCGCCGGAGAAATTCGAACACATGATCGAACTGGCACGCTCCAGCGGCCGTGCCTGGCACGAGGTCGAGCTGGAGGTATTCGGCGCCGCGCACCCCGAGGTCGGCGCCTATCTGCTGGGCCTGTGGGGTCTGCCGCTCACCCTGATCGAAGCCGTCGCCTATCACCACACGCCCAGCCGCGTGCAGCACGCGCACACCAGCGTGCTCGCGGCGGTGCACGTGGCCGACGCCATCGTCGACGCCACCGCCGATCGTCCGGCAAAGCTGCTCGACCGGCTGGACGCGAGCTTCGTTGCACGCACCGAAGTGTCTCGCTGCCTGAGCGCCTGGAACATCCACATCGACGCCGATGATGTGCAGGCTCAACAAAAGCTGGGTGCGGCGTAGCCATGGCGATCGAAATGCGCGCCCTGTCCGACACCCCGCGCTACAAGATCCTGTGCGTGGACGACGAGACCCAGGTGCTCGAGGGCCTGAGCCTGCAGCTCGGCCGGCGCTATGAAGTGCTCACCGCGCTCAGCGGCGCCGAGGCGCTGCAAATACTGCAGCGGGAAGAGCGCATCTCGGTGCTGATCTCCGACATGCGCATGCCGCGCATGGACGGGGCAACGTTCCTGGCGCGCGCCCGCACCATTGCGCCAAATGCCGGCCGCATCCTGCTCACCGGCCAGACCGACCTGCGCTCGGCGATCGCCGCGGTCAACGAGGCCCAGGTGCTGAAGTTTCTGAGCAAGCCATGCCCGCCGCCGGAACTGCATGCCGCGGTGGAAACCGCGATCGAGCATTATCGCCAGTCCAGCACCGCGACCACCGGGCTGCGACGCACGCTGACCGCGCAGATCATCAGCCAGGATCCGGTCACCGGACTGGCCAGTCGCAGCTATTTCAATGCCGCCCTGAGCGAGATCTGCGCCGATGCCGGTGGCGCCGGGCCGGCGCGCTCGTGCGCGGTACTGTTCATCAATATCGAGAACCTGGGCGACATCAACGCCGTGCAGGGTCATTCGGTCGGCGACCAGGTATTGCAGGTGCTGGCGCGCCGGCTGCGCGAGCACTGCCAGAGCGCCCTGTGCATCGGGCGCTGGGGCGACGAGGAATTCGCAGTACTGCAGCCGAGCGATTTCGCTGATGAGGCCGCGGTACTGGCCGGCGCCGATGCGGTGATCGCGAAACTCGCGGCCCCGATCGCGCTCCAGCACACCACGCAGCGCATCCGTGCCTGCATCGGTGTCGCCGGGGTGCCGGCACATACCAAGGATGCCAAGACCGCGATCAAGTTCGCAGCGCTCGCCGCGCGCCAGGCCAAGCTGGAGGGCGGCGCCATGTCCTGCCTGTTCCGCTCCGATTGGGCGGACCGTGTGGAATATCGCTATCAGCTGCTGGTGGCGCTGCGCGAGGCCATGGATACCGATGCGCTGCACCTGAACTACCAGCCGGTGATCGACATCAAGCAGGGCTGCGTGCGCAAGCTCGAGGCTCTGGCGCGCTGGCAGCACCCCACGCTCGGCGCGGTATCGCCGGCGCAGTTCATCAATCTGGCTGAGGAGAGCGGTGACATGCCGCGGCTCGGTCAATGGATCCTGCGACGCGCGTGCCGCGAGGCACGGCAGCTCGCGGGCCGTTGCTGCGCGCGGGTCGCGGTCAACGTATCGATGCAACAGTTGCTGCACGATAATTTCCTGGCGCAGCTGGACGAAACACTGCAGCTGGCACAGCTGCACCCGCAGGAGCTGGAACTGGAACTGACCGAATCGGTGTTTTCGCATGACGCCGATCGGGTACTGGCGCTGGTCACCGAACTGCACAAGCTCGGCATTACCGTGGCGATCGACGACTTCGGCAGCGGCTACTCCTCACTGGCCTATCTGCAGCGCTTTCCGGCCGATACCATCAAAGTCGATCGCTCGTTTGCCTCCACGCTCGGCCAGGGCGGGGAGACCATCATTGCCGCTGCGCTATCGATCGGACGCAGCTTCGGCATGGAAGTGGTGATCGAGGGGGTCGAGACCGAAATGCAGCGCCGGCAGCTCACCGCGCTGGGCGCGACGCTGTTCCAGGGCTATCTGTACGGCAAGCCGATGCCGCTGGCCGAGGTCGATCCGTGGTTCCTGAGTTCCGCATTTGCCGCCGCGCCGAGCGAGGTGCCGGAAACGGCGTCGGCCACGCCGCCGATCGCCATACCCTAGGCGCCCGGATCGATTACTGCGCCGATTGGCACCCAGCTGCGGCCGTCGAATTTCATCAGGAACAGCTGGTGTACCGGCTGGTAGTCGCCAGGACTGGTTCTGACCCTGATTCCGGTGCGCAGCATCCCGAGTTCGATATCCAGGTGCGCGGCCTGCTGCATGACGTTGGCGCGCGTCAGATTGTCGCCGCATCGTCGCAGCACCTCGACCAGCGCCTCGGCGCGCTCGTAGCCGGCGACATAGTTCTGATCGCGCAGACTGGCCTCTCGGTTGTACTGCTGCATCCAGTCCACGAACTCGCGCACCGCCGGATCGCTTCTGGTCTGCGGTTCCAGCCAGCCTTTGGAGCGCGCGTTGGTGATGATGCCCGCGGCCTTGGCAAGTCCGGCCGGTTCCAGAAACGCGGCGGTCGACAGCGACGCGTTGGCAATGAACTGCAGCGGATGCCAGTCGAGATCGTAGGCCCTGCGAATCGCCTGCGTGGCAAACGGCCCGACTGCAAAGTTGAGAAACACATCGGCGCCGGAAGCTTTGAGCGCCGTGAGCTGCGCGTCGACGCTTCCGTCCGCTGCCCGGTACGACATCTGGCTGACCACCATGGAGGAAGAGCGCTGCCCGAGCCCTGCGAGTACTCCGGCCAGATACTCCTTACCGGCATCATCGTCGGCATACAGGATGGCGATCCTGGCGGTGGGTCTGGTTTGCAGGATGTAGCTTGCGTACGCCAGCCCCTCGGTACGGAAGCTGGCAAAAAACCCCATGGTCCACGGGAAATGCGCCGGATCGTTGAATATCACGGAACTGGAGTCGACGAACAGTTGCGGCACATGCTGGTCGTTCAGATAAGGGCGAATCGCAAGATTGGTCTCGGTTCCCAGTGAACCGAAGATCAGCAGCACGCCATCGTGCTGCACCAGAGCGCGCGCCAGCTCGAGGGAATTGGCCGCCTCGGAGGCGTTATCGACGCTGATGAAGGTGATCTTGCGGCCGTTGACGCCGCCGCGATCGTTGATCATTCGAAAGTAGGCGGCCTCGGCGCGGCCGATGGCGCCATAAGCTTGCGCCCAGCCGCTATAACTCATGATGTTGCCGATTTTCAGTTCGGTGTCGGAGGCGCCAGGGTCGTACGACTTCTGCGCCTGCGCGCTCAAGGACAGCGCCAGGCCGGCCGCCAGACCTAAGGCGATGAGGCCCATGGAGGGTTTAACTGATTGTTTGGCAAACATTTTAATCCCTAGGATATCGCGGCTGATTTTCCGCATGCAAACCGATACCATACAAACGTATGGTATCCGATTCCCTGCCCCTCCTGAGCCCGCGCCAGCAGCAGATCCTGCGGCTCATCAGCCAGTTCATGACGCGTCATGGCCTGCCGCCCACGCGCGCCGATCTGGCGCGCGCACTGCGGCTGCGTAATCGCCAGGGTATCGACCAGCATCTGCGCGCCATCGAGCGCAAGGGCTACCTGCAACTCGAGCCAGGCATCGCGCGCGGCATTCGCCTGCTGCATGACGCGTCCACTGCAACCACCCCGGCTGCTGCCACCGCGGCTGCTGCCAGCACGCTGCTGCTGCCGCTGTATGGGCGCGTTGCCGCCGGTGTTCCCACACTGGCACAGAGCAATATCGAGGAGACGATCGCCATCGATCGCGCGCTGTTCCGCCCGCGCGCTGACTTTCTGCTGCGCGTGCATGGCCAGAGCATGCGCGATGCCGGCATCGCGCATCGCGACATCCTCGCCGTGCATCGCACGCCGCAAGCCATCAATGGCCAGATCGTGGTCGCGCGCCTGGGAGATGAGGCCACAGTCAAGTACTACCGCCGCCGCGGATCGCTGCTGCGGCTGGAGCCCGCCAATCCCGAGTTCGCACCGCTCGAGATCGATCTGCGCCGCGAGGCCTGTGAGATCGAAGGCATTGTCGTCGGCAGCGTGCGCACTGAACTGCCGCGCCGCGGCTAACGGAAAGCCGCTGTGACCATTCCCTTGCACCTTGGCTCACAGCGCACACAGACGCTCGAGCAGCTCGCGCGCCTGTGCCGCAACGCCGAGTCAGGCCGCGCTCCCTGGCTGGCCGCGCCCTCGGGCTTTGCTGAACTCGATGCGAGCCTGCCCGGAGGCGGCTGGCCGGTCGGCGCCATCGCCGAGCTGATGAGCGATGCGGTCGGCATCGGAGAGCTGAGTTTATTAGTGCCGGTCCTGTCGAGGCTAGCGCGCGCCGGTCGTTATATCGCGTGCATCGCCCCGCCTTACCTGCCGTACGCGCCGGCGCTGGCGCAACGGGGCGTGCCGCTCGAGCGCGTGCTGCTGATCCAGACCTGCAGCCTGCAGCAATCCTTGTGGGCCACCGAGCAGGCGCTGCGCTGCACGGCGGTCGGCGCCGTGCTCGGCTGGCCGGCGTATATCGTCGACAAGAACGTGCGCCGCCTGCAGCTTGCGGCCGAGGCCGGCGGCAGCCTCGGCATCCTTTATCGCCCGCCCGAGGCCGCGCGCGAATCTTCACCGGCCGCCTTGCGGCTGCGGCTGCACGCTCTGCCCGAGGGCCTCGCGGTCGAGATCCAGAAGGTGCGCGGCGGCCGTGCCGGCCTGACGCTGCGGGTAGGAGTCGCACCGACGGTTGTGGCATGAACCCCGCGCTGTGGCTGTGCATACGCCTACCGCGGCTGGCGCATGAAGCAAGCATCGCGGATGCCGCCGCCGAGCACGCGGCTATGGAACGTCTGGCGGCCTGGGCCTATCAGTGGAGCAGCCTGGTCAGCTATCGCCTGGCCGACGGACCGCTGCTGTGGCTCGAACTCGCCGCCAGCCGCAGCCTGTTTGGCGGTCATGCGGCATTACTGGCGAACATCGAAACCGGACTCACGCAGCTGGGTTACAGCCATGCGTGCGCGCTCGCGCCCTCGCCCACCGGCGCGGCGCTGTTGACGCAGGTCGGGGAGCAGCGCTGCGTGACCACGCACTCGCAGCTACGCTCGCGGCTCGAGTCGCTGCCGCTGTCGCTGCTGGCACTGCCGCCGGAGGTACTGGCCGCACTGCACGCGGCGGGATTGCGTCGCATCGGACAGCTGCTGGGACTGCCGGCCGCGGCGATCGCGCGCCGCTTTGGACCTGCGGCCAGCCTCTACCTGCAGCGGCTGTGCGGCGCGGCGAGCGATCCGCGACCGGCCTGGCGCATGCCCGCGACCTATGGCGCGCGTTTCGAATTTCTCGCCGAGGTGCACGATACGACCGCGATGTTGTTTCCGCTGCGGCGGCTGCTGCTGGAATTCCAGGGTTACCTGCGTGGCCGCGACTGCGCGGTGCTGCGCTTCACGCTTGAATTCGAGCACTATCGCCATGCCGCGAGCGGCGTGACCATCGGCATGTCCGCGCCCGCGCGCGATGCGGCGCAGTTCCTGCTGCTGGCGCGTGAGCGCCTGCAGAGCCTGGTACTGCCGGCCGCGGTGAGCGCGCTGCGCCTGCAGGCACTCGAATTCACCGCGGCATCGGTAGTGCAGACGGATTTCTTCGGCAGCGATGCACAGCAGCTGCAGCAACTGCAGTTACTGCTCGATCGGCTGCGGGCTCGTCTTGGCGATCAGCAGGTGCACGGCCTTAGCTCTGCGGCCGATCACCGGCCGGAGCGCAGCTGGCATTTCGTCACGCCGCAGCAGTCGACGCCGGGCCCGGATACGCGGTCGCCGGCACGGCCCTGCACGCTGCTGCACAATCCGCGGCGCATCGAGCCGCCGGTAACATTGCTGAGCGGGCCGGAGCGCATCGAGAGCGGCTGGTGGGACGGCGGCGATGCGACCCGCGACTACTATGTCGCGCGCGCCGCGGACGGCGCACGGTGGTGGGTGTTTCAGGATCTGGCCGAGGGCGGCTGGTATCTGCAGGGACTGTGGACCTGAGCCGTGGAGCCGGCATGAACGCCTACGCCGAGCTGCACGCCCTGAGTAACTTCAGTTTCCTGCGCGGCGCCTCGCATCCGGCCGAGCTCATCACGCAGGCGCACGCGCTCGGCTATCGCGCGCTGGCCCTGACCGACGAATGCTCGCTCGCCGGCGTGGTGCGCGCCCACGAGGCGCTGCGCGAGCTGGGCGACGCCGCCTTCAGACTCATCATCGGCGCCGAGTTCCGCGCCTCCTGCGGCCTGAAACTGGTGCTGCTGGCGCCGTCGCAGCCTGCCTATGGACAGATCTGCCGGCTGATAACGCTCGGCCGGCGGCGCTCGAAGAAAGGCGAATATCGCCTGGCGCGATCGGATTTCGAATCCGGGCTGGAAGACTGCCTGGCGCTGTGGATTGCGCCGCGTGAGCCGGAAGCGAAGCAGGCCGCATGGCTGCGCGATTTCTTTCCGGCGCGCGGCTGGCTGGCGGTGGAGCTGCATCGCGCCGCCGATGATGCCGGGCGGCTCGCGGCCGCGCTGGCGCTGGCGCGCGCCAGCGGCCTGCCCGCGCTCGCCAGCGGCGATGTGCACATGCATGCGCGCGGCCGGCGCGCATTGCAGGACGTGCTGACCGCGGTGCGCCATGGCTGCACCGTCGATCAGGCCGGCTGGCGGCTATACCCGAACGCCGAGCGGCGGTTGCGCTCGCTGCCGGAACTGCAGCAGCTGTATCCGCCGGCGCTGCTCGATGAGAGCGTCGCCATCGCCGAGCGCTGCAGCTTCTCGCTGTCGCAGCTGCGTTATGAGTATCCGCCCGAACTGGTGCCGGGCGGCCTCACGGCCGGCGAGCACTTGCGCGCCCTGACCGAGGCCGGTATCGCGCGCCGCTGGCCGCGCGGCGTTCCGGCTGCGATCCGTGCAACCATCGAACGCGAGCTGGCGCTGATCGTGGAACTGCACTATGAGCATTTTTTCCTGACCGTACACGATGTGGTCGAATACGCGCGGCGGGAAAACATCCTGTGCCAGGGTCGCGGCTCGGCCGCCAATTCCGCGGTCTGCTATGCGCTCGGTATCACCGAGATCGATCCGGCGCGCATGCAGCTGCTGTTCGAGCGCTTCATCAGCCGCGAGCGCAACGAGCCACCGGACATCGACGTCGACTTCGAGCACGAACGACGCGAGGAGGTGGTGCAGTACATCTACCGCAAGTACGGCCGCGAGCGCGCCGCACTGGCGGCGACCGTGATCTGCTACCGCACCCGCAGCGCGGTGCGCGATGTCGGCCGCGCGCTCGGCGTCGCCGACGACGATATCGACCGCTTGACGCGGCTGCACGTGTGGTGGGATGAGCCGGGCGAAATACAGCGTAAATTTGCCGCCGATGAGCTCGGCATCGAGCCCGCGCGCCTGTACCGGCTGATGCGGCTGGTGCGCGAGCTGTTCGGCTTCCCGCGCCACCTGTCGCAGCACGTCGGCGGCTTCGTGATTTCCGGCGAGTCGCTCAGCGCCCTGGTGCCGGTGGAGAACGCCGCCATGCCGGACCGCACCGTCATCCAGTGGGACAAGGACGATCTGGAATCACTCGGCCTGCTCAAGGTCGACGTGCTCGCACTCGGCATGCTGACGGCGATGCACCGCTGCTTCGAGCTGATCGAGGGCTACCGCGGCGTGCGGCTGCGCATGCAGGACATTCCGTCGAAGGATAGCGCCACCTTCGACATGATCTGCCGCGCCGAGACCATAGGCGTGTTCCAGATCGAATCGCGCGCGCAGATGAGCATGCTGCCGCGCCTGCAGCCGCGTAATTTCTACGACCTGGTGATCGAAGTGGCGATCGTGCGGCCCGGCCCGATCCAGGGCGATATGGTGCATCCGTACCTGCAGCGCCGTGAAGATCCGCGCAGCGTCAGCTACCCGAGCGAGGCGCTCAGAAGCGTGCTGCAGAGAACTCTTGGCGTGCCGATCTTCCAGGAGCAGGTGATGCAGATCGCGGTGGTGGCCGCGGATTTCACCCCCGGGGATGCCGACGGGCTGCGCCGTGCGATGGCCGCCTGGAAGCGCCGCGGCGGACTTACGCCCTACCGCGAGCGGCTGTTGTCCGGCATGGCCAGAAACGGCTACAGCAGCGAATTCGCCGAGCAGATCTACAAGCAGATCCTGGGCTTCGGCGAATATGGTTTTCCCGAGTCGCACGCCGCCTCGTTCGCACTGCTGACCTACATCTCCTCCTGGCTCAAATGCCACGAGCCGGCCGCCTTCGCCGCAGCGCTGATCAACAGCCAGCCGATGGGCTTTTATTCCCCGGCGCAGATCACGCAGGATGTGCGCCGCAACGGCGTCGCGGTGCGGCCGGTCGATGTCGGCATCAGCGACTGGGACTGCACACTCGAGCCCGATGGCGCCGCACCGGGGCAGCAGCCCGCGCTGCGGCTGGGGCTACGGCTGGTGCGCGGCCTGCCGCGCGCCGATGCCGAGCGCATCGTGATCGAGCGCGCGCGGCAACGCTGCGCCAGCATCGATGAACTCGCGGCGCGCGCCCAACTGTCGCGGCGCTCGATCCAGGCGCTGGCGGCCGCCGGCGCGCTTGGGACCTTAAGCTCGCACCGCCACGACGCCAACTGGCAGGCGCTGGGCGTTGAACGGCTGCCTGGCCTCATCGCCGGCTTGTCGGCCAGTGAACCCCCGGCAGCGCTGCCGGCACCGACCGAGAGTCAGAATATCCTCGCCGATTACCGGTACCTGGGCCTGACCACCGGCCGCCATCCGCTGGCGCTGCTGCGCCCGGCGCTCATCCGCAGGGGCTTTCGCAGCAGCAGCGATCTGCAGCGGCTCGCTGACGGCAGCAGCGTGCGGGTCGGAGGCCTGGTGACGCACATGCAGCAGCCGGCCACCGCCTCGGGTGTGGTGTTCGCATCGCTGGAGGATGAGACCGGCATCGTCAATATCATCCTGTGGCCGAAGGTATTCGCGGCGCAGCGCCGCTGCGCGCTTGAATCGAGCCTGCTGGTGGTCGAAGGCACGCTGCAGAGGCGCGATCGCGTCGCGCACGTGATCGCGCAGCGGCTGCACAACCGCTCGAAGTGGCTGGGCGGAATGCGCCGCGCCTCGAGGGATTTTCATTAGGCCCCGGGAACGGCGGCGAACCGCGAGAGCTGGATCGCTGGAATGTTCAGATGGCGCATGAAGTGCTCGCGAGGTTCATAAGTCTTGATCACCAGACGCGAGTCGGCAAGCTTCGAGCCGTCCACCGGGTAACGCGTCAGGCCTGAGCGATCGAAGAACGGAACCTCTCCTCCGAGGCGACTGAGCGCGTCCGGCCACAGATTGGTGGCTAACGGCGTGTAGTCAGGATCGCAAAAGTGCGCTTCCGGGTTGCGTATAGAGCCTGGCATGTATTGCAGGAAGGCGCTAAAACACGATGGCGTACGACCCGTATCCAAGCAGCGCAGTTGTACCTCGTCGCCGTCATCATCGATTCTGGTTGAGCACCATCCGAGACCTTTCAGCCTTACAGTCCCACCGCTCGCTGGCAGCGAAAATACTGCCGCGGCGCGCAGCAGGGTCAGAGAATAGTCAATCTCCATCCGCACCGACTGATCTTTCAATCCCGCGTAAATGGACGCCGGGATAAATATGCGCTGATGCACGTCTGCGGCGGCGGCGCCCGGTTCGCTTTGGCGCACCTCCAGTCTGGCATCCTGAATCGACCCGACTCCATCCACAGTGAGGTTTGTCCTGCCTTGATACAACGTCCTGCCACTGACGTCAGAAATACGCAGGTCCGCGCGGTCCATGAACACCACGGCCGCGACCGGGATGCCGGTGACACGCAGCGGCAGATAGAGCCCGGCGCCGCTCGCCGCGGCCGACCCCGCTGGCAGCTTAAACGGTCCCAGTAGCGGGTTGAATGCCAGCTCGATTGCGGCGGCAGATGACGGCTGCTTCGAAAGCCTCTCCTGCAACGCAAAAGCTGCGCGCCATGGCACGAAGGAAGACAGGATGATCGCAGCTCCGCCGGCACCGATCAGGCAGCGAGCAATACTCGTCTTGCGCCAGAAAAACTGCAGCCAGACCACGACGGCCGATCCCACCAGTGCCAACGCGTACCAGGTAGCACCGAACATCCATGACAGGCCAGACCCACCGATCGAGGTCCGCACGCCGAGCAGCAGCACGACGCCAAGCAGAAATACCGCCACATAGATGATGAGGCCCACTACGGCCACCGCAAACGATTCCATTTGGCTACGCGTGACGGCTCCGATCATCAGCGCCGGCAGGCTGAAGAAGCAGAGAACCGCCGCATTGCGAGCCGCGGCTGCGCCGAGCGAGTCTGGGAATGTGAGTCCATCCAGCAGTCCCTGACTCAGATCCGCCAGCAATAACGGTCCCTGCACGACAAGCATGACGAACAGCAGTTTCGCGAACACAAGATCGATCCGATTGATCGGGCGGATTAGCCAGTCCTGGCGCACTCCGGGCACCGCGTCCTCGTGCATCACCGCTACGGTCAGAACAACGATGCCGAGCAGCGATAGCAGTGATAACAGATCAGCGACTATCACCAGTTGGCGGGGCTCGGGGAACAGGCCCAGCCAGGATCGCAACGCCGCGCCAGCCAGGTGAATAGTTGCCACTACGAGGACACCAATCCGCAGCAGTCGCAGGTCTTTCCTTAGGATATGCCAGACCATGATGAAGCTCCCCGCTCGCGCGCCGCCCGCGCCAGCGTAGTGAAGATGGATCGAAGTGCAACCGGTCGCACATCGATGTCTTTGATGCCGAGGAACAGCGTCGCGACGTTGCCCGCCAAGCGATCGTGTTTGAATCGGGTGTCCACAAAACTCAATACGTTCCCCATGACCGCCATATCAACCCAGCCCTCGGGCACTCGCTCTGGCATTGCCACTTCCCGTGCTAACGTGATGCGCACTTCTCTTACGCGTTCGGACAATTCGGCCATCGATTCCTCAAACAGCAGTGTCCCCTGGTCAATAAAGCCAACGTGAGTCGTGACCCCCTCGATCTCGGGCAACTCGTGTGAGGAAATAAAGACTGTCATGTCACCGGCCTGGTGAAGTAGCCGTTCCATAAACTCGTCGCGAATTAACGGATCGAGTCCGCTGAACGGCTCATCGAGCACCAATAGTTTTGGCCTGAACGGTAACGCGCAGGCCAGCGCCATCTTCAAGCGCATGCCATGCGACAGATCGCCAATTCTGTGACCCATTGGCAGCCGAAGCTGGCTTAGAAGGGCGCGTTCCAGCGCGCAATCCCAAGTCTTATAAAATGGCCGGAGATAATCAACGTATTCGCCAACCGTCAGCCGACCCGGCATGTCCTGGTTCTCAGATACGTAGCCTATCTGTTCGAATTGCCGGGCTGAAAGCCGGCGCGAATTCACTCCCAGTACCGTGGCGTCACCGCTCGATGGCTGAATGATGTTCATCAACAGTTTGATAGTGGTGGTCTTCCCGGCACCATTGGCACCAATCAAGGCGTAGGCACTGCCTTCCGGGACGGATAGACTCAGGTCGCGCAACGCCTCGTGGCCGCCAAAGGCTTTGTGAAGTTTTGCGGCACGAATAATCATGTATCGTTCACCTCACGCGCCTTATCGATCTTCGACCACTCGTTGGATAGCGCTTGAACGACGTCTTGAAGGCGGACGCCGACTCGCTTGGCTTCTACGACCAGTTGCTCGACTTCCTGTTGCAGCAGCCGTTGGCGATCCCCAGCACGCGCTTTCGGTGGATCCGCGACAACCGTGCCAATGCCAGGATGCACCTCCAGCCATCGCTCCTGAATGAGGTGCTGCACTACCTTATGGGCGGTGTTGGGATGAATCTTCAGCTCCGCCGCGAGCGCACGGACAGACGGAAATGACTGACCGCGCTGGTATTCGCCGCTCAACAGCGCCTTTTGTGCTGCAAACACCACCTGCTCAACGATGGACTGTCCCGGGCGCAGCGTGAATCGAAATAGTGTCACAAGAGTAGTGTGACACTAAGGACGCAGATGTCAAGCCGCGGTACTGCGATCGATCGTCGGCGCGCCGCTGCGTACGCTGCGCGGCTTCAGCCGCATCCACCCGGAACGCGGACAGACACAAACGGTGCAGTTCGTGCTGCGTGACCGCGACCTGGATGTGGTCGATGCCGAAGGCACGCACCGTATCGTTGCCGCGACGTCAAGATCTGGATCGGCGGCGGCCAGCCGGTGGCGCGCATCGGCCTTGCACCCGCCGCGGGCGCGCAAACCCGCTTCACCATCACCAGCTCGGCGACGCTGCCGGACTGATCGAAGCCAAGTCGGTCGCACGACGCCAGCCGTGGCGCCGCTTGCGCCGCTATCCTCTCCTGGGCTGGGGTCGCCCCTTTTTCCGATACGGGACCGCGCTCGAGCGCGTGGCGCGGAAGGCCTCATAGCGCTTCCGGACCACCGCGTAACATTCGCACGACGCGCCTTCCAGACCGAGGCGGTCAAGAACCCGCATCGTGCCCCGGCGATAGCTGATCAGTCCCGCCGTTTGTATTGATTGAGCGGCAAGCGTCACCGATTTGCGGTTGGCGCCCAGAATATGTGCCAGAAATTCATGCGTGTAGTTGAGCGAATCGCCTTCCACCCGATCATGCATCATCAACAGCCAGCGACAGATTCTCTGCCTTGTCGTATGCAGAGCATTGCACGCGGCAGTTTGCTGCAGCTGCGACAGCAGCGTCTCGGAATAATTCACGAACAGCGCACGCACCTGCTCGCTTTTCCTGAATTCGCCATGCAGCACCTCTATCGGGCATCGGACCATGCGTCCTTCCATTTGTACGATGCATCGACTAAACGACACCCTGCTGTACATGGCCTCGAACAGTCCGAACGCGCCTTCGTACCCGATGTTTGCAGTCTCAATTGCCGCGCCGTTCTCCAACACGGTCAGTAGCGACAGGACACTGCCCTGTGGGAAGTAGGCGTGTTCGAGGACGCCGGCCGCCTCGCACACGACGGCACCGAGATTGAGCGTGATGGGCTGAAGATGCGGCTCGATCCGCTTGCGCGTGGTAGGCTCCAACGCATCTAGCAACTGATTACTGCGCAGATCATCCTTTTCAGATATCAGCATTCGAGTCGCTCCAGCGCGGCGCGCGCACGCTCAAGATATCCGAACCGCCGACGATGCGCCCGTTAGCTGCTTCTGTGGCGTACACCACCGACGCTTCGAGGGTTCTGTGCAACTATAGGCCAGCACAACAATATTCAATCCGGGTCCATGCCGGTGCGACACGGACTCCGACAGAACCGCCGACGTCGCCGGATCTGAAACCCAGAACATGAGATTGGCCGATTTTATTCTTCGTGACATGGAACCCATCCTCGCTGAATGGGGAACGTTCGCGGCCTCTCATCTTCCTGCTGCGGCGACCATGAGCGCTCTGGCCCTGCGCGATCATGCGCCCGAGATTCTTCGCGCAATTGTGCTCGACCTGAATTCTTCCCAGAGCTCGTACGAGCAGGACCAGAAGGCAAAAGGGCGCGCCCAGGTACCACGGGATTCTTCCCATACTGCAGCCCAAACCCACGCATTGCTCAGGGCTCAAGTGGGCTTCAGCGTCGTTCAGCTGGCATCGGAATACCGCGCGTTGCGCGCCAGTGTCCTGAGGCTCTGGACCGCAGCGTCACTGGATTCGGGCGCCGACACTGACGCGCTGATGGAGGATACGCGACGTTTCAACGAAGCGATTGATCAAGCCCTCATGGAATCCGTGGCCTTTTTCACGCAGGAGGTTGAACGTATCCGAAATCTGCTTCTGGCGATCGTTGGCCACGATCTGCGCAATCCACTCGATACCATACTGATGACTGCTCATTACCTGTCGAAGCTGCGTATTGAGGGTGTCGGGCCGGAGGTTATATCGCGCTTAACTCGAAGTGGCGCGCGCATCAAGCACTTGCTGGATGACCTGCTGGACTACAACCGCGCGACGCTCGGTAAGGGAATACCTATTGCCGTTGCCGACATTGATCTGGCGGAAGTATGTACGATTGAAATCGATGGTCTGCAAACTGCGCATCCGGACCAGATGATCAGGTTCATCCCCAATGGCAATCTGCGCGGATTCTGGGATGCGGCCCGCATCCAACAAGTGTTGTCGAATCTATTGAAGAATGCGCTCGATTACGGGGCGCCTGATAGCGCGATCGAAGTGCGGGCGAGCGGGTTGGACCGCGAAGTACTGCTGTCGGTGCACAATCAGGGTTCCGCGATCCCGGAGGCAACCCTGACCAATATCTTTGAGCCGCTGCGACGGGGCAACTCCGGCCATGATCGCCCTGAAAGCGATACCAACCTGGGGCTCGGTTTATTCATTGCTCAGCAAATTGCGCGAGCCCACGGCGGCACAATCGATGTGAGCTCCGACGAGCGTGAGACCGCCTTTACGGTGCATCTACCGCGAAGAATCTAGGCTGGAGCCACGCATCTCGAGCGCCGGGGCGCCGGCATGATGCGGCCGGAACAGGCGCCCCTGCTCCGCCAGCAGTACGAACAACAGGCTCGACAGGCCGCAGGCGAATGCACCGCCGGCCAGCGGCAAGGTCGCGCCGTTGAATTGCCGCCCGATGAGCGCGCCCACCACCGCGCCGCCAAAGGTGCTGATGAATCCCTGCAACGAGGCACCGATGCCGGCCACCGAGCCCACCGGCTCCATCGCCATGGCGCCGAAGTTCGATGCCGTGAGGCCAATGCAGGCCAAGGTCGCCGATTGCAGAACCACAAAGGTCCACAGGCGCTCGAGGCCGAGCCCGGCGACCAGCACGTGCACGCCGGTGATCGTAATGAATGCCAGCAGGCCCAGGTGCGAAATGATGCGCATGCCGACGCGCTCGACGATGCGCGAATTCAGAAATGCGGTGACGCCCATCGAAGATGCGCACAGCGCGAACATGGTGGGCATCAGGCTGGCGCGGTGGAATGCGTATTCGAAGATCTGCTGTACCATGCCGACATACGCCAGGATGGAACCGAACAGCACCGTCACCGCCAGCGTGTACCACAGCGACGTGCGGTTGCCGAGCACCAGCGCCGCCGCGTGCACGATGTGATCTCGGGTCAGCGTCAGGCGGTATTCCGGGTGCAGCGTCTCCGGTAGGCGCAGCAACACCCACAGAAACACTGCGGCGGCATAGGCGCCGAAGATCAGGAAGATCGAGCGCCACGGAGCCAGCCACAGGATCAGCTGCCCGAGACTGGGCGCGAGCACCGGCACCATCAGGAACACGATAAATGTCAGGGACATGACGCGTGCCATGTGGCGCCCTGAGTAAAGGTCGCGGATCACCGAGCGCGACACCACCATGCTGGCGGCGGCCAGACCGTGCGCGAAGCGCCACGCCAGCAACGTGGTGAAGCTGGTGGACAGCCCGGTGAGCACCGCTGCAACGGTGTACACCGCCAGCCCGATGAGCAGCACCGGTCGTCTGCCATAGCGGTCGGAGAACTGGCCCCAGAACAGCTGGCCGCAGCCCATGCCCACCAGATAGGCGGTCACGATCCATTGGTTGCGGTTCTGGTTGAGCAGTTGCAGCGCCGCGCCGATGGTGGGCAGCGCTGGCAACATGGTGTCAACGGCGATGGCCTGGGTCGCCATCAGGGCGGCTGCCATAACGACGAATTCGCGAAATCCGATAGCCTTCGGAGCGGAACCGGAGAACTCAGATTGCATGGCCAAGTCCTGCCGCTCTACAGCCTGGAAGGCTGCATCCTACCGGAAAGGCGTCTGTGACTTGGGCGACTAATGCCCCAGGGCCGCGCGCAGCGCCGCGAGTTCTTCGCCCGACTCGCTCACCAGCCCCTGGCAGACATCGGCATCGAGCCCCAGATGCGCAGCCGCCTTGCGGTTGGCCAGTCGGGCGCGGATCAGTTCCGGCGAATCCTTGCACATCGACAGCATGTCGGCGATCTCGAGCACGTCGGCCAGGGCAGCACTGGTGCCGCGCAGTTCGCGCGCGCTGTCCTCGTAGCTGCTGACTGCAATGACGATATCGTCGGCAAGGAACCAGCTCTCGAGCAGCGCCTTGGCGATGTTGCCGTGCCAGTCGCGCACGATGCGCTGGTACATGGTCTGGTCGCCGAACAGCGCCGGATGGCGCATTGAGTGGGTGAGGATATAAAGCTTGCCGACACCGTGCACCAGGCCGGTGAGCATCGCCATGTCGGGACTGACTTTGGTCGACCGACGTGCCACCACGAAACACAGCGACGCTACCAGCACACTGTGCTGCCACAGCACATTGAGGTGACGCTCGATGCCGGCGAATGCCTTGGCACGGCGCAGCTGCGCCACCGCAAAGCCGACCGCGGCCGACCGCAGCGCGTCGAAGCCCAGGCGAGTGACCGCGGCGCGCAGTTCCGTGACAGGCTTGCCGCCCGGATTGAGCGCCGCCGAGTTGGCCATCGACAGCACGCGCGTGGCCAGCACCGGCTCCGCGCCCAGCACCCGTACTACGCGCTCCGAGCTGGCACCGTCTTCCGACAGCACCTTCTGCACCCGCAATGCGACTTCCGGGAAGCTCGGCAGCTCGATCGTACTCGAGGACAGTTCGGTAGCGAGTTCGCGCACGAATTCGAACGCGTCCATGCTTGCATCGCGCTGCATGGACGGGGTCGACGCCGTATCAGTGTTCTGCGCGGCTGTCATTGCTTGGTCTCATGGCTCAATCCTAGAATTCGCTCCAGTCGTTGCCCGCAGCCGTGGCGGCAGCCCGCCTCGTTGCGGCGGCAGGCGCCGGGGCGGGCGCGGGCTTCGACCACGGCCGCACACCAGTGCGTCGATCGGTGCGCGTCGCTGAATCGCTCCCGCGGCCGGCTGCGCCCGACGCCCGCGGCGCGCCAGCGCTCGCTGCGCCGGCTGCGCCCGGTGCACCCCGTGCACCCGGTGCACCCGGCGCGGAAATGAACTCTGCGTTGCCCGGTACTCCGGTGTAGCCCTCACGCAGCTTGAAGAACGCCGTCAGCTGCGACAGCCGAGCGGCCTGATCGTTCATCGATGCAGCCGCGGCGCTGGCCTCCTCCACCATGGCGGCATTCTGCTGCGTGCTCTCGTCCATCTGCAGCACGGCGCGACTGATCTCCTCGGCGCTGGCCGCCTGTTCCTGGCTGGCGTTCGATATCTCGCCCACCACGTCGCTCACCTTCTTCACCGAAGCCACGATTTCGCCCAGGTGCTGGCCGGACTCGCTTACCAGCCGGCTGCCTTCGCCGACCTTGCCGACGCTATCGTGGATAAGATCCTTGATCTCCTTGGCCGCGGAGGCACTGCGCTGGGCAAGGCTGCGCACCTCGCTGGCAACGACCGCAAACCCCCGGCCCTGATCGCCGGCGCGCGCCGCTTCCACCGCGGCGTTCAGCGCCAGCAGGTTGGTCTGAAACGCGATCTCGTCGATGACCGATATGATGTCGGCGATCTTCTTGCTGGCCACGTTGATGGCGCCCATGGCGGCCACCGCGCGCTCGACGATCAGGCCGCCCTGCTCTGCCTGATCACGTGCCGCCTGGGCGAGCTTGTTGGCCAGTCGGGCGTTGTCCGCGTTCTGCTTCACGGTGGAGGTCATCGCCTCCATCGACGATGCGGTCTCCTCCAGGTTCGCGGCCTGCTGCTCGGTACGAGCCGACAGGTCCGAGGTGCCGGCGTTGATCTGGCGCGCAGCGGTCGCCACGGCCAGCGAGCTCTCCTTGACGCCGCTCAGCACGCCGCTGAGCTTGCTTTGCATGATCTGCAGCGCGAGCATGGTGCGCGCCAGCTCGTCGCTGCCTTGCACAGTGATCTCGTGGGTGTAATCCCCCTCGGCCAGGCGCGATACCACGCTCACCGCCTCGTTCATGCCCCCGACCGTGGTGCCGATGACCACACTCAGCGCGGCCAGGCCGGCCAGCAGCGCGGCCGCGACCAGCAGCATCATGCGATTGCGCGTCGCGCGCAGCTCATCGACGATATATTGCACCCGCCTCTGCGCGGTCTGTTGCATCGAGGCATGGAAGGTGCTGATCGCCGCGGTCAACTGCAAGGTATTCTTGACCACGTCGTCGAGCGGCTCGCTGTTGCCGCCGCCGGCCACGCTCTGCCTGACGTACTTTTCAAACGCCTCGAAATCACTCTGGATCTGCGGCATCGATTGCTCCGCGGCGCCCCGCACGTCGGCTGCGGCCCGCATGGCAGCACCGGCCGCACCGCCTTCCAGGGCATGCCGGATGTCGGCATTAATGCTGTCGAGCGCGCTCTGCGCCAGGACCTCGGTGCGGGCAAGCTGCTGCAGATCGGTCATCGCCGGCTTGCCGGCCGCGCCGACCGCCGCGGCGCGCGAGCGCATCTCGGTCAGATTCCTCTCATAGTCCGGAATCCGCATGACCGCGGCGTCGATGACGAACGACGTCACAGCGTCGCCGTCGTGAGCCAGGCCCGAAGTGGTTGCAATGTAGTCGCGATAGTCGAGAATTTCCTGCCGCAGCGCACTGTGCATGTACTCGACGTCGGCGCTCGATGTGGGCTTGGTTGTGGCGAGCGCGTTCCAGGCGTCTTTGACGTCGTTCCATCGCCGCGAGTCTTCCCCCGCCGGCGCGCCATAGTCATCGTTAGCGGCGTCCTGCAGATTCATCTGGCGGGTCACTTCGGCGCTGGCGGCCTGCAGCTTGTCGGACACGCCCTCGCCGGCCGCCGCTGCGATGCTCCAGACCTCGTGCATGCCCAGGGGCAGCAGCATCGCCTCAAGCTTCTGGTAGCGGTGCAGGCCCGACAGCTCGCGCGCGCCGAGGTTGATGTTGTTCTGCTTGTCGGACAGAAACAGCGCCGTCAGGATGAGCACCGGTACCACCGCGGCGATGGCAATCGCCACCAGTTTGGTGGAGAAGTTCAGGCCGCGGATCCAACGGGTCATGGACACATCTCCAGCTGAAAGTCAGTCACGTCGGTCATGCGAACTGCGTCACATTGCTGCATCGCGCGCGCTGCATAGGCCGCAATGCGGTCGATTCCTGTCCAAAGTTTCGGCCGCGCCGCGCAAAACTTGATGCCCCGGTCCCAGGTTTTGCTCAGCTTCCGGCCGCAAGTCTCTCTTCCCCGTCGTCCCTGTCGCCGCTGGGCCCTCCCAGCCCCTGGGCGATCTGCTCGATCGGCAGGATCCGATCGACCGCGCCCAGCGCCACCGCGGCGCCGGGCATGCCCCAGACCACACTGGTCTTCTCGTCCTGCGCGATGGTGAGCGCGCCCTTGTCGCGCATGTCCTTCAACCCGCGGGCGCCGTCCGCCCCCATGCCGGTGAGAATGACCCCGACCGCGTTCTGGCCCACCTGCTCGGCCACCGAGCGAAACAGCACGTCCACGCTCGGTCGGTGGCGGTTGACCGGTGCATCGTCGCGCAGGCGGCAGCGATAACGCGCGCCATCGCGTTCAACCGCCAGATGCAGCTCTCCTGGTGCGATATAGGCGTGACCCGGAAGGATCAGCACCCCGTCCTGCGCTTCCTGCACGCTCAGCTGCGAGCAGGCGTTCAGTCGCGCCGCGAACGGTGCGCTGAAGGCGCGCGGAATATGCTGCGTAATCACGATGCCCGGGGCATCCGGCGGCAACCGGGCCAGCACCTCGCGGATGGCTTCGGTACCTCCGGTCGACGCGCCGATCGCGACGATCTGGTCGGTGGTGCGAAAGCGCAGCTCTGAGCGTGGTTTTCTCTGGGCGCCGGCCTGATTCGCCGGCGGCGGCCTCGGAACCAGCGGCCGTACGCGTGCCACGGCTGCGACTTTGACCTTGCTGATCAATTCGGCAGCGTACGCCTCGAGTGCGTGGGTAACGTCGACCTTCGGCTTGGTTACAAAATCGATCGCGCCGATCTCCAGTGCGGCCAGCGTGACGTCGGCGCCGCGCTCGGTGAGCGATGAGCACATGACCACCGGCATTGGCCGTAGCCGCATCAGATTGCGCAGGAACTGCAATCCGTCCATGCGCGGCATTTCCACGTCGAGCGTCAGCACGTCCGGATTGAGTATCTTGATCTTCTCGCGCGCGATGAAGGCATCGGGCGCCGTGCCGACGATCTGCAGCGCCGGGTCGGCCCCGAGAATTTTTGTCAGAAGCGCGCGCACCAGTGCCGAATCGTCAATGATCAATACCTTGATGCGCTTGTCTGGATCAGATTGGAGTTCCATAGATATCTTCCCTGTTATCCGTGGCTATCAGAACAGCTCGATGTCGCCGCCAACCGGAGTACCATCGATATCGCGCATGTAGCGCGTCTCATCGGCGACCACCCGTCCCTCGCTGCGTGCCAGACGCTTGACCTGAGCGCTGCCGGTCGCCGGGTCGTACAGCACCTTGCGTGGGTAGAGGTCGCCGAGATCCTCGCCGACCACCCTGAAGCCCTCGGCCTGCACGTATTCCTTCACGAAGCGGATGTTGCGGGCACCGACATCGGTCAGCGAATCCAGCACCTTGCCGCCGCCGACCAGTTTCACTTCCAGATCAGCGCGCCGGCCGCCCAGCTTGAGTATCTCGTTGATCAGCCGCTCCATGGCGACGTTGCCGAATCGCGTCGCGGCGCTGGCGGTGCTGCCCCAGGCGCCGCTACCGTCCGAGCGATCCACCGGCAGCATGAAATGATTCATGCCGCCGATGCGCAGGCGGCTGTCGCGGATGCAGGCGGAAACGCACGAGCCCAGGATGGTGCCGATCAGCTCGCCGTTGGCAGCGACGTAATAGTCGCCCGGATGCAGCGTGGCAACCACGGCATCGACGCGGGCGTCGAAACGCCGCTGGATATGACTGAAGTGCTTTGGCGCAGGCGATGGCGATGGCGATGGCGAGTTCATCAGGCCAGCCTGCGGTGGATGGTGTCGCCCACCAGCTGGTACTGGGAGCTGATCTGCAGCAGCGATTCGGAATGCCCGAGGATCAGATGATCCTCGGGCCGCTGCAGAGCCGCCATGCGACCGATGATCCTGCGCTGTATCTCACGGTCGAAATAGATCACGACATTGCGGCAGAAGATCACGTCGATCGGCCCCTTCATCGGCCAGTCATCCATCAGATTGAGGCTGTTGAAGCTGATCAGTTGCCTGAGCTCATCGCGCACCGTGTAATGCTGGTGGTCGGAAGCCGGCTCGAACCAGCGCAGCAAGCGGTCGGCGCCCAGCTTCTCGAGCCGGTCGCGGCTGTACAGCCCGCAGCGCGCGTGACTCAGTACATTGGTGTCGATGTCAGTCGCCAGTATGCGGATGTCCCAGTCGCGCAGATGGCGCGCATTCTCCAGCAGCACCATCGCAATCGAATACGGCTCCTCGCCGGTGGAGCATCCCGCGGACCAGAAACGCATGCGCCGCGACTTGCCGTTACTGCGCTCGAGCGCCGGCAGCAGCTGCTCGGCCAGGAAGTCAAAGTGATGGCTTTCGCGGAAAAACGACGTCAGGTGGGTGGTGATGGCGTTGCAGAAGTGTTGTAGCTCGTCGCCATCGTCGGATTCGATGCGCTCCAGGTAGCCGCTGAAATCGCGCAGTCTGAGCGCGCGCAGACGACGGCTCAGGCGACCATAGACCAGCTCGCGCTTGGATTCGGCCAATGCGATACCGAGTCGCTCGCGCACCAGCCGGCGGATACGCTGAAAGTCGTCGTCGGATAGTTCGTATTCGCGAAGTAGCGCGCTATCAGCCGCTGCGACCGTGGCTAGTTTGTCTCCGGCCATGGCGGTCGGGTTCAGAATACTTCGAGTTCACCGGGCGCAGCCGCCGCCCGCAGACCGGTCAGGGCCTTCAGCATCTGATCGGCGCTCAGGCCGCGCATCATGAAGTCGAACAGCACCCGCTCCTCGACCATGCTGTAGCGGGAACGTACCTGCTCCAGCATGGAGTTCCAGTCGGATCGAGCCGGATCCAGGGCAGTGACCGTGGAGTCGGAAGGAATCGCCAGCCCGTCGCGTACATGGGTCAGGCGCTGAATGAGCTTGTCGTAGAACTGCAGCGAGGTAACCGTGGCCTGCACGTCGGCGTCGAGCTGTGCGGTGAGCTGCTTGATGCGCTCACGCGCGCGCTGCACCTCTGCGGGGTCGGCGGATTCCAGCGCCCGTACCTGCATCTCGAGTTCGCGCGCGTCGGTAGCCACTGCGGTCACCGCGCCGGCGAGTTTATCGACCCTCGAATCGCTCTCGCGCATGGCGGCGTCGAGCTGCGCCGCCCCGAGTTCCAGAAATCGCCGCAGTTCACCGGCGAATTTGACGTTGGCGCTCGCCTCGGCCTGCTCCAGCGCCGCGCCCGCGCCGGGCGATGGGTTCTCCGCCGCGCTCATGGCAGTATCTCCGCCGTGGCGGCCAGGTGATCGGCCAGGCCCAGCGCGCTTGCGGCGCCGCTGTTCAGGCTCCCGGCCCCGTGCAGCCGCAGCGTCAGGCCGCGGCGGCGAGCCGCCGCCGCCGCCACCAACAGCAACTGCAGGCCGGCCGTATCGATGCTCTCGAGCTTGCCGGCATCGACCTCGGCAGAACTTGTGGCTATCAGGGCTTTGAATTGCGCCGCGCGTTCGCCAACCTCACGGATCGAAAGCGACGAACCCAGGGGCAACGGCCCGGTGCCGCCGACGCCAGCCGCGCCAGCGGCATGCGCCGGCCCGGCCGCATCAGCCGCCGTTGCGGCGGACTCGGTGGTATTCATCGCGGCCGCAGCGGCAGCGATCCGCGGCTGCGCCGGCGCGCGAGCACCCGCAGCGGCCTTCTTCTTTTTCCGCGCCATATATCTGCCCATTTAGGCCGCTTTCGGCGCGTTCGCCGAATCGGTCAGAGTACGTGAAACCAGCTGCACCACGTCCAGCAGTACCAGCATGCCATCGCCTACCATCGCCAGACCGCGCACCAGGTCGCAGTCGATCGCCGCACCGACCGCCGGCGGCGGTCGCAAATCTCCGGCATTGATGTTGCAAACCTCACACACGGCGTCGACCACGATGCCCGCGGTCAACTCGCCGTGATCGGTACCGACCTTAACCACGATCACCACCGTGGTGCGTCCGTACTGGGTCTCGCCCAATCCGAATCGGCGCCGCAGGTCCAGGATCGGCACCACGGCACCGCGCAGGTTGATCACCCCCTGCACATGCTCGGGCGAATGCGGCAGTCGCGTCGGCTTTTCCCAGCCCTTGATTTCCTGCACCCGCAGTATCTCTACGCCGTAGGTCTGGCCGGCAAGCTGGAACGTCAGGTATTGCTCGGAATTGGTGGTGATGATTGGCTTTGCGGCCGGCCTGGCGGCGGTGACATCCATCGGCGATGCCCTCAGCTGCGCACGGCTGTCTGGTTGCCGAGCACGCGCTCGAGCGTCGCCAGCAACTGGTCGGGATTGAACGGCTTCACCATCCAGCCGGTGGCACCCGCCTGCTTGCCCTGAATCTTTCGGTCCGGGCTCGACTCGGTCGTGAGCAGCAGCAAAGGAGTCAGGTGATAGTTCGGCAGCGTCCGCAATTGCGCAATCAAAGTGATGCCGTCCATGCGCGGCATGTTGACGTCGGTCAGCACCAGATCTACCCGATGCTTGCGCGCGTATTCCAGTGCCTCGTCGCCATCGGAGGCCTCGATCACCTCGTAGCCGGCCGCCCGCAGCGTCACACCGACCATCTGCCGCATCGAAGCCGAATCATCGACCGCGAGAATTGTCTTTGACATTTCCTGATGCTCCACCCGTCATTAAGTCAAATCTGGGCAGCCGTCCCAAGCCCGCAGAGGGCGGCCGATAACGGCTGTATCGGCGCGCGGCGTCTATGATTAAACCCGTGCGGATGAACTGTCCTCGGAATGCGTCGCAATTCACGTTCTTGTGCCGGGCGCGCCGCTGCTGGCAGCGTCAGGCTGCCCGGGACTCGGACACGGAGCGGGTCAGTCCCGCAATATCGAGAATCAGTGCAACCGAGCCATCGCCGAGGATGGTCGCGCCGGCGATGCCATCGACGTGGCCGTAATTCGCCTCCAGCGTCTTGACCACCACCTGCTGCTGACCGAGTAGTTCGTCGACACACAGGCCAACGCGCCTGCCATCGCCTTCCACCACCATGATCAGGCCGTCTTCGGGGTTGCGCGTGCCCTGGAAGCGGGCCGCAAACACCCTCTGCAGCCGTACCACTGGCAGGTACTCGCCGCGGAATGACAGCACTTCGCCATGACCGACCACCTGTTTGACCGAGGCGGCGCTCAGCTGCAGCGATTCCACGATGGCGGTAAGCGGCACGATGTATGACTCGTCACCGACCGCCACCGTCTGGCCGTCAACGATTGCCAGCGTCAGCGGCAAGGTAATGACGAAACGCGATCCTATGCCGATCTCGGAGCGAACCTCGATGCTGCCGCCGAGTTCGTCGACATTGCGTTTGACGACATCCATGCCGACGCCTCGGCCGGAGATATCCGTGGCCTGGTCGTGGGTGGAAAAGCCTGGCAGGAAGATCAGATTGTCGACCGCCTCGTCGGACAGCTGCTCGTCGGCGCCGATCAACCCACGCTCGCGCGCCTTGGCGAGGATGCGCTCGCGCTTCAGGCCGCTGCCATCGTCGCCGACCTCCACGGTAATGCTGCTGCCGCGGTGATAGGCGTGCAAATGTACCGTGCCGCGCGCGGCCTTGCCGCTCGCTAGGCGCTGTTCCTGCGATTCAATGCCGTGATCGATACTATTGCGCACCAGGTGCACCAACGGATCCCCGATCTTCTCCAGCACGGTCTTGTCGAGTTCGGTCTCACCGCCGGTCATCTTGAGCTCGACCTGCTTGCCCAGGCGCTGGCTCAGGTCGCGCACCATGCGCGGAAAACGGCTGAACACAAAGCTGATCGGCACCATGCGCACGCGCATGACGCTCTCCTGCAGCTCACGTACGTTACGCTCGAGCTGCGCCAGCCCGGTGCGCAGCCGCTCGCCTATGGCACCGTCGAGCAGCGTGCCGAACTGCCCGAGCATCGATTGCGTGATCACCAGCTCACCGACGCTGTTCATGAGGTCGTCGATCTTCTCGATACTGACGCGGATCGAGCTGGCGTCGCTGCTCTTGGCACCATCGCCGGTTTTGACCGGCCGGGGCTCGCTGTCCTCGGAGGGTGGGGCCGCTGCCGGCGGTTCGGATGAGGCGGGGCGAGCGCCGAGCGCAGCGGCGGTGATGGCGTGGGCGCCGACCGGCGCGGCGCAGGCGCCCGGTTCGGCTTCGAGCATCCTGACTTCGAGCTCGCAGTCGCCCTCGGCCCAGTCAAATACTTCGACGATCGACTGGCGCGGCGCTTCGGTACGCAGCTTCAGCTGCCACGACAGATAACAGTTCTCGGGGTCGAACTCCTCGAATGCGGGCAGCGCCGAAATGTCGGCGGTAACCTGCAGATCGCCCAGGTCGCGCAGTTCGCGGAACATGCGCAGCGGATCATTGCCGCGTGCGAGCAGGTGCAGATACGGCCGGAAGCTGATGTGATACAGCGTACCGCGCAGGGCTTCAGCGCCGAGCGGCGCCGCACTGGTCACCGCTGCAGGTGCGATCGTGGTCGCGGCCGGCGCCGGGACCGGCACGCTGCCTTTTTGCACTACAGCGAGCTCCAGATCGAACTGCAGATCGGCAACGCGCTGCGCGTCCGGCGGCTGCTTACCCTGCTGGGCCCGCAGCATCTCGCGCATCACGTCGACCGAGCGCAGCAGCAGATCCGACAGCGCCGCCGTGACCTTCATGCGCTGACCGCGCAACTCATCGAGCAAGGTCTCCAGCGTGTGGGTGAAGGAGGTGATCTGGGCAAAGCCGAAGGTCGCCGCGCCGCCCTTCATCGAGTGCGCGACACGGAAGATCGTGTTGATCAGCTCGAGATCAGGCGTACCGGCGTCGAGGCGCAGCAACGCCTCCTCCATCTGCCCGATCGCCTCGAAGCTCTCTTCGTAGAACGCCTCGTGAAACTGTGTCAGATCAATGGTCATTGGCTACATGCCCAGATCCGACAGCAGCGCGTCGACATCCTGCTGGCCGCTGACCGCATGCCCGTGGTCGATACCCGGCACCCTCGGGCCCTGGCCGCGGGTCGTGCCGGCTACATTGGTACCGCCGCCAATGTCTCCCACCGGGCCGGCGATGCGCACCAGCTCACCCAGTGCCTGCTCCAGCTCGTCGACCAGCGTCATGACGCCGCGGATGATCTGGCCGCCTAAATCCTGGTAGCCCTGCGCCAGCAGCACCTCGGCCAGATTGCTGCGCACCGCCGCCATGCTGGTCCCGGCCTGCTTCAGGAATGCCAGCATCTGGGGCCTGAGTGGCGGCGCTGAGCCGTCGGCATGCTGTGCGAGTATCAGCCGCTCGGCTTGCTCGGCTATCTGATCGGCCAGCGGACAGCACTGTTCGACCAGATCCATGGTCCGGTGCGCGGCGTCGTCGGTCAGCCGCAATACGTACGCCAGCCGATGGCGCGCGTCCGGCACCTGGCGCTGCGCCAGTTCCATCAACCTGGAGTCGACCCGAAAGCGTTCGAGCGCCCCCTGCAGGTCGGTCGCAACGCGGCGTACCTGCTGCGTGACCTCGGCGTTGCGCGACTGGTCAAAGGCCGCCAACGCGGCGCGAAAGCCGTCGCTATCGCCGTCGTCCAGCGCACGCGACATGGCGTTGATCCACGAGGCGTACTGGGTGAGCTCCTGCGCCGGCGTAGTCATCAGTATTCACGCCGCCGCGCGCGCCGCCAGGATCTTGTCGATCTTTTCCTTCAGCGTCGCCGCGGTAAAGGGCTTGATGACATAACCGCTGACGCCCGCTTGCACCGCTTCCACGATTTGCTCGCGCTTGGCTTCGGCGGTCAGCATCAACACCGGCATCTTGGCCAGGCGCGCGTCGGCGCGCACCTGCTTGAGCAGCTCCAGGCCCGGCATGCCGGGCATGTTCCAGTCGGTGATCAGGAAGTCGACATTGCCTTCCCTGAGCAGCGGCAATGCCGTGTTACCGTCATCGGCTTCGATGACATTGGCGTAGCCCAGATCGTGTAGCAGGTTCTTGATGATCCGGCGCATCGTTGAGAAATCGTCGACCACGAGAAAATTCAAGTTCGGCTGCACTCGCATTACTCCAATACGTCGCGATCGGATGCGACTCGATTTATCGGCTTATATACCTCGATTCTTGAGTAAAGTCGTGGCGCCGGCGGGCCGACTTCGAGCCCTCGCGACGCGGTTCACATATTGCACGGCACGAGCACCGGCATGGCCGCCACGGCCGGCAGGCAGCGGCAGCGGCAATCAGTTGCCGTCGCTCAGATTCCGACCAGTGACATTTGCGCCAACACCACGTTAGCTGCGCGCTGACAGGTGCGGCCAGGCGGCACGCAGATACAGAGCCATCGAAATCAGCGTCAGCGCAGCGGCGATCACCGTAAGCCAGATCCCGATGCGATAGATCGGCAGGCCGAACAGATCGGCCCGGAACAGCAGCATCGTCAGCCCGGCCATCTGCAGGATGGTCTTGTATTTGCCAATGCGCGACACGGCCACGGCAGTGCGCTGACCGATGCCGGCCATCCACTCGCGCAGCGCCGAAATCGCTATTTCGCGGCCGATGATCACCGCCGCAGTGAGCACGATGATCGGACGCGGATCGCGGCTGACGATCAGTACCAATGCAACCGCGACCATCAGCTTATCGGCCACCGGATCGAGAAAAGCGCCGAGGCGCGTAATCTGTCCCAAGCGCCGCGCCAGATAGCCGTCGAGCGAATCGGTGATCGCAGCGAGCGCGAACAGCAGCCCGGCGATCGGGTACGCCAGGGTAGGATGGTTCCTGGCCCCGAACACGAACATCAGCACCACCAGCGGTATGGCCAGAATTCGCAGCCAGGTCAGAATGTTGGGCAGGTTCCAGATCATCACGCCCCCGGGTGCAGATGATCGTAAATCGAACGCGCCATCGCGGCGCCGACGCCGGTAACCTTTTCCAGATCCGCGGTGCCGGCGCGCATCACCCCGTGCAGGCCGCCGAAATGCGTCAGGATCGCGCGCCGCCGCGCTGGACCCAGGCCTGGGACGGTTTCGAGGATCGACTCGCGGTAGCGACGCGCGCGCCGCCGCCGATGTCCCGTGATCGCGAAGCGATGCGCCTCGTCGCGCACGCGCTGGATGAAATGCAATGCTGCGCTGTCGGCCTCCAGTACAGTCGGAACCGGCTCGCCGGGGCGGAACAATCGCTCCTGGCCCGGGCGCCGGTCGGCGCCCTTGGCCACGCCAACCACGGCCAGGCCCTGACAGCCAGCCTCGGCCAGCGCGCTGAGCGCGGCATCCACCTGGCCGGATCCGCCGTCGATCAGCAGCAGATCCGGCCGCGGCCGCTCGCCGCTGGCGATGCGAACACCATGGCGCCGTAGCGCCTGATGGATGGCGCCGTAGTCGTCCCCGGGCGTCACACCTTCGATGTTGTAGCGCCGATACTCGCGCTTGCGGGCCCCCTCGGTCGTGAACACCACGCACGATGCTACCGTACCCTCGCCCGCGGTATGGCTGACATCAAAGCATTCGACGCGTTCGGGCGGCCTGGGCAGGTCCAGTACGCGCGCCAGCAACTGCATGCCCTCGAGTGCCAGCTCGGCGCGCAGTGCGCGCATGCGCAGGGCGTTGCGGGCGTTATCGAGCGCCAGCTCCAGCCACTGGCGCTTAAGGCCGCGCTGCGGCACGCGCAGCTCCAATGAGCGGCCAGCGGCACGCTCCAGCGCTTGCGCTACCGGTTCGTGATCCGGCAGCGCGATGTTGATGAGAATCTCCGGCGGTGCGGGCTCGCGGCTGTAGTAGAGCAGCAGAAAATCCGCCAGCGTGTCGGCCGGCTCGCTCAGGGCACTGCCCGGGAAATGGCTGGCGGATCCAAGATTCTGGCCTTCGCGCACCGGCAGCACGCAGATCGCGTACTGCCCCGGCTCCCCGACAATGGCGATGACGTCGGTATCGGCGCGGCGCTGCGCATTGGCGATCTGCTGCGAGCGGATTTCCTGCAGCTCGCGCAGCTGATCGCGCAGCCGCGCGGCGTCCTCGAACTCCAGTTGCTGCGCCGCCGCCTCCATGCGCCGCTGCAACTCGCCGATCACCTCGGCGTTGCGGCCTTCGAGCACCCCGATTGCCCCCTCCAGGTCGTGCGCATATTCCTCCCGGCCGATCAGCCCCACGCACGGCGCCGAGCAGCGGCCGATCTGGTGCTGCAGGCACGGCCGGCTGCGGTTGGCGAAGAACGAGTCGCGGCAGTTGCGGATCTTGAATACCTTCTGCAGGTGCTGCAGCACCTCCTTGACCGCATGGGCACTGGCAAACGGACCGAATTGTCGGCTGTTCTTCTGGCGCGGGCCGCGGTAGAACACCAGGCGCGGAAACTCGTGCCCGGCCGAACAAAGGATGTATGGAAATGATTTGTCGTCGCGCAGCATGATGTTGTAGCGCGGCCGATGCGCCTTGATTAGATTGCACTCGAGCAGCAGCGCTTCCTGCTCGCTGTTGACGACCGTCACCTCGATGCGGGCGATGCGCCGTACCATCGCCACGACCTTTGGCGACAGATCATGATTGTTGAAATAGCTGCCTACACGATCGCGCAGGCGCGCCGCCTTGCCGACATACAGCAGTTCACGGTCGGCGGCGTACATGCGGTACACGCCGGGACGCTGTGGCAGTGTCGCCACGTAGCTCTTGAGATCGAAATCGCTGTTGCTCATGGCGACCGGGCGCCGAGGCGCTCATCCGAGGCTGCGCTGCAAATCCGGCGCTTCCGGTCGCGATTGCTTATATGTGGCAAGCTCGGCATCAGAAGTCATGCTCAAACCCAGATGGCGCAGGATACCGTCATCGAGCCCGTAGATCAGGCCGTGCACCGCGACCGCCTGGCCGCGCCGCCAGGCGTCCTGCACAACAGTGGTCTCAGCCACGTGCACGGTCTGCGCCAATACGTGCAATTCGCACAAGCGCCGCAGCTGCGCCTCGACCGGACCGGCAGCCGCCAGCTCCGCCACGTGACGGTGCCGCACGTCCTGCACATGCCGCAGCCAGTTGTCGATCAGGCCGAGCTTCTGCTCGCGATAAGCCGCACTTACGCCGCCGCAGCCGTAGTGACCGCAGACGATGATGTCGCGCACTTGCAGCACTTCGACCGCATATTGGATCACCGACAGGCAATTCAAGTCGCTGTGCACTACGACGTTGGCGACGTTGCGATGCACGAATATCTCCCCGGGCATCAGTCCGAGGATCTGATTGGCCGGCACCCGGCTGTCCGAGCAGCCGATCCACAGGTAACGCGGCAACTGCTGGTGCGCCAGGCGCGAGAAGTATTCCGGGTCGGTGCCGGTCAGACTCTCGGCCCATTGGCGATTGCGCGCGAGCAGTGTCCCCAGGGCGTCGGTGCCGCTCACGACTTCTGTTTGCTGCGCTCGGCAATCAGCATCGCCAGCTCCAGCGCCTGTTCGTAGTTCAGGCGCGGGTCGACCTGCGAGCGATAGCTGCGCTGCAGATCGGCGTCGGTCAGTCCGCGCGCACCCCCGGTGCACTCGGTGACGTCCTCGCCGGTAAGCTCGATGTGCGCACCGCCCAGATAGGTTCCGTGCTGCGCGTGAATGCGAAACGCCAGATCGAGCTCCTTGAGAATATTCTCGAAGCGACGCGTCTTCAGACCGCCGGTGCTGGTCTCGGTATTGCCGTGCATCGGATCGCAGCACCACAACACCGTGTGGCCGGTGCGGCGCACCGCCTCGATCACCCGCGGCAATGACTTTTCGATGTCCTTGGCTCCGAAGCGGTGAATCAGCGTCAGCCGCCCGGGTTGATTCTGCGGATTGAGAGTAGTAACCAGCTCCTGCAGCCACTGATCATCCATGGCGGCGCCGATCTTGACCCCGATCGGATTGGCGATGCCGCGGAAGAATTCCACGTGCGCGCCATCGACCTGTGCGGTACGCATGCCGATCCACGGCATGTGCGTGGACAGGTTGTACCAATGGTTCTGACGCGCGATGAAACGCGTCTGTGCCTGCTCGTACAGCAGGTGCAGGCCCTCGTGGCTGGCAAAGAAATCGACCCGGGTGGCATCGTGCACCGCGCGCCCGGTCAGCGACTGGAAGAAATCCAGAGCATCGCCGATCGAATCGGCAATGCGCTGATAGGCCTCACGCAGCTCGGCGTGACGCACGAAGCCCAGGTCCCAGTACTCCGGGTGATGCAGGTCGGCAAATCCGCCATCCACCAGCGCGCGCACGAAGTTCAGCGTCAGCGCCGCGCGCTCGTAGCCACGCAGCAGCAGCTGCGGGTCGGCGCGCCGGGCCTCGGGTGTGAACTCCACGCGATTCACCAGATCACCACGATAGGCTGGCAGCGTCACGCCATCGCGCGTTTCCATGTCGGCGGAGCGCGGCTTGGCGTACTGGCCGGCCATGCGGCCGATTCGTACCACCGGCTTCTTCATGCCCGACAGCAGCACCAGGCTCATCTGCAGCAGTACCTTGAGCTGCTTGGCGATGCGATCCGACTCGCATTCGGCAAAGCTCTCGGCGCAGTCCCCGCCCTGTAGCAGGAAGCCTTCGCCGCGCTGCACGCCGGCCAGCCGCTCACGCAGGTTTTCAATTTCCCACGAAACCACGATCGGCGGTAATCGCGCCAATTCGGCAACCACGCGGCCCAGTGCCGTCGGGTCATCGTACACCGGCTGTTGCGAGGCCTTGCGTGACTGCCAGCTTGCCGGGTGCCAGGAGGTGCTGTCGGTGGATCGCATGCGGCAATGTTAACATGCACGCTTTAACGGGGACTACGAATGAACAAGGTGCTGGTCCTGGGCGCCGGCAAGATTGGCGCGCTGATTTCCGGCCTGTTGGCCGAATCCGGCGCCTACCAGGTGCAGCTTGCCGATGTCGATGAGACTGCGGCGGCCGGCGTTGCGCGCGCCCACGACCTGCAGACTATCCAGGCGGTGCGCCTCGATGCCACCGATGCCGCCGCGCTGCGCTCGCATTTGCAGGCGCACCCGGTGCAGGCGGTGATCTCCAGCCTGCCCTATCACTGCAATGCGCTGGTGGCAGCGGCGGCGCGCGACAGCGGTATTCACTACTTCGATCTGACCGAGGATGTGGAAGTCACGCGACGCGTGAGCGCGCTGGCACAGGGTGCGGCGGCGGCATTCGTGCCGCAGTGCGGGCTGGCGCCTGGATTCATCAGCATCGCCGGTGGCGAGCTGATCCGGCACTTCGACAGCCTGCGCAGTGTGCGGCTGCGCGTCGGCGCACTGCCGCAGCATCCGCACAACGTCCTGAAATATTCGCTCACCTGGTCCACCGAGGGACTCATCAACGAATACGGCAATCCGTGCGAGGCGATCGTCGACCGGCGCACGGTGGAAGTGCGGCCACTGGAGGGGATGGAGGAAATCGAGATCGACGGTACGCTGTACGAGGCCTTCAATACCTCGGGCGGTCTGGGTTCGCTCGCCCAGAGCTTCGGCAGCAGCTGCGAGAGCATGGATTACAAGACTATCCGCTATCCGGGCCATTGCGAGCAGATGCGACTGCTGATGAACGACCTGAAGCTCAATCAGGATCGCGGTACCCTCAAGCGCATTCTCGAGAACGCCGTGCCGCAGACACTACAGGACGTCGTGATCGTGTATGCCGCCGTCACCGGAATGCAGAACGGCGAGCTGCGCGAGGAAAACTACGTCAGTAAGATCTACCCGCAGATCATCGCCAGCCGCCTGTGGTCGGCGATCCAGGTCAGTACCGCCTCCGGACTGTGCGCCGTGCTCGACCTGGTATTGACGCATTCGCAGCGCCGCACCGGCCTGGTGACGCAGGAATCGTTCCGCCTGCCCGATATCCTCGCCAACCGCTTCGGCCGCCATCTGGCCGCCGGCGGCAGCAAGGACATCTCGGCCGACGTGGTGGTGAGCGGGGCGCCCGGTCGTCAGCGCTCGCGTGCAGGATAAGCCATGGCCAGGAGCAACGTCAGCGCGCTGCTGAAACATTTCGAGTTGCCTGCGGGTGAGCCCGGTGGCGCAGCCGATTGCATCGAGAGTTTCAACCCGGGCGACGGCAGCATGCTCGGCCGCGTGCACACCACCGGCGCCGCCGGCTACGACGATGTGATGAACCAGGCGGTCGCGGCCGCGCGCAGCTGGGCCGACGTGCCGGCACCGCAGCGCGGGGATCTGGTGCGACAGATCGGTGATGAGCTGCGGCGCCACAAACGCGAGCTCGCCGAACTGGTGTCGCTCGAAAACGGAAAGATCATCGCCGAGGGCCTGGGCGAGGTGCAGGAGATGATCGACATGGCCGACCTTGCCATCGGTCAGTCGCGCATGCTCTACGGCCGCACCATGCATTCCGAGCGCAGCCAGCACCGCATGTACGAGCAGTGGCATCCGCTGGGCGTAGTCGGTGTCATCACCGCATTCAACTTTCCGGTGGCGGTGTGGTCCTGGAACGCGTTACTGGCGGCGGTGTGCGGCAACGCCACGGTGTGGAAGCCCTCGCCCAAAACCCCGTTGTGCGCGCTGGCGGTTCAGCGCCTGTGCGAGCAGGTGCTGAAACGGCACGGAGCGCCGGCGATTTTTCAGCTGCTGATCGACAGTGGCGCCGAGCTGGGTGCGCGCCTGGCCGCCGATGCACGCGTCAAGCTGCTGTCGTTCACCGGTTCTACCGCGGTCGGTCGGCAGATCGCGCAAACCGTGGCCGCGCGGCTGGGGCGCAGCCTGCTCGAACTGGGCGGCAACAACGCCATCATCGTCGATGAGACCGCAGATCTGGATCTGGCAGCGCGCGCCATCGTGTTCGGCGCGCTCGGCACCGCCGGTCAGCGATGCACCAGCACGCGCCGCGTGCTGGTGCATCGATCGCAGCTGCCTGAGCTGCAACGCCGGCTGATCCATGCCTACCGCCAGCTGCGCATCGGCGATCCGCTCGACCCGACGACGCTGGTCGGGCCCCTGATCGACCTCAACGCGGTGCGCAGTTTCGAGCGCGCCATCGCCGCAGCCCAGGCTGCCGGCGGCGCGTTGCTGGTCGGGGGCAAGGCGCTGCCGCGGCCGGGTCACTTTGTCGAACCCGCGATTGTCCTGGCGAGCAACGACTGGGACATCGTGCAGCACGAGACCTTCGGACCGATCCTGTACCTGATCCCGGTGGATTCGCTGGATGAGGCGATCCGGCTGCAGAATCAGTCGTGCTACGGCTTGTCCTCCAGCCTGTTCACCCAGCGGCTGCAGCACGCCGAGCTGTATCTGAGTAATCAGGGCAGCGACTGCGGCATCGCCAACGTCAACATCGGCACCTCCGGGGCCGAGATCGGCGGTGCCTTCGGCGGCGAGAAAGACACCGGCGGTGGCCGCGAGGCCGGCTCCGATGCCTGGAAGGCCTACATGCGCCGCCAGACCAATACCGTCAACTGGAGCTCGTCGCTACCGCTGGCGCAGGGCATCGAATTCGATATTGCGCCGTGAAGCTGATTTAGCTGCATTCCCGATGCCATCAGAAACGGCCAAACTGCTTGGAGAGTGTCAGGCGCGCCATGATGGGCTCGAGCGGATGCTGGTGCACATCGGCTAGGCCATCCGCAGCGGTGTCGATTTCAGATCTTAAGCGCGACACGTAAAAGAATTCCGCCGCCGGGGCGTGCGTATTGAACAAGTTATAAATGCCCAATGAGATGCCCCAACCGTGCGGGCCGGCGTAGTGAGCGTCCAGATTCACCTGCGCGAATCCTCGACCATTGATTTGTCCCGCCGGCGTCGGCGCGTTGGCGCAGGATGTCGCGACATTCGGAAAATCAGTCGCGGCCGCGGAATTGACGCACGGACCGGAGGACAGCGGATAGCTGCCCAGATATCGCACGTTCATGCCGCCACTGAATGCTCCCAGGTTGGCGAGATACAGCGCGGCCGAACCGGTCGCCCGCGGTGCGTCGGTGATGAAATCCCCCAGGTGCCCGGTGCCGTCATTCAATGGATGCGTGAAGCGCGTGTGGTCGCCCGAGTAGCTGCCATAGAACTCCAGATAGCGGCTGAGCTGGTAGGTGATATTGAGTTCATAACCATAGCGGCGACTCGGCGGACCTGCAGCGTCCATACCGACATCCGGATCAATGATCGTCTCGGACGACTGCCACAAATTGAAGAGCGCGAAAGTTAGCGCGACGTTTCGATGGATCTCAGCCCGAAATCCGAGTTCCTGTCCATCCTGCTTGGCCAGCAAGGATGTGTGCGGCAGCCCCAGGTCCACACTCCTGTCCTGATTGACACCGCGCAGGTCGGCGCTATGAAATCCCTGACCAGCCGATGCGTAGAACTCCAGGTAGTCCGCCGGTGTGAAGATCAGACTGCCTTTGGGCTGCAGCAGCGACTTTTGCGCAGTGCCGGCATTGCTATACCCCGCGGTCTCATGCAAGGCCGCCAGATAATCGACATCGGTGCCGTGCTGATAGTCATCGCGCAATCCCAGCACGGTGCGGATGCTCGAGGTCCAGTGGGTCGTCGCTTGCACATACCCACCGACGGCAAACAGAAATACGTGATCGGAATTGGAGAAAGACGCCGGATCCTGCGACGCCGACACCGGCACGCGCGCTTGGGTGGGGATGCGACCCACGGAAAGCAGGTCATAACGCGTGAGAGCGCCGACCTTGAATTCGTTGTCAAACGGACCGAGGCGTGCCGGCAGGGTGTAATTAATGGCGCCGCCCAGCACCCGCCGATTCTCGAACTGGTCTTCCTGATCGCCGCGAATCGGATCGACCAGGAATTGGGTGAAGTCGTTGTAGATGTGCAGCTGGTTGTATTCGAAGTAACTACCGCCGGTGAGCTGGCCGCCGCCGACGGCCTCGTGAAACTGCACTGACAGGCTTGCGCGCTGCGCCCGACCGCCATCCGTGGGGTCCAATGTGCCAAAGCGATCGCCGACCAGGCCCTCGGTGATGGCTCGCACCGGTATGTCGGTGGTATTGGTCCACAGCTGGTGGTAGAACATCCCGGAGATCGAGTAGCCATGGTTCGCATCGCCGTCGCTATAGCGCAGCACGACATTCTCCTTGCGCGCGTCGTCCGGATTGGTGAACGGGCCGTCGTAGTGCTGAAACTCGGCGGCAGCCAACAGGTTTCCCGACCCCACGGCCTGCGAGCCAGCGGCGAAGTAACGCTGGAAGTCGAATGAGCCGGCGGTGGCCGAGAACTGTTCGGGAATCGTATCGCGCAGAGCCACTCTGATCGATCCCACGGCACCGAAATCCCCGACATCCGCGTAGTAAGGCCCTTTGGTGTAACTCAGTCCATTGGCCAACTCCGGCACCAGGAAATTCATATCGGTATAACCCTGCCCGTGGGCATGCGTGACCTGGTTGACCGGAACGCCGTCGACATAAGTCTCCAGATCGGTTCCGTGATCCAGGTTGTAGCCGCGCAGCAGGTACTGGTTGGCCTTGCCCTCACCGCTGTGCAGGGTCGCAATCAAGCCGGGCACCGTTTCCAGCAACTGACCGGGTCGATAGGCAGGGGCGAGCTGCATTTCCGTAGTCGACACGACGCCTTCGCTGGCACTGGAAGCAGTTCCCAACAGCTCCAGCCGTTCAGCACTCACCGTGACTTCTTCAAGAATTGTTCCACTGCCAGCCGCAGCGTCGGTGGCCTCAGCGTCAGCCAGCGCCGTATCCGCTAACGCAGGCTGGCCCAGGACAGCCCCGCATAGGACGGCTAGCGCGCCGAGTCCCTCAAGGAGCGTTGAGCGGGCGCGGCGGGACAGTTCCGCGACGAAGCCATCGATCAAGACGCGCACTCTCCCCAGGGCCCGGTAATGCGATTCGTTCCAACGTAGTAGTACGTTGCCGACCGGGCATTAGATGCATGTTTCGTAAGAGAAACTTGTATTTCACCTGACGGCTGCTTGAGTGCGACCTGAAGCGCCGGATCCTGCCGGCTGGCACGCAGCTGCTACCGTCCCGGAAGTCGCAGTTCGACCCGCGCCCCGCCCAGCGCCGGCGAGGCGTCAATGAAGAACTGGCCGCCGTAGAGTGTCACGGTATCGCGCACCATCGCCAGTCCCAGCCCATGACCGGGCACATGCTCATCGGCGCGAACTCCGCGCTGGATCACGCGCGTGCGCAGTTCCTGCGGAATGCCCGGACCGTCGTCCTCCACCACGATCGACAGGCGCCGCGGCAGTCCGCGATCCGGATCGAAGCGCGCACTCACCAGCACGCGCGAGCGGCACCATTTGCAGGCGTTGTCCACCACATTGCCCAGCAGCTCGAGGATATCGCCGCTATCGCCCAGAAAGCCCAGCTCCGGCGGTGCATCGATCTCGATATTCAGATCCTTGCTGGCGTGCACCTTCAACAGTGCGGCACGCAGATCGCTCAGCAGCGCCAGCACCGGCACCGGCGCCTGGCCGAACGTGGCGCCGCCGCCGGCTGCGGCACGCTTCAACTGGTGTTCGACGATCTGCGCGATTCGATCAATTTCCAGCTGGATGGCCGCCTCGGATCGGCGCTCGTCGCTTTCGGCACTGCCGAGGCTGGCGCGGATCACGGCCAATGGGGTTTTCAGGCTGTGCGCCAGATTGCCGAGCGTATCGCGGTAGCGCACGATCCGATTGCGCTCGGATTCGAGCAGCGCGTTCAGGCCCGAGGTCACGCCGGCAAGCTCGCGCGGGTAACCCTCGCCCAGCTGCGATGCGGCGCCGCTCTCCAGTGCCGCGATCTCCTCCTCGAGCCGCCGCACCGGAGCCAGTGCGCGCCGCATCATCCATGCCATGGTCGCCAGCAGCACCAGATCCAGCGCGCCGAACCAGCCCGCCATGCGCTGCCGGAACACCCACAGCTCACGCATCTGCGGCGCCGTGCTGTCGGCCGCCGTAAATACCAGCTTCTTGGACAGCCCCGAGCCATAGGCCCACTGCAGGCCGCGGCTCATCTCCGCGATGGTGCTGCCGTCGCGCGCGAGTTGATAGCGAAAGTCCACTCCCCCGACGGGCAATTTGCTGCCGAGCACGAGATCGGTACCGGCCAGCGATGGCGAGCTCCACAGCAGCTTGCCCGTGTCGTCGCGCAGCGCCGCGTACTGGCCCGAACCCGGTACGTCCAGCCGCGACTCCGGGTCGAGCAGGTTGACCACCAGCTTGCCGTCGAAGCCCAGATCCACCGCGGTGACCAGCGCCACCACCTGTTCCTCGAGCCGGTCTCGCAGTGCCGCGGTGCTCTGCTGGCGAAACACGTAGTCGATGGCCGAGGCGGTCAACACGAAGAACAGCAGCAACGGCAATGCCACCGCGACCAGCAGTCGGCGACTGACCGACGGCGGCCCGCGCATCATCGGTGGCTACCTTCGATCAAGCCGGCCGGCGCGGCAGACTCAGGCGGTAGCCGCGGCCACGCAGGGTTTCGATCGGCTTGATGAGCTCGTCGGGATCGAGCTTGCGGCGCAGGCGGCCGACCAGCACCTCGACCACGTTGCTGTCGCGATCGAAATCCTGTTCGTACAGCCGTTCGGTGAGCTCGCTCTTGGAGATCACCTCGCCGGCGCGCAGCATCAGGTGTTCGAGGATGCGATATTCGAAGCTCGTCAGCTCCACCGTCGCGCCGTTCACGCTCACCGCCTGGGTGCGCGTGTCGAGTTCAACCGGCCCGCAGGCAAGTTTGGCGCTGGCCCAGCCGCCGGTACGGCGCAGCAGCGCTGACAGGCGCGCCTGCACTTCGGCGAAATGAAACGGCTTGGCGACATAGTCGTCGGCGCCCGCGCTCAGGCCCTCGACCTTGTCCTGCCAGCGGTCGCGCGCCGTGAGTATCAGCACGCCATAGGTCTTGCCGCGCGCGCGCAGCTCGCGAATCAGGTCGAATCCGGACAGCTTCGGCAGCCCGAGGTCGATGATCGCGACGTCGATCGGATATTCGGTGGCAGCGTACAGCCCTTCTTCGCCGTCAGCGGCCAGATCGACGCTGTAACCGGCCGCCGACAGATCAGCCTTCAGCACTTCGCGGATCGAGGCCTCGTCTTCCACCACCAGCACGCGCACTCACGTTCCCCCCAAGTTGTCGCTCAAGGCACTTCCGCACCGCTGCGAGCATCGACGCGCACCACCCATACCTTGCCCGCGCCTGACAGCAGTCGAAACACGTACAGCCGGCGGCCCTCCTGATCGGCTATATCGGTACGTACCACACGCGCACCATAGCGCTTCTGCACCAGCGTCATGGCCTCCGCGCGCGACAGTTCGTGGTCGGTGCGCGACTGGGGCGCAGGCACCGGTGCCTGTGGACTGGCGGCACACAGCCCGGCCGCTCCCAGCACCACGGCCGCACACAGCAGGCGGCAGCCTTGCCGCGCCAGCCGTGCCGTGCTCATGTCCACAGTCATCTGATCGCCGCCCCGTGCGCCCGCGGGCACAATGTAATGAATGGGGCGAGCCTAGCCAGAGCGCTCTGAACCGGGCCTGAATCAAGATTTATCGCCTTTGGTCAAGGACTTGGCCTCATGCCAGAGTTCATCCCACTGGGTCGCGGTCAGCTCGTTGAGCGCCAGCCCGCGCCCGGTGGCAGCCTGTTCCATGCATTCGAAGCGCCGTTCGAATTTCAGCGCCGCGCGCCGTAGCGCGTCTTCTGCGTCCACTTCCAGGTGGCGCGCCCAATTGGCGATGGTGAACAGCAGGTCGCCGATCTCCTCCGCCACCTGCTCGCGCCCGAAAGCCGCGACCGCGGCGTCGGCTTCGGCCAGTTCCTCGTTGATCTTGCTGCGCACGCCGCTCGCCGCCGGCCAGTCAAAGCCGACGCGGCGCGCACGGCGCCCGAGCTTGGCGGCGCGCGCCAGCGCCGGCAACGCCCGCGGAACATCCGACAGTACTCCATGCATTCCCGCGTCCGCGCGCTCGCGCGCCTTCTGCGTCTCCCAGGACACGTGCAACTGCGACACGTCGAGCGCCTGGCGTTCGAGGAAGATGTGCGGATGGCGCCGGATCAGCTTGTCGCGGATGCCACGCGCCACGGCGGCGAAATCAAAACTGCCGGCCTCCTCGGCCATGCGCGCGTGGAACACGACCTGGAACAGCAGATCGCCCAGCTCATCGCGCAGCCGCGCCAGATCGCCACGTCCGATGGCGTCGGCGACCTCGTAGGCCTCCTCGATGGTGAACGGTGCGATGCTGACAAAATCCTGCTGCCGATCCCAGGCACACCCGGTTTCAGGGTCCCGCAAGGTGCGCATCAGGACCAGCAGTGCCTCGAGTTCGTCGCCGGCGGCGCTCAAACCGTGGCCTCGGCGAATACCTGGCGCAGATTCGCCAGGATGCCCGCGGTCGCGCCCCAGATGTTGTATGACCCGAAGGCCAGCTCCCAGGTGTCGACTTCGACCTCACGGATGGTGCGGCGTCTCACGCGGTAGTTTGCCGCGGTCAGAGCGAACCCCAGCGGCAGCTCGAACACCTCGGCCACTTCGGTGCCATCGGGCTCAGGGGTAACGCCGGATTGCAGCAATGCCACCACCGGCGTGATGCGATACCCGGTCTGCACCACATGGTCAGACAGAAATCCGATCGGGTCGATGGCGCTGGCGGCGATGCCGATTTCCTCTCCGGTCTCGCGCACCGCCGCGGCCGCAACATCCGCGTCCTGCGCTTCGAGCCGGCCGCCCGGGAAACTGATCTGGCCCGCATGGCGCCGCAGATGGCTCGCCCGCACCGTCATCAGCAGTGTCGGCGCCTGCGCGCGATTGACGATTGGCACCAGCACTGCGGCGACCTTCAGCATCGATGGCCAGGCCGCGCGCAGCCGCGCGCGCACGGTGGCCGATTCCATCGCCAGCCCGGCCGGCCGGCAGTACTCGAGCCGATGTTCGGGGACGGCCAGCAGGCCGCGTCGCAGGCGCGCCTGCCAGTCGGCCGGCAGCTCATGCGCTGCTGCAGGCGCCGGCGCAGCCATAAATCTCCTCCGCCATCGATGCTCAGCCCCCGCCGCCGCCGCCTTTGATGCCCCCGGCCGTGAGTTCGGTCGGATCGAGGAGCTTATCGAGCTGCTCGCGCGGCAGCTCGGTCATCTCGGCCGCGATCTCGCGGATTGGCTTGCCTTGGGCATAGGCCTGCTTGGCAATCGCTGCGCCTTTTTCATAGCCGATGACCGGATTGAGTGCGGTGACCAGGATCGGGTTGCGCTCCAGTACCTCTTCCATGCGTGCTCGATTGACCGTGAAACCCTTGATCGCCCGATCGGCCAGCGCGCGCGACACGTTGGCCAGCAGCCCGATGCTCTCGAGCAGGTTATAGGCGATGACCGGCAGCATCACATTGAGCTGGAAATTGCCGGACTGCCCGGCGAGCGTGATGGCGGCATCGTTGCCGATCACCTGCGCGGCCACCATGGTAGTGGCCTCGGGAATCACCGGATTCACCTTGCCGGGCATGATGCTGCTGCCCGGCTGCAGCGCGGGCAGCGCGATCTCGCCCAGGCCCGCCAGCGGGCCGCTGTTCATCCATCGCAGGTCGTTGGCGATCTTCATCAGGCTCACGGCAATGACCTTGAGCTGGCCGGACAGTTCCACCGCGGCATCCTGTGCCGACATCGACTCGAAGAAATTGTGGCTCGGCTCGAACTCGATCCCGGTCAGGCGCCGGAGTTCAACGCAGAAAGCGGCGCCGAAGCCAGAATGCGCATTAATGCCGGTGCCCACCGCGGTTCCGCCCTGCGCCAGGCGCAACAACCTCGGCTCGGTGGAGCGCAGGCGCGCCGCGCCGTTCTCGATCTGGGTGCGCCAGCCGGACAGCTCCTGCGCCAGCGTGACCGGCATCGCATCCATCAGGTGCGTACGGCCGGTGGTGACGATGCCCTCGACGTCGATCTCCCTACCGCCTATCACCGCCGCCAGATGCACCAGGGCCGGCAGCAGCTGTTCGCGCAGCAGCAGCACGGCACTGACGTGAATCGCGGTCGGTATCGTATCGTTGCTGCTCTGACACATGTTGACGTGATCGTTGGCGTGCACCGCAACGCCCGCTCTCGCGGCCAGGTGTGCGATCACCTCGTTGGCATTCATGTTGCTGCTGGTGCCGGAGCCGGTCTGGAATACGTCGATCGGAAAATCGGCGTCGTATGCGCCGTCTGCCACCGCGGCCGCGGCCGCTTCAATGGCGGCGGCCATGCGCTGATCGAGCAGGCCGAGGCGGGCATTGGCGGCGGCGGCGGCCTGCTTGATCAGCGCCAGCGCGCGAATGAAAGCGCGCGGCAGACGCAGGCCGCTGATCGGGAAATTATCCACCGCGCGCTGCGTGTGCGCGCCCCAGAGCGCGCCCGCCGGGACTTTAAGCTCGCCCATGCTGTCGCGTTCGATGCGAAACGATGCTGCGGTCATGATCGGTGTAGCTCCGGCACGGGATGCCCAATGCGCTATCATGGCTAGTCTAGCATTTCGATGAACTGCGGCATTCCCATGGACCCTTCAGCTCTGACCGCCCTCTCGCCCATGGATGGGCGTTACGCCGCCAACGCGGCGCCACTGCGCGATTACTTTTCAGAAGCGGCGCTGATCCGCGAACGCATCCGTGTCGAGGCGCTGTGGTTCGAACAGTTGACCGATCCGCGGTTGCGCCTGCTCGCCGGCGAGTTGCCGGCGGCGGTGCTCGAGCGCAGCGCCTCCCTGACGCGCGATCCGGGGGCGAATGCCGCCGAGGCGGTGAAGAAGATCGACCAGCGCATCAATCACGATGTCAAGGCGGTGGAGTATTTCGTGCGCGACGAGTTGGCCGCCGCCGGAGCGAGCGGCGCGGCGCTGGAGCTGGTGCATTTCGGCTGCACCTCGGAAGACATCAACAACCTGTGCTATGCACGGTTGCTCAAGCACGCGCGCGCGCAGGTGTTGCTGCCGGAGCTCGGTGCACTGCTGGCCCTGCTGCGGACGCTGGCGCACACGCATGCCGAGCTGCCGATGCTCGCGCGTACCCACGGCCAGAGCGCAAGTCCCACCACGTTCGGCAAGGAGATGGCCAATGTCGGTGCGCGCCTGAAGCGCGCGCGCAAGCGGCTCGAGGCGGTCGATATCCTCGCCAAATGGAATGGCGCGGTCGGCAACTACAACGCGCTCCACAGCGCGCGTCCCGATATCGACTGGATTGCAGTCAGTCGCGAGTTCATCAGCTCACAGCAGCTGAGCTGGAATGCCTACAGCACGCAGATCGAACCGCATGACTGGATCGCCGAATACTGCGACGCCTGCGCCGCGGTCAATGTCATTCTGATCGACCTGTGCCGCGACCTCTGGGGTTACATTTCTCTCGGCTACCTGCGCCAGCGCGCGGTCGCCGGGGAAGTTGGCTCATCCACCATGCCGCACAAGGTCAATCCGATCGACTTCGAGAATGCCGAAGGCAACTTTGGCATGGCCAACGCCATGCTGCGCTTCTTCGCCGACAAGCTGCCGATCTCGCGCTGGCAGCGCGATCTGACCGACTCGACGGTGCTGCGCAATCTTGGCGTCGCGCTGGCGCACGGCCTGGTTGGCTACAAGGCGCTGCAGCGCGGCCTTGCGAAGATCAGTCCCGATCCGGCGCGCATGGCGCAGGATCTGAACGGCGCTTATGAAACTCTCGCCGAAGCCATTCAGAGTGTGCTGCGAGGCGCCGGCGTCGCCAACGGCTACGAGCTGCTGAAGGACTTCAGCCGCGGTCAGAACGTGGACGCCGCGGCGCTGCGGGCGTTCGTCGCCACATTGCCGCTGTCTGAAGCCGATCGCGGCCGGCTCGCGGCCCTGACGCCGGCGCAATATCTGGGTCTGGCAGCGAGCCTGGCGCGCCGCTTTGCGGACGAGGACGCTTAAAAATGCAAGTTACATAATCCTGTTTTCAGCGAGTTAGCTGACAAATCGATAGCCGGCTCACAAAGCGCCGCGGCGCAACTGTGACCCGGTTGGCGATCGATGCAGTGCCGCTGTCTCTACCATCGCCCTGCATAGAGCCCATAAAGCTTAAGACAACGCAGGCGAGCGAGTGACTGGCACCAGGGAAAGCAGCGCGACGACTTCGGCGCGTCTGTCGAGCTTCGGGCTCGAAGACGGCCCGATCACGACCGCCGTGCTCGCCGAAAGGCGGCCGACGACCGAGTCCCTGCACGTGCTCACCAGCTTCGACGAAGTACGCGCGGCGACCGAAACGGTTGCCGCCAGCGGTCAGCGGCTGATCTCTATCATGACGCCGGATCTGGAGCCGGAGATCTACGATCAGGCCGCGCTGCTCGAGATCATCAAACGTTTCGTACTCGGCCACAGCTTCGCCAAGGTGCGGGTACTGATGCGCGATCAGGCGCGCTTGAGCAGCGGCGCCAATCGCTTCATTGCGATGGCACATCGGCTCACCAGTTATCTCGAAATCCGGATTCGCGCTCCACAATATCGCGAACTCACCGCGGCGTACTGCATTGCCGACGACCGCGCGATTGTTTACCGCCTGCGTGCCGATCGTGCCGAGGGCATCGCCGGCTTCAACAATCCCCCGATCGCGCGCCAGTACCTGCAGGAATTCGATGCCGTCTGGCAGGCGAGCGTGATCGAAGAGCGCGAAGTTCGCGTCGCACGTAGCTGACTCGCAGCTGCTACGCAGCTGATCTTCAGGTCCGCTTCAGCCGCCTGCCACTCCGGCGTGGCGCGCGGTATCCTTCGCCATGGTCTGGAAACCCGACGTCACGGTTGCGGCGCTCATCGAGCGCGACCGCCACTTCCTGCTGGTCGAGGAACGCATCCGCGGCCGCCTGGTGCTGAACCAGCCGGCCGGTCATCTGGAGGATGGCGAATCGCTGCTCGATGCGGTGGTGCGCGAAACGCTGGAGGAGACCGCCTGGCAGTTCCGCCCCGAGGCGCTGCTGGGTATCTACCAGTGGCGCAGCCCGCGCGGGCACACCACGCTGCGAATCGCCTTCACCGGCAGCGTGCACGGCCACGACGCGGCCCGGGCGCTCGATCCGCCGATCGTGACGACTCACTGGTTCACCCGCGACGAGATCGCCCGCGAGGCGGCACGTTTGCGCACGCCGCTGGTGCTCCGCTGCGTCGAGGACTACCTTGCCGGGCGGCGCCTGCCGCTCGACGCGCTGTCGGCGGACCTGCCGGCGCCGACCCCATCGCCAAAGCAACCCTGAACCAGTTGATGACTCGTTCCCCACAGGAGGGATCGACATATATCGCGGACTTTCAATAACGAAAGTCCGCGATATATGTCGATCCCTCCTGTGTGCATGAGCCGCCAAATGGATCTGGCTGCTACTACAATAGGGTCATGAACCCTAGTCCCACCACCGCCGCGCGCTCCTCCGAGCGCGTCATCGTTGGCCTGTCCGGCGGCGTTGACTCCGCGGTCGCGGCGCTGCTGCTGCGCGATGCCGGCTACGACGTGCAGGGCCTGTTCATGAGCAACTGGGAAGAGGACGACGGATACTGCACCACCGCCCAGGACTACCAGGACGCACGCAGCGTCGCCGCAGAGCTGGGCATCGTCCTGCACCGCGTGAATTTTTCCGATCAGTACCGCGAACAGGTGTTTGCTCATTTCCTGGCGGAGTATCGTGCCGGCCGTACCCCGAATCCCGACGTGCTGTGCAATCGCGAGATCAAGTTCGGGCTGTGCCTGGACTATGCGCAGCGGCTCGGCGCCCGGCTGTTCGCCACCGGCCACTATGCGCGCCTGGTGACGCTGGAGGACGGTCCGGGGCTCTATCAGGCGCGCGATGGCGACAAGGATCAGTCCTACTTCCTGCATGCGGTCGCGCGCCAGCGCTATGCTCGCGTGCTGTTTCCGCTGGGCGAGCTGCATAAGGAGCGAGTGCGCGCACTGGCGCGCGCCGCCGGCCTGCCGGTGCACGACAAACCCGACAGCACCGGCATCTGCTTCATCGGCGAGCGGCCATTTGCGGATTTCCTCGGCCGCTACCTGCAGGGCATACCCGGGCCGATCGAAGCGCTCGACGGTCGAGTGCTCGGACGGCACCGCGGCCTGCCGTTCTACACCCTGGGACAGCGCGCCGGACTTGCGATCGGCGGTGCGCGTGGGCGTGCACAGGAGCCGTGGTACGTCGCGCACAAGGACGGCGCGCGCAACGCATTGATCGTGGTGCAGCGGCACGAGCAGCATCGGCTCGAGGCCAGTGCCGTAGCGACCGGGCCACTCAACTGGCTGTGTGCCGCTCGCGCCGGCAGTTTCGAGGCCAGCGTCAAGCTGCGATACCGCCAGTCCGGGCAGCCGGCCAGCGTCTCGGTGCGTGCCGATGGCAGCGCCTGGATCGAATTCGAGGCGCCGCAGCGCGCCGCCACGCCCGGTCAGTTCGCCGTGTTCTACCAGCATGGCCGCTGCCTGGGCGGCGGTGTGATCGAACAGGTTCGCCTGCAAACCGGCTATAAGCTCAGTGCCACGGCGCATAACGAAGCGCCGATAACGCCGATGCAGAACTCTTCACACCTGCCGCCGCTGGTGCCCGATATAATTCGGCAGTTCTGACGCGCCGCCGCTGCGGCGCGCCGCAGCCGGAGGCAGCATGACCGATAGCTTCAAAGCGCGCACGACCCTCAAGTCGGGCGCTCATTCCTATGAGATCTGGAGTCTGCCGGCGCTGGGGGTGGACAAGGTCGCGCGCCTGCCCTATTCGCTCAAGATCCTGCTCGAGAACCTGCTGCGCTTCGAGGACGGTACCAACGTCACGCGCGCCGATGTCGAGGCGCTGCTGAACTGGAATCCGAAGGCAGCCCCGTCGTACGAGATCTCGTTCACGCCCGCTCGCGTCATCATGCAGGACTTCACCGGCGTGCCCGCCATTGTCGATCTGGCAGCGATGCGTGAAGCCATGACGCGGCTGGGCGGCAACGCCGACGAAATCAACCCGCTGGCTCCGGCCGAGCTGGTCATCGACCACTCGGTGCAGGTCGACAGCTACGGCAGCTCTCATTCGCTCGCCGACAACAATCGGATCGAGTTCGAGCGCAACGGCGAGCGCTACGCTTTCCTGCGCTGGGGTCAGTCCGCATTCCGCAATTTCAAGGTGGTTCCGCCCAACACCGGGATCGTGCACCAGGTCAATCTCGAGTACCTGGGCCGGGTGGTGTTCGAGAATAGCGACGCCGGTAAGCGCCAGGCATACCCGGACACACTGGTCGGCACTGACTCGCATACCACGATGATCAACGGCCTCGGCGTGCTCGGGTGGGGTGTCGGCGGCATCGAGGCCGAGGCCGCCATGCTCGGTCAGCCGGTGACTATGCTGATCCCGCAGGTGGTCGGCTTCAAACTGGTCGGCAGCCTCTCGCCCGGCGCCACCGCTACCGATCTGGTGCTGACGGTAACCGAGAAACTGCGCAAGCACGGCGTGGTGGACAAATTCGTCGAATTCTTCGGCGACGGTCTGGCAAATCTGCCACTGGCCGATCGCGCCACGATCGGTAACATGTCGCCCGAATTCGGCAGCACCTGCGCCATCTTTCCCATCGACGAAGAAACGCTGCGCTACCTGCGGCTCTCTGGCCGTCCGGCGGAACTGATACAACTGGTCGAGGACTACGCGCGCGCCCAGGGCCTGTGGCGAGTCAACGGGGCCAAGGCTGCCGACTACAGCGATGTGCTCGAACTGGACCTGGGCAGCGTCGAGCCGAGCCTCGCCGGCCCCAGCCGGCCGCAGGACCGGGTGCCGCTGCGCATCGCCAAGGAAACCTACCGCAAGCACCACGCGCGCATGGCGGAGGAGCGCGGCCGCAAGAATCCCACCGCCACCGGCACCGCGCCGGTCAGCGTCGACGGCAATTCCTTCGAACTGCGCGACGGCGCGGTGCTGATCGCCGCCATCACCAGTTGCACCAACACGTCCAATCCGTATGTGCTGATCGCCGCCGGACTGCTGGCGCGCAATGCCCACCGCCTCGGCCTGAACTCCAAACCGTGGGTCAAGACCAGCCTTGCGCCGGGCTCGCGCGTGGTCACCGACTATCTGCAGAAAGCCAAGCTGCTCGACCAGCTGGCCAGCGTCGGTTTCGATCTGGTGGGCTACGGCTGTACCACCTGCATCGGCAATTCCGGGCCGCTCAAGCCCGAAATTTCCGCCGGCGTTAAAGCCGGCGACATCATCGGCTGCTCGGTGCTGTCCGGTAATCGCAACTTCGACGGCCGCGTGCACCCCGAGGTCAAGATGAACTTCCTCGCCTCACCGCCGCTGGTGGTCGCCTACGCGCTCGCCGGATCGCTCGATGTCGACCTCAACAACGAACCGCTCGGCATCGGCGCCAACGGTCAGCCGGTGTACCTGCGCGATGTGTGGCCGGCGCCGGCCGAGGTGGCCGATTACGTGCAACGCAATATCAATTCCGACATGTTCCGCCGCAGCTACGGCAGCGTGTTCACCGGCGACGAGCGCTGGCAGGGCATCAAGGTGCCTGCGGGCAAGATCTACGCCTGGGATGCCAAGTCGACCTACGTCAAGAATCCGCCCTACTTCGACGGCATGACCATGCAGCCGGCCGCGGTCGGCGCGATTGCCGGCGCGCGCGTGCTGGCGCTGCTGGGAGACTCCGTGACCACCGACCATATCTCGCCGGCAGGCAACATCGCCAAGGCCAGTCCGGCGGCGCGCTACCTGATGGAACAGGGCGTACAGCCGGTGGATTTTAATCAGTACGGAGCGCGCCGCGGCAACCACGAAGTCATGATGCGCGGTACCTTCGCCAATATCCGGTTGCGTAACCTGTTGTTACCCGGCACCGAGGGCGGCATCACCGAATACCTGCCTAGCGGGGAGCAGATGAGTATCTTCGACGCCGCGATGCGCTATAAGGCCGACCGCACGCCGCTGATCATTCTGGCCGGAAAGGAATACGGCACCGGCTCGTCGCGCGACTGGGCCGCCAAGGGCACCTTGCTGCTGGGCGTGCGCGCCGTGATCGCTGAGACCTTCGAGCGCATCCACCGCTCCAACCTGATCGGCATGGGCGTGCTGCCGCTGCAGTTCATCGACGGCCGCAACAGCCAGACGCTTGGCCTCACCGGCCGCGAACGCTATGAAATCACCGGCTTCAACGGCGTCGACGCCCGCAGCGCCATCGTCGTCGCCACCCCGGCCAGCGGCGATCCGATCCGCTTCGAAGTGCGGGTGCGCATCGATACGCCCAAGGAGCGCGAATACTTCCGCCATGGCGGCATCCTGCCGTTCGTGCTGCGCCAGCTCGCGGGCCAAAGCCGCGCCGCCTGAAGACTTGCGCCGGAAGCGCGTGCCTTGAACAGCGGCGGCCTGGCGGTATTCGATCTCGACGGTACCATCGCGCGCCACGACACCTTCGGGCCGTTCCTGTGGGGTTACCTGCGGCGCCGTCCTTGGCGACTGCCGCGAGCACTGCTGGCGCTGCCGGCAGCTGCGCGCTTCGTCCTCAATCGCGACCGCGGTGCCTTCAAGGGCGCGGTGATTCATGCCTTGCTCGGCGGCGCGAGCCGCGCCAGCCTTACGCGCTGGGCCGCACGTTTTGTGGGCGCCTTGATCGATCGAAAGCTGTATGCGGAAGCACTCGATGCTATCGCCATGCATCGCGCGCGCGGAGATCGTCTGCTGCTGATGTCCGCCAGCACCGATCTGTACGTGCCGCGCATCGCCCTGGCGCTCGGCTTTGATGAGACTATCTGCACCGAGGTTCGCTGGCGCGCGGATGGCCGGCTCGACGGCCGGCTGGCGACAGCCAATTGCCGCGGTGAAGAGAAACGCCGCTGCCTGGCGGCACTGATCGCTCGCGACGCGCCCGGCCGCGTCTATGCCTACGGCGACAGCGCTGCCGACCTGGCCCACATGCAGTTGGTGCAGCAGGCCTACCTGGTCAATCCGTCGTCTCGCCTTGCCGCGCGGCTCGCCCCTCCCGTGCAGGCGATTCAATGGAACCGGCCAGCCGGAATCTGAAATCCCGGCAACAACCCTGGCCCCGAAAGGCCAGGTGCTATGCGGACAGCACTGCCGCCAGATCAGTCAGGCGCTTCAGACGAAAATCCGGCTGGTAGCCAAGGTGCTCGCCGCGGCCGCGGAGCAGCCGGTAGAACGCCGCCGGCCCGACCTGGGAATCCTCCGGCGGTGGCACATCGCCGGTGCGTTCAATCCAGGCCACCTGGAAGCCGTAGCGCTTGGCGCCGGCCACATCGAAGCCGTTGGACGAGACGAACAAGACTTCCTGCTTCGATATCTGCAGCGCCGGTTCCACGAGCGCGTAGCAGGCCGGCTCCGGCTTGTAGCGCTGCACCTGATCGCAGCTGATCACTGCCGCGAAGCGCCCAGCAATGCCCGCTGAACCGACCAGCGCCTCGAGCATTCGAGGGCTGCCGTTCGACAGAATGGCGAGCTTGTGGGCGCGCAGCGATTCCAACGCCTGCGGCGCCTCGGCGTATAGGTCCAGATGCAGGTACCCGTCCATGAGTTCGTCACATAGCGAGCAAGTCGGCGCGATTCCGACGCTCGTCAAGGAAAATTCCAGCGCCGCTCGCGTCACCGACCAGAAATCCTCATAGCAGCGCATTAGCGTGCGCAGCCACGTGTACTCAAGCTGCTTCAGACGCCACAGCTGTGTAATGATCTCGCCCTTATCCCCGCACAGATCAATGGCGCGACCTCGCACTGACTGCACATCGTAGAGCGTGCCATAGGCATCGAACACCAGTGCGCGAATGGCCATGATCAGTTCCTCATTTCGGAAGAACCAGCACCGCTTCTATCTCCCGTTGCTCGATGCGGGCATGGTCGCGGGCACCTTCGAGAATGGCGGCTTCGGCCCCCCCTGATGACGGCAGTCATGAAGCGGGAACCCTCGATTGCGCTTTGTTCCGCGAGCAGCGGATCCAGATAGGTCTGCAGGTCGGCCGGCGTTTCAAGCCTGTAATTGGCTTCTGCATCCCCGCTCACGGACTCGTAGCGCTTTTCAAAATCGCGGCGCCTTGAGTGAGCAGTGCCTTGTGCATCGAAGCGAGGTCGCGCACGGCCAATAACGTCGGCAACCTCGCTGTAGGCGGCGATCTCCCCTTGGGAAAAAAGAGGAATCATGCCGCTGGCCCTAGCGGCTTCCCAGGCCGGATCGGCCGGAACCGTGATGAACGCGCTTTTCTGCGGTACCGCTGGCGCTAGCGGCCTGCGGGATGCCAGCGCGGCCTGGACCTGCCCGATACGTACCTGGTTCCACTGCACTCGCCGCAGCCGTTCAGCGGCGACGAAGTCGGCATCCTGCAGCGTTGCACGCGTGTCGTGATCCAGCGAGATGAGTAGTTGTTCGCGCTGATGGTGGTGATGGACCGTTTCTACTGTCTGCTCAAGGGCGACGGCGATCAACAGACCAACGCAGATGGTAGCGATGTGGACGCAGAAGTCTTTCCAGGAATGGGCTGCCTGGTGCGGCGGATGTACGTCGAGCATGAGTGCCGCGTGCTCCTCAAATGATCACGATCGACACAGCTTACCTGTGTCTGTGTACTATCGGCGACGAACTCTGGCATACGAACCCAAGGAGCTAGGGATGTACAGGATATGGATGGCACTTACCGCAGGCATTTTGCTGGCGGGACCGGCGGCGGCGGCGGACAAAACCGATGTGATGTCAGTCGTTCATCATTGGGCGGCTGCCTTCAATAAGGGCGACATGCAGTCCATGGCGGCAACCTGCGCCGATCAAGCGTCGATCATCGACGACTTTCCGCCGCACGTGTGGACCGGTGCCGCCGCATGCGCCAAGTGGGCCAGCGACTTCCAGGACTTCGTCAAGACAACCGGAAGCTCGGATCCGGCGGTCACCGTCGGCAAGCCCTGGCACGTCGACGTTACCGCCGATCTGGCCTATGTCGTCGCTCCCACAAGCTACACGTTCAAGCAGAAGGGAACACCAGTCCAGCAGGGCGGCGTCGTCACGATTGCCCTGCAGAAGGGCAGCACCGGTTGGCAGGTGATCGGATGGGCGTGGGCCGACCATTAGACGCGCAACGCAGCTGCGCGCTACATCGAGGTGCGCGCCTCCCACAGCTCTGGAAACAATCGTAAGCGCAGGGCCTTGGCCAGATAGCTGACGCCCGCAGTACCGCCAGTGCCGGGCTTGTAGCCAATGATGCGCTCGACGGTTTTCATGTGCTGGAAGCGCCATAGCTGGAAACGATGATCCAGGTCGACCAGGCGCTCGGCCAGCTCGTACAGGTCCCAGTCCTTGACCGCATTGTGATACACGCCAAGCCAGGCGCCGGTCACCTGCTTCGAGGGCACGTAGGGCTGGCTGAAATCGCGCACCAGCGACGTCGCCGGCACGCCGTAACCACGCTGGGACAGCAGCCGCAGCACCTCGTCGTACAGGCTGGGCGCTGCCAACGCCCGCGCCAACAGCGCGTACGCTTCGGTGTCGTGGCGATGCACCTCGATGACGTCCGCATGCTTATTGCCGAGCGTGAACTCGAGCATGCGGTACTGCACCGACTGGAAGCCCGACGAGCGTCCGAGCAGGTTTCGGAACGATGAATAATCCGCCGGCGTCATCGTCGACAGCACCTCCCACACCGCCAGCAGTTGTGCCTGCACGCGGCCCACGCGGTCCAGCATCTTGAACGACGGATCAAGATTATCGCGCCGCACGCACTCAATCACCGCGTGCAGCTCATGCAGCATCAATCGCATCCACAGTTCCGATACCTGGTGCACGATGATGAACAGCATCTCATCGTGCTCGGTGGACAATGGCTTCTGCGCAGCCAGCAGCAGGTCGAGCCGCAGGTACTCGCTATAGGACAGCGAGCTGCCCAGATCCCAATGCACAGCCTCATCCGACAGATCGACGCGGGTGGCATCATCCTCGACCCCGGCCGGCGTCGGTGGATCGGGCACCGGAGGCGGCTTGCTCATCTGAATATCCACGACGGCGCGCGCCGCCAGCCCTGCAGCAGCTCGCGGTCCAACGTTTTCCAGTCGGGTTGGTAACGCGCAACCTCGGCCCAGAAGCGTGCCGAATGGTTCATGTGCCGCAGGTGCGCCAGCTCGTGGATCATCAGGTAGTGCAGCACTTCGGGACGCTGGAACAGCAGACACACATTAAGGCTGACGGTGCCGCGGCGGGAACAGCTGCCCCAGCGTGAGCGCTGGCAGCGCACCTGCACTCGCGCAGGCACCACCGCCATCTGCGCCGCGAGCGCTTGCAGCGCCGGCTCGAGCTGGCGCCGGGCGTGTTCCACCAGCCAGCTCACCAGCAGCAGTCGCAGGCGGGTGCGATCCTCCAACCGACCGCTGAGCTGCAGTTCGCGGCCGGGCAGCTCGCACAGCTGGAGCGGGCCGGGGCCGGCAACACGGCTACAGCGCCACTCCTCGCCGATCGCCGTCAGCGCCAGTGCTTCGGGCGGCAGCGGCCAGTCGGCCGCAGGCAGCGCACGGCGGCGCTGCAGCTCGATCCATTCGCGATGCTGGCTGACAAATTCACTGATGCGCCGCGGTGAAGTGCGCGGCGGCACGACAATCTCCACGCCGCCGGTGCGGAACACGCGCACGCTCAGGCGCCGCGCGCGCGCACTCTGGCGCACCGACCAGCCGTGTTCGCTGCCGTCGATGTCCCAGAGTTGCAGTTGTCGCAACATGCGGTTCTGCCCGGTCATGTGGCTGCGATCATATCAGGCAGCGCCGCCTCGCATTACAGTAGCGCTATGCAATGGATCGACATCGGCGCCAATCTGACCCACGATAGTTTCGACCGCGACCGCGAGGCGGTGATCGAGCGCGCGCGCCGCAGCGGGGTCATGCAGATGATCGTGACCGGCGCCACCCTGGCAGGCAGTGCCGCTGCGATCGATCTCGCGCGCGGCCATGGAGGCTCGCTGTTCGCCACCGCCGGCGTGCATCCGCATCACGCCGCGCAGCTGAGCGCCGCCGAGTTGCCGGAGCTGCGCCGGCTGCTGGCGCAGCGGCAGGTGGTGGCCGCCGGCGAGTGCGGGCTGGACTACTACCGCGACTTGTCGCCGCGCGATGCGCAGCTGCGCGCCTTCGAATGGCAGCTGCAGCTCGCGGCCGAGACCGGCAAGCCGGTATTCCTGCACCAGCGTGACGCGCACCAGGACTTCGTCGCCGTGCTGCGCGAGCACCGCACCAGACTGGTCGGTGCCGTGGCGCATTGCTTCACCGGCGCAGAAAGCGAACTCGAGGACTACCTGGCACTGGAACTATCGATCGGCATCACCGGCTGGCTGTGCGATGAACGCCGCGGCGCACATCTGCCGGCACTGGTGGCGCGCATTCCGGCTGCGCGGCTATTACTCGAGACCGATGCGCCATACCTGTTGCCGCGCGACCTGAAACCAAGGCCGAAGTCGCGCCGCAATGAACCGATGTTCCTGCCGCACGTGGCGGCTGCGGTCGCCGCCGCGCGGGGCGAAACCCTGGCACAGTGCGCGGCATACACCAGCGCGAACGCGCGCGCGCTGTTCAGCCTGCCGGCGCCGCCGTCCTAGGGCGTAATTCGCGTCGCACTCCAGGTGTAGTAATCGGGCGCCACTTCCCCGCCATGTCCGGCAAACGCGCGGCCGTTGCCGTCCTGAGCCTGCGCCTGGCCCTCGATCCGATCTGCCTGCGCAACGCCTGTAAACAGGATTCGATAGCTTGGTGGACCTGGAAAATCCACCGTAAACGACAGCTTGCTACCATGGAGCGAACCGGACAGCGGCAGGCTGCCTTGCGCGCTGCCAAAGCTGCCAGTAACGAGCTGTCCGCTCGGCTGCAATTCCACCAGCGCCTGCTCGGTCCCGATCCGGCCGCGCCAGGAAAGCTGCCACCGACCCGCCACCGCGTGCTGCGGGGGAGCGCAGGCGCCCAGCGCGCCCAGCAATGCGATGCTAATGCTCCGGCTGACGTTGTGAGAAATGGAACGCATCCCAAAGGTCGCTCAGCGCCGGACTGTTGGTCGGTGCATAGGGGTTGTCACGGCGCGTCCTCGGATTCGGGAAGTTGTCGCGGCTGCGCGCCGTGATCGGTTTGAGCCGCCAATTACGTTCGATGAATTTGATGATCGACACGTGATCGGCGTAATCGTGATAGACCACACCGCCCTCGCTGAAGGGCGACACGATCAACAGCGGAATGCGCGGACCGTCACCGAAAAAATCCAGCGGCTGGATGTAACCGGAGTCGTAGTAGCCGCCGCCTTCATCAAAGGTGACGAACACCGCGGTCTCCTTCCACAAGCTCGGGTGCGCCCGCAGCTGGTCGAGGATCTTCTTCAGGAAGCCCTCGAACAGGTCGAGCTTCGACGACGCCGGGTGGCCATCGACAAAACCACTGGGCTTGACGATCGACACCGCCGGCAGCGTCTGCTCGGCAACATCGCGGTAGAACGCATCGGTATCGTGAATGTGCGCCTGGCGCAGCGTGGGGTTGGTCATGATATCGGCGGCGTACTGGAATGGATTACAGACAATGCAATAGGCGTTGTAGGGATTGGAGCCCGCCGGATCGGTCAGGTAGATATTCCAGTCGCCGCCAAAGTAGCTGAACGAGACGTCGGCCTGCATCAGCACGTCGCCGATATGACGCACCGAACTGGGCGGAATCGTGAACTCGGAGTACTTGCTGGCCGGTGTGCCGTCGGCGTTGAAGGGCGGATTCATGTTGTTGAGCAGATAATAGTGCCCGGGCTCACAGCGCGGATTGATCGGTCGCGGCAGCGACTCGAGGTAATTGACCACTGCCGATACACCTGGCTGCCGCAGGTCAGCACAGGCGCTATAGCTGCCGCCCGTATAGCCATCCTCGTCATACCAGTTGTCGGTGCCGGCCCGGGGATCCGGATCCTCGATCTGGTTGGCGGGCGGCGCCGCGGGATGGCCGTGTCCATCGCTGTACCAGATAGCATCGGCGTAGCCAAGCATGATCTGATTGGCGCCGGTGCCGCCCTGCACCGGCTGATGCATGTTGTCGCTCAGGGTATAGCGATCGGCCAGCTGCTTCAGGTACGGGGCATCGCCGCGCTGCATGTTGTAGAACTCCAGCGCCGTCGAACCCTCGCCGGTGGAGATATTGGTGACCGGCAACGGCTGCGGGTTGCCATTGCCGCCCTCACCCACGCTCACTTCCACCCACGCGAACAGATCGCTGCGGCAGCCACTTGGATTTGCCGCGCTGGCGTGTGCCACGCTGCAATCGCTCTGCTGCCACATCTGGTAGAAGCGATGCACCGGACTGGCGGTGTAGGCATCGTAGTTGACCGCGGGCGTGAGTGGAAACGCCCCCGGACCCAGATTCTCGTAATCTGCGATGCGCGTATCGATCACGTCGGCTGGCAGACCGGTGGCGCCGGTGAGCAGGAACGGGTAGTAGTCGTCCGGCAGATCGTGCTCTGCGGCTCGGGCCGCACCCAGGGTGGCGAACGGCGCCGGCTTGGTGTCGCTGACGGCAGTAGGGGCATCATGGGTGCCGGGCGGCGGAATATTCAGGTAGGCGAAGGCCTTGGCGGGACTGATCGAGTAGCGGCGCGTGTCGGTCGCCGCGCGTTGCGCTGAGGCTGCGTGGTTGCGCCCGGGTGTGCCGTCACTGTTCACGATGCCGCGCGACAACAGATTCGATACGTGTTGTCCGGCGCGCGGCGTGTAGGTTGCAAACACGTGGTCGAAGCTTCGATTCTCCCCGACGATCACGATGACGTGCCTGATCGGAGATGCAGTGTCCCGGTCATGCAGTCCGCCCGCCACGCCGCTGCGGTTGCCGGCATCCTGCGGTGGCGGCTGTGCATGAAGCAGCGTGCTGGCCAGCAGCGACAGCGCCGCAGCAATTGCGGCCCGCGGCGACCGATACGGCAGCTGCAGAGCCATGCCCGGCCGGCTAGATCGCCGCCTTCGGCGACGCAAGCTTGCTGGGTGACACCGACTTCTGGATCACTCGCCAGGCCGGCATCCAGCGCTCGAGCACCGCGCTCATGGCCTGACGGTCCGAGGCCGGAAATTCCGCCCGCAGTGAATCGAGCATAAGCGTGTGGCGCGGCAAACCCTTGGGAAAGCGGCCGGTCGGGGTGAACACAGCACAGCCTTCGATCGGCAATTCCGGCGCCAGTGCCCGCACCGCCGCGATCCGATCGTACAGTCCGGTCTGCGGGTTCGGGAATGTGTAGCGCAGAGCGCGATGCATCACGGTCCACTCGGTCATCTGGTCCCCGCCGAAGATATTGCCTTGCACATCGCGCATATCGATCACCACCAGCCCGCGTGCGGTCAGCAGCAGAAAATCCACGTGCAGAGTGCTGCCCTGGCCATCCGGCACCAGCACATCGCGCAAGTGCTCGAAGCCGCAGTTGGTGACCGCCAATGTGCGTGCCGCGCGCAGGCGACGGCGCCGGATCCAGCGCCACAGCAGGAACAGTCCGGCGATTGACGCCGCGGCGGCGACTACGGTCGCGGCGAATTCCAGGGTTACCGGCGGCAGAGAATCCATAGGCTATAGCGAGCTACTGAGGGCATCCAGCGTAGGCTCGATCTCGATATGGCTCGCGGGCCGATCGAACAATCGCGCCAGATTCTGCGGCATTGTAAGCGTAGCGCCGATCAGTGGCTCGATGGTTTCACGAAACTTGGCCGGATGCGCCGTGGCTACCAGTACCCAGCGGCCGCGCGCGCGCTCATTCGCCGTCAGCCGCGCGTAGGCTTCCGCCGCAACCGCACTGTGCGGGCACCACACGCGGCCGTAGCGCTCGAAATCGATTCGGATCCGCTGGCGCGTGGCTTCATCGTCGATCGAGACCGCGCGCAGCGCGGTACGCATCGCAGCGGGGTCCGGAAACAGTGCCACCAGCCGCTCCAGGTTGCTCGGATTGCCGACATCCATTGCCGAAGACATGGTCGCTACGCTGGCCCGCGGTCGCAGCACGCCCTGGGCAAAATAATCCGGCACGGTACGGTTGGCGTTGTGCGCCAGCACGATCGAATCGATCGGCGCTCCGAGGCGACGTGCCCAGACACAGGCGGTCGCATTGCCGAGATTGCCGCTCGGAATCACGAACGACGCCGGTTCGCCATGCAGCCGCCGGATATTCAGGCTCGCCGCCCAGTAATACACCATCTGCGGCAGCAGCCGGCCGAGATTGATGCTGTTGGCCGACGACAGCTCGAAGCGCCGGCGCAGCGCGGTATCGCCGAGCGCCTGTTTCACCAGTCGCTGGCAGTCATCGAAGCGCCCGCGCACCGCCAAGCTGACCACGTTGTCGCCCCAGCAGGTCAGCTGCTGTTCCTGCGTCGGCGAAACCAGCCCTTTGGGGTACAGCACCGCGACCTCGATGCCGCTGCGCTTGTGGAATGCCGCAGCCACGGCGCCGCCGGTATCGCCGGACGTGGCCACCAGGATCTTCAGCGGTCGGATGGCGCCGCGGCGAGCGTGCGCCAGCGTCGCGGCCAGAAACCGCGCACCGAAGTCCTTGAACGCGGCGGTCGGACCGTGAAACAGTTCCAGCACCTGCAGGCGCCCGTGGTCACCGAATGCGAGCATCGGCGCGGGAAAATTGAACGCCTCGCGGGTGATCGCGGCCAGCTCAGCCAGCAGCGCATCCCCGGCGACTAGCGGTCGCAGCAACTCGAGCGCCAGTGCCGGCAGGTCATCCGCGTCCGAGCTGGGCGTCAATTGCGGCCAGTCGGTCGGCACATACAGCCCGCCGTCGTCGGCCAGCCCGTGCGTTAGGGCGGTACTGAATCCGACCCGGTGCAGCGGGTTGCGTGTGCTGGCGAATAACATCAGCCAATGACGTGGGCGCCGGAAGCTTCGATTGCGATGACCCAATGATCGGATTGCAGATCATGTTGAGAGAACTCGAGCACCATGGCTTCACGCACCGCCTGCGCGTGCTGCTGCAGGCACCACGCGAACACCGTGGGCCCGGCGCCCGAGATGGAACAGCCGATCGCCCCGGCGGACAGCGCCGCGCGGCGCACCTCCCCAAAACCGGGAATCAGCGCGGCGCGTTGCCGCTCAATCACGACGTCCTCGAAAGATTCGCGCAGCATATCCAGATCATTGGTGTAGCAGCCGGAAATGAAACCGGCAAGATTGGCTGTTTGCCACACGAAATCCGCCATCTCGACACTGCCCTTGAGAATAGCGCGCGCCTGCCGGGTCGACAAAAACATATGCGGATGCACGATCACCGCGCGGATCGCTTCCGGCACCGGAATCTGCTTTACCCGGGGATGGTCAATGCCCACCGTCAGCACCAGGCCGCCGTACAGTGACGGCGCAATATTGTCCACGTGCATCGACCCGCTGGCCACCGCCTCGCCCTGCATGGCGTATTGCAGCAGCTGCAGTTGGGTACGCGGCTGCGGCAGCAGCGCGTTGGCCGCCACCACGGCGGCGACCGCCGAGGCCGCCGAACCGCCCAGGCCGGAGGCCAGCGGAATGCCCTTGTCGATCGTAAGCTCAAAGCCGAAACCGGGCGGCTGCGCATCGTGCAGCGCGATGACCGCGCGGCCGGCGGTGTTCTTCGCCGCCTCGAGCGGCAGATCCTGCACCACGCCATGAATGGCCTTGATAGTAACGCCGGTTGCCGCGGTGCGCCGCGCCGTCACCCGATCGCCGATCGCATCGACCGAAAAGCCCAGAATATCGAAGCCGATGGCGACGTTGCCGACCGATGCGGGAGCGAAGGCGGTAGCCACGCTGCGGGCCGCCGCCGCTGCGGCGCCGCTCACAGGCGCGCTCCAAGATAGGTGGTCAGGCGCAGCAGATCGGCGAACACGCCGCCCGCGGTTACCGCAGGACCTGCGCCCGGTCCCTGCACGATCAGTGGATTATCGCAGTAGCGCGCGGTCGCGAACCGCACCACGTTGTCAGTCAGCGCGATGTTGGCGAACGCGTGTCGCGCTTCCAGCTCGACCAGGCCCACGGTGGCACGCCCGTTGGCCGCGACCGCACCGACATAGCGCAATACTTTGCCGCGCGCGCGCGCTTCCTCGTAGCGCTGCTTCATCGGCGCGTCGTGGCGCGACAGGCCCGCCAGAAACTCCTCGCTGCTGCCGACGACCAGATCCTGCGGCACCAGGCTGGCGATTTCCACATCGCTCATCTCGAGCGGCAGGCCCATCTCGCGCCCCAGGATGATCAGTTTGCGCGCCACGTCGGTGCCCGAGAGGTCATCGCGCGGATCGGGCTCGGTGTAGCCGCGCTGTTTGGCCTCGCGAACGATGGACGAGAACGGCGTCGTGCCGTCATAAACGTTGAACAGATAGGCTAACGTGCCGGAGAAAATGCCTTCAATGCGCGTGATCTCATCGCCGGTTTCGCGCAGGTCGCGCAGCGTCTGGATCACCGGCAGGCCGGCGCCGACCGTGGTCTCGTACAGGTAATTGGCGCCGCTCTCGCGGCGTGCCACCTTGAGGCTCTCGTAGTAGGCCAGCGTGCCGCTATTGGCCTTCTTGTTCGGCGTGACGATATGAATGCCCGCCGCCAGCCAGTCGCGGTAATGCAGGGCAACCTCGGCATCGGCGCTGCAGTCGATCAGCACCGTATGCGGCAGGTAGTCCACGCGCACGTGCTCGACGAAGCGCGCCAGATCCGCCGGCTGCGCATGCTGCTCCAGCTCCTCGCGCCAGCGCGAGAGTTCCAGACCGAAGTCCGCGAGTCGCATTTGCCGCGCGCGCAGAATGCCGCGTACGCGCAGATCGATCTTGAACTCACGCGCCAGCCGCTCGCGCTGGCTGGCGAGCTGATCCAGCAGCACCCGGCCGACGGTACCCGGACCGATGACCCCGATCGACAGCGTATGCGGCGACAGGTAGAAGCTCGCGTGCGTCGCCCGCAGCGCCCGCGTCGCGTTGCGGCCGTCGACCACCACCGAAATGTTGCGCTCTGACGCGCCCTGGGCGATGGCGCGCACGTTGATGTGCGCATTGCCCAGGGCGCCGAACACCTTGCCCGCGGCACCGGGCATGCCCGCCATGCCGTCGCCGACCACCGCCAGGATGGCCAGATCGGGCGTCACGTCTACGTTCTGGATCTGGCCTTCGGCCAGCTCGCGCGCGAACGCGGCCTCCAGCACACTTTTGGCACGTGCCGCCTGCGCCTGCGGGATCGCGCAGCAGATCGAGTGCTCGGAGCTGCCCTGCGAGATCAGGATCACCGAAATGCCCTCCTCGCGCAGTGCACCGAACAGCCGATGCGCCGTGCCCGGCACGCCGATCATGCCAGCACCCTCGAGATTGACCAGCGCTACGTTCTCGATGCTGGTGATGCCTTTTACCGGCAGGCTCGAGTTCGGCCGGGCGCAGATCAGCGTACCGGGCTTGTCGGGCGCAAAGGTGTTGCGAATCCAGATCGGGATGTCGCGCCCCACGGCCGGCGCCATGGTCTGCGGATGAATGACCTTGGCGCCGAAGTACGCCAGCTCCATGGCCTCGTTGTAGGACAGCGAATCGATGACCTGCGCGTCGGGCACGCGGCGCGGATCGGCCGAAAGCACACCGTCGACGTCGGTCCAGATGTGGATCTGCGCCGCATCCAGCAGCGCGCCGAAGATCGAGGCGGAAAAATCGCTGCCGTTGCGACCGAGCGTCGTCTGAACGCCGCGCGGATCGCTGGCGATGAAGCCGGTGATCACTAGCGTCGCTGGCACCTGGGCCGGCAGCAGCGCCTGGAGTCGCAGCCTCGATTCCTGCCACTGCACTGCGGGGCCGAGCGGACCCCACTCCACCGTGACGCAGCGCCGCGCATCCAGCCATTGCACGCCGCCGCGCACGCCGCGCCGCTGCAGGTAGCGGCGAAACAGCTGCGTCGACCAGATCTCGCCGTAGCCCGAGCACAGATCGCGCACCGTCTGCGCGGCCGAGCGCATGATGCTCGTGGTCTGCAATACGCCGCTCACATCCGCGACGTCGCGATCGAAGGCCGCCAGGTACTCCGCGGCGGCGGCCGCGTCGAGCAGTGCCGCGGCGATGCCTGCGTGCCGGGCGCGCAGCTGCCCTAAGCCCTGCTGCCAGTCGGCCTGCTGTGCCTCCGCCAGCGACACCAGCTCGAGCAGTGCATCGGTCACGCCCTTGCAGGCCGACAGCACGATCGCCAGGCGCGGGCGGGGTTGGCGGCCGCCCGCAGACGCCACCGCCGCCTGTGACTCGACGATGGCGGCGACGCGTTCGAAACAGGCCGCATCGGCGACACTCGAGCCGCCAAATTTATGGACCACCCAGGCCTGGGCGTCAGTGGTAGTCATCGGGCATTTCCGGGGGCTTTGCGCCTGCTGGCCGTGGCGGGAAAAAAACTTTGGCACACTACTGCAGCGCGCCCTATTACCGCAATATGCCAGATCGTGCACCGCAATCAGCCGCCGCAGGGCAGAATTGGGCGCCCGTCCACCCTCCATATCACGTTAAGGCACACACCGATGCGCTGGCCGACTCGCTGGTCCCTGGCTGCCGCGGCGCTGCTGGCCGTCAGCGCCTGCGCGCTATGCGTGAGCACCTATCACTTCTTCGGCAACTTCTGGGATGAGCCCGAGCATATCGCCGCCGGTCTGGTGCTGATCGATCGCGGCGAGTATCGATACGACACGCAGCATCCGCCGCTGGCGCGCCTGGCCGCCGCCATCGGACCGTACCTGGCCGGCGCGCGATTCCACGGCGAGCCGAACCCGATCGGCGAGGCAGCGGGTCGCGACCTGCTCTACAACTCCCCGGCCAGTTACGACCGGTTGCTGACACTGGCGCGGCTCGGAATGCTGCCGTTTCTGCTGGTACTGCTGGCCGCCAGCTGGCTGTGGGTGCGGCGCTGGTACGGCGAGAGCACAGCACTGCTGACGCTGCTGTTCCTGGTGACTACTCCGGTCATCCTGGGCCACGCCGCCGTGGTCGCGCTCGACGTGCCGGTCACTGCCATGACCATGCTGGCGCTGTACCTGCTGCTGCGCTGGTTCGAAGCGCCGGACGTCGCGTCTGGGCTGCGCTTCGGTCTGGCTGCCGGGCTGGCGGTTGCCACCAAGATGTCGGCGGTGCCGTTCATCGGCGTGGCGGTGCTCGCACTGGTCACGTTGCGATTGATGTTGATACGCCGCGCGCCGCTGGCATGGATGGCGTCTCGGCGTCTCGGCAGCGCGGCAGTGGCGCTGCTGCTGGCCGCCGTGGTGATGATCGGCGTCTACGGACCGACGCTGGTGTACCTGACGACTCCGGATCTGGCACCCAGCCCGGCGCTGGATTTTCTCTCCGGCCATCAGGGCGCATTGCACGATCTGGCCTACCGATTCGCGGCACGCGTACGCCTGCCGCTCGGCTTTCTGATGCTGCCGACGAATTTTCTCGGCGTCGAGTGGCACAACGAGCACGGTCACCTGTCGTTCCTGTTCGGTCGAACCGACCTGGATGGCTGGTGGTATTTCTATCCGGTGGCACTCGCGGTGAAGACGCCACTGCCCCTGCTGCTGCTCGGACTCACGGGCCTCGGCTTGCTGGCGCTGCGCGGCTGGCGCGAAGCCAATATTTATATCCTGGCGCCGGCTGCCTGCTTCGTGTCGATCCTGGTGTTCTGCTGCCTCTACAGCCACATCAACATTGGCGTGCGGCACGTGCTGATTGCCTATCCGTTGCTCGCGATCGGCGCCGGCTATGCGGTCTGCGCCGGCTGGGAACGCTGGCGGGCGCCGCTGCTGCGGGCCGGCATTATCGGCCTGCTGCTGTGGCAGATTGCGATTCCCGCCATCGCTTATCCGGATTATCTGGCCTATTTCAATGCGCTCGCTGGCGATCACCCGGAACGCATTCTGGTGGATTCGGATCTGGACTGGGGCGGCCAGGACCTCAAGCGTCTGGAGCAGGTGCTCGCGGCGCGCGGCATTCGCCAGCTGTGGCTCGGGTACAAAGGCACCGCGGATTTATCGCGCGAGGCGCTGCCGCCCTACACCCTGCTGGCGCCCAATCAGCCGGTCAGCGGCTGGGTCGCCATCACCATGCTGACACTGCAGGAGAACCAGGCCGGCTACGGCTGGCTGAAGAGCTACCAGCCGGTGCAACGGGTCGGCAAATCCTTCGAGCTGTATTACATTCCTTGACGGGCGGCATTGAGCCAATAAGTATCTATTCATTTTTAATGAGTTAGGTAACCTTTCAAAGGTCTGGCATGAAGTTGGCTGGTGAAGCCCCTTTAGGGCGTGGCGGCATAACTCAGCCCGTAACCGAGCGCAAACCTTGACCGGGGCGGGGCCGCGCTCGCCGGCCAGTCGAACGACAGTGTGCCGCGGAAATCGTGCCGCGCCGCGCCGCGCGCATCGCCGATCAACACATCGGCGATCGCTCCGCCCTCCGAGCCAGGAAGCCAGGCTGCCACGAACGCGTCCGAGGCGTCGATCTCCGCGTCCATCGCCCGCGGCCGGCCCGACAGGAATACCGACACCAGCGGAATGTGCTCGGCGCGCAGCCGCAACAACAATTCCAGATCGCGCCGCTCGCCGGGCTGGTATTCAATCGAGCGCAGATCGCCAGCACCTTCAGCGTACGGGCGCTCGCCGAACACCACGATCGCGACCTCAGGCTTTTCGCGGTAGTGGCCGGAGGTACTGAGCTGCGCACTGCCGCCGCCTGCCGCCAGCGCCGTGCGCAGGCCGGCATAGATCGATTCGCCCTGCGGGAAATCGCCGTTGTGATGGCCACCGCCCTGCCAGCCCAGCGTCCAGCCGCCGCACTGACGGCCGATATCGTCGGCGCCATCGCCCGCCACCAGCACCCGCGCCGTCGCGCGTAGCGGCAGCAGCGCGCCAGCGTTTTTAAGCAGCACCAGTGACTCGCGTGCCGCGTCGCGCGCCAGCGCGCGGTGGAAGTTGGAGGCCAGCACATCGGCCCGCCCTTCCCAGGGCCTGGCGGCATCGAATAAACCTAGCTTCACCTTCACGCGCAGGATTCGGCGCACCGCGTCGTCCAGGCGTGCCGCTGGAATATTCCCCGCGCGCAGCTGCGCGAGCGTATTGTCGAATAATTCCTTCCAGCCGTCGGGCGCCATGAACATGTCGATACCGGCCATCAGGGCGGCAGCGCAGCTGGTATTGGTGCAGCCGGCAATCTGGCCGTGTCCGTTCCAGTCACCGACGACGAAGCCGTCGAAGCCGAGGCGCTCCTTGAGCACGTCGTTCAACAGGCTGGCATTACCGTGCAGTTTGCTCCCCTGCCAGCTCGAGAACGACGCCATCACGGTCATCACGCCGGCATCGATCGCCGCCAGGTAGCCCTGCGCATGCACGCGGATCAACTCCGGTTCGCTGGCCTCGGAATTGCCCTGGTCGATGCCGTCGCGGGTGCCCCCGTCTCCCACAAAATGCTTGGCCGTGGCGGCCACGTGTCCGCTCTGCACGGCGTGCCCGCTGTCCGCTGCGCCCTGCAGCCCGCGCACCATCGCGCCCGCATAGCGCCGGACCAGCGCCGGATCCTGCGAATAGCTCTCATAGCTGCGGCCCCAGCGCAGATCCTGCGGCACCGACAACGCGGGCGCGAACGCCCAATCGAAGCCCACCACAGCCATTTCCTGCGCTGTGGCAGCTCCGATGCGCTCGACCAGCGCCGCATCGTGTGCTGCCCCCAATCCAATGTTGTGCGGGAAGATGGTGGCGCCCCGCACAGCGTTATTGCCGTGCACCGCATCGATCCCGAACAGGATCGGTATCGGCGCGGCTGCCCGCAGTGCGCGCGCCAGCGCCAGCCAGGCGCGTGGACTGCGATCGGCGCCCGCAGCGGGTGCAGAGTCGCCGCCGGCGAGCACCGCGCCCAACGGATAGCGGCGCAGTTCCTCGGCCGTGATGTGGCCGATATCCGCCTGGATGATCTGGCCGACTTTCTGTTCCGGGCTCATGCGGCTCATCAGGTCGGTCACCCGGCTCTCGGTGGCCGGATCGAGCAGGCCCGCGCTGTGCGAGCGCGGCCAGCTGGCCGGGTGCGCCACACCGGGCGCCGCATCGAGCGGCGCGGCCGAGGTGGGCCGCATCATGAGCGCACACCACAGCAGCACCAGGACCGATTGCCGGGTTGATTTTTCCAGCGGTACCATGACCGCAAGGATATGCGATGGCGACCGAACGGCAGCGGCGAAAGTCGAATCAGAGCGTAACGATACGCGACGTAGCGGCGCACGTCGGCGTCTCGCCGATGACGGTGTCGCGCGTCATCAACCGCGAGAGCAACGTCAAGCCGGAGACGCGCGAGCTGGTGCATGCGGCGATCCGCACGCTCAACTACGCCCCCAGTCCCGCGGCGCGTAGTCTTGCCGGCTCGGTGCCGTGCCGCATCGGGATGCTGTACGACAATCCGTCTACCGGGTACCTGGGCGAATTCATGCTCGGCGCGCTCGACGAGAGCAGCCGCACCGGCGCGCAGGTGCTGGTCGAGCGCTGCGGCGAGCCTGAGATGGCGGCCGCGGCGCTGGGCAAGCTGCTGAAGGCTGGCATCGACGGGCTGATTCTGACACCACCGTTGTGCGAGTCCGAGCACGTACTGGCCGAAGTGCAGCGCGCCGGTGTCGTGGCGGTGGCGGTCGCCTCGGGTCACCCATCGGAACGGATGGCGACCATACGCATCGATAACGGGGCCGCAGCGCGTGATCTGACCGAATACCTGCTGTCACTCGGCCACCGCCACTTCGGCTTCATCAAGGGCCATCCAAATCACGTGGTCAGCCAGCAGCGGCAGCAGGGTTTTCTCGCAGCGCTGGCAGCGGCCGGCATTGCGCCCGACAGCGTGCGCCTGGAACAGGGCTACTTCACCTATCGTTCGGGGCTGGAGGCAGCGGAACGGCTGCTGGCCGAGGAGCCGTATCCGACCGCGATCTTTGCCGCCAACGACGACATGGCCGCAGCCGCCGTGTCGCTGGCGCACCGCATTGGATTCGAGGTGCCGGAGGACCTGTCGATCGCCGGTTTCGACGACACACCCATCGCCGCCAGTGTATGGCCGGCGCTGACCACGATTCACCAGCCGGTGGCCGCCATGGCGCGCGCCGCGATTGATCTGGTGCTGGAGGAGGTGCGCCGTCACCGCGAGGGCACCGGTGTTCCGCGTCAGCTATTGAACCCGCACACGCTGATCGTGCGCGAATCCACCGGCGTGGCGCCGGCCGGGCGGATGAGCGGCTGACAGTGGGCGGCGCGCCGCCCTCAGTGCGGCAGCAGCGCCATCGCTTCGTCCTGCGACTTCAACTGCACCGCAACCGCCCTGGCGTCCCAGATATCGCTGCAGTATTCGCGAATGCTGCGATCGGAGGAGAACTTGCCGGAGCGGGCGGTATTGAGGATCGACATGCGCGTCCAGCGATCGGGGTCGCGATAGGCCGCATCCACCCGCTGCTGGCATTCGGCATAGGCCTGATAGTCGGCCAGCACCATGTACGGGTCGTGATACAGCAGATTGCCGACCAGGCCCAGAAACTGCTCGCTATTGCCGCGTGAAAAGTAGCCGTCGCGGATCAGATTGATGACCTCGCGCAGCTCCGGTTGGTTGTAGTACAGGTCCATCGGCTGGTAGCCGGCGGCGCGGCGCGCCTGCACCTCGGCCGCCGTGAGGCCGAACAGGAAGAAGTTCTCCGGCCCGACCTCCTCACGAATCTCGATGTTGGCGCCGTCCATGGTGCCGATGGTCAGCGCCCCGTTCATCTGGAACTTCATGTTGCCGGTGCCGGAAGCCTCCTTGCCGGCGGTGGAGATCTGCTCGGACAGATCCGCCGCCGGATAGATGCGCTGGCTGTTGGTGACGTTGAAGTTCGGCAGGAACACGACTTTGATGAGCTCGCGCACACCGGGATCGCGGTTGATGATGTCGCCCACCGCCGTGATCAGGCGGATCATCAATTTCGCCAGGTGATAGCCCGGCGCGGCCTTGCCGCCGAAGATGAACACCCGGGGATGAATCGTCAGCGCAGGATCGGTCTTCAGGCGGTGATACAGGCCAATCACGTGCAGGATGTTCAGGTGCTGGCGCTTGTATTCGTGGATGCGCTTGACGTGCACGTCGAACATGGCGTCGGGGTTGACCGTGACGCCGGTGCGCTCGCGGATGATAGCGGCCAGCGCGATCTTGTTCGAGCGCTTGATGTCGCGCCACTCGGCGCGAAACTGCGCATCCTCGATCATCGGCTCCAGGCGCCGCAGATCATCGAGATTGCGGATCCAGTTGTCGCCGATGAGCCGCGAAATGAATTGCGACAGGCGCGGGTTGCACAGCACCATCCAGCGCCGCGGGGTCACGCCATTGGTCTTGTTGCTGAACTTCTGCGGCCACAGATCGTGGAAATCGCGCAGCACGTCGCTCTTGAGCAGCTCGGTGTGCAGCCGCGCGACGCCGTTGACCGCGTGACTGCCGGCGGTGGCCAGATGCGCCATGCGTACGTAGCGCGCGCCGCTCTCATCGATCAGCGACATGCGCGCCAGGCGCTCGTCATCACCGAAGAAGGCGATGCGCACCTCGTCCAGAAAGCGCGCGTTGATCTCGTAGATGATCTCCAGATGCCGCGGCAGCATGCGGCCGAACAGGTCCAGCGGCCAGCGCTCCAGCGCCTCGGGCAGCAACGTGTGGTTGGTATAGGCGAAGGTCTGGCGCGTGATACTCCAAGCAAGGTCCCAATCGAGCGCCATGTCATCGACCAGCAGCCGCATCAGTTCAGCCACCGCGATCGAGGGATGGGTGTCGTTGAGCTGGATCGCGAATTTCTCGTGGAAACGCTCGGGCGGGATCCTCTGCACCCGGTTGATGCGCAGCATGTCCTGCAGCGAACAGGCGACAAAGAAGTACTGCTGCTCCAGCCGCAGCTCTTTGCCCTTGACCTGTTCGTCGTTCGGATACAGCACCTTGGTGATGTTCTCCGAGGTCACCTTCTGGTTCACCGCGCCCCAGTAGTCACCGCGATTGAACACCGAGAAATCGAACGACTCGGGTGCCTCGGCGCGCCACAGTCGCAGTGTATTGGCGGTGTTGACGCGATAGCCGAGAATCGGGGTGTCGTACGGTACGCCGTTGACCACGCGCGCCGGCACCCAGCGCACCCGTACCCGGCCCAGCTCATCGGAGTAGCGCTCGGTATGCCCGCCGAACTTGACCTCAGCGGCCCATTCGGGACGCACGATTTCCCACGGATTGCCGAAGCGCAGCCACTTGTCGGTGCGCTCGACCTGCCAGCCATCGACGATTTCCTGTTGGAAGATCCCGTATTCATAGCGGATGCCGTAGCCCATGCACGGCACCTGCAGCGTCGCCAGCGAATCGATGAAGCAGGCCGCCAGCCGGCCCAGGCCGCCGTTGCCCAGGCCCGGCTCATCCTCCTGGCGCAGCAGCTCATCCAGATCCAGGCCCAGTTCCGCTACCGCCTGGCGCGCGGTGTCATGGATGCCGAGATTGATCAGGTTGTTGCCGAGGTACGGGCCCATCAGGAACTCAGCCGACAGATACGACACCGTGCGCGAGCCCTGCTGCGTGTACGCGGACGCGGTGCTGTTCCAGCGCTGCAGCATCCGGTCCCGTACCGCGTATGCCAGCGCCATGTAATAGTCGTAGGCGGTGGCCAGCACCGGAAACTTGCCCTGCATGTAGAACAGGTTGTCGAGAAACGAGCGCTTGAGCGCATCCTTGGTCAGCGCGACGCGGTCGTCTTGCGCCAGCCGCTGGTCCGCCAGTTGGGTCGAGACTGCGTAGGTCATCGTCGTTGGCCTGAATTGTTCAATCGCCCCCCGGCCCGCCGCGTCGTATGCGTTCTGGGCTGCAAGATTCATGCAAGCCATTGTGCCGCACTCCAGGCACCTGAGCGCACCATCCACGGGCATCGCGGCCGGCGGCCTGCGCCCGCAAGGTGCGAGCACGGCGAGCCCTGCGGCGTCCCCGCGTGCCGAACTCTGGCGCGGCCTGTGGTCTAATGGTGCAATTCGACTGCAGGAGCTGTCATTCGATGCCGCCAGCCAGGGTTGCTGCGCCGAACATCAGGGTCGCCGCCCTCATCACCCTGTGCGCGCTGCTGGTCGGCGGCCTGGTGCCGGCGGCCTCGCAGGCCGCCGACAGTGTGGTGTTCAGGCATCGGCCGGTCGACCCGTCGCTGACCGACCGCATCATCGTCAAGTGGCGCACCAGCGGCGTGGCCGCGGTCCAAATCGACAGCGTGCAGGATCGCGCGACGCGCCTGAGCGCTGTGAACGGCATCCAGGTCAGCCCGGTGCACAATCTGTTTGGCAGCACCGACGTCATGCGGCTGGATCACCTGCCCAGCCACAGCGAGATGCAGGGCATCCTGGCGCGCCTCAACGCCGATCCAGGCATCGAGTACGCGGAACCCGATGGCTACCGCTATATCCAGGTCACACAGGCCGGCCTGCCGAACGATCCGCACTTTCTGGCCAGCACCGATCCGAGCAATGCCAGCAACCCGGATCTGAATATCGGCAGTTGGCAGGGCCAGTGGTACCTGCTGCCGAGCTCAGCCACCACCCCCTCAGCCCTCTCGGCCACCACCGCGTGGCAGCAGTCGACCACCGGCTCGGCGAGCATCGTGGTCGCGGTGATCGACACCGGCATCATCGAGGCGCACCCGGATCTGGCCGGCAAGCTGCAGCCAGGCTACGATTTCGTCAGTTGCGATCAAGGCAATTTCACTACCGCCAGCGGCAGCAATACGCTTTCCGATTGCACCGCCTCAGGTTCGGCCGCGACCTATTATTTCGCCAACGATGGCGAGGGCTGGCACGCTGATGCCGCCGATCCGGGGGACTGGATCGATGCCGCCGACGCGGCGTTGACGCTGTTCATCAATGCCGGGTGCACCACCGTGGCTCCCAGTTCCTGGCATGGCACCAAGGTCGCCGGAGTCATCGGCGCGCTCACCAACAACGGTATCGGCATCGCGGGCGTCGCGCCGCTGGCGACGCTGTTGCCGGTACGCGCGGTCGGCACCTGTTCGGGGCGGGTGTCCGACATCGCTGCGGCCATCATGTGGGCCGCCGGCCAGCAGGTCACGGTCGATGGCGGCAGCATCGCGGCCAGTCCGGCCGCCAACATCATAAATCTGAGTCTGGGCGCCAATAGCAGCTGCTCCGCGACCGAACAGAGTGCGATCACCGCCGCCATTACCGCCGGCATCCTCGTGGTGGCGGCGGCCGGCAACGAGGGCGGTGCCATCGATGCGCCGGCCAACTGCACCGGCGTGCTGTCGGTCGTGGGCCTGCGCGAGACCGGCACCAAGGTGCCGTTCAGCAACCTGAGCGGCAGCGGCGGGCCGGCCGCCACCATCGCCGCACCGGGCGGCAACTGCGTCAACACGGTCGCCGGCGAGCCGTGCCTGTACGACATCGAGACCACGAGCGACGCCGGCAGCCAGACGCCATCGCCCACACCCGGCTTCTACACCTACTCGCAGCTCACGCAGAGCTATCTGAACAGCGGCGGCAACCCGAGCAACGCCGCCAACGTCGGCACCAGTTTCGCCGCCCCGATGGTCTCGGGTATAGCCGCGCTGATGCTGGCATTGAACCCCGCTCTCACGCCGGACCAGACCATCACCCGCATGCAGACCAGCGCGCTGGTGTTCCCGACCTCTTCGCCCACCAGCAACACCCAGTGCCAGCTGGCCGACATGACGGCGGATGCGAACGGCAATTTCACCGAACCGACGACGCCCGCCGAGTGCGTGTGCACCACGGCCACCTGCGGCGCCGGCATGGTCAACGCCGCCAGCGCCGTACTGGCGGCGGCCGGCATGTTCGTGCAGATCACGCCCTCGAGCACCACTGGCACGCCGGGCCAGCGCATCAGCCTTAATGGCAGCGCCAGCACGGCAGCTGTCGGCTATACCATCGCCAGCTACCAGTGGGCCACGATCCCGGCCACCAGCGACCAGCTGGTCAACGCCAACCAGGCGGTCGCCACGCTGGTGGTACCTTCGTTCCGTTCCATCCAGGTCGTTCTGACCATCACCGATAATGTCGGCCGTACCGCGTCGGCCACGGCCACCATCAGGTCGGCTCTGGGCGAAGCCAGTGGCGTTGGAGGCTTGCAGGGGCAATGGCTGTTGCCGCTGGCCGCCCTCGCGCTCTGGCAGCTGGTCCGGCGCCGGCTGTCCAGAGCTGACAGCACTTGAGGCTCGGGTGGTCTGGCCTGCCGTGGCAGCCCGGATGTAGTGCGTTTTGAACTGATTCCCGCCCCGACTGTCGCTATGCTATGCGGCCCGAATAACGGGCGGGGGGCAGGTGCGCATCCGTTGCCGCCGCAGGTACCGGATTTCCCGAATTTGAGGAGACGCTGTTGACCGTGATTTGTCCTGGAAAGCCATGGTGCCCCGGCGCCGTGGCCAGAGTGGTGTTGTTGCCGCTGATTGTGGCCATGACACTGGTCGCCTGCAGTAGTAACAGCAATCGTGGTGTCACCGGCAACGTCGGCATCGGTACCGGCGTCGCCCTGTCCACACCCAGCAGCGTCACTCAGATCCAGCAGAACACCACGATCGTGGTGACAGCCAGCGTGACCGCCGACGTCAACAACGCCGGGGTCACCTGGACCCTCTCGGGCGACGCGCTCGCCCTCGGCGCCACGCTGAGCGATATCACGGCGACCACCGCCACCTTCAACGCACCGCCGTCGGTCCTCGGCGCGACCGATGCGACCGTTACGGCGACCTCGGTGGTCAACTCGGCCACCGCCGCCGCGGTCACGCTGATCGTGCTCGGTACGCCGAAGATGAATCCCGTCCAGCTGTTTCCAGGCAATGTGAATGTGCCCTACGCCGCCCCGATCACGGTCGCGGGCGGCCTGGCCGATTTCACCTGGGTGCTGGCTACCGGCTCCGGCGCGCTGCCGCCCGGTGTCATTCTGAACGGCAGCACCAGCTCCATCACCGCCATTTCCGGCACTCCGACCACGGCCGGCAGCTACACCTTCACCGTGCAGGCAACCGACGCCAACAGTGCCGTCACCTCGCAAACCATAACCATGGTGGTACTGCCGCAGGATACCTGCCTGCTGCTCGGTAACTTCACCTATCTGTTTTCCGGATTCCGGGGCGGCGGCCCCGCCACCGATGCCGGCAGCATCACCGTCGATGCCAGCGGCAACATCACCGGCGAGCACGACTACAAAGACGGTCATCGCACTACCACCGACGAGACCCTGACCTCAGGAACGTGCATCAACCGCCAGACCAATTCCGGACAAATCACACTCACTGGACCGAGCGGCTCGCTGTTGTATAACTTCTCGGTCACACCCCCCGACAGCACCGGCAGCATCAACTCCGCACGCCTGCAACTGGTCGGTTCCGGCTCCGACTCCGGATCCGGCCAGCTGGCCAGACAGGATGCGACGGCGATTACCGCCGCGCCGCCCATCGGCAATTTCGCCTATGGCCTGTTGACGGTGGCCAACCAGGAACCCATCACGGTGCATAGCGGCAGCGCCGGACGTTTCACCACCGACAGCAGCGGCACCATCAGCGCCGGGCTGACCGACTCGAACGGCTCCCCGACGCTGACCGAGGCACCCTTGGGCGGCACGCTATCGGCGCCCGACGCCAATGGCCGCGGCACCGCCGCCTTCACCGCCGGCGGGAGCAGCACCACACTGGTGTATTACATCGTCAACGCCACCAGGATGTACCTGGAGGATATGAACCCCACTGTGGCCACGCCGCGCTCCACCGGCTTTCTGACGCCGCAGGTCGGCGATGTCGCCGACGGCGCGTTCGACGCCGGAGCCATGGCCAACTCGCCCTCGATCATCAGTCTGTGGGGAGAGGCCGGCTCGGATGAGCCGCTCAGCGTGATGTCGCTCGGTCGGCTCTACAGCGGCGATGCCGCCGCCGGCACGGTCTCGGCAGTACTGGACACCTCGGACCATGACACCGATTCCGCCAATGTCGCCTACAGCGCGCAACCGTATACGGTCGCCAGCAGCGGCCGCGGCACGCTGTCAATCAGCGGGCCGGGCGTTGCCCGCAATTTTGTGTTTTATCTCGACGGCATTGCCGATGGCTACGTGGTCGAACAGGGCACGGACTCCGGCAATGCGGGGCTGCTCGAGGCACAGTACACGCCGCCCAGCGACTCCTACCCCGATACGCTGCTGGGCTTTTTCGTCGCCGGTACCCAGTTCGCCCAGACGCCAGGGCCGATCGGCCTGGTGCCCTCCTACACCTTAAGCTTCGGCACGCTCTCGGGCACCTACAGCAGTGGCCAGTTCGATGTCGATATCGCCAACGGTCGCGGCTTCGGCACCATCGCGCAGACCGGAATCTCCACGCAATCGGCGGCGCTGTACCTGGTGTCGCCAACCAAGATCGATATCATGACCTTTGGCACCATCACGACCGACGGCGCCATCAGCTGGCTGATACAAAACTGACCTGATCCGGATCGCGCGGCACGCCGATCCTCGGGCCGTGGGTTTCAGACCTGGCTTTCTAAAGCGCCAGTCCGGCATGGATTCTCAGCACCCGCAGCCGGCTCTCGACGTCTTCCCGGTTCAGATAGGCGCCGGCGAGCCGGCGGTAGCCGACGTATGCCTCACGCGCATGCAGCAGCCTCCAGTTATCAAACAGCAGCACTGATCCAGGCAGCAGGCGGCGCCGGTGCTGCAGCCTGGGCTGCGCGCACAGGCCGGCAAACGTAGACAGCGCACGATAGAAGCACCGGTGCTGCTCGACCGGAAGCACGAACGGTGCGCGGTCGTGATTGTTGTAGCTGACCTGCACCAGCGCGCCCGATCGGTCGTGACGAAACAGCGGCCGGCGCGCCATCAGCTCAATGCCGCGCGCGTGATCGAGGTAGCGGCCAGGGATCTCCACGGTGCTGAGCAGCCGATAGTCCTCAGCGTATTCGCGCTGCATGATCTGGCCGATCTTGAAGCCGTCGATCAGCAGGTTGTCGCCGCCGCTGCAGTCGGCCGCGAGGCAATGGAAGATCTGGTAGCCCGGCGCGTCCAGGCTATAGGTACCATCGGTATGCGGCCCGATCGCCATGGACGTATAGGCCGTGTCCTTGTGCGCCAGGTCGGCAGTGAAATCGTAGTAGCCACCGAAGATGGTCATGCGGATATACGCCAGACGTTCAGCCACGGCGCGCGTTGCATCCGGCGTCGCCGGCACCCCCTCCACCATGCAAAAGCCGTAGCGCTCGACATGTTCCAGCAACGCCATGAGCGCCGCGTCCTCGCGCATCAGCCCGGCGTAGTCGACCTGCGGGACGTGGCTTGCGATGCTGGCAGCGTCCCACAGCGAGCGCTGCGCCGGCAGGGCTTCCGGATCGGCGCGCAAACCCGCCAGAAACTGCGCGTCGTAGCGGCTCACGCGCCGGTCCGCCAGCCATTGGACGCGCAGCGCCGCGCCATCCTCGGCCACCTCGACCGACTGCGCGGCGATGTCGAGCGGAATCCTGAAGGTATCGATCAGGCGCTGCTGCGTCTCCGGATGCAGCGTATCCGCGCCGCTGTCGTGATCGCGCAACCAGAACAGTGACAGCGTCAGTTGCGGTCGGCCGTCGCTGAAACCCAGCAGCACGTCAGCGCCGCAAAGCACTGCCGTTCGCAGCAGCGTCGACATCAGGCGCTCCGGATCCAGAAACGAGCCAACAGCAGATACGCCGGCAGCGTCAACAGCATCATGGTGGCAGTCAGCAGCAGCAGCTTCGGTTCGGCATATCCGATCACCACCAGGCAGAACAGCAGCGCCACCGCAGCCATCGGCCGGTAGCGCGCAAGCGAGCTGGCCGATGCGATCCAGCGTGGATACAGCAGCACGGCGATGCACGCATAGACGTACAGCATCATGCAAAAAATCACCGACACCTCGATCAGTTCGCCGAACTGCTCACCCAGCGTCGGCGAGATGGTCGCAACCACAACACCGCTCATCGCTACTGCCATCAGCAGCAGGCTGGTGGTGGGCACGCCGTGGCGATCGACGCGTCCGAACACGCCCGGGAACAGGCCGTGATCGGCGCCGGCTTTGCCGGTCTGCGCGGTCAGCAGGATCCAGCCGCCGAGTGTTCCGGTCGCCTTGATCAGGGCCGACAGCGCGATGAAGCCCGCGGCCACCGGCCCCAGCACCACCCTGACCGCGTCGGCGAACGGCGCGCTCGAGCGCATCAGCTGCTCCGCCGGAATCAGGCCCATCAGCACCGCACAGGAGGAAATGTACACCGCGGCTGCGATCAGCACGCCGCCCAAGGTGGCGATTGCGACGTTGCGGCCCGGGTTCTCCACCACGGCGCTGGCGACCGAGGCGCTCTCCAGCCCGGTAAAGGCCCAGAACAGCAGCACCAGTGATTGCGGAATGACCTGCATCGCCGGCTCATGGCGCACGTTCCACGAGGCCATGAACACTTTGCCATCGAAATACCACCAGCCGCCTATTGCCACCAGCAGTATCGGCACCAGGCCGATGACGATCGCCAGCGACTCGACCTGGCACACCAGCCTTGGTCCCAGTATGTTGACTGCGGTCAGCACCCAGATGAACGCGATGGTGGCAAAGGCACCGGGCACAGGCTGGTCCAGCCCCGGCACGAAGTTCGCAAGATAGCCCATCGCCGCCACCGCGATGGCGATGTTGCCGATCCAGCACGACAGCCAGTAGAGCGCATTGGCCTGAAAGCCGAAATACGGCCCCAGCGCTTCGCCAGCGTAGGCGCACGGACCGCCGGGCTGCGGTGCCACCTGGCTGAGCTTGGCCAGGATGATGGCGATCAGCACGGCGCCTAGGGTGCCGATCGCCCAGCCGATCACTGTGATGCTGCCCACGCTTGCCAGCGTCGCCGGCAACAGGAAGATGCCCGAGCCGATCATGTTGCTTGCCACCAGCCCGGTAGCCAGCACCGGGCCCACCTTGCGATTACGGATATGAGCTCCCTTGCTGGCCCGGCTGTGCTGCTTTACGATCGAGTGAGAAGACTGAATGACTGTTCGGATGCTCGTCAAGAGCGTCGGCATCGCAAATTCTCGAGGGGCCTGCGGCCTTGCCTGCACATCATAGCGATGCCCTGATCATCGGCGGCGGCCATAACGGCCTGGTATGTGCCGCGTACCTGGCCGCGGCCGGAGTTTCGGTCACGCTGCTCGAGCGGCGCGCGGTGGTGGGCGGCGCCGCGGTCACCGAGGAATTTCATCCGGGCTTTCGTAATTCGGTGGCAGCCTACACGGTGTCACTGCTCAATCCGAAGGTCATCCGCGAACTGGAACTGCAGGCACACGGCCTGAGCGTGGTCGAGCGCCGGCTGGCGAATTTCCTGCCGACAGAAGACGGCCGTTACCTCGCCGTTGGCGCCGGCGGCACCGCGGCCGAAGTCGCGAGGTTCTCGCCATCGGACGCTGCGCGACTTGATGCCTACAGCGTAAGGCTCGATCGGATGGCCGACGTGCTGCGCGAGCTGGTGCTGCAGACGCCGCCCAACGTCGTCGCGGGAGGCTGGCGCCACGCGCTGCCCGAACTGCTGCGCGCCGCGCGTGTCGGCAAGCGCATTGCCGGGCTCGACATGCCGCTGCGGCGCGAGCTGTTGCAGCTGTTCGGGTGTTCCGCCGGCGACTACCTGGACGGCTGGTTCGACAGCGATCCGATCAAGGCGGTCTATGGCTTCGACGGTATCGTAGGTAACTACGCCAGCCCGTACACCCCCGGCTCGGCTTACGTACTGCTGCATCATGCGTTCGGCGAGGTCAACGGCCGCAAGGGCGTGTGGGGCCATGCCATCGGCGGCATGGGCGCCATCACCCAGGCGATGGCGCGCTCGGCCAGCGCGCGCGGCGCGGACATTCGCGTCGGCGCGCCGGTGCGTGAAGTGCTGGTCGAGCGCGGTCGTGCGGTGGGTGCCGTGACCGAAACCGGCGAGGAATTTCGCGCCGCGGCCGTGATCTCCAATCTCAATCCCAAGCTGCTGTACCTGAAACTGCTCGACACCGCGGTGCTGCCGGTGGACTTTCGGCAACGCATCGAGCACTGGCGCTGCGGCTCGGGCACCTTTCGCATGAATGTTGCGCTGTCGGAGCTGCCGGATTTTCGCTGCCTGCCCGGCAAGGCGCCGGCGGATCATCACACCGCGGGCATCATCATCGCGCCCACCCTGGCCTACATGGAGCGCGCGTACTTCGATGCCCGGCTGCACGGCTGGTCGGCGCAACCGATCATCGAGTTGCTGATTCCCTCCACGCTGGACGATAGCCTTGCGCCCCCGGGTCGACACGTCGCCAGCCTGTTCTGCCAGCACGTCGCACCGCAGCTGCCGCGTGGTGAATCCTGGGACCAGCACCGCGAGGCGGTCGCCGATCTGATGATCGACACCGTCAACGCGCATGCGCCGAATTTCAAGGCCTCGGTGCTCGGACGGCAGATCATGAGCCCGCTGGATCTGGAGCGCACCTTCGGACTGATCGGCGGCGATATTTTTCACGGGGCGCTGAGTCTGGATCAGATGTTTTCAGCCCGACCGGTGCTCGGTCACGGCAACTATCGCGGACCGCTGCCGGGGCTGTACATGTGTGGCGCAGGTACGCATCCGGGCGGCGGTGTCACCGGCGCGCCGGGCCACAACGCCGCACGCGAGGTGCTCGCCGATTTCCGGCGCCGGCGTCTGCCGGCACGCCGCCGCAGCCGGCACCGAGCCCGCTAGCCGCAGGCCGCGGGCGGCAGATCGAGTAGCCGGGCCGCATTGCCGCCCAGGATGGCTGCGCGCTCCTCGCCGCTCAAGCCCGGCACCGCATCGAGCAGCCCGTGCATGTCGTAGTGCGCCATGTCATACGGATAGTCGGTGCCGACCACCACCTGGCTGGCGCCGACCTCGGCAATCAGGTGGCGCAGTTGTTCGGGGCGATAGACCATGGTGTCGAAGTAGATCTGCCGCAGGTAGGCACTCGGCGGCCGCTGGCAGCCGCGCGCGTCCGGGCGCGCATGCCACGCGTGATCCGAGCGGCCGATGTAGGAGGCGGCATAGCCACCGCCGTGCGCGGCGAGGAGCTTGACACCCGGATAGCGATCCAAGGTGCCGCCGAAGATCAGGTATGACAGGGCCACCGTGGTCTCGAGCGGCTGGCCGATGACGTTCGACAGGTAGTGCCGGTTCAGCCGCTCGCCCAGCGAGCTGCCGAGCGGGTGCAGGAACACGATGCACCCGAGCTGCTCGACGCGGGCCCAGAAGCGCTCGAACTTCGGGTCCGCCAGTTCCAGCCCGTTGACCATCGACGAGACTTCCACGCCGCGCAATCCCAGCGTGCGCACCGCGTAGTCGAGTTGCTCGATCGCGAGCGTAGGATGCTGCAGCGCTACGCTGCCCAGACCCAGCAGCCGCTGCGGATGCTGCGCCACCAGCGATGCGATGTGGTCGTTGATCAGGCGACAGATCTGGCGCGCAACATCGGGATCGGCCCAGTAGTAATACTGGTTCGGTGCCGGGCTCAACAGCTGCATATCCACACCCATGGCGTCCATGTCGGCCAGGCGCAGCTCAAGATTGGTCAGTTTCGGCAATGCCGCCTTGAGCATCACGTTGATCGTAAACTCGAAACTCTCCTGACCCATCATGCGCGGCTGGATTTCCCGCTCGGCAAGCTTCTGCGGCATCGTGGCCACGAGCCGCTCGACCGCCTCGGTCAGTGCGTGGCAGTGCAGATCGACGGTGAACGAGCGCTGCCGTCCGCGCACGCTACCCGATGTGCGCGCCGGGGCATCGTGCGGCGCGTGCGCGCCGGCGCCGCTGGCGCAGCCATGCAGGATGAGCGTTGACATTCAGGCGTAGCGCATCATGTTGGCTCAAGAGCGCGTATGACCAGCTCATCCACCGAGCCGTCGTTGCGAAAGCCGGCAGCCTGCGACTCTGGGCACAGCAGCGGCGGGTAGCTGGCGAATTGCGCCTGCAACGCCCGCTCGGGCGCATAGCTGACACGGTGCATGACCTCGTTGCCGTAGCGGCGCGCGATCGCGGCTACCACCTGCGCGATCGACAGGTGCAGCACCGGCAGCAGCCAGGTGCGCTGGCGCGCGAGCGGCGCGGCGCCGAGCTGCGCGGCATGCAGCAGGTTATCCACGATGCAGGGCCGGGACATGAACCAGCTCATGCCTTCCGGTCCCACCGGGCAGACAAACGGCCGTCCAGCGGACAGCTCCCGAATCAGATCGCTCAGGAACAATGACAGCATGCCCTTGGACGGCGGCCGCGCCACGATGCCCGGAATACGCAGCGAGCAGCCGTCCACCAGGCCGCGCCGGCCGTAGTCCGCCACCAGGTACTCGCCAATCAGCTTCTGCGTGCCGTAGCTCAAGCTGGGCCGCGCGATGGTGTGTTCATCGATCATGTCCGGCAGCGGCACGCCATACACGCCGATGCTGCTCGCGAACACCAGTTTCGGCTGCCCGGCGCCGGCCCGCAACACTTCCAGCAGCGCCAGCGTCGAGTGCAGGTTGACCTTCATGCCGAGCTCAAAATCCCGTTCGGCCGCCCCGCCCGGGATGCTGGCGAGGTGGAACACACAGTCCACGCCGCCCTCAATGCCATGCTCGAGCGCGGCGCGCTCGCTGATGTCGGCCTCGATATAGCGCATGCGCGCATCATCGAGCCGATCGGGCAGGCGCTGATCGAGTACCGTGATACGCGACACCGCCCGGCCATCGATGGTCGCGCCGCGACGCAGCCGCGCCACCAGTGCCTGGCCGATGAAACCCGCCCCGCCGACCACCAGCACCTTCATGGCGCTTTCGCCGCCACCACGCGCTGATCGATGGCGCCGAATATGGAATTGCCGGCGGCATCGAGCAGTTCCATGCGCACCCGATCCCCGAATTTCATGTACTCGGTTCGCGGCTTGCCCTGATCGACCAGTTCGATGCCGCGCCGCTCGGCAATGCATGCCGATCCGACCGTGCGGTAGTCCGGGTTGGAAATCGTGCCTGAGCCGATGATCGTGCCGGCACTAAGATTACGTGTGTGCGCGGCGTGCTCGATCAATTGCTCGAAACTGAAACCCATGCGGCCGCAGTCCGGGTGGCCGAATTCCTGGCCGTTCCAATACACACGGATCGGCAGCTGCACCCGGCCATCGCGCCAGTCGGCTCCCAGCTCTTCGGGCGTGACCGCAACCGGTCCGAAACTGGTGGCGGGCTTGGACTGCATGAATCCGAATCCGGTCTTGATGTCCTTGCCGGCCAGCAGCCGCAGGCTCCAGTCATTGATCAGCACCAGCAATTTGATGTGCGCGCCTGCTTGCGCGGCGCGCGTGCCCATCGGCACGCGATCGACGATGATGCCCACTTCACCTTCGAAATCCATACCGTCCGCTTCCGACGGCAGCGGCACATCGGCCGCCGGCCCGAGGAAATCGTCGCTCGCCCCCTGGTACATAAGCGGTCGGGTGTGCTTTTCGGGCGGCGGGGTCAGATTGAACACCTGTTCCATCAGATCACCGTGGCTGTGAAACGCCGAGGCGTCGAGCCACTGCCAGGCCCGCGGCAGCGGTGCCGCCAGCTGCGACACCTCGAGCGCGAACGCGCCGGCGGCATTGCCGCCATCGATCTGCGCCGACAGCGCGCGCAGCTTCGGCTCGCTCGCCGGCCAGCTGTCGAGCGCCTGCTGCAGCGTCGGGGCCACCGACACCGCCACTACCGCACGCGTCACATCCTTCGAAACCACCAGCAGCTTGCCGTGCATGCTGCCGCCCTGGAGCGTCGCCAGTTTCATCCGCCGTCCCCCTTGTTGTGCATCTGCGCGGCCAGCATCAACTCAGTGGCCGGCCGCCATCCACCGCGATGATGGCGCCGGTGGTAAAAGTCAGCTGCGTCACCGCCGCGACCACCGCGCTGGCTACTTCCGCTGGCTGCGCCAGGCGGCGCAGTGGCGTGCGCGCCGCCTGCTCGTCGCGCCAGGCAGTATCCAGAGCCTGCACGAACTGCGTGTCCACCAGGCCCGGCGACACTGAGATCACGCGAATTCGGGGCGCCAGCGCACGCGCCAGCGATCGCGTCATGTTGTCGAGCGCGGCCTTGGAGGCGCAATACGCGACGTTGCTGCCCACGGCAGTGGCCGCGGCAATCGATGAGATGTTGATCACCACGCCGCCGCCTTGCAGCGTGCCGCGCTCGAGCAGGTGCTGCAGCGCCCGCACCGTTGCGAACGCTCCGCGCACGTTGACCGCGAAGATGGCATCGAACAATGCATCGTCGAGCCGGGTGAGATCGGCGTGCGGCACGAACCGCGTGGTGCCGGCGCAGTTGACCAGCACGTCGCAGCGGCCGCAGTGCCGCTCGATCTCGGCCGCCATCGCAGCCAGCGCGCCGCTGTCGGTCACCGGCGCTGCGACCGCAAAATGACCGCTTCCCGGCAGTCGGGCGGCGAGGCTTGCGGCAGCGGGCGCCGAACGGTGGTAGCCAATCGCGATGCGGAAACCGGCGCCGGCGAGCCCGGCGCAGATGGCTGCTCCAAGGCCCCCGGTCCCGCCGGTAATCAGCGCCAGCGGTAGTGGCGCCGGGGCAGCGCCGGCTGCGCCCGCCCCTGGAGCGGCCAGCGTCATGCCGCTTTGTTCTTGCCGTAGCGCCGCACCCGCAGATCGGCCTGCTCCTTGTGCCCGGCAAAGCCCTCCAACTCGCACAGGCGCGAGCAGTAGGCGCCAATGAGCGCGCTGGCCTCATCGGTCAGCACGCGCTGATAGGTGCAGGTCTTGATGAACTTACCCACCCACAGCCCGCCGGTGTAGCGCGCCGCCTTCATCGTCGGCAGCGTGTGGTTGGTGCCGATAACCTTGTCCCCGAACGCCACATTGGTCCTAGGGCCCAGGAACAAGGCTCCGTAGTTACTCAGCCGCTCGAGGAAGTAGTCCGGGTCGCGCGTAAGTACCTGCACGTGCTCGCTGGCGATCCGCTCCGCCTGCGACACCATCTCCTCCAGCGAATCGGTCAGGATGATCTCGCCGCAGTTCTGCCATGCGACCCGCGCCACGTCTGCGGTCGGCAGCCAGGACAGTTCCTGCTCGATCGCCGCCGGCAGCTCCTGCGCCAGCCGCGCCGAGTTGGTCAGCAGCACCGCCGGGCTGGTGGGCCCGTGCTCGGCCTGCCCCAGCAGATCCACCGCCGCCATCTGTGCATCGCAGGAATCATCGGCGATCACCAGTGTCTCGGTCGGACCGGCCAGCAGATCGATGCCCACGCGTCCGAACAGCTGGCGTTTCGCCTCTGCCACGTAGGCATTACCCGGTCCGACGATCATGTCCACCGCCGCAATGTGCTCCGTACCCAACGCCATCGCCGCCACCGCCTGCACGCCACCAAAGGCGTAGATCTCGTCGGCACCGCCCAGGTGCATCGCGGTCACGATCGCCGCGTGCGGCTGGCCGCCGAACGGCGGCGCGCTGGCGATGATGCGCCTGACGCCGGCAGCCTTGGCCGTCACCACGCTCATGTGCGCGCTGGCCACCATCGGGTAGCGGCCGCCCGGGACGTAGCAGCCCACGCTGTTGACCGCGATGTTCTTGTGCCCCAGCACCACGCCGGGCAGCGTCTGTACTTCGATGTCGCGCAGCGCCGATTTCTGCGCCAGCGCAAAGTTTCGAATCTGCATCTGCGCAAACTCGATATCGCGCCTGACCGGCTCGGGCACCGCGTTCAGGCAGGCGTCGATCTGCGCCGCGCTCAGCCGGAAGCTCGCCGGCGACCAGTGGTCGAACTTCTCCGAATACTCGCGCACCGCGCGGTCGCCGTTCGTGGCGATATTCTCCAGGATCGCTTCCACTGTCTTCCTGACTTCGGCCTGCTTCTCGGCCGTGGCCTCTGGCGTCTGCCCGGTCTTCAGGTAACGAATCATTGTGCTTCCCCTCGGCTCACAGCCTGGTAGTGCTCGACCGCGGGCGCGGCCGCGAAGAACGGTCCCAGCAGTGCCCGCCACTGCGTGAACTGCGGCGACTGGCGAAAGCCCACCGTGTGGTGCTCCACCGTCAGCCACTGCACCAGTAGCAGGTAGCGGCCGTCGGTCTCGATGCTTCGATGCAACTGGTGCGATACGAAACCGGGCATGGCTGAGATGATCCGGCGTGCCTCGGCGAATGCCGCCTCGAACTGCGCCCGGTGCTCGGGAGCGATGGTCAGCGCCGCGACCTCGAGAATCATGACGCACCTCGCTGGTAGCTCTCGTTCCAATGCACCATTGGCAGCCCGGCCACCGGCGAGCGCAGGTACGGAATCGTGGTGCCGCGCAGACTGCCGATGTAGAGCGTGCACAGATCCGGGCCGCCAAAGGTCACGCTCGCGGTCCAGGGCGCGAGCGTGCCGCCGCAGCCCATCATTACTTCCGGGGTGACCGTACCGGCGAAGAAGTGCTGGTCGAACGCGTGCACCTTGGACGCATCGCAATCCTCGAACAGAATCAGCTCATCGCCCTGCGGCGTGATGGCGGCGATCTGGTCGGAGATCACGTAGGTCATCCACAGGTTGCCGATGACATCAAAGGCGAAACCGTCCGGAATTCCCTTGAGCTGCGACGGACCGTAAACCTCGCGGCTCGTCAGCCGGCCGTCGCTGCGCACGCGCAGGCGCGAGATGCGCCGCGCGTTGCTTTCCACTACATACAGCCAGTCCTCATTCGCATCCATGCGTATTTCGTTGGTGCCGACAAATCCATCGGCCGCGATCCGGATGCCGCGCTCATCGATAAGCGCGACATAGCCGTCGGCGAGCTTTTCGTTGATCGACCTGGTCCAGGGCCGGGCGCGCGTCGTGACGGTAAGCCAGATCCGATGCCTGGAATCACGCAGCACGAAATTGACCTTGCCCAGCGGCACACCGTCGATCCCGGTGTACAGCACGCGGCTGACTCCGCCGCGCGTCATGCGCTCGAGCGCATCGGTGCCGAAATTCGCGATCAGAAAATCACCGTTGTCCGCGAACGCCAGCCCGTTCGGCAGCGTCCCCTGCAGCATGTAGCGCTCGGTGGTCGCGGCCGCGGTACTGAACCGGGTATCGACCTGCTGGGCAATCAACTGCTGCGTGCCGTCAGGGTTGATGCACATGACACCGCCGCGCGCATCCGCGCTCCACAGTGTCCCGTCACGCTCCGCCAGGATGCACTCCGGGCGTTGCAGATCATGGCCGATGGTGCGCACGCTGGCGCGATCGAACCGCCAGTCCTTGAGGGGGTTGAGAATCATGGCGCCTCGGCGGCGCAGGGGTTGCGCTGCGTCCCCAGGCTCTCAAGCTGCCCGGTGATTGTGCCTTCGATGACGTCGCCCGCCTTGAGCAGCACGCCGTGGTGAATGCCGTTGCCGGACGGTGAGCCGGTGCAGATCAGGTCTCCCGGCTGCAACACCATGAATGTGGACAGAGTCTCAATCAGCCGCGCGCAGGAGAAGATCATGTCGTCGGTGCCCTCGTCCTGCATCAGCCGGCCGTTGTGGCGCAGGCTGATATGCAGGCGTTGTGGATCACCGACGAACTCGGCCGGCACGAGGTAGGGTCCGGTCGGCAATGCGGTCGGCGCACATTTCGAACCCACCCAGTCCATGCCCATCTCCTGCATGTCGTTGCGGTTCACGCGCTCACGGATCGTCAGGTCGTTGACCACCATGTAGCCCGCGACGTGCTGCAGCGCTGTCTCGCGTTTGACGAAGCGCGCACGCCTGCCGATCACGACGCCCAGTTCGAGTTCCCAGTCCATGCTGGCGACATCGGGCGGCAGCGTGACCGTATCGTAGGGCCCGATCATGGTCGAATTGGCCTTGATGAAAAAATACGGTGTGCCGTGCAGCCGCCGGTCGGTCATCTTGCTGATGCCAAACTCGCGCCGCTGCGCAGGCGTCATGCCCTGGGTCTCGGGCCGTACCTGTGCGACCACGATATCGACCACATGTTTGAAGTAGTTGGCGCCGGAACAGATGATATTGCGCGAACGCACCGGCGCATGCAGCGCCAGCGCCTCGAGCGGCGCCGTGCGGCGCAGCAGCGCCTGATCGGGCGCCGGCCCGATAGCCTCGGCTACCCGCTGCAGCGTCGGGAAATTACGTTCCCATTGATCCAGCACCGACAGCATGCTGCCGTCGCTATGGAAATCCAGCCGCTCGCGCGCCACAAACTCCTGCAGCGCGCCGAACGCGATGACGCGCCCGGCCGCCACCAGACCACCAAACGGTGCGCAGCCGGCAGCCGAAAACGTCCCTAGTTTGAAGCTGGTTGCCATAGGGATCTGGAGGCTCTCTTATTAGCGCAGCCGGTAATTATAGGTATGGCGTGCCGGCGCTCGCCAGAAGGAACAACAAGTATCCCTAGCGCCGCTAGACGTGCCCCTCGCCGCCGTCCACCAGCATGGTCTGGCCGCTCATGAATCCGGCGTCGTCCGATACCATGAACGAGATCGCCGCCGCCTGATCCTGCGGCTCGCCGCCGCGCTTGATCGACTGACGATTCCTGACCTCGTCGAAATGCGCCTGCGGCACGCCGGCGATCGCGTTGCGGGTGCGCGTGAGTCCCGGCGCCAGCGCATTCACCGTAACGCCGAATTCCCCGACCTCGGCCGCCAGTCCGCGCACCAGGCCAAGCAAGGCACCCTTGCTCGAGATGTAGTGCGTCATGCGCGGCGGCGGGGCGAAGAAGCTCGATGAGGCCACCATGACGATACGGCCCCAGCGCTCGGCCTTCATCCCGGGCAGAAACGCCTTCGCCAGGTGGAAGCCGCCGAGCACGTTGACCTCGTGCGTCGAGCGCCACTGCTCGCTGCTGAGCTCATCGAAGGCACTCATGAACTGCAGCGCCGCGCAATGCACCGCGATCAGGGCCACGCCATAGCGCGCGCGCACCTGATCGGCGAAGCCGCACACCTGTCCCCAGCTGCTGATATCGACCTTGAAACCGGTGGCTTCTCCGCCCTGCTGCCGCACCAGATCCAGCGTCTGGGCGCAGTCGGCGACGTCCGCGATCGCCACGCGCGCGCCCTCCTGGGCCAGACGCCGCACGATCGCCTGTCCAATGCCGCTCGCCCCGCCGCTGATGACGACGATCTTGCCCGCGTGTTTTGCGCTCATCGGTGTCGTTTTGGCGCCTGGCGTTCCCCGAGGAAGGGTATAGAAATCACGCGGTCGCAACCAGCCGAGTCCGGCGTTGACATATCGCAGATGTTACCGCTCATCACGCCGCCCCCACCGGGTCCCACCCCCTAGCGCGCCGGCCCTGGCGTCCGCCCTTACACGGGGTAAAGGTAGCCGCAAACACCGCTAGAGACGACAGCGGGGACCCGTGGTAGGCTATGCGCCGATCGTCAACGTCCGTATCGCCCCGTGCGCCGTCCTAGGCGCGATGAGTCCGAGCCGAACTGCCTGCGATCAGGTGACAGGACTCCGTTCGATGGCCGGCGAGAACACACTCTCTCTAGACCTGGTGAACGTGCCTGCCGAGTGGAGCGTTTAGGGCACAAACTTTTTCCCGCCCGAAACCTCCTTAGTATTTTCGAGAGAGTCAATCATGGCCAAGATCTATGTTGGAAACCTTCCCTTCACTGCCAGCGAGGCGGATATCCGCGCGCTGTTTTCACAGCACGGCACCGTCGAGTCGGTGTCACTTCCGACCGACCGCGAGACCGGACGCCCACGCGGCTTCGGCTTCGTCGAGATGAGTCAGTCGGATGCCTCACGCGCGATCCAGAATCTCAATGGTCAGGATATGGGCGGTCGCCCGCTTCGTGTGAACGAAGCTCAGGACAAGCCCCGCAGCGGCGGCGGTCGTCCGGGCGGCGGCGGCGGCGGCGGCGGCTACCGGGGTAACTCCGGTGGTGGCGGCGGCGGTCGCTGGTAAGCACCGCATTGGCGGATGAAAAAGGCCCGGAGTGATCCGGGCCTTTTTTTTACTGCCGGGTCGCGCCATTTGACGCCCGGTCTGACGTTCCGGTGAAATCCGGCCCACGATGTTTCGCAAGCACCTCATCTCGAGCCAAACCAGCGGCGAACCCGGTTTCCACTGGCGCGGCGCCGAGGTCACACGCCTCGAAGGCTTTACCGACGCCGTTTTCGCCTTCGCCGTCACGCTGCTGGTCGTGTCGCTCGAGGTGCCGAAGACCTTTCCTGAACTGTTTGCGGCCATGCACGGCTTCCTGGCCTTCGGTGTCTGTTTCGCATTGTTGGCGAACGTCTGGTACGAGCACTACCGTTTCTTTCGCCGCTACGCGCTGGAAACTCCGTGGGTGGTGTTCCTCAATTGCGCGTTGCTGTTCTTTGTGCTGTTTTACGTTTATCCGCTCAAGTTTCTCTTCACGGCGGCGTTCGATAACTCTGAAATCGAGCCGTCCGGGGCTCGGGCGTTATTCACCATCTGGAGTCTCGGCTACGCGGCCGTATTCAGCGTTTTCAGTCTGCTGTATCTGCATGCCTGGCGCATTCGCGCACAGCTGCAGTTGACGCCATTGGAAGCCCTGCGCACCCGGGTGAGCCTGTCCGACCAGCTCAGCATGGTCGCCGTTGCCCTGCTGTCGACGCTGCTGGCGCGCACCTTGCCCGATCGCTACCTCGGGATCGCGGGCTATATCTATGCCCTGGTGCCGATCTATTTCACGATTGCCCATGCGATCTACGGCCGTCGCGAAC
>Ga0302326_10000547_pt1 | contig 104071 bp, 104 predicted proteins | sample Palsa_T0_3_FD_202264 | JGI IMG/M metagenome (GOLD analysis project Ga0302326, IMG submission 202264) | Peat permafrost microbial communities from Stordalen Mire near Abisko, Sweden - Palsa_T0_3 | ecosystem: Environmental > Terrestrial > Soil > Palsa > Peat permafrost | place: Sweden: Abisko... | reverse complement strand
CCGGGATCACACCACGATCGATCCAGTTGCGCACCGTCTGATCGGTGACGTGGAACTCCTGGGCCACGTCGGTTACGGACAGCAAACGATCTTCGAACGCCATGCCTGGAACGATAGCCACCCGCGCACCTCCTTCCCGCTACAAAGCGAGCGTCTCGATTGGCGCGGCCCAGAGTGATGCAATTCGTCCATTGCGGGACTGTCCGAGGCGCCGGCGAGCGCGCCTGCTTATGGCGAGAGGCGAGACGGATGCCCTGTACGGTGCCGAGACCTGCCTTCGTGTCGGCACGTCCACCCGGAGCCACTGCTGCTGTCGTGGCTCCGTCTGCCCCGGGAGGGACAGCCCGCGATAGCGCAGTCGGCGTCAACACGGTCGCTGCTACGCACCAGAAGCGGCCGAGGCGACTTGGACGAGGAGATTGGCGGCTGGTCGTGCGAAGGAGTCGCTGGGCGTGGAGCTAATCGCGACGAGCCCCTCACGTTTCGGTGTGTTCCGGGTTTCGTGGGTTCTGCTCCGTGGTGATCTTGGTGAGGAAAAGCCAGGCGCTGGTGACGCCGCCGGTGAGCGCGATCAGTACCGGGATGATCAGCGCGTAACGCCCGTCGTGTACGCCGAATGCGAGGAGCGCGCCGGAGGCGAATAGCGTGATCGACACGATCGTGGTGGGCGTGAGTAGCTCGAGAGCCCTCGCGATCGCTTGGCTACTCGCGTGCGCTCTCGCTCGTCGATCGAGAACGATCAGGCCGCCCGCGGTGATTATGGCGAGTGCGGTCAGTTCGGCGCCGAGGGCTCGCGTCGGTTGACCCGGAACGGCGGTCAGGATCGCGACGATGAGCACTGTCCCGAACAGGCTGAGCGTCTGTGCGGCGCGATTGCGGAGCTCCTGGGAGGGAGCGATGAGGTCGATTCTGATCGAGACGGCGACGAAGAGCAGCCCGATCAGTGAGGCGGACGCCGTCCCGCATATTTCGGCGAATGTGCTCCATGAGTTCAAGCGCGTTCCTCCGAGGGTGTGACGGTATGAGCGGTGGCGGGGTTGGCGGCGGGGAGTTGCGGGGTCTCGCGGTGGTCGAGTAGCGCGGTGAGCAGATCGGCGAGCCAGGAGCGAAAGCGGGCTGGGTCGTTGTCGAGGAGCAATTCGGTAGTGGCGCCGTCGTGGACGGCCATCACGGCTCCGGCGAGTTCTTCGGCGCTTCGTAGGGACGCTGGTAGGTCGGCGCGAGCGATCACCGGGGCTAGCGAGGCGGCGATCGCGTGGCGAAGCTTGTTGCGATGGGCGACGAGCACGGCGGCGACGTCGGGACTGCGGGCGGCGTAGAGCCGAAAGTCTGTGCTCACGAGCACCCAGTCGCGATCGACCGCGAGCGCCCCGACCGCTTGGGCGACGAGCTCGTGCAGGTCGCCGGGTGAGTTTGTCAGACCGGCGGCGACGCGGTCGGCGATCAGTTCGCTGCGCTGCGCGTAAAGGGCGAAGAAAAGCTCGTCGAGCGTGTCGAAGTTTGAGTAGAACGCGCCGCGCGTGTAGCCGGCCGCCTCGCACACCTCCTCGATACTCGCCCGTCCGAACCCTCGCGCAGCGAACACACCGAACGCGGCGTCGAGGAGCCGGGCGCGGGTTTGGGCTCGACGACGCGTCACCCGCGCTGGTGCTCCTGCGGCTCGAACCACGGCTTGAGGGGCCTGGCGGATTGGTGTTCGCTTCCGTGTGCTTTTAGGGGGCATGACACTCCGCCATTTGCATACATCGACGTATCGGATGCATTGATGTATCGTACCAGGTGTCAGCGGACAACAACGTCGGCCGACACCAAGAGGAGTCGCGATGAACGAGGCACCCAACAGCCCGGGCCAGGCGGCGCCAGCGCCGCGACGGGGCTTTCTCGGCGAACTGTGGGACGCGGTCGCGCCAGGACGAACGTTCATCCTGGTAATCGCCGTGCTCCTGATCCAGTTGGCCTTCGTGTTCTCCTACGTCGGCGCGTTCCACCACCCCACCCCTCACGGAGTGCCGATCGCCGTCGTCGCTCCTGCGCAGATCTCCAGTCAGCTCGTCGGCGAACTCAACGCGATCCACGGCCACCCGCTCCGCGCCACCGCCGTAGCGACAGACACGGCCGGTCGGACGCTCCTACGACACGGCTCGACCAGCGGCGTGCTGATCATCAACCCCACCGGCAAGACCGACGCGCTGCTCGTCGCCGGTGGCGGCGGCGCGGCGACAGCGACCGCCGTGGAGGACGTCATCGGGCAGGCGGAGGCCGCCCAACACCGCAGCGCCACGGTCACCGACGCCGTACCCGCCCAACCCGGTGACGCCCGGAGCCTGTCCGGCTTCTACCTGGTCATCGGTTGGCTCGTCGGCGGCTACCTCGTCGCCGCGCTGCTCGGCATCGCCACACGGCCACGCCCGGCCAGCACCCGCCGCGCGATCATCCGCCTCATCGTCCTCGCCCCTTACGCCATCCTCTCCGGACTCGGCGGCGCGATCGTCGTCGGGCCGGTTCTCGGCGCAATAACGGGCCACCTCATCGCGATGGCCGCACTCGGAGCGCTCATCGTCTACTGCGCCGCCGTCGTCACCATGGCCTTCCAGGTCTTCCTCGGCACGATCGGCGTCGGGCTCACACTGATCCTCTTCGTCGTCCTCGGCAACCCCAGCGCCGGCGGCGCCTACCCAGCACCCCTCCTGCCCGGCTTCTGGCGCGCAATCAGCCCCGCCCTCCCAAACGGCGCCGGCGTCCAAGCCCTCCGACGCATTGTCTACTTCGGCTCCTACAACATCACCGACAACCTCCTCATCATCTCCCTCTACATCGTCACCGCCGCAGCCATAGCCCTCACCGGCACAGCACTCCTCGCCCGCCGCGCGGCCGCCGGAAAACCAGCCGACGCCGTCGTCTAACTAACTCGGTTCTGGGTCAAGCAACTGAGTGCCTCGTCGCTGGCGCGACGTGCTGCGCGGCCAGCGTGACCGGTGAGGCGTAACCCGGCAGCGCGCCGTGGATCGCGGCGGCAGCGGCGATCGTGACCGCCAGTCCTGCTCTGGATCGCTGCGAGCATCGTCGGCGAGACCGCGTTCCTGCAACGCGCGGAAAGCACGTGCCCCGCACGTAGCCAGCAAGACGCCCGAGCTGGACGACATACGGTCACGACCCGCGGCGGACGTCATTGCCGGTGCTACGGTCGGTTGTGACATCACTCCCGAGGAGGGACCATGGAAGCGCCAAAGGGCAATCCGCTGTTCCGAGCGCCGATGCGCACCTACACCGCCTACAGCATCGGCTGCGCGATCGCGTGGGCGGTACTCTGGCTGATCTTGGCGCTCACGGCCAAGAAGGACATTTTGGACGGCGTCCTCCTTGTGTTCATCGGTTGGGTCATCGGCTGGATATCGGCGACGCTCGCCCGATCTCTCTATCCGCCCCCAAAGAGGATGCTTCTGGCGGACCTGACCCCAAAGCCCCAAGACTGACCCACACGGCGCCGTAGAGACGACCGCTCCCGGAACAAAGCGACCGTCGGACGAGCAATCGACGATGCGCTCGCTCAGGACGACAAGAACTACTTTCGCGAGTGAGCCGCGGCGCGCCCGCATTTGCACGCCAAGCGGAAGCGACGTCAGCGACTGCGCCGAGTATCGAATGTCGTCCCTCGCGAGCGCCAGGACGCCGGCCCACTCAGCTATTGACGGTAGCCTGTAGGCTACATAGGCTACCTACGACGAGCAAAGCCTGCAGCACGGCCTTTTGGTCTCGTGACTACTAGATGAGAGCGCACGATGAAAGGAACAACGATGAACGATCGAACCGGCCGAACTGAGTATGTGGATGTCGAGGGCGGGCGCATCGCCTACGAGGTGGTCGGGGATGGGCCGCTGGTGGTGTTGTCCCCCGGCGTGGCTGATACCCGCAGCTCCTACCGTTTCCTCGCACCGCTGATCGCCGATGCCGGCTACCGCGTCGCCAGCGTCGACCTGCGGGGACATGGTGAGTCCAGCACCGGCTGGGGCTCCTACAGCCGCGCAGACACCGCCGGCGATCTGATTGAGGTCATCCGGAAGCTGGGCGGCCCGGCGGTGATCGTGGGCCAGTCCTTCTCGGGCGGATCCGCGACGATCGCGGCCGCGACGAACCCTGATCTGGTGAGCGCGATCGTGGAGATAGACCCGTTCACCCGCCCGCCGGAGTACAGCGTGGCCGCCTTTCTGCGTAACTCCCATTACCGCCGCGGCGCGCTGCTGCTGGGGGAATTCGTCCTCACCGGAAGCGTCAGGATCTGGTCGAAGTACCTGAACGTGGCATACCCAGGGCGCAAGCCGGCCGACTGGGACAGCTGGCTGGCCGCGCTGCAGGCAAACCTGCGTGAACCCGGCCGCGCGAAGGCGGCCCAAAGCATGTGCAAATCGAAGCCGGTCGACGCCGCCGCGCAGCTGGTCAACGTCCACTGCCCGGCGCTGGTGGTGATGGGCAGCAATGATTCGGACTTCCCGGACCCCGAGGCCGAGGCCGCCGCGATCGTTGGCCTGTTACCAGCCGGTCTAGGCCGCTACGAGATGATCGAGAACGCGGGCCACTACCCCCACGCGCAGTACCCGCAGCAAGTCGCCGACGCCATCCTGCCGTTCCTCGCCGGACGCGACCATGCCTAGAGCGGGTCTGACCGAGTCGCGGGTCGTCGAAGAGGGCGAGCGAATGGCCGACGAGGTCGGGCTCGAGCGGCTGACGCTCGCCGCACTCGCCCTACGTTTGGGCGTACGCCAGCCATCGCTTTACAAGCACATCGACGGATTGGACGGCTTGCACCGCAGTCTCGCGGTGCGCGCCAAGAATGAGCTGGCGTACGTGCTCGCTCGCGCCGCTGTCGGTCGCGAGCGAGGCGACGCGATCACGTCGATCGCCCGCGCCTACCGCGCGTGGGCGCTCGTGCACCCGGGCCGCTACGCAGCCGCTCAACACCCTCCCGCCCCGGGAGACGCCGACGACGAGACCGCGAGCCAAGCCGTCTTGCAGGTCATTACCGACGTGCTGGCCGGCTACGACCTGCGCGATGACGACGCCATCCACGCCACCCGCGCGCTGCGCGCAACACTGCACGGCTTCGTCACCCTCGAGATCGCCGGCGACTTCCGCCTGGCGGTTGACATCGACGGCAGCTTCGAGCGTCTTATCAAGGGCCTCGTCGCAGCGCTCCAGTGGACCGAGGACCAGCTCGCTAGCGGGAGTCGAACGTGACCTCGGCCAGCCATCACGAGGCAACCCAAATGCCCGGCGTCGGGACGGTCGTCGGAGCACCACGCCTCTGGCTGCGCCTGGAAGCAGCCACACTGCTCGCCGGCGCGCTCATCGCGTACACCACTACCAAACAGCCTTGGTGGCTGATCCCGCTCACGCTTCTCGCCCCCGACATATCTGCTGTCGGCTATCTTGGCGGCGCGCGTCTCGGAGCACGCCTCTACAACATCGCCCACGTCACCCCTCTGCCAGCGGCACCGATCGCCCTCGGCTGGTGGCAACACATACCGCTGGTCGCGGCGCTCGGGCTCGTCTGGCTAGCGCACATAGGCCTGGACCGACTGCTCGGCTACGGCTTGAAATACAACGACAACTTCCAACACACCCACCTCAGCTGGAAGACCAGCCGTCCACGAACGCCAGTCCGGACGGCGAGCGTAGTCTCGGAGGACCGCCGTTCATGACGGTGGCCCGCTCATGCCCCAGCACGCCGTTCCAGATGAGCGTCTTCGGCGGGGAGACCGGTAACCGCAAGCGCATCCGCTGCCCAGCGTGGAGCCACGGGCGCATCGACCGCGGGCAGGCAATTGGAGCCTCTGTCGGATTGCCTCTCCTCCCCAACGGCTGAATAGCGGAACGGTCGACGCGAATCCTGCGCTCTCGCAATGGACGACTTCCGATACTCCGTGGCCTCGCTGAGGTCACTCCTGCTTCGCGCATAAAGGCAGGCGCGACCAATGCCCGCGACCAGAGTATTTCTTCTCGTCCGTAGGGGGCGTGTGATCGTTGCCGGGTGAGACTTCTGCTTTGCGGCACACGAACGTGGAGAGTCGCTGCCGCCCAGTGGGGCTGGTGGCGCGGGAGGCTGACGCTAAGGCTCGACGAGGATCCCGTGGGTGCCGATGCGCCGCCAGATCACGTGGGGCTCGTTGGCGCGGACCGCTGTCGCGTACTCGATGTCGCGCGCCCGTCCGGCGCGAAGGTGACCTCCCAGATGCCGGGGTGGCCTTGGACGCGGTGCACGCGCAGCGCGGGCGGAAACGCCGGCGGGGACTCGCGCAGCGCCGCGATGAATAGCGGCAGCATCGCCAAGAACGCGTTCCGCGTAGTCGGGGAGAGCCGGCGGAACTCGCGGTTGAACCCGGCGAGCGCCTCGAACGTCGGCACGCGCTAGGTGCTAACTCTCTGACGGCAGATCGTCTGCTGCCGCCGCGACGCGCTCGAGGTGCGCGACGAATTCCTCATCGCGAAACACGCGCGCCTCGGAGTCGCGAATCACCTCCGAGAGCAGCTCTCGCTCAGGGCGCAGCAGCAGCGTGCCATCGGCGCGACGCTCAACCAGCTCATAGGAGCCCGCGATCCCCGGCTCTGAGAGAGTGATCCGCTTAGCCCGCGAGGCCATACTTGGATTCTCGCAGGCCAAGCGGTCCAAATCGAGCGAGCGACGAGGAGAACCCCATCGACGCCGCGCGGTTTCGCTCACCCGTACCTGGCGAGTCCCGCGCTGGCCGGGATGACGGGTGCTGCTCGGTGATGGACGGTGTCGACGATCTCTGCGTTGTCGATGCCTTGTAGGTAGATCGAGGTGATGCCGAGGTTAGCGTGGCCGAGTTGGCGTTGGATCACGACGATCGGCACGCCCTCGCGAGCCATCTCTACCGCGTGAGCATGGCGGAGCTGGTGCGGCGCGAAGCGCCGTCTGACTGCCGCTGCGACTGCCGTTCGGCGCAACTGGAAGCGGACCGCGTCCTGTGTCCACGGCCGGCCTTGGTTGGGACCGTTGATGATGCAGAACAGAGCGCCAACACGCAGTTGCTCGCGGATCTGCAGCCACGGTTCGAGGTGCTGCCAGCCCCACGCGTCCATCCCGACCTCACGACGCTTGCCGCCTTTGCCGCGACGCACCAGAATCGCGCCGCGACCCGGGTCAAGATCGCTCTCCGTCAACGCGAGCGCCTCACTGATTCGTACCCCTGAGCGCCAGAGCACGACGATCATGCCGCGCAGCCGGTCAGCGACCGGACCATCGCCGGCGGCACGCATAACCCGGATGATCTCCTCCACCGTCGGAGGATCCGCCGGATAGCGCAAACCCTTGTTCCTCGGCGACCGACCAGCGTGGAGCCGCGGAACTGTCGCCGGCGACCGGCGACGACCATTGCAATCCCGCAAAGCAGCTTCCACAACTCCTCCTCACGTTGCGTGACACGAACAGAAATCGTGCCCCGCCGTGCCCCACCTACCCAGCCGCGGGCGCAACCTTTCAACAGGGCAACTGGGCGAATCCGGTAACGGGCGAGGCCGGCCCACGCCCGCTTACGCCGGTGATGCGGAAGCACTGGCTCCGCCTGGCCCCTCTGACCTGCAGCTCGTCGATTGCGAGCACGTAGAGCGCGGCTCAGCGGACGCTCGCATCTCGCGCAACGCGACATACGCCAACGAAGCCTCGTCGATCATGCGTACGGTCACTTACCGCGGACGGTTCGGCCACAATGCTCTGGGTGCGAATGGGCGAGGGGCAGTGCGGATGCGCCAACTGGCGGACCGCTAATCCTCGGTGATTGAAGGCGCGACGAGTCCGCCGCTGGGGTGGCGGCGTCCCTCGTCGCCGTGCGCGGGGCGTGGGCGACCTTCCTGCGCGATGGGTGCTAGCTTCGCGCGACGTGCCGCCTGTCAATCGCCGACGTTATGTCGCACGCGCCTCCAGGCTGGGTGTGCTCGTCGCCGGCTGGGCAATCGCAAGCTGCTTCTCCACTACGGTGCAGGCCGCACCACAGACACCGTCGCGGCCTCGCCCTTGCACCGTCGCGTTTCCCGGCGCTCACAGTAAGACGATTGGCAAGACTACCTGGTACAACCGCCAAAGCAGCGTTGAAAATGTCGTCTGTTTTGGCTTCGGCCTGAAGCCGAGTGCTGACTTTCCCATCACAGCGGAAATGGTTTGCGGACTCGCGGCCCAGGCGATCGGAGCTAAGGCCGACACATTGAGCCTCTTCGTCGATGGAGCTTGCTCGGGGACGGCGCTCGCTGCGGATCCGCGGGAACCAGCGCAATACGTTGAGACGGCGTGCTCGTGGGTAAGCGACCTCTTGGAGAAGCTCGCAAGACCCGTCGGCGTCGTCGGCTCTATCGGCTGCACGTTCGCTCCGTCCGTGGGGCACTCACTAGGAGGCGTGCTCGAGTCGCAGCACGAGTTGGACGTAGCGGCCGACATTATCGACCGCGGTCAATGCCTCAAGTACTCCCCAACACACTTCGGCAGCCCCTGGCTTGCCGTCGCGTGCGCCTCGGGAGACACGGGCTTCTCGACGTTGCCCACCGCGGTACGCCAACGGACGTCGTCGACGCAGCCAACTGTGCAAACGCTAAAGTCGCTTGATCTGTGCCGCGTCATTCCAATACAAGCATTGATGACAGTCGTCGCGGAGAGGTCTGCTCCGCCCTGCACCGTCGTTCCGTCCGATCCGACCTCACCAGGACCGGCCTACGCCGAGGCGATCTGGGGAGGGACACACTTGGATGGCAGTAACAAAGTATTCGTCGGTATCGGTCCGGATGTCGCCGATGGGCGTAGTGAGGCGTGCAGTGCCGCGCCGCCCCGCGGCGACTCACTGACGACCATCGCTGGTTATCGGACCATCGTCTATGACAGTACCGACAGTGCCGGTGACAATGGAGGGTTCGCCTTCATGTGCTATGAAAAGGGTGTTGATGTGGACGTCACCGTGGACGATCCGCAATTTCAGCAGAACGCCTTCGCGCTCCTCGCGCCATTTTGCGTAGCGGTGGTCATCGCATTATCGCGGGAGCGTTGACTCGGCGGCCAAGCGCCGACGATGACCGCAGAATCGCAGCATCGCCCGACTGTCGCTTCCGCGTGAGGCTGTCGCGTAGGTGGTGGTTTGCTGGGTCCGCTTAGTTGATCCGAGCCGGATCTGCGACTGACCGAGGGCGGCGGCTAGGCGCCTGACTTCGCCAGCCCTTCGACCAGCTTCCGTGACGCCCGCTCCCGCCCAGGGCCGATGGCGTCGAGAGCCCAACACGACCACATCTCGTTTTGACGACCACATCTCGTTTTGCGCTCAGGTAGGGTCTGCCCGTGCGAGTTCGGATAGGCGTGGGATCGTTGCTTGCTGCGGCGATACTGAGCGGTCTCCTCACCGCGTGCGGATCGTCATCAGGGTCCGCGGCGCGATCAGGCGCCCAATCCGGGAGTCGTGGTGGGAACAACTGGTCCTCGCCGGCAACCCTGTCTACCGGGCAAATCGCGGCCGTAGCGTGTCTGACTGCGGCCGCTTGCATCGCGGACGATGCCAGCGGAATCATGTCATGGACAACCGACGCAAACAGCCCGTCGCCACATTGGACAAAGGCAACGACCTTTGGCGCCGCTACGGCAGACGTTTTCAGTTGTCCGTCTGCGACAAAGTGCTTCGCAGGTGATGAGAATGGGGAGATATTGTCGACATCAGTTCCGGAGTCGTCCCTGACCTCGTGGTCGAGCGTTGGTATTGACGCAGCGAATCCCAACGTGCTCAACGCCAACACGATATCCGGGCTTAGCTGTCCGAGCGTGTCGCTCTGCGTGGCGGCCGACTGGGGTGGGAACTCATTCACTTCAACTTCGCCCACTGGCTCTTCGTGGTCGCGGGCCGAGGTGCACCCGAGCGACCCTGACGGCCGCGCCTACATCGCATGCCCATCCGACGATGTGTGCGTGGGCGTGAACGCAGCCGGCTACGGGTCGATGGATCCAGGCAACGCAAATTCTTGGACCGGGGTCACCACGTCGAATCTCGCGCCGGAGGGGTTCACCGATGTATCGTGTCCCTCGGCGCAGCTCTGCTTGGCGACGATTAGCGACGGAGCCCCGAGTGGTGGCCCGACCGTTTTCGTCGGGGACCCGTCCGTGTTGAGGTCCTGGCACGTTGAAACCATTGGCCACGGGTTCGTCGGGATAACCGGTGGTCTTGCATCGATATCCTGTCCGTCATCGCGCTTGTGCGTCGCGGTCGGTGGTAGCTCAGCAAGCGGCGTCGCGTACACGACGTCTGATCCTTCGGGTCCGGGCGACCGTTGGGTGGCGTCCAAGCTCCCCTTCTATGGCCCGACGGCGGTATCGTGCTCAGTAGCTCTCACGTGTGTCGTGGCGGGGGGCGGCGACGTTACAACCGCGTCCTTTTCCCGCGCGTAACCGAGGTCCGGCGTACGCGAGCTGGCCGAGGAGGTGCGCGAGCGCTACGGAACGATCGACGTGCTCGCCAACAACGCCGGCGCCCTGTTTGCCTCGCGCGAGGAGACTGCCGAAGGCCTCGAGCGGACGTTCGCGCTGAATCATCTAGCCCCGTTCCTGCTCACCAACCTGCTCCGCGATCGCCTCCGCGGCGGGCGTGTGGTGACCACGGCCTCCGATGCTCACCTCTCGGGCCTGCTGGACCTCGAGGACCTGCAGTCCGAGGCCTCCTACCGCGCGATGCGCGCCTACGGCACCTCGAAGCTGTGCAACATCCTCTTCACGCGCGAGCTCGCCGGACGCGCACCGGAGCTGCGTGCCACGTGCTTTCACCCCGGCGCTGTGCGTACCGGTTTCGGCAAGAACGAGCCTGGGGTCTGGAGAATCCTTGCGACGCTGGGTGCCCCGCTGCTGCGCTCACCCGAGCACGGCGCCCGCTCGCTGCTCTGGCTTGCAACCTCCGACGAGGCCGCCACCCTGACCGGTGCCTACGTGCAGGACGAGCGGGTGGTATTGCCGAGCCTGCAAGCCCAGGACGAGGGACTCGCAGCGGCGCTTTGGGAACGCAGCGCCGAGCTCGTCGGCCTCGCAGCGGCCTCCAGCTGAGCGGCGCCGCTCGGGCCAACCGCGACCAAAGACGGCGCTCAGCGCAGCAGCGCGATCAGGCCGTCCGGATCCTCGAGGCTCAAGCGCAGCTCGCGCAGCTTGGTCGGAAACCCCATTACCCACGCTCGCTGGACCGGCTCGAACGTGATCGTGACAAGCCCGCTGGCCGCGCCGTTGACGAGCCAGCGCCCGCGCCAGCCGTGCACGCCGATACCGCCGACGGGCCCTTCGGAGCGCTCGGGCGAACGAACCGCTGATCGCGGCACAGAGGCGTAGAAGGCCCAACCCATCCGGACCGTCAGCCGCTCCTCGCCAACCTCGGCGAATGAGAACCGCGGTCCGAGCGCCAGCGCCGAAAGCAGTGGCCGCAGCAGGCCGTACTTGATCGCGTATCGCCGCCCGGTGGGCACGCCGGGATGATCACACACCTCGCCCTCGCTCGGCCGCGTCGGGAAGAGCGACGGTCGCTTGTGGCAGCGCACCCCTGAAAATGGGGCTAAGTCGATCGAGCGGCCGATCAGCCCGGCGGCTGGGCTAGGCGGATCGTGTCGAGGAGCGAGAAAGGATGGACCAGGTCGATGCCGACCGGGAGGTCGAGGTAGCCAGCCCGCGCGCCGGCGTGGTGGTCGTGGCCGTACTGCCAGACGATGGCGTTGGTGTGCGGGTCGATCACGATCACGCGGTCGTCGCGCTCGTCGCTGACCAACACGTCGCCGTCGGGGAGCTCGAGCGCCAGCGCCGGATCGTTGAGCTCGCCGTTACCGCTCGCGGGGTCGTAGCGCCAGAGGAGCTTGCCGGTAGTGGAGAAGGTTTCAACGGCTCCGGGGTGCGTGTGCTCGACGCTGATCAGGACGTTCGCGCTGACGTCGGCGGTCGCCGAAGGGTGATGGAAGCCGGGGACGGGCACCGATTTGATCAGCGCGCCGGCGGCGCTCAGGAGGTCGGCGTAGCCGTCGCCCTGCTCGTTGACGACGATGCCGCCAGCGGTCGTGGGAAATGCGCTGCTCGGGTCGTCGAACGTGGTCGGCGGGTCGTGTGCGCAGCGGCCGGTCGTGCCGAGCTGGCGTGTGACGTGGTGATCCTGCGGCGTGATCACCACGAGGCGGCAGTTGCCGAGGTCGGCGGCGAGGATCTGGCCATTGTCGACACGCAGTGCGGCGGAGGGGTCAAACAGGTGGTTCGCGCCCGAGCCGGGGTGCCCGAAGTGTCCGTAGCTGAAGACGATCTGCCCGGCGTCGACGGCGAGCGCACTGATTACGGAGTAGCCGTCCTCGGTAATCGCGATCTGGTGGCCCGACTTGGTAAAGAAGGCAAAGTCGGGAAAGAGGCCCGGGCTAAGGGCGCTAGCTGCTTGGGAGTAGCGCCAGACGGTCTGGCCGAGCGGAGAGATGTCGAGGAGCCGCCGGTTGCCGCGATCGGCGATCAGCAGGTTCCCGGGCAATGCCGATGACTGCGAGTTCTTCGCGACGTGGCTGGGGCCGGTGCCTGCCGCGGCGAGCGGCGAGTTGCTCACATGCTTGGGCTTGGGTTTGGTGCTCGAGCCGAGACGGTCGACGGCGAAGAGCACGACGAGGGCGACGATGACAAGCAGGCCGAACAGGCGGATGAGCCCGTTGCGGCGGTGGCGGCGGTGCGCCGCGACACGCCGTTCGTGGATTTCCTCGGGAGTGTGCTCGTACCCGGCGTTGAGAAAGTCGGCTGTGGGGGCTGCGACCCCCTCGTAGGTGTCATCCTCGTCGCCGGGCCCGAGGTCGTCGAGGTCGAGGTCGAGGTCGTCGTCTAGGTCGTCGTCGTCGTCGTGGCCATCGTCTTGGTCGTCGTGGTCGTGGTCGTGGTCGTGGTCGTGTGCGGAGATGCCCTCGTCGCCGGGCGAGCCCGCTTCGTCGCCTGCCCGCGGTGATGGAGCGGCGTCAGCGTCCTCGTCCTTGCCGAGGCCGCGACCCTGGGGGTTGGTCCACAACTGGGCAGCCGACAGCGGCGGCTCTTCCGCCACCGGCTCGTCCTCCTCCTCCTGCTCGTCGGCCCCGCCGTCGTGGGCGTCGGGCACAGCCGGCTCGTTCTCGTGCGGCGCGCCCTCGTCCTCGACCGCTGCGTCGTCCTCGTCATCGTCAGCGAAGATGTCGTGCTCGCCTGTTGGCGGCAGGTCGTCTTCGGGCCGTGGCGGATCCTCGCCAGGCGTGGTCGGATCGTCATCGGGCATCGATCAGCCCGCCTTGGCCTTGGCCGGTGACGCTGTCAAGGCGCCGACCTGGCCGAGCACGGCGCTGCCGTTCCAGCCACCGGCCAGATAGATCGTGGTGCCGACCGTGACCGCCGCGGTCTCGGCGCGTGGGTCGGGAAGCGAACCGGCATCGCCGACAATCTTGCTTGAGGGATCGATCGAATAGATCGTGCTCACCGGGGTCTTCGGTGTCTGCATACCGCCAATGAAATAGGCGAGCTTTCCGAGCGTCGCCGCTGAGGCCGCGTAGAGCCCGATCGGCAGCTGCGTGAGCAGTCGCGTTTGCTTATTCGCCGGGTCAAACACAAACACCTTCTTGCTCGGCACTCCACTTGCCGTGAGGCCGCCGGCGATCACGAGCTCGCCGTCGACCGCCGCAACTGCTGGGAATTGGAGCCCCTCGGGCAGCTCCCCGGCGGTCTCCACCAGGTGGCCTGGGCCCTTCCAGGATTCGATCGTCGCTATGGCGCTCGCCCCCGTATAGCCCCCCACCAGGTAGACCGTGTGGCCGATCACTGCCGCCGCAAGACCGTAGTCTGCCTGCGGCAGCTGTCCGATCTGGGTGACCTCGCCCTTCCCGGCGACGAAATATTCATAGATATAGGGCTGCGCCGCGCTCCCGTCGTTGCCGCCGAAGATGTACTCGTGGTCACCCAACGTGACCGCTGCTTCGGCGTACAGACTGACCGGCAGGCTACCGACGAGGGTTCCCCCGCTCGTGTTGACCGTCGCAATGCCGGCCGTCGCGGCGAGTGGCTCCACCGCCGAGTCCGTGCCGCCGATCAACGAGAAGGATGTATCGCCCGGATAGGCGGCTGCAGCGCTCTCGCGGATCGCAGCCGGCAGAACGGTGGCTGCGTTGTATGTGAGCGGTGCGGCACTGGGCTGGATGAGCGTCGTGGTCGATGAAACCGCACTGCTCGGTGGAGAGCCACCACCGCTCGTGGAGACGATGATGACGATGATCAAGACCAGCAGCGCGACGGAAACCGCAAACGTGCGCCGACGCCGCCGGTAGATCACCGCCTGATTCCACATATAAGCGCTCAGTCTCTCTTATTATGAGGCGGAACGGGAGCTTTGTTGTCCGCTGAGCGGCGGCTTGCACTCGGCTCCGAGGCATGCGAACATGTGTTCGTATGATCGCCTGCATCCTCCTCCCCCGTTTTGAGCTGACGGTGGCCGCCGGCGGGCTGGAGGCGATCGCGGGACGTGCCCTGGCAATCGCCGCTGAGCACCGTTCGGCAGGCAGTGGTCTGCTTGGCGAGACCTCCGGTGGCGCGGAGGCATATGGCGTGCGCAGCGGCATGCCGCTCAGCGAAGCACTCGCCCGCTGCCCAGCGCTCGAGCTCGTCAGTGCCGACCCGATGGCTGTCGCCAGCGCCTGGGAGCGAACGCTGCGCACGCTCGAGCAGATCGGCGCCGGCGTCGATCCGGAACGGCCCGGACTCGCCTGCTTTGCGCTGGATGGACTGCGTGGCATCCACGGAGGCTCAGACGAGCTTGTGCTAGCCGCGGCCCGCCGCGCGCTCGACCGCCCGGCCCGGATCGCCGCCGCGCCAACCCGCTTTTGCGCACTCGCTGGCGCACTCGCAACCCGCCCTCGCCGCACGCTGATCGTCCGTGGCAGCGCGCGCGAATACCTGGCGCCACTGCCAATTACGCTGCTGCGCTCGCGCGAGCGCACCGCACCGCTGGTGGGGACGCTCGAACGGCTCGGGATCGCAACGCTCGGCGAGCTCGCGTCGCTGCCACGTAGCGCAGTCGCCGACCGCTTCGGTGCGGCGGGGATAGGGGCCCACCGGCTGGCCTGCGGCGAGGATGATCCGCCCCGCCCACGGAGCGTCGAAGAGCCGCTGGTGGAACGGTTCGAGCTCACTGAAGCAGCTGGAGGACCGGCGCTCGAGCGTGCGCTCGGCGTACTGATCGATCGACTGCTCGCGCGGCCGGAACGGCGTGGACGCACACTGCGCGCGGCAACGCTTGGCGCGCGACTCCTCGACGGCGGTAGTTGGCGTACCAGCGTCACCTTCCGCGAGGCCCTGGCCGCGCCGCGGAGGATGGCGCTCGCACTTGCCCCGCGGTTGGCGCTGCTGCCCTCGCCGGCGGACATGCTCATGCTCGCCGTCGAGCGCTTTGGCCCGGCGGGCGGTGAGCAAAGCGCACTTTTTGAGCAAGCCGACCAGCAGCGCCGCGCGCGGCTGCGCGAGGCAGTCAGTCAGATGCGCATTGCCGCAGGAGCCGATGCCGCCCTGCGGATATGCCTTTTGGAGCCCGACTCACGTGTCCCTGAGCGTCACATGATGCTCGCCCCGTTTGAGTCGTGACTGGGCCGCGACGCCTGTTCCTGCCGCGCGCCGCGCGCGTGCGAGCCACCTCCGGGGGCACGCCGCTCGCGGTCGATGGTCAGTCGGTTGCCTATGTGCGTGAGTCGTGGCTGGTCGAAGACCGCTGGTGGACCGAGCAGCCATTGCGCCGTCGCTATTGGGAGCTCGTCAGCGAGTCGGGTCGTGACTTCGTCGTCTTCCACGACCTCGCCAGCGGACGCTGGCTGCGCCAGCGCTGAGCCGAGCGGGAGCTGAGCTGAGCGGGGTCATTGGGCAAGTCATGTACACCGAGCTGCACTGCCACTCCGCATACTCGTTCCTCGACGGCGCCTCGCTGCCGGAGGAGCTTGTCGTCGCAGCGCTCGAACTCGGCTACAAAACTCTCGCGCTCACCGACCACGACGGCGTCTGGGGCTCGATGGAGTTCGCCCAGGCCGCCCGTGGGCTTGGGCTGCGAGCAATCCACGGTGCGGAGCTGAGCCTTGACGACGGACGCCACCTCACGCTGCTCGTCGCCTGCGCGCGTGGCTGGCGCAACCTCTGCCGCCTGCTGAGCATCGCCCACGCGCATACCCGCGATCGTCTGCGTGACCCTGTCGCCCCCGCCGTCACACTGGCGAGCGTTTGTGCTCACAGCGAAGGCCTCGTTTGCCTCACCGGTTGTGCGCAGCGCGGCGTACACGACATGGCGGGAATGCGGATGCTGCTGGAGGCCTTTGGCAGGGAGCGGCTGCGGGTCGAGCTCCAGCGCCCGTTTCTCGCCGGCGACCGCGCCCGCAACGCCATGCTCGTCGCCCTCGCCGGCCGGCTGGGACTGCATTGCGTCGCAACCGGCAACGTCCACGCTCACGCCCACTCGCGCGCTCCATTGCAGGACGCCTTCGTCGCGCTGCGCCACCACCTCACGCTCGAGTCAAGCGAACCGGTGCGACGACCCAACAGCGCCCACGTCCTCACCTCGCCGGCGGCGATGGCAGCGCGCTTCGCCGATTATCCGGACGCACTTGCGCAGAGCGCGCTGCTCGCCGAGCAGCTGCGCTTCGACCTCGCCGCGGACCTCGGCTACCGCTATCCCGGCGTCGAGGATCCAGACGCTGGGCGACGCCTCGCAGAGCTCTGCGGTGCGCGCCTGCGCGAGCGCTACCAGCGAGTGGCGCTCCGCCAGGCTAGCGCTCGACTCGAAGAGGAGCTGGCCGTCATCGAGAAACTCTCGCTCGCCGGGTTCTTCCTGCTGCACCACGAGATCCTCGAGCTCTCGCGCGAGGTCGCGATCGAGATACGCGGAGCGGATTCAGCGCGGGCGCTGCTGCCGCCGGGACGCGGACGGGGTTCCTCGGTGTCCTCGATCGTCTGTTTCCTCACCGGGCTCTCGCACATCGACCCTCTCTCGAGCGGACTCGGGATTGGACGTTTTCTCAACCCTGAGCTGAGCTCGCTGCCCGATATCGACCTCGACTTCCCGCGCGACATCCGCGAACTGTTGATCCGTCGTGTCCACGACCGCTACGGACGCGATCGTGCGGCGCTGGTCGCAACCTTCCCGAGCTTCCGCGCGCGCGGCGCGATTCGCGAGCTCGGCAAGGCGCTCGGACTGCCACCAGCCGAGATCGAGCGCGTCGCGCGCGGCGCCGACGGCTTTGGCCATCACATCGATCGCGACCTCGCAAGCGCGCTGGGAGCGCGCTCGCGCAGCGGACGCTGGGTCTGGCTCGAGCACCTCGCCCAGGAGGCGCTCGGGTTGCCACGCCATGTCTCCCAGCACCCGGGCGGAATGATCGTTGCGACGCAGCCGCTGATCGACTGCTGCCCGGTGGTGCCGGCGGCGATGGAGGGACGCCAGCTCGTGCAGTGGGACAAGGACTCCTGCGCTGACGCCGGCTTTCTCAAGATCGACCTGCTCGGGCTCGGCATGCTTTCCGCGGTCGAGCGCTGTGTCGAGTTGATCGCCCGCACGCGCAGCGAGCGGATCGACCTTTCACGGATCCCCTTCGACGACCCGCCGACCTTCGCCGCGATCCAGGATGCGCAGACCACCGGCGTGTTCCAGGTCGAGAGCCGCGCGCAGATGCAGTCGCTGCGGCGGACACGACCAGAGAACCTCGAGGAGCTCGCCATACAGGTGGCGATCATCCGTCCCGGGCCGATCCAGGGCGGCGCGGTGAACCCCTACATCCAGCGCCGCCAGCAACTGCGGGAAGACCCCTCCTACGAGCCTCCCTGCCTGCATCCTTCGCTTGCCGCTGTCCTGCGCGAGACGCTCGGCACGATCATCTTTCAGGATCAGGTGCTCGAGGTCGCCCAGGCTTTCGCCGGCTTTGGTCCCGGTGAGGCCGACGGTCTGCGCCGAGCCATGAGCCGTAAGCGCGCGACCGCGGCGATCGAGCGCTACCACGAACGCTTCATCGATGGTGCCCGCCGTCACGTCAGCGCCGATCCCGCCCTGGCGCAGCAGGTTTGGGAGATGGTCGCGGGCTTCGCGGGCTTCGGTTTTCCCAAGGCACACAGCGCGGCCTTCGGCCTGCTCGCCTACCAGTCGAGCTGGCTGCGCGTGCACTATGGGCCCGAGTTCCTCTGTGCGCTCCTCAACGAGCAGCCGATGGGCTTCTACCCGCCTGACAGCCTCGCGCACGAGGCGCAGCGACGAGGTATCGAGCTGCGCGCTGTTGAGGTCAACGCCTCCGGCGCGGAGTGCACTGTCGAGGCTTCTCTGCCGTCCCCGCGCGAGGATGGACGGCTGGCGGGCGCGGTGCGCATCGGCCTGGGCTACGTGCGTGGTGTGCGTAGCGAGGAGGTCGCAGCGCTCGTCGCCGCGCGTGAGGCGGAAGGACCGTTCACCAGCGTCGTCGAGCTCGTCGCGCGCGTGCCGTTAGCGCGCCCCTCGCTCGAGCAGCTCGCCTGGTCGGGCGCCTGCGACGCGCTTGCGGGAAGCCGTCGCGCTGCGCTGTGGGCACTCGGTGTGGCCATACCCGGACGGCGCGTCGCCGGAGGCACCCAGCTCGCGCTCGCGCTCGACAGCGGCCCGCCGCCACAGCTGCGCAAGCTCAGCCGCTGGGAGCGCTTGCTCGCCGACTACGCGACAAGCGGTGTGACAATCGACGATCACGCCCTGGCGATCCTGCGTCCACGGCTTGCCGGCGCTACCACCAGCACGGAGCTCGCCCGCCTGCATCACGGAGCCTCAGTTTCGGTGGCGGGACTCGTCGTCGCCCGCCAGCGACCGGAGACCGCTAGCGGTGTCGTCTTCCTGCTGCTCGAGGACGAGCATGGCGTGATCAACCTGATTGTTTCCCCCACGCTCTATGAGCGCCGGCGTCACATCGTTCGCGCGGAGCCGCTGATCCTCGCCGACGGCCGTCTCGAGCGTCCAGCTGCCGGTGGCGGCACGATCAACGTGCTCGTGCGGGAGCTACGTACGCTCGAAGAGGAGCTCGCGGAGGCCACCGCATCGATCAGTCATCTGCCGGTGCGCGAGGTCGACTCGCCCGCCGATCCTGATCAGCGAGGCGCCGCTGCCGATCTGCGCGCAGTCGCGCCGCCGATTCAGAGCTTCGGCTCAGGGCGGCGACGCTAATCGGCTCGCTCGCTGTAATCGACCGGACGCCGGGCCCGGTCGGAGACGAGCAATAACAGCGCCAGCAGGACGAAGTTCATTACCACCGACGAGCCGCCGTAGGCCACAAACGGCAACGTCACGCCGGTCAGCGGGATCAGGTCGGTGACGCCGCCAACGATCACGAAGACCTGCATCGCGACGACGAACGCCAAGCCGGTCGCGAGCAGCTTTGAGAACGAGTCACGCGCAAGCGTGGCGATCTTCAAACCGCGCGCGATGAAAAGGACATAGACGACGAGCAGCCCGGTCGCCCCGACCAACCCGGTCTCGTTGGTGATGACGGCGTAGATCATGTCGCTCTCGGGGATTGGGATGAGCGAATTGGCGTGACCGTTGACCGTTGACCACAGAATCGATTGGTCAAAGCCGGTGCCGATCACGCCGCCATCGGCCTGCGAGAACAACGACTGCGCGAGCTGATAGCTGCCATTCGGCTCGTAGTAGAGATTCTTGTCGAACGGATGCTCCCAAGAGAGGACCCGCGTATAGATGTGGCCCACGTGCGTGCCGAGGTAGTACGCACCGGCGGCAAACAGCAGCAGCCCAAGGAAGGGGAACGACAAGCGTCCCGTGGCGACGTAGAGCAACGCGAGGAAAACACCGAAAAACATCAGCGACGTCCCGATCTCGCGCGTCACAAGGAGCACGCCCATCGCCGAACCCCAGACCAGCAGCAGCGGACCGAACTGCTTCATCGGCGGCAGCGTGACCCAGAGGATCCGCTTGCCTGCGGTCACGAGCAGCTGGCGGTTGTCGCGCAGGTATGACGCGAGGAAGATCACGATTGCGATCTTTCCGAGCTCGGATGGTTCGAAGGTGATTGAGCCGACATGCACGCTGAGGTAAGCACCGTTGACCTCGGCACCGATCCCCGGAAGCCTAGGCAGCAGGAGGCTTCCGACACCCACGATCGCGATCAGGTAGCGGTAGTTCTCGAGCTTCATGTAGCGCCCGTCGCGCAACGCCACGAGCGTCAGCGAGAACAGCAGCAGACCGACGACCATCCACTGACCCTGCTCGCGCGCGAAGTCAGACACGCCGGGGTAGTTGCCGATCCGATAGAGCTCGACGAGGCCGACACTCGCCAGCACCGCGGCGAGCGGGAAGAGATAGGGATCGGCAAAGGGCGTGGCGCGGCGAATCACCATGTGCGCGGCGAGGCAGAGCGCGAGGAACGCGGCGCCGTAGGTGAGCGAAACACCCGACAGCTTGCTCTGGCTCTGAATAAAGATCGCTGCGAAACCGGCGGTGACGATCAACGCGGCCGGTATCAGCCCGACAAGCTCCCTGTTGCGCGCGCCGAGCACGCCTCAGAGGGTAGTGCCAGCGGCCGATCGCCTGCGCTCAGCGCGCTGCCGCGTCGAGCGCCGCGTTGACGAGTGCGTCGGCGCGGGCGTTTTTCTCACGCCGGACAGAGCGGATTGACGAGCGTTCGAAGTCGTCAAGTGCAGCGCGGGCCTCCGCGTGGAGCGCTGCCATCGCCGGATGCTTCACGCGGTAGGCGCCGTTGAGCTGCTTGGCGACGAGCTCAGAATCGTTGATCACCTCGACCTCGCTCGCGCCGAGCGCTTTGGCCCGCGCCAAGCCCAGCAAGACGCCACGGTACTCAGCGACGTTGTTGGTGGCGATGCCGATCAGCTCGCTCACCTCTTCGAGCAGCACTCCCGCGTCGTCGGAAATCGCTGCGGCGGCGGCTGCCGGACCGGGATTGCCCCGGGAGCCGCCGTCGACGTGGACGACGACCTTCACGCAGCAGCGTCGGCGGACACCTCGCCGAACAGTGGCGCGAATTCCCCGGCCACGTGGCGGCGGCGCCGATCGCGCAACACGCGCTGCTCGCTTTCGGCGGGAGTCGCACTGCGATAACGCCGCTCGGCCCTGCGCCGGTCAACAATGACCGCGACATTGGGGTTGCCGGCGTAGTGGGCCTTCAGAGTCTCGAACAGCTCGCCTTCGAGCTCGCGCGGGACAACGCAATAGATCATTGCCAGGAGCTTAGCGGGCGTCAGTGACGCGCAAGGGTGAGTTTTCCACGCTCGTCGGCGATCGCGTTTGCGGGCGCCAGATCGCCACCCAGCTCGGCGGGCTCGTAGCCCTGGTCGCGCAGGCGCACGGCGGCGTTCTCGAGATCGACCTCATAGCGATACCAGCAGAGCTCCCATATAACGAGGATGTCAATCAGCCCCTGCTCATCGCTGGCCCCGGCGTGGACGTAGGGCGCTCCGAGCGAGCGGATCACGCCCGCGACCGTGCGCGAGAATCCGCTGGCGTTGAAGAGGCCGAGTGCGTGGGCGGCCTGCACCTGTGCGTCAGTCGGCACCGCCTGGACGTGGTGGGGCAGGTCATCGGTGGACTCGGCGGCCGCGACGACCTCGCTCGGAGGCGTTTGATGGCCGTCCTCGGGCCGAGAGCGCCAGCGGCCGACCAGTGACCGCGCACGCTCGGCGTGGGCGGCCGGCGCCGTCGCGGATTCGCCACCGTCGCGAATCCAGCCCTGCCTTTGCGCCCGCCCTGTGCAGAGGTCGCAAACGTCGCGCTGGGTGCGCCCGTCGTAGAAGCTGACCGGGTGCTCACCGCGCAACAGCGACCGCCGGCAGACCTCGCACAAGACCGGTTCTTGAGAGGTGTGGAGCTCTCTGGTCGCCATCCGTTCACCCTAGCGCGCGACGCGCGGGGACGCGCACGCACGCTAGGCGTGCACGGGCTCGGCGTCCGCCGCCGCCAGCACCTTCGAGACGAGGTGGGCGGGAACTTCCTCGTAGCGCAGAAACTCCATCGTGTAGTCGCCCTGACCACCGGTGAGCGAGCGCAGGTCCGGCGCGTAGCCGAGCAGCTCGGCCATCGGCAGCTCGGCCTTGATCGCGGTCATCGCGCCGACCGGCTCCATTCCCTGCGGGCGGCCGCGGCGGCTGTTGAGGTCGCCGATCACATCGCCGACCGTGTCTTCGGGGACCGAGAGCGTGACAAGCATCACAGGCTCGAGCAGTACCGGGTCTGCCAGTTCTAGCGCCTGCTTCATCGCGAGCGCGGCGGCGAGCTTGAACGCGAGCTCGGACGAATCGACGGTGTGAAACGAGCCGTCGACGAGCGTCACGCGGACGTCCTTCACCGGATAGCCGGCGAGCACGCCGTGCTCGAGCGCCTCGCGCGCTCCCTTCTCGACCGCGGGGATGAACGAGCGCGGGATCGCCCCGCCCTTGATGCGGTCGACGAACTCGAAGCCGGCCCCTGCTTCACTCGGCTCGATCTCGATGTGACAGTCGCCGAACTGGCCGCGACCACCGGATTGCTTCTTGTGGCGGCCGTGGGCCTTGGCCGAGCGGCGAATCGTCTCCTGGTAGGGCACCCTGGGCGGCTTCAGCGTGACGTCCGCGCCGAAGCGCGAATGCAGGCGATCGACGATCACTTCGACGTGCATCTGCGAAAGCCCGGCGACGATCTGCTCACCGGTCTGCGGGTCGCGATGCAGATCGATCGTCGGATCCTCTTCCTGGAGGCGTCGCAGCGCGGTGAACACCTTGTCTTCCTCGCCCTTGGCCTTGGGCTCGACCGCAAATGCCATGACCGGGGCCGGCAGCTGGTCGGCCGGCATGCGAATCGGTTCGTCGCACGCGGCCAGCCAGTCACCGGAGCGAGTCTCCTTCAGCTTGGCAACGCCACCGATGTCCCCAGCGCCGACCTCATCGGCGTGCCCGTTCGCCTTGCCCGAAAAGACGATCAGCTGACCGATGCGCTCGCGCGCGTGGGTGCGCGTGTTCAAGAGCTGCGTGTCGCGGTGCATCACCCCCTGATAGACGCGGAAGAGGTTGATCCGCCCGGCATAGGGGTCGGCGCGCGTCTTGAACACGTAGGCAAAGAGCTCGCCGTCATCCTCGGGCGCGAGCGTCACCTCCGGCAGCTCGAGGCCGCCGTGCTCCACCGGCGAGGGCAGATCCTCGACGATCGCGTCGAGCAGTCGGTTGGTCCCGAGGTTCCGCGTCGCGACGCCGCATACGACGGGGAAGATCGAGCCGTGGTTGGTGCCGCGTCGCAGCGCGTCGACGATTTCGGCGTGCGAGATCGGTGAGCCCTCGAGATAGCGCTCCATCAACTCGTCGGAGACCTCGGCAACCTCATCCATCAACTTCTCGCGATACTCCTCGGCCCGCGCCTTTACGTCGGCGGGAATGTCGATCTCGGTCGCGTTGCCGCGGCCGGCCTTCTCGTAGGAGTAGGCGCGCATGTCGACGAGATCGACGACGCCACTGACGTCGTGCTCGCTGCCGATCGGAATCTCGGTGGCCACGACGTGGGGGCCGAACGCGCTCTTCAGCGACTCGAGCGTGCGGAAGAAGTCGGCACGCTCCCGATCGAGCATGTTCACGAAGAGCATGCGCGCGATGTCGCGTTCCGCGGCCGCGTTCCACAGGCGCATCGTCGCGACCTCAACGCCCATCACGGCGTTGATCACGAAGATCGCCGACTCACAAACGCGTAGCGCGCCGAGCGCGTCGGCGACGAAACTCGGCTCGCCGGGCGTGTCGAGCAGGTTGATCTTCCGTTCCGACCACTCAAATGAGCTGACCGTGGCCGAGATCGACATCTGGCGCGCCTGCTCGTCGGGATCGACGTCGGATGCGGTCGTCCCGTCGAGCACGCTGCCCAGCCGCGTGAGCGACCCCGCTTCGAACAGCAGAGCCTCGTTCAGTGAGGTCTTGCCTGCACCGCGGTGGCCGACGAGCGCAACATTACGAATTGCCTCCGCATGGTGGCGCATGCCCTATCTCCTCTCTCGGGTGCGCTCAACATATCGCGAATCCGCCCGAGTTTGGCGGGCGCTCAGCGTATCTGTGACAGGTTCGAGCGGAGCCCGAGGACGGCCTTGGTGTGCAGCTGTGAGACGCGCGACTCGGTGACGCGGAGCACGTCGCCAATCTCGCGCAGGGTCAGGTTCTCGTAGTAGTAGAGCGCGATCACGAGCTTCTCCCGCTCGGGCAGCCGGGCGACGGCCTCGGCGATGCGATCGCGCACCTCGTTTTGATCGACGATCCGCTCCGGATCCGCGGCCGAATGATCGCGCAGCGTGTCCAGCAGCGAGACGCTGTCGCCGCTCGAGTCCGACGATGTCCAGAGCTCATCGAGCGCACTGATCGAGGAGTTGGCGATCTGGACCAGCGCGTCGCGGAACTCCTCGATCGTCAGCTCGAGCTCGGCGGCGAGCTCCTCTTCGGTCGGGACGCGTTGGAGTCGCGCTTCCAGCTTGACGTTCGCACGTTCGATCTGGCGCGCGCGGGCGCGAACCGAGCGCGGTACCCAATCGAGCGCCCGCAGCTCGTCGAGGATCGCGCCCTTGATCCGCGTGATCGCGTAGGTCTCGAAACGGATCTCGCGACTCATGTCGAAACGCTCGATCGCCGAGATCAATCCTCCAAGGCCATAGGAGATCAGGTCGGCCTCGTCGATGTGCGCCGGCAGGCCGACGGCCATGCGTCCGGCGACGTATTTCACGAGCGGTGAGTAGGCGACGACCAGCCGCTCACGCGCGCGGCGGTCGCCCGACGTCTTGTAGCGTCGCCAAAGGTCGCGAAGCTCGACGGCTTTTACGTTCGTCTGCACCACGTCAACACCACGTCTCCAAGCCTTGGCGCGTCAGCGCCCTAGGCCCGCGGGTGACTGCTCGCGTAAGCGCGCTTCAACCGCGCGGACTCTACCCGAGTGTAGACCTGCGTCGTCGAAATGCTCGAATGGCCGAGCATTTCCTGGATCGCGCGAAGGTCGCCGCCGCCGTCGAGCAGATGGGTCGCGAACGAATGCCGCAGGGCGTGCGGGTGCACTGTGCCGCCAAGACCGGCGCGCGTAGCCCACAGCCGCAGGCGCCGCCGTACGTCGGAAGTACAAAGCGCGCGCCCTGATCTCGAGAGGAAAAGCGCCTCGTCGTCGTCATGTGCAAGCGCGGGCCGCGCGCGTTCGAGATAGCGCGCGATCGCCGCTAGCGCCGGCTCGCCGACCGGCACAAAACGGGTTTTTGAGCCCTTTCCCTCGACCCGCACCTGTTCGCCGTCGAAGTCCACAGCGCGCAGCTGGAGGTTCACGAGCTCCTCGGCACGCAGCCCGGAGGCATAGGCGAGCTCGAACATCGCGCGGTCACGAACCTCGAGCGGCGTGTTGGCACCAATCCGGTCCAGGAGTCGCGACAGATCCTCGGGGCGCAGGACGTGCGGCAGCGCGCGCGGCCGTTTTGGCAAGGTCATCAGGTCAGCCGGGTTCTGCGCCACCTCGCCGTGCTCGCGCAGCACGCGGTAGAGCGCGCGCAGTGACGCGATCTTGCGCGCAAGCGAGCTCGCCTTGAGCGCCGCGTGCGAGAGCGACGCGGCGTAGCGGCGCAGGTCAGGCACGCCGACCGCAGCCGGCTCGAGCGAGCGCGCCGAGCACCACGCAGCAAACTGTTCAACGTCGCTGCCGTAGGCGCGGCGTGTCTTCTCTGCGGCTGCCCGACGACGGAGGTCGGAATCGAGCTCGCGCAAAGCGTGCTGCCAGCGCTCGCTCAGCGCCGACGCGGGTAAGGTGGCGCCGGAGGAAGGCATCGTTGCTCCTTTCGGCGACAGTTGCCGTGCGACCTGCATCCTGCCGACCGCCTCAGATCGTGACAGCTCCCTGGGCGGCGCTCGACACAACGCGCGCGTACTTTCCGAGCACTCCGGTGAGGTCAGGGTTGGGCGGTGGCCGGTATGCCGCAACGCGCTCCGCGATCTCCTCGTCGCTCAAGGCGACGTCGAGCCGTCGTGCGTCCACGTCAAATGTGATCTCGTCACCGTCGCGCACCGCTGCGATCGGCCCGCCACGGACCGCCTCCGGTGCCACATGCCCGGCCATCAGACCATGCGTCGCGCCGGAGAAGCGCCCGTCGGTAAGGAGTGCGATCTCCTCGCCGATCCCGGCGCCGTTGATCGCCGCGGTCACCGAGAGCATCTCGCGCATACCCGGACCACCGGCCGGTCCCTCGTTGCGGATGACGATCACGTCGCCAGGTTGGATGCGACCGTGCGTGACGGCGTCCATTGCCGCCTCCTCACCTTCGAAGACGCGGGCCGGGCCCCGCTGGAAGCGACGCTCGTGGCCGGCGAGCTTCACGACACAACCGTCCGGTGCGAGATTGCCGCGCAGGATCGCGAGACCACCCGTTGCCTTGAGCGGATTGCTGAGTGGACGGATGACCTCCTGACCCGGGCTCTCACGCGCCGCCTCAGCGATCTCGCCGATCGTCTGTCCGGTGACCGTCGGCGCGTCGGCGTGCAGTAGTCCGGCCTCCAGCAGACGCTGCGCGAGGACGGCGACGCCGCCCGCGGCGTAGAGGTCGGTGGCCACAAAGCGCCCACCGGGCTTGAGGTCACAGAGCAGCGGCGTGCGTTCGCTGATCCGGTCGAAGTCATCGATTTCAAGCTCGACGCCGGCTTCGCGGGCTAGCGCCAGCAGATGCAACACGCCGTTCGTGGATCCGCCGCTCGAGGCGATCGCCGCAATCGCGTTTTCAATCCCCTCGCGCGTGATGATCGCGCTGGGAAGCAGCCCGCGGCGCAAGACGTCGACGACTAGCCTGCCGGTCGCGCGCGCGACTTCGGGCTTCGTGCGCTCCTGCGCGGGCATCAGTGAGTCGCCGATCGGCGAGATCCCGAGCATCTCGAATGCCATCGCCATCGTGTTTGCCGTGAACTGCCCGCCGCAAGCACCGACGCCCGGGGATGCCTTGCTTTCGAGCTCAGCGAGTTCGTCATCGGTCATCTTGCCGGCGGCGTGCGTGCCCACCGCCTCAAAGACGTCCTGGATCGTCACATCGTGCCCGTGAAAGTGACCGGGCGGGATCGAGCCGCCGTATAGCATCACCGCCGGAACATCGAGGCGCGCGAGCGCCATCACGGTGCCGGGAATCGTCTTGTCGCACCCGGAAAGCGCGATCACCGCGTCGAAGAAGTGGCCGCGCGCGACTAGCTCGATCGAATCGGCGATGACCTCGCGCGAGACCAGCGAGGTTTTCATGCCGGAGGTTCCCATCGTGATCCCATCGGAGATCGCGATCGTGTTCAGCTCCATCGGCGTGCCGCCGGCTTCGCGGATTCCGTCCTTGACCTGCGCAGCGAGCGCGCGCAGGTGAAAGTTGCACGGCATCGTCTCGATCCAAGTCGAGGCGACGCCGATCAGTGGCTTGGCGAGCGCCTCGTCGTCGTAGCCGATGCCCTTGAGCTGCGCGCGTGCGGCAGCGCGCGTCGGCCCGTCGGTGAGGGCGCGGCTGCGGTGTTTGAGATCGAATTCGTTAGCGACGGTCACAGCTCGGAAACACTACCCACCCGCTGTGCGCGCCCGAGTTGTTCCCGGTCCCAGATGCCGAGCCGCGCGAGATCGCGCCTGACGCGTGCGGGATCGATCTGGCGTCCGGCGAGGTGCATGTTCGCCGTCGTAATGAGTCGGTGCTCGTCCGCGGTCAACGCCAGCCACTTCGCAAGGACATCATCGGATGGCGGTAGCCGGTCGCTGCCGTAGGGCCGCTCCAGATCGCCAAACTCGACGCAGTACTCGCTGAGGAGCCGCGAGGTCTGAGGCACATAGGCGACGATCGGCTTGTGGGGGTAGATCAGATACGCGTACGGCGGGTCGCTTTCACGCCGCGGCAGAGCGTCGGACGCCGGAGTCGCCGCCTGGCCCCACACTCGGATGAAGCCGAGCTCGCTGTACATCGCCCACTCATCGGGATTGACGCAGGAGCGCAGCAGCGCTCGTGCGCGCTGTTCGGCACGGCGCTCACGGCCGGGGTCGTAGCGCTCGACCTCGTCGCCACGACGGCGCACGTCGCGTCTGGCGGAGAGCGATGCTCCGATTTTGGCGGGCGCGAACCGTGCCGCCAGCACGCCCGCGACGATCACAGCCGCGCCATAGATCAGCCACATCGCGCTGCTAGCTCCCGCCGGAGGCGCGGGGAAAGAAGATCACACGCTCGGCGTCGCGCGGGATCTCCTCGAAGCTTCGAACGAGCTCCGCTTCGCGCCGGCCCTGGCGATCGCGCAGCGGCACCGCAGCCCACATCCCCTGGTCGAGCTGCGCGCGAAATGCGGCAATCAGCTCCTGCTCCTGCTCGGGCACCTCAACGTCGCCTTCGGCGACCAGTACCTCGCCATGCCCGGCCTTCATCCGAACCAAGCGCAACATCCAGGCGAGTATCGCAGACCGCCCGCGACCAGCCGACCGCACAGCGTCGGCGGCTGGCGCTCGCTCAAGATGGCGTCTGGCGACGCGCCAAGCCCAGCACGTCAACGGGCCCGGCACCGTGACCCAGCTCTGCCAGCCCGTCGCGCACCGCTTCAGCCGCCCCGATCGCTGCGGTCCGCGCCGCCTCGAGCGGGGTGTGTCCGCGCGCCAACTCGGCGGCGAGAAGCGCCGAGTGCGTGCAACCTGAACCATGGGTCGCCTCGCTCGCGTAGCGCTCGCCGCCGAGTTCCACGAGCTGCTCGGCGTCACAGTAGAGGTCGCCGCCATGCGCTCGATGACCGCCCTTCAGCACCACGCTGGAGAGCCCCAGCGCCAGCAGTCCCCGTGCGAGGACGTCGTCCGTCCCGTCGGCTCGCTCCGGTTCGCCAGCGTGGGCCAGCAGCGCACGCGCTTCGCCGACGTTCGGCGTGAGCACGGTGGTGAGCGGGAGGAGCTCGTGCAGCAGCGCGTGTAGACCAGATGCCGATAACAGCCTCGCGCCCGTTGTGGCGGCGAGTAGCGGGTCGAGCACAACGGGCGTGCCCGGAGTGAGCCAGGCGCGCAGGGAGCGCGCGACTGCGCGCACGATCGCGGCGTTGACGAGCATCCCGATCTTGACGGCGTCGGCACCGATGTCCTGCAGAACCGCATCGATCTGCGCGCCGACGATTCGCGGCGGCAGGGCATGGATCGCCTGCACGCCCGAGCTGTTCTGGGCCGTGACTGCCGTGATCGCGCTGAGACCGTAGACACCGCTGCGCGCGAACGCCTTGAGATCGGCTTGCATCCCGGCACCACCACCCGAGTCCGACCCAGCGATCGAGAGGACTCGGGGAATCGCCTGCGACACCTCGCAAGTATCGCGCGGTCAGCCGGCAGCGGCCAAAGTCCCGCGCCGAAACGCCCGCTCGATCACGCGCGGCGATGCGCCGAGTAGTGCGACGACCTCGCGCAGTGTTCCCAGGCCGGCGACCGGGATGACGCCAGATAGGCGCGTAGCTTGCAGATCCGTGCGCGCCACGACGAGCCCGGCGAGGCCGGCCAGTGCTGCCGCTTCGGCCACAGTGCCGGCACCGCTGGGCGACCGCAGCTCGCCGCCGAGACCGAGCTCGGCGCAGAGGCCGATGCGCTGCAATCGGGCTGGATTGAGGGCGCCCGTGCTCGCCAACAGGCAGCATGCAACCGCGAGGTCGAACTCCGGGCCGCCCTTGCGCGTCGCCGGTGCTACGTTCACCGTCAACCGCCTGCGTGGGAACGCAAAACCGCTGTTCAACACCGCCGCTTGCACGCGCTCACGCAGCTCGCGTGCCGACCCGCCGCCGAGACCGATGACGGCTAGCGTCGGCAGACCGGCGCGCAAGTCGAGCTCGACGTCCACGTGTCCGGCACTGCCGCGGTCGATCGCGAAGCTGTGGGCGCGCACGAGCACGCGCTAATCAGACCACCCGACGGCGTCGGGACTCGTCGAGCGCCGGCCCCGGGCGGCGCAGCTGCACCTCCTGGGGGCGTTTGTCTCATTTCTTCATCAAGCGCCCCGCCGTCGCGCACTAGCGTCCTCGCATGGCCCCAACGAGCCAGCAGCTGCTAGGCCGGATTGGCGAGCGCCTTGCCCTTGAGCACTACCAGCGACGCGGTTTTGTGCTTCTCGGACGCAACAAGCACACGCGCTCGGGTGAGCTCGACCTCGTCGTCTGCGACGCGGCGACGATCGTCTTCGTTGAGGTCAAGACGCGACTTGCCGGTGGGCTCGATCCGCTCTTCTCGATCACGCCGCGCAAGGTGCGGCGAATGCGCATCGTCGCCGCCGAGTGGCTCGCCGCCCACCCGAACCATCCGCACCGTCCAGAGCTCCGCTTGGATGCCGTCGGCGTCGTGATCGACGCTCGGGGCCGTCTCGTCGCCCTCGACCAGCTCGAGGCAATCGGCTGAATCCCTACAGCGCGAGCCGCTCGTACGCCGTCGACTGGAACCACAGCCGATGCAGCGGCGACACGCCATGGCGGACGATCGACGCCCGATGCTCGGGCGTCGAGTAACCGACGTCTTCCGGCAGCGATCCGATCAGTTACAAAGTCCCCTCGACGTCGCCACCGCAGTGCGCCCACGTCGGCCTCTCGCCGACAATGGCGATAGAACAAGACGCGGAGCGTACTCCGGGCATGGGCCCGTCTGCGGATTTCCCCCCGCCCGCCAGCGGGGCGTCTACGGGAGATCGGAATTGTTACCCTGCTCGCGTGCACGGGCAGCGCTACCCGAGCAGGCACCTGCGGTTGGCCAACGAGTACCAGCGAGTTCTCGGTCGCAGGCGTGCGGTCCCGCGACTGCTGATTCGGTTGCCGGTCCTTTTTCTTTTCTCCTGCGGGGCCCGCCCGCTCCCCGTGTCGCTTTCGGATAGCCCGCCTGGACGGTTCATCTCGGAGCATCTCGCTTGCAGGCGTCGCTTTGGCGTGCCGCGCTACCAACTGGCACAGGGAGTCCTGGAGATTCCGAGCGACTTCCCGACGTACATGCGCGGGCGCCCCCGTCACGCGCTCCGCACTAACCTCCACCGAGCAGATGAGGCTGGCTACCGGTGCCGCTCCGATGACGTTCCGGAGTGGTCGGCGTTCGACAGAGGGCTGCGCTCGATTACTCCGGCTGAGTACTGGGAGGCGGTCGACTCCAGCGGCGCTACCGTCGCTTGGGCGTGGCTCGTCGTCGACACTGAGTGCGCCCTCCTGTATGCCTTGATGTCGAGTGCGTCGTACGCGCGCTGGTTGTTGCACACCGCGATCGTTGAGCGCCTTTCCTCGGCCGGGTGCCCGTTGCTGCTCGCCAGGGGCGAGGATGTACCGTTGTTGGGGGTCGGGCAACAGCATTTTCAGCACCTGCTCGGTTACACGATGGCACGGCTGCGTCCGCGCGTCGTTTCCGTGCCTACCTAAGCGGCTAGCGACCCCCGCCGCGCTCACAGATCTACGCTGGGACGCGGCGGCTCGTCTCGCTGAGCCGCACACGAGAGGCGCCCTTGCGACAGTTGTCGGCGCAGTACACCGCCCCGTCCACGGCAGCGCCACAGCGCGCGCAACAGGGTTGCTCGCCGACGAATGGCGGGAGAACGAGTCGCTTAGTGTAATCCGCGAATTGGGAGGTCGAGACGCGACTTGCCGGTGGGCTCGATCCGCTCGTCTCGATCACGCCGCGCAAGCTGCGGCGAATGCGCATTGTCGCGGCCGAGTGGCTCGCCGCCCACCCGGAACATCCGCACCGTCCAGAGCTCCGCTTGGATGCCGTCGGCGTCGTGATCGACGCTCAGGGCCGTCTCGTCGCCCTCGACCAGCTCGAGGCGATCGGCTGAATCCCTACAGCGCGAGCTGCTCGTATGCCGTCGACTGGAACGACAGCCGATGTAGCGGCGACACGCCGTGGCGGGCAATCGCCGCCCGGTGCTCGGGCGTCGAGTAACCGACGTGCGTCGCAAACTGCCAGGCTGGGTGCAGCGCGTCGGCGCGATGCATGAAGCGATCGCGGGTGACCTTGGCGATGATCGACGCGGCCGCGATGGCGGCGCTCGTGGCGTCCCCGTCGACGATCGCCCGCTGCTCGTGGCCAAAGTCGGGCACGGCGAACCCGTCGATGAGACACAGACAGCCCTCGCGGGCAACCGCCGCAAGCGCGTCGCCGAGCGCAGCGAGATTGGTCACGTGCAGCCCGCTGCCGTCGATGCTGCGCACCGAGCGCGAGACGACCGCAACGGCGTGGGCGCTTGCGAGCACGCGCGGGTAGAGCTCCTCGCGCGCCGCGTGGTCGTGCTGCTTGGAGTCGTTGAGCGCCGCGAGCGAGCGTAGCTCGCGCGTGCTCAGCGTTTGATAGTCGAAGAGCACGGCAGCCGCCACTAGCGGGCCGGCGAGGCAACCTCGGCCAGCCTCGTCGGCACCAGCGACGAGCCGCACCCCGAGCGCGCGGTCAAACGCGAACAGGCGGTGACCGCTGTTGCGCCGCCGCGCCGCCCGGCGCGAGCGGGCGTTGGAGGAGGCCGATCCGCTAGCGCGCCTTGGCGGAGCCTTGGCCGATGATCCGCGCGGCGGGGATGGGTCCCCAGGAGCGGCTGTCGGCAGGGTCGCCACGATTGTCGGCCATGATGAAGTAGCTGGCGGCGGCAAATTCGATCGCCGTCAATTAGGCCACATTTGGCGCTCCGATGCGCCGCGACGGAGGCCGCCGGAAGTGCGTTTGCTGCGTCGCCGCGTTGATCCGGTGGAGTGGAGGCGAGTTTCGGGTGGCGGCGTCAGCGAGGACGTCGCGGCGGGCCCGGTTGCAACGGCGCGCCGCCTGGGAGACTTGCGCCCTTGGTGTTCAGGGCAGCTCGAGAACGGTCTCCTCGATCTCGGCCGTCCGTCCCGGGGCATAGGACACCTCCGTAGCGATCGGGTGAAAGCCCGCCTTCTCAAGGACTCGCAGCGACCCGGCGTTGTCGCTCGCAGCACGGGCTCGGATCGGCCGAACTGAGAACTCCTCGAGGAGCAGGCTGAGCGCCCGCGTCGCAATCCCTTGCCCCCAGCAGCTGCGATCTATCCAGTAGGTGACCTCGGTCGCTCCCTCGGAGACGTAGCTCGCGATGGTGCCAACGAGCCGAGAATCGCTGATGATCGCCCGAAGCCGGTTCTCAGAGGAGGACATGATCTTTGCCATGTGGGCGTCGAAGGCCCTTCGATCGCTCGGGTTTTCAGCTGTGAATGCCGCCATGTGTACTGACTCCGGGTCGCGCATCTGCTCGAAGATCGCGTCGAGATCCGCAACTCCTACTGGACGAAGCGCAAACTGCGACATGCGGAAGGTCCTCCTGGTCCTGGCACCAGTGGCGCGGCGTGGTGTGCTGGCAGCGTGGTCAGGCTACGTCAACGAGGCACACTAGAAGATGCCGATACGGTCTGGCGGCCAGTAGGTGGCGAAGGCGATGCCGATGATCCATGCGTCGGGGACCGGGCCCCAAAAGCGACTGTCATCGGAGTTGTCGCGGTTGTCGCCCATCATGAAGAAGTAGCCACGGGGAATCTTGATTGGCGTCGAGTAGTCGCAGGTCGGGTCGTTCTTGCAGCCGGCGAAGTTTGCGAACGGCTCCTTCTGGAGGGTGCCGTTGAGGATCACGTGACCGCCCACGATCGCGATCGTGTCTCCTCCCACCGCGACGACGCGCTTGATGTAGTTGACGGCCGCCTCGTGGGGAGTCGGCCGCGGGCACGGCTCGTTCCCCGTCTGGGGCGCGCCGCAGGTGCCGTCACCGGGCTCGGTCGCGCCGGCCGGCGGATGAAAGACGACGATGTCGCCCACCGACGGGCTGAAGAAGTCGTTGCCGATGCGATCCACGAGCACGCGCTGACCGATCGCGAGCGTCGGCTCCATCGAGCCGCTCGGGATGCGGTAGGGCTTGACGATGTAGGCCTGGATGGCAAACGCCAGGGCGAGCGCAAGTCCGACGATTACGACGAACTCGACTACCTGGTTGCCGCGCGCGAGCTTGCGGAGGCTCACGCCGACTCGCGAGACTGCGAGGAGGAAGCATGCACAGGATGGCCCGGGAAGTGGCCTTGCGCGACGGGCGCGGCGACGAGCAGCACCAGCAGCGCGGCCACGACGGCGCGCGAGACTCGGCCACCTACGCGCCTGACGACGCGAGGACGCGCGGCCGCGCGCTTCAGCTCCTCATGCACTTGCGGCAGCAACATCAGCGACTTTCCCCCAGGCGTGCCCGCAGAGCCTGCAGACCACGGCTGACTCGCTTGCGCACGACCGATTCGGAGCAACGCAGATCGCCGGCGATGTCCCGATACTCGCGCTCATCGATAACGTGCGCGAGGACCGCGGCCCGTTGCTCAGCTGCGAGGCCATCGAGCAGGGAGATCACCTCGGCGGCGCTGCAGAGCTGCTCGATGTCAGAGATCTGGCCGCGTGTCAGCTCGATCGCGCGCATTTCGAGCACGCGCCGCGCGCGGTCGTCCACTCGGGCGCGGCGCAGGCTGTCGGCGAGCTTGTGATTGGCTATGCCAAAGAGCCATGCGACGGGTACCTCCGGAGCCGGCGTGCCAGCGCGGCTAGCCTCGAGCGCAGCGGCAAACACTTCGGCGCAGAGGTCCGCGGCAAGTTCGGCGCCGCCGGCGCGCCGCATGAGATAGGTGAGGAGGCGCCGCTCATGGCGGCAATAGAACACGCCGAACGCCTGCCCGTCGCGCCGCGTCGCGCGCAGCAGCTCGCCGTCGTCAACGGAGTCCCAGCGGTCCATCATCACTCAGACTAGTCGCGCGAGCATGGTCGATTGTGACCGCCGCTGCCACGAGCCGGCGCGACTCACGCGGGCTCGCCAGGCGACTCCGCTTCGGCGCTAGCGCCATCGTCAGGCTCGGCCGCCGACTCGGTTTGCCCAGCGTCGGACGGCGCTTCCGCTTCATCGCCCGCCGGCGTTGCCGGCGCCTCAGACGCCAAATCCTCGCCGGCCGCCTCGTCCGTGGGCGTCTCCGCGGGCTCGAGAACCTCGTCCGGGGCGGTGGCCGGGGCGTCCGCCGGTTTGACGAGGCCGCTCTCGACGACGTCCTCCGGACCGACGTAGCCGCGCTCACGCACGCGGGCGGCCTTGCCCACGCGGTCGCGCAGGTAATAGAGCTTCGCGCGGCGCACGTCGCCGCGTGCGGCTACCTCGATCTTCTCGATCTTCGGCGAATGCAGTGGGAATGTTCGCTCGACGCCAACGCCGAAGGACTGCTTGCGTACGGTGAACGTCTCTCTCACGCCGTGACCTTGGCGCTTGATCGCGACACCTTCGAAGACCTGCGTGCGCCGGCGAGCGCCTTCGATCACCTGAAAGTGGACTTTGAGCCGATCGCCGGCCTGAAACCTTGGCACTCGGCGCAGCTGGTCGCGTTCGATCGTGTCGATGACAGTACTCATGGCAAAAAAGAGGCGCGGACGAGGAACCGGCCTCCGCGCAGGCGAATCGTAGCGCTCTGACTGTGTTGGGGACGGTCAGGTTGCGCGCTCGCGTGCGCGCTCACGCCGCCAACGGCGGATTTCTGCATGGTGGCCGCCGAGCAGTACGTCTGGCACGCGCCAGCCGCGATACTCAGCGGGCCGCGTGTATTGGGGGTACTCGGGCTGCCCGTCGAGCGCGTCGCTGTAGGACTCCTCGATCGACGAGTCGGCGTGTCCTAGCGCTCCCGGGAGCTTGCGAAACACGGCGTCGGCGAGAACCATTGCGGCAAGCTCACCACCGGAGAGCACATAGCGCCCGATCGAGACGACATCACTCGCGAAGTGCTCGACGATCCGCTCGTCAAATCCCTCGTAGCGCCCGCACAGCAGCGTCAGCTCCGGCGCTCCGGCAAATTCGCTGACGAGTGCCTCGTCGAGCAGGCGACCAGCTGGGCTGAGTGCGACGATGCGCCGACGGCGGCGAAGCTCGACCGGGTCAACGCTGTAGTGCGCCTGCAGTGCCGCGTCCATCACGTCGACTCGCAAGACCATGCCGGCACCGCCGCCAAACGGCGCGTCGTCTACCTGACGGCCGCTGAGCGGGGTGTGGTCACGAGGGTTGATCGTCGTCAGCGTGCTGCCTGCAGCCAGAGCGTTGACGACATGCCGCTGCGAGCGGAACCAGTCAAACGACTCGGGGAACAGGGTGACGATGTCAAGGTTCACGACTCGGGCTCGCCTTCGCCGAGGAACTGCCGATCGACCTCGATCAGACCGCGCTCGACATCCACCGAGCGAATCGCGTCGCGCACCAGGGGGACGAGCAGATCCGGTCCGCCGTCGCTGCGCGCGACCGAAAGACACTCGCAGGAGGGTAAGGCGATCAGCCGGCGGACGACGCCGAGATCGTGCTCGCCATCGACGACGTGGGCTCCCTCGAGGTCTTCGGCCCGATACTCATCGGGGCCGAGCGCGGGGGCATTCCGGGTCTCACAAACCAGCTGCTTGCCGCGCAGACTGCCGGCCGCGTTGCGGTCGGCGTAACTCGCGAGGCGGAGAATCGGATGGGCGTCGGTGCCGGCTCGGCGAACGATCGTCGAGGCTACACCGTCGATGGTCAGCTCGCTGCCGAGCTCGAGCAGATCGATGCGGGGGGCATTGACGTAGAAGCTTCCGTCTAGTCCGTGGGGACGGCCGACGATGCCGGCAATGAGCACTAGTCGACGATGTCGACCAGCACGCGTTGGCCCCGGCTCGCTCCCGCCGCTCTGATCACGCGTCGCAGTGCCTGTGCCGTGTGCCCGCGGCGCCCGATTACCTTGCCGTAATCGTCGGCGCCGACGGCGAGTTCGAGTAAGAGCACGCCGTCCCGCTCCTCGAAGCTATCGACGACGACCGCCTCAGGATCATCAACCAGTCCCTCGGCGAGGTACTCCAGCAGCTCGCTCAGCTCCATCCCGCGCGCCGTTCGCTAGGAGGCGATGCCCTGAGTTCGAAGGAGCTTGCGTACCGTGCGCGAGGGCTGCGCGCCGCGCGCGAGCCAGTCACGCACACGCTCCTCGTCGATCGTGATCGTCGACGGGTTGGTCTGGGGGTTGTAGTGACCGACCGTCTCGATCACGCGACCGTCGCGCTGGGAGCGCTGGTCGGCGACGACCACGCGCCAGATCGGATCCTTGCGCGCGCCAATGCGGGTGAGCCTCAGTCGTACAGCCACGATGTCCCTTCGATCGTCAGGTTCGAGTAACCAGGTTAGCTGAGCGCGGCTTAGCGCCGCTGGCGCGCGAGCGCCGCGAGGTCAGGCATCTTGCCACGGCCGACCTGGCGCATCACTTTGCGTACCTGGGCGAACTGCTTGACGAGTTGGTTGACGTGCTGAACGCTCGTGCCCGAGCCGCGCGCTATGCGCAGCCGTCGAGCCCCTTTGATGAGCTCTGGGTGACGTCGTTCCTCGGCCGTCATCGAGAGGATGATCGCCTCGGTCCGGTCGATCTCGCGCTCATCGACCTTCATCCCCTTCAGCTGAGCACCGAGGCCCGGGATCATGCCGATGATTCCTTGCAGTGGGCCCATGCGGCGCATCTGGCGCAGCTGGCCGAGGAAATCCTCGAGATCAAACTCGCCGGCGCGCAGGCGTTGCTCGAGCTTTCCGGCCTGACGCTCATCGAGCTCCGCTCCGGCCTTCTCGATCAAGGTCAGTACGTCGCCCATCCCGAGGATGCGCTGGGCCATGCGCTCCGGGTGGAAGCGCTCGAACTGGGCGAGCTTTTCTCCGGTCGAGGCAAACAGGATCGGCTTGCCAGTGACCGCCCGCACCGACAGAGCGGCGCCGCCGCGCGCGTCGCCGTCGAGCTTGGTCATCACCGTACCGTCGAGCGGCAGCGCTGCTGCGAACTGCTCGGCCACGTTGACGGCGTCCTGGCCGGTCATCGCATCCAGCACAAGCAGCACCTGGCTCGCCGCCGTGACGTCGCGGATCTCGACGAGCTCGGCCATCAGGGTCTCATCGACGTGTAGGCGCCCACTGGTGTCGACGATCAGCACATCCTTGCCCTCGGTGCGCGCCCGCTCGAGCGCCCAGCTGGCGATCTGCACGGGGGTTCGCTCCGTGCCCTGCTCATAGACGCTCGCGCCAGCCGCCGATCCGACGCTGACAAGCTGCTCCACCGCCGCCGGACGGTAGGTGTCGCAGGCGGCTAGCGCGACGGAGCTGCCGTATTCGCTGTGCAGGAAGCGCGCGAGCTTGGCCGAGGCCGTCGTCTTACCCGAGCCCTGCAAGCCCATCATCAGGATCACGGTCGGTGGCCGCGAGGCGAACTCGATGGCGACCGCGGGACCGCCGAGCAGCTCGGTCAGCTCCTCATGGACGATCTTGACAATCTGCTGGCCGGGGTTGAGTTGCTCGAGGACGGCCGCACCCAGGCAACGCTCGCGGACCGCGCCGATGAACTGCTTGATCACCTCGAGGTTGACGTCGGCTTCGAGCAACGCCAGGCGTATCTCGCGCAAGGCAAGCGTGACATCCTGCTCGCTGAGCGTGCCGCGTCCGCGCAGGCCGCTGAGCGTCCCTTGGAGCTTCTCCGAGAGGTTCTCGAACATCGAGTCGCGCCGGCCCCTTTTAGTGGGCCGGCGTCACTTTTCTTCGCCTTCGCCCGGCGGCTCGGACTTGCGTAGCGCGTCGCCGATTCCAGCGAAAGCCTGGGTGAATTCAGACGGGATCACAAAGACCTTGTTGGCCTCACCCTGAGCGAGCTGCGGCAGCATTTGTAGGTACTGATAGCTGAGCAGCTTCTGGTCCGGGTTTCCCTTGTGAATCGCCTCGAACACCGTGGCGATCGCCTTGGCCTCGCCCTCTGAACGCAGGATCGCCGCCGTCCGGGCGCCCTCGGCTTTGAGTACCGCGGCCTGCTTCTCGCCTTCGGCGGTGAGGATCTGCGCCTGTTTGGTGCCCTCGGCGGTGAGGATCGCAGCGCGCCGATCGCGCTCGGCGCGCATCTGCTTCTCCATCGCGGCCTTGATGTCGGGCGGCGGGTCGACCGACTTGATCTCGACGCGGTTGATGCGGATCCCCCACTTGCCGGTGGCTTCGTCGAGCACTCCGCGCAACTGGGTGTTGACGTTTTCGCGGCTCGTTAGCGAATCTTCGAGCGTGATCCCGCCGATCACGTTGCGCAGCGTCGTCACCGTCAACTGCTCGATTGCCTGCAACGGACTTGCGATTTCATAGGTCGCGGCACGTGGGTCGGTGATCGTGAAATAGAGCACCGTCTCGATCGCTACAACGACGTTGTCCTGCGTGATCACCGGTTGCGGCGAGAAGTTGACGACCTGCTCGCGCAGATCGATCAGCGGGCGGACACGATCGACGAATGGCATCACAAGCGTCAAGCCTGGATCGAGCGTGCGGTTGTAGCGGCCGAGTCGCTCGAGCACACCAGCGCGCGCCTGGGGTATGACACGGATCGCCCGCGCCGCGAACGTCAGCGCGACGACGACGAGCACCGCGATCACAATCAACGCGACCATCTTTGACTCCTTGCTCGAGGACTAGGGCAGGACGAGCGCAGTAGCGCCTCTGATTTCGACGACCTCAACGCGCTCGCCGGCCTCGATCACACGATCGTCATCGAATGATCGCGCGGTCCACACCTCGCCGCCGATCTTCACCGTGCCGACAGCCTCGTGGTTGGCGATGCGCTCTACGACGAGCGCGTCCTGTCCAACCAGCGCGGCAGTGCCGGTGCGGATCGCTGGGGGCAAACGGCGGTGGCGCATCGCGATCGGGCGCAGCAACAGCAAAACAGCCGCGGCCGCAGCTAAGAACGCGATCGACGATATGAGTCCGCCGGCGCCGACGAGCGCCAACACCGCTGCAATCGCCGCGCCAACGGCGAACGGCGCGAGATAGAACCCGTTCGTGTGCATCTCGCCGACGGTGAAGGCACCGGCGACGATGACCCACAGAACCCAAGAGCCCATGAGCCCATTATTGCGCGGGGCGCAAGCGGGCGATGCGATTTCGCGCCGGTACACGTCGCTGGAGGGCCCGCAGCTCTACTCGACGAGCGCGCGCGCGTACTCCTCGGCGTCAAAGGGCCGCAGGTCATCGATCGCTTCGCCGACGCCGATCAGCTTCACCGGGATCCGCAGCTCGCGGGCTATCGCGAGCGCGACGCCACCCTTCGCGCTGCCGTCGAGCTTGGTGAGCACGATGCCGTCGATCGCGACAGCCTGCGCGAACTGGTCGGCTTGGCGCAGTCCGTTTTGACCTGTTGTCGCGTCAAGCGCAAGCAACGTCTCGTGCGGCGCGCCCTCGAGCTGGCGGGAGATCACGCGGCGGACCTTTGCGAGCTCAGCCATCAACGGCTCCTGGTTGTGCAGGCGCCCGGCTGTGTCGATCAGGAGGACGTCATAGTGCTCGGCGCGCGCTCGCGTCACCGCTTCGAACGCCACGGCTCCGGGGTCAGCGCCCGAGGCCCCGGTGACGATCTCACAATCGGCCCGCTGCGCCCATGCTTCGAGCTGCTCGGTCGCAGCGGCACGAAACGTGTCGGCCGCGCCCAGCAGTACCCGCATGCCCATCCCCTGGTGCAGCTGCCAGGCGAGCTTGCCGAGTGTCGTCGTCTTGCCGGTGCCGTTGACGCCGACCATGAGTACGACTGTCGGCTGTGCGCGCAGGTCGATCGTGTCGATAAGCGGGGCGCCGTCGACGTCCGTGCCGCGCGCGATTTCGGCGAGGAGGCCGGCGAGGCGTTCTCGCAGCGCGTCGGCGTCGAGTGTCTCCCGACGCACGCTAGCCTCGAGGCTCGCCGTGATTGACGCTGCCACCGGCGCTCCGACGTCGGCCATGATGAGGGCCTCTTCAAGCGCCTCCCAGTCGTGTTCTACGAGGGTCCTGCCAAAGGTCCCCGCCACTTCGCTGCCGATTGCCTGCCGCGTCGCGCGCAAGCTCTCGCGCAGGCGCCGAAATGCGCCCCTGCGCTCCTCCTCGGCTTCCTCGCCGGGTTCCTCTTCGACCTCCGCCGCCGCGGTGACGAAGAGTGCTTCCCAGTCGCGCGCCACGGCCTGATCGTCGCCGCTAGGCCGCGTCGACGGCGGCGAGCGATGCGACCCCGCCGCGACCGGCACTTCCGGCGCCACCGCCGGAGGGACCCACGGACGCCTCGATCACCGGTTGCTCAAGCTCGTGCAGGCCGTCGTCGCCGAGCTTGCGCGAAATCACTTTCGATGTGCCGTCGCTGCCCATCGACACGCCATAGAGCCAGTCGGCAGCCTCCATCGTTCGCTTCTGGTGGGTCACGACGATGAACTGGGCGCGCGTGCTGTGGCGGCGGAGCAGCGCCAGGAAGCGATCGATGTTGAGATCGTCCAGCGCGGCCTCGACCTCGTCGAGGATGTAGAACGGACACGGCCGGGCAAGGAAAACCGCGAAGAGAAAGGCGATCGCGGTCATCGACTTCTCACCGCCCGATAGCAGCGAGAGCCGCTGCATCGACTTTCCGGCGGGCGTGATCTCGATCTCGACGCCGAGTGTGTCCTCGGGGTCCTCACCCTCGGCGCGGGCCGCGGCGTGCTCGGCTTCGCGCTCGGCGCTTTGCTCACCGTCGGCCTCAACACCGGCCTCATCGTCGGCCCCCCCAGGGGGCTCGTCGCCGAGCACCGGCGGCGGCGCGCTCTCGTCCTGCACGAGGCGCAGACGGCCGCGGCCGCCGGGAAAGACGTCCTCGACAAGATCCTCGAAATTTTGTGCCGCCGCAGCGAAGGTGGCCTCAAAGCTTTCGCTGATCTGGCGGTCGGCGTCACGAATCACCTGTTGCAGCTCGCGCAGCGCAGCTTCGAGGTCGACACGCTGGGCTTCGAGTTCCTCGACGCGCGAGAGTGCCTCGCGGTACTCCTCGCCGGCAAGCGGGTTGACGGGCCCGAGTTGTATCCGGCGGCGGGCGAGTCGTTCGACGCGATCGCGCAACTCGCTGCTCTCGTCTTCGCTGAGCGGTTCCCCGCCGGCTGTCGCTTCCAGGCCGAGCTTGTCGGCGAGCCCGCCCAGCTCGAGCTCGGCCTCGGCGGTTTGATCTCGAGCCTGCTGGGCCCCTACCTCGGCACCCGTCAGCGCGTCCGCGCTCTCTCGCAGCCGAGCCTGCAAGACGGTTTCTGCGCCGGTGCATTCGCGCAGCTCGGCGGCGAGCGCTTCACCGGCAGAGCGGTCTGCCGCGAGCTCCTCGTCAAGCACCGCGAGGCGCGCGAGCAGTGCCCCACCGAGCGTCTCAAGCACACCGGCGAAGCGCTCGACTTGTGGTAGGAGCGTGCGATCCATTTCCGCCTGACTGGCAAGAATCTCGATTCGTCGCTCCCGGGCGCGCCGCTCGCGCTCGACTCGCTCTACCGCCCGGCGCTCGGCGGCGAGCTCGCCCTCGACCTCGGCGCGCCGCACCGCCATCTCGCCGGCATCAGGCGCCTCGCGGCGTTGATCGACAAGCCAGCCCGCGAGTCGCGCACGCTCGAGCGCCTCGGCGTGGTTGCGTTCCGCGGCTCTCAGCGCTGCCTCCGCCGTCTCACGTTGGTCGAGCGCGAGTTGCAAGGCGGTCTGCGCCAGCGCAAGGTCGGCGAGCGCCCGCTGCTCAGCCTGGACCGCCAGCTCAGATTCGGCGATCAGGGCCTCGCGTCGATTGCGCTGCTCGAGCGCACGCTGGCGCCCGCCACTCGGCTCCTGCGTAAGCTCGCCAAGCGCGCCGTTCCAGACGCGGCCAGAGCGCGTCACCGCGACGCCGGCAAAGTCGCTGGGAAGGTCGTCGAGCTGCGCGACCACCCAGGTGTCGAGAAGTAACCGACCGAGCACAGCCAGCACCTTGCCATCCCCGTGTACGAAGTCGGCGAGGCGCTCGGCGCCGCCGCCGGGAGACGGCGCCGACGGCGCACCGGGCTCACTGCCGGCAGCCACCAGTGCGCGCGCGCCGTCGTCGCCGGCCCGCTCCACCAGAGCCTCGGCTTCGCGACGATCCTCAGCCAGCCACGCGCCAAGACGGCCACCGAGCACGGCCGCGAGGGCAAGCTCATAGCCCGGATCCACCTGAATGCGTCCTTCGAGCACGTCGGTAGGGCCGGCGGCCGCGGCGTGGCTGCGCAGGAACTGGTTGACGCCGGCAAGCTCGGCGCCGACGTGTGCCGCCTCGCGCCGCGCGCGCTCGACGGCACCCTCGTTCTCGCGGAGCTCCTCGCGAGCCGTCGCGGCACGCGTTTCCGCCTCGACGCCCAAGGCCCGCTGGTCATCGCAGGCAGCGGCAAGCTCGGAAACGGCCGCAACCGCTGCCGCGTGCGAGCGCTCGAGCTCGGCGAGCTCGAGTCCGAGGCGCTCCGCGCGCTGGCGGTCGAGCTCTCCAAGCTCCGCCTCGAGTTGCTCGATGCGACCCGACCCATCGTGCTCGTCCTCGTCGCTGCGGCTTTGGAGGGCAGCCAGCTCTACCGTGCGGCGCTCGCTGCGTGCCGTGAGCGTGAGGACGAGCGTGCGGGTCTGCTCCAAGCGCAGCAGGAGGTGCTCGTGGGTGGAGCGAGACCGGAAAGCGCGACCGGCTATCTCATCGTGGCGCGCGCTGCGCCCCGCGAGCGCCTCCTCTGACTGCTGGCGGCGTTGGGCAACGAGCGCCAGCTCGGCCTGGACACTTTCCCGCTCGGACCTCGCCTTCGCCGCTGCTGCTTCGGCGCCGGCCAGCCGCGCGCGGCGCTCGCGAAGGGCTTCACGGCCGAGCGTCCAGCGCGCCTCCAACGATTGGCGCTCGAGGCGTTCGTGGAGCTCGGCGGCCTCGGCCTGGCGCTTCAGTGGACGCAGCCTCGAGCGTGCCTCGCGCTCGATGTCGAGGCCACGATCAAGGTTTTCCGCTGTGCGCTCGAGCTTGAGCTGCGCGCGACGACGGCGCTTGCGGTGCTTGCCGAGGCCCGCCGCCTCCTCGATCAGCAGCCGCCGCTCACGCGGCTTGGACGTCACGATCGACTCGACGCGACCCTGTGAGATCACCGAGTGCGCCTCCTTGCCCAGCCCGGTGTCGGAGAGCAGCTCGAGCACATCGCTGAGCCGGCAGCGCGCACCGTTGACCCGATACTCGCCTTCGCCGGCACGATTGAGCGTGCGCGAGATCGAGAGCTCGCTCGTCGGCAGTCCGATGATCCCGTCCGCGTTGTCGAGCACGAGCTCCACTTCTGCTTCGTTGCGCGCCTGGACCCCCTGGCCACCGGCGAAGATGACGTCTTGCATCGAGCGCCCGCGCACCGCGAGCGGTGACTGCTCGCCGAGCGCCCAGAGCACCGCGTCGGTGATGTTGGACTTGCCCGACCCATTGGGGCCGACGATGACGCTCACGCCGTCACCGAAGGCCAGGCTCGTGCGTTCCGGGAAGGACTTGAACCCCTTCAGCGTGATCGACTTCAGATGCATCGCGTACTCACCGCCCTTGCTGGGACTCGGCCGGGCCCCGTGTGCCGTCCTCGAAGGGCAGCAAGCCGAGGCCTTCGAGCGCGATCCGCGCAGCGTCCTGCTCGGCTTGCTTCTTGCTGCGACCCGTACCGCGGGCGAGCGTCTCCTCGCCGCGGCGCGCTTCGACGGTGAAGAGCCGGTCGTGTGGCGGTCCCAGCTGCTCGACCACCTCGTAGTGGATAACCTCGCCGCGCTGGGCGAGATGCTCCTGCAATGTCGATTTGAAGTCGACGGTGAACTCGAGCGCCTCGTCGATCTGCGTGGCGAACGCCTCGACGACGGCGGCCGCGGTGCGGTCGTATCCGGCAGTCAGATAGCAGGCGCCGATCACCGCTTCGATCACCGAGGCGAGAACGCGCTCGGTCTCGATGACCGCCGTCGCCGCCGGCGCGGTGCCGGATGGCACAGCCGCGAGCAGCATCTCGACCACGCCGAGCTCCTCGGCAACGACACGGCAGGAGCGCCCCGAAACCGCCTGTGCACGGATCTTTGTCAGCCGCCCAGCGCCGAAGCTCTCGGCTTCCAGGCGCGGGTAAAGGTGAGCAGTCACCGCCAGTGCGAGCACGCTGTCGCCGAGGAACGCCAGTCGGGTGTAGGAATCGCTGCGCCGCGCCGTCCACGAGGCGTGCGTGAAGACCTGCCGTTGCAGATCCTCGGGCAACTCGCCCATCAATGCGCGGAGAAGCTTCAGCGGTCAGGGGCGTGAGAGAGGACGAAGTCGACCGTCGCCTCGACGGTCTGGAGCTGGATAGCCTGCTCATCAGAGATTGAGATGCCGTAGGTGTCTTCGAGCTCTTGGATAACCGTGTACAGGTCGAGCGAGTCGACGGCTAAATCCTCCCTGAAGCGAGTGGCCGGCTCAATCCGAAGAGGATCGATGCCCAGCTCCTCGGCGAGGTGCCCGCGGATCAACTCGAGGACTTCGTCGCGAGTCATCGTTGCGCCCACGATACTGAGCTTCTAGGACGCAGCTCCTACGTTCGCACGGCGGAGCGCGCCGGCCGCTTCCAGAGCACGGTGCGTCCTGCCGACGAGATCCTCGTCCACCCCGCGACGGGCGCGGAGGATCGCCCGGGCGATTCCCTGGCGAGTGAAACTGCCGTGGGCCACGACACCGAGCTGGCGCAGTCCGAGCAGATAGGCACCGCCCTGGCCCTCCGGGTCGATCTCCTCGACGAACGGGCGAAGCCCGCCCGAGAGCAGCAGCCCGCCTAGCTTGCCGCGCGTCGAGGCCTGCGCGATATCGCGGATCGTCACGAGCATCGTCTGCGACACAGCCTCGATCACCTTCAGCGCAACATTGCCCGTAAACCCGTCGGTGACCGCGACGTCAACGACGCCTTCGGTGAGGCCGCTGCCCTCGACATTGCCGACGAACACGAGGGCGTCGCTGCCGGCGGTGCGGGCGACTAGCGCTTCGTGGGCTTCGATTACGAGCTGGCTGCCGCGCTCCGGCTCGATGCCATTTGAGAGCAAGCCGACGCGCGGGCGCTCGATACCAAGCACAGCACTCGCATACGCGGCGCCCATGAAGGCGAATTGGACGAGGTACTCGACGCGAACGTCCGGGTTTGCACCCACGTCGAGCAGCGTCACCGGGCGACCAGGCACGGGTACTGTGATCGCTAGTGCCGGGCGGTAGATTCCCGTCGCGCGCCGCATGTGCAGCTGTCCGGCAACGAGCGCCGCCCCGGTCGATCCGTTGCAAACCAGCGCCGCGGCGCGGCCCTCGCCAACGGCCCGCGCGGCAAGTACGATCGATGCGTCCGGCGCGCCACGGACCGCACTAGCCGGATTTAGCTCCTTGGCGATCGACCGCGGAGCGTCGATGATCTCGACGCCGCCACCGGACTCCCCGAGCTCGCGGGCAGGGCCGAAGAGCAGCACCTCCACCCCTTGCTGTGCCGCGAGACGAGCGCCAGCAGCGACCTCAGCCGGTCCGAGATCGGCGCCGTTCGCGTCGACCGCGATGACCGTCACGCGGCTCTACTCGTGATCGTGGTCGTGATCGTGCTCGAGTGGAGCCACGATTTCCCGACCGGCATAGGTTCCGCACACGGGGCAGACCCGGTGTGGACGCCTCGGGCTGTGACAACGCGGGCACGCGTTCAGCGTCGGCGCGACCATCTTGTGCTGCGCGCGCCGCTTGGCTGTACGGCTGTGTGATTGCTTTTGCTTTGGCGCTTGCATCGGCGGGCAAGCCTAGCAACTCAGGGCCGTAACTCCGAGCGCGCCTGGACGCTCGCCTGAGCGCACTCAGACCGCGCGGCGCTTCTCACCGCGGCGCTCGTCGCTCACCGTGACGACATGCGTAGCCAGACCAAGGCGGGCAAGGCCGGCTATGACCAACGCAGAAGGGTCGATCTGCGTGCGACGCAAGCCGTGGGCTGCTGACGTCGGGAAGGCGTGATGGTTGTTGTGCCAGGCCTCGCCGAAGGACAGCGGCGCGAGCCAGGCAAGGTTGCGCGATTCGTCGTCAGTGACGTAGTCCTGGCTGCCGAAGAAGTGGCACAGCGAGTTGATCGAAAACGTGACGTGGTGGAGCACCAAGATCCGCACGGCGCCGCCCCAGAGCAGGCCGAGCAGCGCGCCGTCGAGTGTGCCTGTGAGCGCGTAGCCCAGACCAAACGGGATCGCCAGGCCGAGCAGCACCCAGAGCACAAACGTGCGGTCGACGAAGCGAACGACCGGGTCCCTAAGCAGGTCCGGAGCGTAGCGACGCTGGTTGGCGAAGCCATCTTGGAAAAGCCAGCCGAGGTGGGCGTGCCAAAGCCCACGAAATGGCGCGCGCCAACCGTCACCGTGGCCGATGTGGGGACTGTGCGGGTCACCCTCGTGGTCGGAGTAGGCGTGGTGCTTGCGGTGGTTGGCGACCCATTCGATCGGAGGGCCTTCGAGCGCCATGCAGCCGAGCACCATCAGCAGCGCCCGCACCACGGGCCCGCTGCGGAAGCTGCGATGCGTCAGCAAGCGGTGGTAGCCGATCGTGATGCCCAGCCCGGTCGGGACGTAGCAGACGAGAAAGATCACGACGTCCTTCCAGTACAGCGAGTTGTCCCAGGCGAGCCAAACGCCAGCGCCCAGGGCCGCGACCGGGACGCCAGTGGCAACCGCGGTGGCGATCTTGTCGACGATGTTGAAGCGGCCCGGCGTTTCGAATTCGCCTGCTACGTCGGCGGGTTCGGGAGCTACGCTGGGGCCGCTCTCGCGGGTCGGAATCTCGGTTATTGCCACTGGCCTACCGTGGTGGCACAGCTCGTCGCGGGCTGGCTCATCCCGGTTGCTTGCCTGGTGCCCAACACGAACGCCGCGACGGCGAATGTGCCGGTCACAAATTCATCATGTCACAGCGCGCGGCGGCGGCGCGTCGCCCTAATCGAGCCGCAGCTCTGCCAGTTTTGCGAAGGGGCCCGAGGGCAAGCTCTCGTGATGGTGCTCAGCGCCGACATCACGCAGCGCGACCGCGCACACCGGGCAGAGACCCAGACAATCCGCGCTACAGACGATCTGCTCCGGTGCAGCCAGTGCGAAAGCGTCGTGCGCCCAAGACGCCAGGTCGAGCAAATCGCCGGTTAGGTAGGGACTGTCGAGCTCCTCGCCGCCGTCCGGGACGTCTACCTCGCGCGCATCGACCCGGAGCGCCGGCGCCGCGTCGGCGAGACAGCGCATGCACGGTCCGGCAAGGGCCACTTCGAATCGCAGCCGCAGCGAGTAGCCGTCGCCGTTCGTGCGCACAACGTCAAGGATCGCCGGGACGCTGCTCGGCCGAGCGAGGTAGCGCTGTCCGGCGAACTCGAGTGGCGCAAGTGCCAGCTCAAGCTCGAGGCGGCGCGCCTCGCCGGAGCGCAGGCGAAAACCCGAGAGCTGGAGCACATCGGTCGGGGTCACCAACCAATTGTGCACCCCGCGCGCTCAGGCGGCGTCGAGCAGGCGTAGTTCGCGCTTGAGCACCTTGCCCGTCGCCGTCCGCGGGAGCTCGTCGATGAACACGACATCGCGCGGCACCTTGAAGCGCGCCAAGTTCGCGCGCACGTAATCCTTCACTGTCTCGCCGTCAAGCTCCGAGCCCTCTTTGAGAACAATGAAGGCGCGCAGGCGCTCACCGAACTCCTCGTCCGCGACGCCGATCACGGCGACGTCCTCGATCGCGTCGTGCTCGGCCAGCAGATCCTCGACCTCGCTCGGGAAGACGTTCTCGCCACCGGAGACGATCATGTCGTCGTCGCGACCGGAGATGAACAGGCGACCATGATCGTCGAGGTAGCCGACGTCGCCGGTGGCGATGAGCCCCTGGAGCTCGGTCTTGCCGTCGCCGCTGGTGTAGCCATCCATCACCATCTCGTTGGTGACGAAGATCCGACCGGTTTCGCCGGGCGCGCGCCGTTCGCTGCCATCGGCGTCAAACAGCCGGACCTGCGTTCCCCGCGGGGGCGTGCCCGCGGTGCCCGGTGCCGAGCGGAGCTCCTCCGGTGAGGCAATCGTCGCCCAAGCGACCTCAGTCGAGCCGTAGAGGTTGTAGAGGACGTCGCCAAAGGTGTCCATCACGCGCAGCGCGAGCTCGCCCGGCAATGCCGATCCGCTCGCCGCAATCACTCGCAACGAGCTCGTGTCGTAGCGCGCGATCGTCTCCGGGCCAAGTTCGAGTAGGCGCTGCAACATCAGCGGCACCACGACGAGGACACTGGCTTGGTAGCGCGCGACAGAAGCAAGCGCCTGCTCAGGGTCGAAGCGACGGTGCAGCACGAGCGTCGAGGAGAGCGCGAGTCCGAGCGTGAAATGGGCATAGCCCCACGAGTGGAAGAGCGGAGCGGCTATCACCGTGGTCTCCCGGGCCCGCAGCGGGATTCTGGAAAACAGTGCCGCCGCGGGATCGAGCGAGCGCGGCTGATGGCGCGATGCGCCCCGCGGCGCGCCCGTGGTGCCCGAGGTCAAGATCACGACGCGCCCGCGGTCGTGCGGCGGACGCAGGTTCTCCCGCGTGCCCGCCGCGATCAGCGCATCGAGTGTCGGGTACTCCGGCGATTCGCTGTCGTGCCATGCGATCACGCTGTTGCGGCCAACTGCGGCGCTCGCACACAGCGGGATGAACTCCTCGTCGTAGATCAGCACGCGTGGACGCTCGCGCGCACAGACATCAGCGATCTGAGGCTCGGCAAACGAGGTGTTGAGCAGCAGCACGTCGGCGCCGAGCTTGGACGCGGCGACGGTTGACTTTATGAAACCGGCGTGATCGCGGCAGAGAATCGCGATGCCGTCGCCCTCGCCAACGCCCACCTCGCGCAGGCTGTGGGCCAGTGCGTTCGTCTCGCGGTGGAGGTCGATGAAGCTGATCGTGCCGCGATCGTCGTGGATCGCCGGGCGGTCGGGGTCGCGCAGCGCCGAGATCGCGTAGCCAGAGGCGGGGGTCGGCCCCCAACGCGCCAGCAGCAGGCCGACGCGCGCGAGCCTGTCGGGACGGTCCAAGCGCAACACTCGCGCGCGGACGAGCATGCGAGCCGTGTGCAGCGAATCGGCTAGGCGTCTACGTGGCACAGCGGTATCCAAGCACGTCTTCCCGGCGCGGTTGCAACGATCCAGCGCACGCCGAGGTGACTTCGAGCCCGAGCCAGGCTAGGAGACTTCGGCCGGCTCGTCGCTACCTTGAAGTCGCTCGCGGCCACGTTGCACCGCGGCGATGAACTTCGACAGGTTGGTCTCGAGAGTGTCAAGAATCTCGTCGGCGTAATCCTCAGCACCAAGGCGAATCTCGCGCTCACGCGCGCTCGCGTCCTCGATGATGTCCTCAGCAGCCCGCTCCGCGGCTTTGACGATCTCCTCGTCGCTGATCATCCGTTCCTGGCGCTCACGCCCCTCTTTGACGATTCGCTCGGCCTCCCGCTTGGCCTCGGCGAGCATCTCCTGCCGTTCCTTGACGATCCAGCGAGCCTGCTTGATTTCCTCGGGAATCGTGGCGCGCATCTGATCAAGAAGGTCGTAGATCTCCTCCTTGTCGACCCGCACCTGATCGGTCAGGGGAACCTGCTTGGCGTTGTGCACCAAATCGTCGAGCTTGTCGATTAGTACTAGGACATCCATGGCTACAGCCTAAAGGGTTGGGGCTTGCCCGGAAGGCCCGCGCGCGTCCTCACAGCTTTCGCTGACGACGCAGCTCTTCCTGCAAGCGCCGCGCAACGAGCTCGTGTACGTAGTGCTCCACGTTGCCACCGAATGTTGCGAGCTCCTTGACCCCGCTCGAGGATAGGAAGCTGAACTCGGGGCTCGACATGATGTAGAGCGACTCGATCTGTGGGGCCTGCTTGCGGTTGAGCTGATTCATTTCGAACTCGTACTCAAAGTCCGAGATCGCGCGCAGACCTTTGACGATCGCGCTAGCGCCGACGCGTTGGGCGAAGTCGACGACGAGCGTGTCAAATGCCTCGGCCCGGACGCCCTCGAGGTGAGCCGTCGCCACGCCAATGAACTCGAGCCGCTCGTCGAGCGCGAACAGCGTGTCGCCCTTGCGCCTCGAATGGTCGACGACGGCGACGATCACCTCGTCGAATAGCGCGGCGGCGCGCGTTATAACGTCGACGTGGCCATTGGTGATCGGGTCATAAGACCCGGGGCACACGGCGATGCGGGGCTTCGTGCTCATGTGTGGGCGCTTTGGTAGATGCGAATCAGGGTATCCCCATAACGCCGCTCGAGGGTGAGCGGGAGGTCCAACTCGAGTGGCTCGCGGCGGTCACTCTCGCTGACGACGCGGGCACCCGGCCTCAGCAGCGGCGCCAGCGCGCGGCCGAGCAACGGCCCGAAGTCGACCGCCCGAAGGTACGGCGGGTCAACGAACACGAGGTCCAGCGGCTCCACCACCGGCAGTGCTGCCTTGGCGATGTCGGCTTTGACGACGAGTGCCCGCTCGCCCAGCCCGAGACGCGAGACGTTGTCGAGAATCGTGCGGATCGCGGCGATTTCGCTGTCGACGAAGATCGCGTGCGCGGCACCGCGCGAGAGCGCCTCAATGCCGAGCGCGCCTGACCCTGCGAACAGATCGAGCACGCGGGCGCCACTGACCTCGCTGAGGATCGAGAACACCGCCTCCCGTGCGCGCTCGGACGTCGGTCGCGTCGCACGCCCCCGGGGAGCCGCGAAGCGGCGGCCGCCGAGCTCGCCGCCGACGACTCGCATCAGGCAGCGATCGGGCGCGGCGCGATCTCACCGTGAGCCAGCGCGAGCTGGCGGCCCAGCAGCACGTGATCGGGGCTCTCGAGCCCCGGATCGAGGGCGATCAGCGCCTCAGCGCAGGCGCGCGCGCGTTGCAGCAAGAGCTCGTCATCGGGTAGTCGGGCGATGCGGAACTGACCGAGGCCCGACTGGCGAACACCGATCAGCTCGCCCTCCTTGCGCTGGCGCAGGTCGATCTCGGCGAGCTCGAAGCCATCGTCGTGGCGCGCCAGGGCGGAGAGACGCTCCGAGCTCTTCGCTCCACACATCAGACAGAGCCCCGGGTGCTTCCCACGACCGACGCGGCCGCGCAGCTGATGCAGCTGAGAGATCCCGAAACGCTCGGCGTTCTCGATCAACATCACCGTAGCGTTCGGAACGTCGATGCCAACTTCGATCACCGTTGTCGCGACGAGCACGTCTGCCTCGCCGGCGGCGAACGCCGCCATCGCGGCCTGCTTCTCGCGATGCGTGAGCTGGCCATGGAGCAGCACGAGGCGGAAGTCGCGCAGCTCGCGCGAACCGAGACGCTCGAACTCGGCGGTGGCTGCCCGCGCATCGCCAGCGCCCACTTCATCGGGTTCGTCGACGAGCGGGCAGACAACGAAAGCCTGGCGACCGGCGCGCAGCTCTTCGCCGATCCGCTCGTAGGCCCGCTCACGAGCACGCGGACCGGAGACGATGTGCGTCTCGATTGGGCTACGGCGCAGCGGTAGCTCGCGCAGGTGGGTCTGGTCGAGGTCGCCGTAGCGGCAGAGGGCGAGCGTGCGGGGAATCGGCGTTGCGGTCATGTGCAGCATGTGTGGCGCATATCCCGCTGGTGCCTTGGCGTCGAGCGCCGCGCGCTGGCGCACGCCAAAGCGATGCTGCTCATCGACGACCGCGAGCGCCAGGGAGGCGAACTTGACCGGCTCTTCGATCAGCGCGTGGGTCCCGACAATCAGCGACAGCTCGCCGGTTTGCAGACGGCTCAAAACCTGCGCTCGGCGCCTGGCCGGCGTCGATCCCGTGAGCAGCGCCAGCGTGGCCGGCTCGGCTCCGAGCAGCGCCGAGATCGTCGCGAAGTGCTGTTCCGCGAGCGTCTCGGTCGGGGCCATCAAGGCCGCCTGCGCACCGCACTCGGCGGCGCGGAGCATCGCGTACAGCGCAACAACGGTCTTGCCGCTGCCGACCTCGCCCATCAGCAGGCGCTGCGCCGGTTGTGCTTGGGCAAGCTCGCTCGAGAGCACGGAGATCGCCGCCTGTTGGTCGGCGGTGAGCACGAACGGGAGCCCGTGCTCGAGCCACCGTGCGGTCAGCGTCGCGGGATTCGACAGAGCGATCGCCCGCGCGTCGGAGTTGCGCTGCGCCCGGCGCGCCAGCAGCCCGAGCTGCAGCAGCAATAGCTCCTCGAATGCGAGCCGCTCGCGCGCGCGGTCCACGTCGGCCGCGCGCGAGCCGAAGTGCATTTCCTCGAGTGCCGCGCTGCGAGTCGGCATCCGCTCGGCGGCCCGCAGTCGCCCGGGGAGTGGCTCGACGACCTCGGTCAGCGCATCACGGGCTTGCCCCATGAGCGCCAGGATCTGCGTGCTCGAGAGCCCCTCGGTCGCTGCATAGTGCGACACCTCGTCGGCGCCGGCGCTCGCTTCTTCGGTGCGCGCATGGTGGGAGACGCGGAAGCGGTTGCGGCCCTCGTACTTCCCGTGCAGTACGAGCCGCGTGCCGGCGGGGTAGCGTGCGACCAGCCACGGCTGGTTGAAGAACGTGGCCTGCATCGGACCGGTCGCGTCGGACACGGTCGCCTCGACCAGCGGGCGCATGCCGCGGCGGCGAACCGAGCGCTGCGCGATCGAGCGGACCTCGACGAGCACGGTCGCGGTCTCGCCCGGCGTGAGCGCGACCACCGTACGAGCCTCGCGGCGCGCGCGAGGGACGTGTTCGAGCAGATCGCCGACGCTTTCGAGGCCCAGGGCGCCGGCCGCCTCGGCGGCCTTGCCGCGGAGCGCGAGCGACTTTTCGAGCAGCGAGGGACGCGGTGAGCGGAATGGCGTCGCTAGCAACTCCTGGCGGGTTGGCGCCGTTGTCCCGCCGAAGCGTGGCGGGGCATGCTCAGTCGGTGCATCGGAGAGGCGGGCTGCGCTACTCATCACCATCATGATGGCCCGCAAGGAGGTCGGCAGTAGCCGGACGCACCGGCTGCCGCGCGAAGAGCGCCCTTATTCGGCGCTCAACAGCCACCAGTAGCTCGGCTGGCCGCCGTCGCGATGCTCGAGCTCGACCTGCGCGGGAGCGAGAGTCGCCACGCGTTCGCTGGCGAGCGGTGCGCCCTGTCCGGCAATACACGTAATCAGCTCGCTGCCGTCACCGAGGCTCGCCAGAACCTGCGCCAGCGTTCCCTCTGGCGCTCCCCACGCGACGAGCGTCTCATCGACGAACCCGACCGCGTCGCCGGCACGAAAGCGCCCGGCGGCGTCGTCGCGCGCGGCCGGCGCGACCGAGCCACTGCGAACCCGCTCGAGTGCGGCGCCGATCGCGTGCGCGTTGGCGGCGGCGCTCAGCTCCGGGGCGTGCGCCACGAGCGCGGCGAGCGCGGCCTGCTGGGAGCGTGAAGGCACGACGACAACTTCCTTCTCGGAGAGCACGGCCGCGTGCTCGGCGGCGAGAATCACGCTGACGTCGTTGGCCAGCACGACGACCTCCTCGGCCGGGACGGCGTGGATCCCGGCCAGCAACTCATACGTCGACGGGTTGAGCTTCGGGCCACCGTCGAGGACGTGGGCGCCAAGGCTCTCGAACAGCCTGCCGATGCCAGGACTTGTGACAACCGCAAGGACGCCGCAGCGCACGGCGCTCGCAGGCTCGCCGCGCGCACGGCGCGCCGCGATCTGGTCGTGCATATCGGCGACGTCGAGATGGGACACCTCGCCGGCCCCGGCAAACACGGCGGTGGCGCGCTCCGGCTCGTCGGTGTGAATGTGGATCTTCAGCGTCGGCGAGTCGCCGACGATCAGCAGCGAATCACCGAGGGCGGCCAGCGCGGCGGTAAAGCTGCTCGGTTGCAGACCCTCCCCCGTGACGGCGAAGTTGGTGCAGTAGCGATAGGTCGACGACGCGTGCTGGGGGTGGGTGATGCGCGCTGGCGCGTGGTGTGCGAGCGGCGGTGGCTCATCGCCGCGGAGCGCCGCGACGATGCCGGCAAACATCACCGTGAGCGCGTAGCCGCCGGCATCGACGACGCCGGCCTCGCGCAGCACGGCGAGCATGTCTGGCGTGCGCATCACCGACTCCTCGCCGGCCTGCACTGCCTGTTCGAGCACGGCCGCGATCAGGTCGTCCTGAACCTCCGGCGCCTCGTCCGGCGCGAGCCGCGTGCTGGGCAGGTGCGGCAGCTCGATGGCGATGCGATGCGCCATCTCGCGAACGACGGTCAGGATCGTCCCCTCGGCCGGCTCCCGCACCGACGCGTAGGCCCGGTCGGCCGCGCGAGCGAGCGCTGCACCGACGAGTGTCGCGTCGATCAGCTCACCGGGCCGGCTGACAAGTTCTTCGGCGGCGCCACGAATCAGCTGCGAGAGGATGACCCCGCTGTTGCCGCGCGCGCCGAGCAGCGCCGCGCGTGCGACCGCGTCGACGATCTCGTCGCGGCCGATCTCGTCGATCGTGCGCCGCTCATCGGCCCCCAGCCGATCGAGCTCTTCGACGACCGCGCGCAGCGTGAGCACCATGTTGTCCCCGGTGTCGCCGTCGGCGACCGGGAAGACATTGAGGTCGTTGACCTCCTCGCGACGTGACTCGAGATGCGCGAGGGAGCCGGCGACGATTGTGCGGAAGCGGATGATGTCGGGGTCAGTCACGACCCACGCACCCCGGGATCAGAGAGCTTTCGTAACCTTGCCGGCCTTGAGGCAGCGCGTGCAGACGTAAACACGCATACGCGCCCCTGCCTCGACGATGCGAACTTTCTGCAAGTTGGGATCGAAGCGGCGCCGGGTCGCGACCATCGAGTGGCTGCGACTGTTCCCGAACGCGGGACCCTTGCCGCAGGAGTGACAAACCTTCGCCATTGCGGGGAGTCTAGCCGCTCTTCAGCTCGTCCCGCAGCTCGGCGAGCGCGATGACCGCGTGCGCCGCGTGGGCGCCCTGGTCACGCTTGGTACCGCCAGTGCGTGCGAGCGCCTGCTCCATGCTTTCAACGGTGAGCACTCCAAACGCACACGGCACGCCGGTTTGCAGCTGGACATCCTGAATTCCGCGCGCGGCTTCGGCGCAGACATATTCGTAGTGATCGGTTTCGCCGCGGATCACGGCGCCAAGGCAAGCGACGCCGCGATAGCGGCCGCTGGCCGCGGCGTAGCTCGCGGCCAGCGGTAGCTCGAAGGCGCCGGGCACGTCGAAGACATCGACCTCGTGGCCGCCGTCGGCCTCGAAGACGCCGAGCGCGCCCGCGACGAGCCGCTCGGCGAGTTCGGTGTAGAAGCGGGATACGACGATTGCGTAGCGCTCAGCCATCAGCGCGCGCGCTTTTCTGCGCGTTCGCGTGCCAGTAGCTCGGCGTCGAGGTCGAGGCCCTGGTGGTGGAGTGTGTGACCGAGCTTGTCGCGCTTGGCGCGCAGGTAGCTCGCGTTGTTGGGGTTGGGCTCCTGCTCGATCGGTATCTGGCTCGTGACCGACAGCCCATAGCCCTCGAGGCCACGGATCTTCTTCGGGTTGTTGGTGAGGATGCGGATCGACGAAAGCCCGAGGTCAACGAGGATCTGCGCACCGATGCCGTAGTCGCGCAGGTCCGCCGGCAGACCCAGACGTTCGTTGGCCTCGACGGTATCGAGGCCCTCCTCCTGCAGCTTGTAGGCGAGCAGCTTGTTCAGCAAGCCGATCCCTCGACCCTCCTGGGCGAGGTAGAGCAGGACGCCGCGACCCTCGGCTTCGATCATCGCCAACGCGGCCTCGAGCTGCTCGCCGCAGTCGCAACGCAGCGAGTGAAACACATCGCCGGTCACGCATTCCGAGTGCACCCGCACCAGGACGTCCGAGTGGCCGGCGACGTCGCCCTTGACGAGCGCCAGGTGATGCTTGTCGTCGAGCACGGAGCGGTAGCCGACGGCCTCGAACTCGCCGGCCGAGATCGGCAGACGGACGCCGTCAACGATGCGCTCGATGAGCAGGTCGTTGCCCCGCCGATAGGCGATCAGGTCCTTGATCGTGACCATGATCAAGCCGTGGCGATCGCAGTATTCGATCAGGTCGGGCACCCGCGCCATGTCGCCGTCGTCCTTCATCACCTCGCAGATCACCCCGGCCGGGTTGAGCCCGGCGAGGCGCGCGAGGTCGATGCTCGCCTCGGTGTGCCCCGTGCGCTCGAGCACGCCGCCGGGCTTGGCCTTCAGCGGGCTGACATGGCCGGGTTGGACGAGGTCCTCAGGCCGGCTGCGCGGGTCGATCGCGACCTGGATCGTGTGCGCGCGGTCATGCGCGGAGACGCCCGTCGTGACACCGTCGCGCGCCTCGATCGTCACCGTGAACGGCGTGCCGTGGGGTGACTCGTTCTTCGACGTCATCAGATCGAGGCCGAGCTCCTCGCAGCGCTGGCCGGTGAGCGCGAGGCAGATCCAGCCGCGTCCTTCCTTGGCCATGAAGTTGATTGCCTCGGGCGTGACGAACTGGGCGGCCATCACGAGATCGCCTTCGTTCTCGCGGTCTTCGTCGTCGCAGACGACCACCATCCGCCCCATGCGGATCTCCTCGATCGCCTCCTCGATAGCCGAGAACGGCGACACGGTCTGTTCGGTGGCGCTCACGCGGCCACGAGCTTCTCGACGTGCTTGGCGAGCACATCGACCTCGACGTTGACGTGCCCTCCCGGCGCCAGCGCGCCGAGTGTCGTCGCCCGCAGCGTCTGCGGGATCAGCGCAACGGTGAGCACCCGATCCTCGATGGCGGCGACCGTCAGGCTGACGCCGTCGAGCGCGATCGAGCCCTTTTCGACGACGTAGCGCGCCAGCTCGGGGTCGATCGCGACCTCGAGCTCGCCGTCGTCGCGCAACGCGCGAACCTCGCCGACGCCGTCAACGTGGCCGAGCACGACGTGACCGCCGAGCCGGTCGCTCGCTCGCAGTGGCAGCTCCAGGTTGACCTGGGATCCGACAGTCAGCTCGCCGAGTGTCGTGCGGGCAAGCGTTTCCGCGACGATGTCGGCGGTGAACGACGAACCGTCGACGTCGGTCGCCGACAGGCACACGCCGTTGACCGCAACGGAGTCGCCGACCGCGAGCTCTCTGGCCAGCGCGGAGTCGAACTCGATCCGCGCCCCGGCGCTGCCTCGATCGAGCGTCGTGACCGAGCCGATGGCGGCGACCAGCCCGGTGAACATCACCACTCCCGCAGTCGCGCAGAGATCAGCAGGTCATCGCCGACGCGCTCGCAGTCGAGGGTCAGCGCTTTGATCGCCTCGGAGATGCGCGCGACCCCCTCGCCCTCGAGCGGGTCGCGGGCGCTGGCACCGCCGAGCAGCATCGGCGCGAGGGAGAGCCGCACCTCGTCGATCTCGCCGGCGTCGAGAAAGGCGCCGGCGAGGTGTGGTCCCCCCTCCAGCAGCATCGCGGCGACACCACTGGCGCCGAGATGGTCGAGCGCCGAGCGCACGCGCGCGGGCTCGTTCTCACCGCTGGCGACGACGACCTCCGCTCCGGCCCCGATCAGCGCGTCGGTTTCGCTGCGCGGTGCGGCGCGCGAGACGACGACGATCAGCGGAACCTCGGATGTCGCCCGGACCAGGCGCGAGGTGATCGGCAGCCTGGCGAGCGAGTCAAAGACAACCCGGCGCGGTTGGCGGTGCACGCCCTCGACGCGGGCGGTGAGCTGCGGATCGTCGGTCAGCGCGGTGCCGATACCGATCGCGACTGCGTCGACGCTGGCGCGCCAGCGGTGGGCGCGCTCGCGGCTCAGCTCGCCGGAGATCCACTGCGAGTCGCCGGCGCGCGTCGCGACCTTGCCGTCGAGCGTCATCGCCGACTTGAAGAGCACCCAGGGCCGCGACGTGCGCGCGTGCTTGCGAAACGCCTGGTTGAGCAGACGCGCACGGCGCGCCGTCTCCTCGTCGGCGCCGACAACCTCGACCCCCTCGTCGCGGAGGATCCCGAGGCCGCGTCCAGATGCCTTATCGGTTGGATCGTCGCTGGCGACGACGATGCGGCGGATCCCGGACGCGAGAATCGCCTCCGTGCAGGGCGGCGTCAAGCCGTGATGGCAGCAGGGCTCGAGCGAGACGTAGAGCGTGGCGTGGGAGAGGTCGACATCGCCACAGGCGCGGATCGCGTTGACCTCTGCGTGGGGGCCGCCGAGATCCTCGTGCCAGCCTTCGCCGAGCACCTGCTCGTCGGTGGCGATCACGGCGCCTACGATCGGGTTTGGGTTGGTGCGGCCGAGGCCGTTGCCGGCGATCTCGATCGCCCGCGCGAGATGGGCGCGGTCGATCTCGGTGCAAGCGAGCGTATCCATACATCAAGGATACGACCGCAACGGCGAGGGTCGGGGTGAGCGGCTCAGGCTCCAGCGCCGGCGCAGCGCCCGCCGGTCAGGTGGTAGACGTTCATCAACGCGCCGGGGCGGGCGTAGGCGAGCGGGTAGTAGTCAAAGGACCAGTCAAAGTTGAACGCGACCGGGCCGTCGCCCCGGCCATAGGGCGAGGCGCTGAAAACGAGCTTGCCGGCGTGCGCGAGCGCCTTGTAGTAGGCGATCGCGTGGGGCACCTGCTTTGGGCTGGCCTGCGTCCGGCCGGCCTGCGTCGAGCCGGTCACGACCCAGCAGAAGTCGTTGCGCTCATAGAGGCCGATCAGCCCCGGGGACAGCACCCGCTCGTAGTTCTCGATCGTGACGCTCGGGCCGACGTCGAGGCCGAGCTCGCCGTCGGAAGCGCGATGGGTGCGGAATATGGGGAAGCCGACCCAGCGGTAGCCGGTGGTCGTCGGCAGCGGATGGCCGACATCGAGCCCCCATTCCTCGGGCACGACGGGCTCGACCACGACCGGTGTGCCGAGCGGAACATGCGCGACGAGCCAGGCGCGGGTGATGTTGCGCGTGTCGGCGCGCGAGTTGACGATCCCCGAGTGGACGCTGTAGACGAGGCCCTGCGCACACAGCGCGCAGGCCGCGAGCGCGACGATGGCGAGATGGCGTCTTGATCGAACGGGGGCTGCGAGGTCGGCGGCGCGCATGCCGGCGTAGGCAGCGAGCAGGCAGATCAGCGGCACGACGGGCATCAGCCAGCGCCCGAAGTAGCGCCCCTGGACGCCCATGAAGATGAGGTAGATCACGAGCGCCGGGACGAAGAGCAAGAGCACGCGGCGGTTCTGCCGCTCGAACCAGAGCGCGACGGCAGCCACCAGGGCGGCGATGCCCGGCACCCAGCCGACGCCCCAGGTGACGGTCCAGAGGTAGTAGAGGACGCCGCTGCCGTGCGTCAGCCCGAGCTTGCCGCTGGCCTCGGCGCTCTCCGAGCTCTGGTGGGCGAGGCTTGCCTTGAAGGCCGCGAAGTCGATCAGCGAGTAGGGGTCGGCGATGATGAACGCGACCAGCGCGAGAACGGCAGCCGTGGCAAGCCCTTTGAGTCCCGCGCGCCGCGCGCCGGGCTCTCGCGCGTGCAGGAACGCGGCGGCGAGGAGCGGCAGGCCGACTATGCCGCCGGTGTATTTCGTGGCCGCCGCGATGCCCAGCGCAAAGCCCGCGATCGCGTAGTGGCGGCGGCGGGCGAAACGCAACACGCCGGCGCTGGCCCACAGCGAGACCTCCACCGGAACCAGCGTCGGCACGTCGTTGAGTGCGAGCTTGGAATAGAAGACCGGCAGGAAGGACACCGCCATCAGCGCCGCGGCGAGCAGACCGACGCGGCGGTCAAAGAGACGGGAGCCGACGAGGTAGAGCAGCCAGACGGCAAGCGTGCCGAGCACGCCGACGGTGAGCCGGGCGATCACCCAGACTTCGGTTGGGTTGGTCGCCAGAGCGTGCGAGACCGCGTCGCGACCACCGAACCAGAGCGTGTAGACGGCGGCCAGCAGATAGGTGTAGGCGGGCGGGTTGTCGAAGTAGTTGGGGTTCCCGAGGTGACCGAGCAGCCCGATCGCGTGGGGAACGAAGTGCTGGTCCTCGTCGGTGTTGTAGACGTAGGGCAGCCCGCTCTTGACGCCCCAGACGCGCAGGGCGAGCGCGAGGAGGAGCACGGCGCCGAGGGCGAGCCCCCAGCGGGCGCGATAGGTCGGGCCGGCGGGGGCCGCGGGCGCGCCGGGCGCGCTCTGCGGGACGACGGCGCTCATCACGTCACGCAGTTGGCGTAGGCGGCGTAGTAGCTCGTGAAGAAGATGCGGTTGAAGCCGCGCAGCGGCACCTGGTCGAGCGGGTTGTCAGCAGGCGTGACGAGCGCGTAGCGCGTCAGCGCGAGGTTGAGTGCGTAGATCGCGACGCCGTGCTGGATCTTCGCCTCCAGACGCGGGGCGCTGTCGGCCTGGCTGCGCGCGATCACGCCGCTCTCGCCACGGTCGAGCAGCCAGCGCGTGTCCGGGATCAGCTTGTGGTTGGGCACCGAGACCGGACCGCAGCGCAGGTCATGCTTGACGATTGGAGCGCTGAGGATCGCGGCGAGCTCGGTGTGCCCGTCCTCGCGAAAGCCGAGCTCGGTCTGGATGTAGCCGACGTTGAGGATCACCGCGGTGCTCCAGACGCCGTAGATCACAAGCGCGCCGGCAGCCAGCGCCCAGGCCCTTCGCAGCAGGCCGTGCTCGAGCATCGTCCAGCCGCTGAGCGCGAAGGCGCAGAAGACGAGCAGCATCGTCGCCGGTAGCAGCAGATAGCGATTGATCACCGAGAGGCCGGCGCCGGCGATCACGACGAAGGTCGCGAGGCCGCTGAGCAAAACGACGAGCGACGTCCACATTCGCTTCGGCACGAACCAGGCGGCGAGGGCGAGGCCCGCAACGCCGCCGGCGACCAAGGGCGCCTTGATCAGCCCGACGAGGTAGTTGACGGTCGTCGCGGGGAGGCTCGCCACCGGCACCGTGCGGTGCAGTGAGACCGCCAGGTTGTTGGTCGCCTGGAGTGACCAGAGCGGGTTGCCGGTCACCACGAGGTCGAGCCCGGCCCAGACCAAAGGACCAGCAGCGACGATAATCCCCCAGCGGATCCGCGTCGGCCAGTCGACCTTTGGCGCGCACCACAGCCAGTAGAGGCCGGCGAGCAGCCAGGCGTCGGGACGAATCAGCTCGGCTACCGCCAACAGCACGAACACCGGGGTGCCGCGCCGGGGACGCGCTACCTCGAGCGCCGCGGCCCAAACGATCGCCGCCAAATACGTGATGTCGACGTAGCCACGAATCGCCAGGAAGTCGAAGTTGAAGCGTGTGCAGAGCAGAAACACGGCGACCGCGCCGACGATTGGCGAGAAGGCGGTTCGCGTGAGGCGGTAGACGCCGGCCGCGAGGGCCATGAACGAGGCGATTGCGCAGAAGACCTCGACGCGCAGCGAGCCACCGCCGAAAAGCCCCACGACGACGGTCGCAAAGCCGACGGCCAGCGGATGCTCGGTCGGCGCGTCGTAGGCCCTAAACGACGGCGTCTGCAGGTGCAGGATCTCGCGTCCCCACAGCAGGTAGTACTCAGAGTCATAGATCGGATACGTCGGGAAGAGCACGAATCCGAGCAGTGCGGCACCGCACATAAAGATGAACGCGATCTTGGCCCACGTCGCCGCGGGCACGGCACGGAGCCGCCGTGAGAGCGAGGCGGGCCGGGCCAGCGCCCCGGTGGGCGTCGCACTGTGCATTTAAGTCGGAGCCCCCAGAGCGATGTCGACCGCGACCCTTGGTTGGCTATCGCGACTCTGGGATAATGTCGCGGCAGTTTAGGGCACCACCGCAGATGCAGTGCACGGCTGCCTGCGCCGCACCGGCGGCGATTGCGTGATCTGCACGGCAGCGCAGAGCGGCTACGCCGATGAAGCTGATCATCCAAATCCCGTGCAAAGACGAGGCGCCGCAGCTACCGGCGACGCTCGCCGACCTGCCGCGTGAGCTGCCCGGATTCGACGCGATCGAATGGCTCGTGATCGACGACGGCTCGAGCGACGCAACGGTCGAGGTCGCCCGCCAGCACGGTGTCGATCACATCGTGCGCCTGACCAACAACAAGGGTCTGGCAAGCGCATTTCAGGCCGGGATGGACGCCGCGCTCAAGCTCGGCGCCGACGTCATCGTCAACACCGACGCCGACAACCAGTACTACGGCGCTGACATCGCCAAGCTCGTCGAGCCGATCGTCGCGCGCCGTGCAGACATGGTGATCGGCGACCGCGAGGTCGGCTCCAAGGCCGACTTCTCGACCAGCAAGAAGCGCCTGCAGCGGCTCGGCTCGTGGGTCGTCAGGCACGCCTCGGAGACGTCGATCCCCGACACGACTTCCGGTTTTCGCGCCTACAACCGTGAGGCGGCGCTGCAGATCATGGTCGTCTCGAAGTTCACCTACACGCTCGAGACGATCATCCAGGCGGGCAAGCAGCTGGTGGCGATCGACCACGTCCCGGTCCGCACCAACCCGCAAACCCGCCCCTCGCGCCTCTTCCCCTCGATGGGCGCCTACGTACGGCGCAACGCCGTTTCGATCTTCCGCATCTACTCCCAGTACGAGCCGCTGCGCGTCTTCCTCGGCGTCGCCGCTGTGCTCGCCGTGGTCGCGCTCGGCGTCTGGGCGCGCTTCCTCGTCGCCTACATCGACGGCAAGGGCAGCGGCCACGTCCAGTCGCTGATCCTCGGCGCTGTGCTCTTCAACGCCGCCGTCGTCGTCGGCGCGCTCGGTGTGATCGGCGACCTGTTGAGCGCCCAGCGCACGATGATCCAGCGCACGTTCGAGCGGGTGCGGCGGATCGAGCTGAAGGTCGGCGTCGAGCCGTCGCATTACGAGGCCGGCGATGCGGTCGAGGCTGGCGCCGCGACGGCTGAGCGCGAGCGCGAGAAGGTCCAGGCGTGAGCAGCGCGAGCCACTCCGCTGAGGGCGTCGTCACCGGCAACACGTTTGACAAGTACGGCTCGCGCAACCCGGTCGTGCGGCTCTTGATGGCGGGCTTCGAGCGCAACCTCGCCGACCTCTTCATCAGCGCCGAGCCCGAATCGGTGCTCGACATCGGCTGCGGCGAGGGCGTTCTGACGCATCGCTGGGCCAGCGAGATCGCGCCCGGCCGCGTGGTCGGGATCGATCTCGACGATCCGCTGCTCGCGAGCGAGTGGGCGCGGCGCGGCGCGGCGAACCTCGAGTTCATCGTCCAGCACGCCGAGCAGCTGCCGTTCGCCGACGACGAGTTCGACCTGGCGACGGCGACCGAGGTGCTCGAGCACGTTCCCGATCCCGCCGCGACGCTGTCGGAGATGGCCCGCTGCGCGCGGCGCCATCTGCTCGTGTCGGTCCCCCACGAGCCGCTCTGGCGTATCCTCAACGTGGCTCGCGGCGCCTATTGGCGTGAGCGCGGCAACACGCCTGGGCACGTCAACCACTTCTCCAAGGCGGCGATCGTCGGGCTCTGCGCCCAGTACGGCGAGGTCATCGAGACGCGCTCGCCGTTCCCCTGGACGATGGTGCTTGTCCACGTCTGACCGCGGCCCGCGCTCCTACGCGAGCGGCGCGCGGATGCTCTCGATCGGGATCGCCTCGTCGGGCATCCTGACCTTCGCTTACTTCGCGATCGCCAGCCACGTGCTTGGCAACTCCGCCCAAGGCCGCTCGAGCTACGGCAGGATCGACGTGCTGTGGTCCGTGATGTTCGTGATCATCTGCGTGATCTACCGGCCGATCGAGCAGCTGCTCTCGCGCACGATCGCCGACCGCCGCGCGCGCGGGATCGCCCGCCAGCCGCTGCGTGCCGCGATGTCGATCCAGGGCGCGTTCGCGCTGATCTTCCTCGCCGTCGCACTGCCGGCGCATCACACGATCGCCCACGGCGTGTTTCGCTCGCAGACCCTCTACTGGATCCTCGTCGTCGGCGTGCTCGCCTATGCCGCGAGCTATTTTGCGCGCGGCTGGCTCGCGGGCCACAAGTACTTTGCGCTCTACGGCGGGCTGGTCTTCATGGAGTCCGCCTCGCGCTTCGCATTCGCCCTCGCCGCCGCGATCGGCATCGCTCACGGCCAATCGGCGATCGCGGTCGGCATCGCCGCGGCGCCGTTCGTCTCGCTGGTCGTCGTTCCGGCGGCGTTTCTGAGCGCCAGCCAACGCTCGCGGGGCGCGGTGAGCGTCTCCGACGCGGCGCTCGAAGGCCCCGCGGCCGAGGGCATCGAGGAAGCTGTCAGCGACCTCTCGATCCGTCGCGGCGGCCGCTTTGCGATCTCGGTCTCGGGCATCCAGCTGGCCGAGCAGACGTTGTTGAACGCCGCTGTGCTGACGGTCGCGGCGACGACCGGCACGCGCTCGCCGCTGTCGAGCACGGTCTTTGACCTGCTGCTGATCACACGCGCGCCGCTACAGCTGTTTCAGGCGATCCAGACTTCGCTGCTGCCGCACCTTGCCGGCCTTGAGGTGACCAAGGGCCGTGAGGCGTTCGCGCGCGCGATCCGCCTCACGGTGTCGGCGATCGCGGGCTTTGCGCTCGCCGTGGCGGTCGGCTTGGCGGCGATCGGCCCCTTCGCGATGCACCACGTGTTCGGCTACGACTACCCCTACGATCGTTTCGGCCTCGCGCTGATCGCGATCGGCATGGGCCTGCACCTCTCCGCCGGCACCCTCAACCAGGCGGCGCTCGCGCGCGGCCAGGCCGCGCGAGCCGCCGGATTCTGGCTGCTCGCCGCGGCGCTCTTTGTCGGCTGGATGGTGCTCGGGGTTATCAGCGACCAGGTGCTGCGCACCGAGGTCGGCTACACCGGCGCCGCCGGCGTGCTCGCGCTCGCGCTCACCCTGCTCTACCGCCGCGGGTCGCCGACAGCGTCGGCCAGCGCAACGTAGGCGGCGGCCGGGTCCTTGCTGCCGAGCACCGCGCTGCCGGCGACGAACAGGCGAGCGCCGGCCGCCCGGCAACGCTCGGCGGTGCCCAGCGCGATACCACCGTCCACCTCGATCGCGACGTCGGCGGCAAGCAGCGGCGCCAGGCGCTCGAGCTTGCCGATCGAGGCCTCGATGAAGGGCTGGCCTCCCCACCCCGGGTTGACGCTCATACACAGCGCGAGGTCGATTGCTGCGGCGAGCTCGCTGTAGACCGCGAGCGGTGTCGAGGGGCAGACCGCGAGCCCGGCGGCGAGGCCGGCGGCACGGATCTCGGCGAGCACGTAGTTGAGGTGCGGCGTCGCCTCGGCGTGCACCGTGATGACGTCCGCGCCGGCGCGCACGAACTCGTCGATCTGGCGCTCAGGTTCAGTGATCATCATGTGGACGTCCAGCAGCGCCCCGCTCGCTTTCGTGCGCTCGCGCAGCGCACTGACGACGAGCGGTCCCATCGTGATCGGCGGGACGAAGTGGCCGTCCATCACGTCGATATGGATCACCCGAGCGCCGGCATCGAGGAGCTCGTCGACCTGGCTGCCGAGCGAGGCGAAATCGGCGGCGAGGATCGACGGCGCAACGCGCGGGCTCGCGAGCTGGGCAAGCCTCATGGCTGGGCGGGCCTCATATTTCCATCAGCATGCTGCCGCCGCAGCTGTTGCAGCTCACCATCGCGGTGCTCTCCATCCGCACGATCGTCGAGTGCTCGCCGCAGTCCGGGCAGACCGAGACCAGCTCGAAGCGGTGCAGGCAGTAGACGCAGCGGTAGCGGCCCGGCAGGTTCGTCGGGCGCAGCCAGGGCTCACCGCAGTTCGGGCACAGCGGTCCGAGGTTGACGTCAACGCTCATAGGGCCATTGTTGCGCCCGCGGCTCGCCGGCCTCACGCGGCTGCCGGCGTGTCGCGGCGTAGGGCGGCGATGAAGAACCCGTCGCCACCCTGCACGTGCGGGAGCGCGAGCAACTGCCCGGGCGCGTGCGGATGCGCCCACGCCGGGAAGCGAGGTTCCAGATCGATCGCTGCGAAGTCGCGGTGCTCATCGAGAAACGCCCCAATCTGGCGCTCGTTCTCGGCCGCGGAGATCGTGCACGTCGAGTACACGAGGGTTCCGCCGGGAGCGAGCGCAAGAGCCGCCGCGGACAATAGCCGCGCCTGCGCGGAGACGAGTACGCGGACCGTTTCAGGCGAGACGCGCCAACGCAGGTCCGGCCGCGAGTTGAGCGTGCCGAGGCCGGAGCAGGGCGCATCCAGGAGGACGCGGTCGAAGCGCTCACCGCCGGCGCGTGGCAAACCAGCGTCCCCGACCTCGACGGTGACGTTGGTGGCATGCATCCGTGCCACGGTGCGCCCGAGCGCGAGCGCGCGTCCGCGGTGGCGCTCGACCGCGACGATCTCCCCCTGCCCGCCCATCAGCGCCGCCAGATGTGTCGTCTTGCCCCCCGGTGCGGCGCAGAGGTCGAGCACGCGTTCGCCGGGCAGCGGAGCGAGCGCGTGCCCGACGAGCATCGCCGCGCGCGACTGCGGCATCAGCAGACCCGCGCGCCATTGTGGGGAGCCGTGGGCGTCGAACGGCTCGAGCACGCAGACGGCCTCCGGCGGATCGCCGGGGACGCTGGTCCGTATGGCGAGTGCCGCGGCGAGCGCGGCGGCATCGGTGCGCAACGTGTTGGCACGCAGCGCGTTCTCGGCAGGCTCGTTGGCCCGTGCCAGCAGCGCGCGCGCAGCGTCCGGCCCGAACGCGGCCCACCACTGCTCGACGATCCACAAGGGCAGCGAGTGGAGCGTCGCAGCACCCTCGGGTGTGCGCTCATCGATTGCCGCGAGAAGCGCTGTGTGTTCGCGGGCGACGCGCCGCAGAACCGCATTGACGAGGCCCTGCCCGCGCGAGGCGCCGGCCAGTTCGACGGCGTCGTTGACAGCTCCGTGCGGCGCACTGCCCATGAAGCAGAGCTCGTAGCTCCCGAGGCGAAGGGCGGCGAGCACCGGCGGATCGAGCCGTGTCACCGCGCGCTCCGCGCACTGGGCGATCAGGTGGTCGAGCGTCGCGCGGCGCTGTACCGCGCCGTAGGCGAGGCGCATCGCGAACGCGCGATCGCGTCCATCGAGGCCGCGCGCGCTCTGCTGGAAGGCCCGATCGGTATAGGCGCCGTGCTCGAACGTACGCCGCAGAACGGCAAATGCGGCGATCCGCGCGTCAGATGGCATGTCCGCGAACGTAGGACGCGGTGTCCATCTCACGCCCACCGGGCGGCTTTACGCGTACGAGCTCGAGCGCGCCTTCGCGGGTACCGAAGAGCAGCTGGCCGTCGCGAAGGACGAGCTCACCGGCGGGCACCGGCACCGGTGTTACGCGCGCCTGCACCACGCCGAGACCGTTGGCCAGGCGCGCGCCGATGTGCGGGTGCAAAGCCCGCACCACCCGCTCCAGCTCGAGCGCGCTGCGCGCCGGATCGAGAATGCGGTCGGCCGGCGCGATCTTCTCCGCGTAGCTGATCCCCGAATCCGGTTGGGGGCTATAGACGCGGGGACCGTCGAGCGCCGCAATCAGCAGCCGCGCGGCGCTCGCCGCCAGGCGATCGGCGAGCGTGCCGAAGGTGTCGGCCGGTCCGCTCGGCTCGGCTTCCTGCGCGCAGATCGGCCCGGCGTCGAGCTCGGCGACAAGCCGCATGATTGAAACGCCCGTTTCGCGATCGCCGGCGATGATCGCGCGTTCGATCGGCGCCGCTCCGCGCCAGCGCGGCAGCAGTGAGGGGTGAACGTTGAGCATCTCGTAGTCCGAGAGCAGCGGCTCACGCACGAGCGCGCCGTAGGCGCAGACACAGACGACCTCGGGCTGCACCTGGGCAAGCGCTGGCGCGTCATCGCCAAGCCGCGCCGGCGTGCGTACTTCGATGCCGAGCCGTTGCGCCGTCTCGGCGACCGGCGTCGGCGCGAGCTGGCGGCCCCGTCCCCGGGGCCGCGGCGGGCGGGTGATCACAAGCAGGGGGCGGTGCGGCGAGTCGGCGAGCACCTCGAGCACGGCCGCGGCGAACGCCGCCGTGCCGATGTAGGCGGTTCTCACCCCGTCTGCTGAAGCTCGCGCCAGGCGCGCATCGCTTCGCGGCGCTGCTCGCGGCTCGTGCGGTCGAGGATCAGCACGCCGTCGAGATGGTCGATTTCGTGTTGCAGGACGCGCGCTTCGAGTCCAGAGGCCTCGACGCTGAACGGGCTGCCCGCCTCGTCCACGGCGCCGACGCGCACGTGCACGTTGCGCTCGACGTCGACGTGCACTCCCGGAATGCTGAGACAACCCTCCTCGGCGGTCTCGAGCTCGTCGCCGCGCCACTCGATCTCCGGGTTGATCAGCGCGACGATCGGGCTGGCCTCCTCGACGCGGTAGACGAGCACGCGCTCGACGATCCCAACCTGGGTTGCCGCGAGGCCCACCCCGAGCGCGCCGTCCATTACCGCGCGCATCCGGTCGACCTGCTCGCGTAGCTGATCGTCAAAGCGCGAGACGGACAGGGCGCGCGTTTTCAGCACCGGGTCGCCGAGCTTGCGCACCTGCGCCATAGCCTCCTCGCGCCGTGCCAGCTCTTCAGCTGAGGGGCTGTCAGGGGCTGGGGATTGCTCGGTTGCTTCTGCGGCCATCGGCCCAGTTTAGAGGCCGATCACTGCGGGTCGACGTCAACGCTGACCGCGACCTCGCGCCCGACCGGGACGGCGAGCGCAGCGCCAACGGCGGCGATCGCAGCGGTGCGGTCGCCGGCCTTGATCAGGATCTGCGCTCGCTCGCGACCCCGCAGGCGAAACAACGGCGCCGGACCGAGGATCTGGGCGCGCTCGATCACCAGCCGCTCGCGGAGCGACTGCGCCGCTCGCAGCGCAAATCCAGCGCGCCCGGCGGAGCAGACGATGCGGATCAGCTCGCCGAACGGCGGGTAGCCGAGCGCCCGCCGTCGGGCGAGCTCGCCGCGCAGAAACCCCTCACTGTCGTGACGCGCCGCATGCTCGATCGCCCGCGCCGTCGGCGCCATCGTCTGCACCAGCACACGGCCTTCGCCCCGGCCGCGTCCGGTGCGCCCGGCAAGCTGGGCGATGAGCGCAAACGTCCGCTCCTCAGCGCGGAAATCGGGAAACCGCAGCGTGGCGTCGGCGTCGAGCACGACGCCCAGCGCGACACCGTCGAAGTCGTGTCCCTTGGCCACCATCTGCGTGCCAATCAACACACCGGCGGCGGCCCGGTCGAAGCGCTGCAGGACCTCGGCTGCGCGGCCTTTGAGCGTTGCGACGTCGGCATCGAGGCGGAACACCGGGTAGTCCTCCTCTCCCAGCGCATGAGCCAGCTCGTGCTCGAGACGCTCGGTGCCGAGGCCATGGCGAGCCACGCCAGCCGACCCGCAGACATCGCAGCACGTCGGCACGCGCTCGCGGTGGCCGCAGTGGTGGCAGGCGATCATCGCCTCGGCACGATGCAGCACGAGCGCCACGTCGCACTCCGGGCAGCCCCAGACCTTGCCGCACGATCGGCAGGAGAGGAAGTTCGACCAGCCACGTCGGTTCAGCAGCACAATGCCCTTGCCACCGCTGCGCCGCAGCTCGCCGAGCGCGTGCACCGTCTGCTCGTGCAGCGCGCCGCGGACATTGCGCATGTCGAGTATTTCGACGCCGGGTAGGACGCCACCGTCGGCACGCGTCGCGAGGGGCAGCTGGCGGAGCGACGCAAAGCTTTCGGGTCGCGGCGTCGCGCTGCCGGCGACCAGTACCGCGCCAGCCTGCTCGGCGCGATGTGCCGCGACGCGTCGCGCGTCATAGCGCGGGTCTCCCTCGTGCTTGTAGGAGGAGTCGTGCTCCTCGTCGATCACGATCAGCCCAAGGCGCTCGATCGGCGCGAAAACCGCCGAGCGCGGACCGACACAGATTCGAGCTTCACCGCTGCGCAGTCGCAGCCACTCGTCGCGGCGCTCGCCGGCCGACAGACGCGAGTGCGCTACGGCGACCGTTTCGCCGAAGCGCTCGACGAACCGCGCAACCGTCTGCGGTGTCAGGCCGATCTCCGGCACGAGCACGATTACGCCGCGATCCTGCTCGAGCGCCGCCGCAGCGGCCTGGAGGTAAACCTCGGTTTTGCCCGAGCCCGTCACCCCGAACAGCAGGATGCTCTCGTGAGCGCGCGCAGCGAGTGCCTCGTCGATCGCGGCGACGGCCAGGCGCTGATCGGCGTTCAGCATCGCCGGGGGGCCGTGGCTCGCGCCGACCGCGACGTGCTCGGGGGCGCGGCGCAGGGCGTGCGCGCTGAGCTCGAGCAGCTTGCGCGCCTCGAGCCGGCGCAGCGTGCCGTGGTCGACCGCCAGCGCGCTGGCCCGCGTCGGCCCGAGCCGCGCAAGCTGCTCGAGCAGCGCGCGCTGGCGCGCCGTCAGGCGCACGCCGCCGCTCAGCGCTTGAACGCCGGCGTCGGTGAGCTCGGCGACCAGGCGAACGAGGCCCTGGCTATCAGCGCCAGCTCCGACCGGCAGCACGAGCGACAATGCCCGAGCGTGAGTCGAGCAGTACTCGCGCGCGACCCAGTCCGCGAGCTCAACGAGGTCGGCAGGCACGTCGTCGGCAACCGTGCTGTGCGGTGCGCGCAAGCGCTCGTCGGCGATGTCGCTGTGCTCGGCGAGGCCGACGACGACGCCCAGCAACTCCTGACGCCCGAAGGGAACGACGAGCAGCGACCCGATGTGCACGCTCGCGCGCCACTCATCGGGCAGGGCGTAGTCAAATGGGCCACCCAGAGCGCGCGCGCTCGTGAGCGGCTCGACCTGAGCGATCGCAGCCACGGTCAGTCGAGCCTAGCGGCGGCTGCGGTCGTCGCGGCCGACCCGGCGAGCACATGTTCGGCCCAACGTGTCATCCTCACGTTGGAGATGACCGAGCGGGTGCCCACGGGCCGTGACGGCTACGTGAGCCAGGAATCCCTCACGCTCACGGTTGGCTGTGAATTTGGACTGGACTCGGTCCAGCCGGCGGGCGCCGTCCTGCAGGTCGCGCCGCTGCTGACAGTGGGCGTGTCCGTCAACGCCGAGCGCTGGGACACGCGCGCGCGCCACCACACCTATCTCGACCAGTACGGCAATCGCTGTGAGCGCTTCGAGCTTGAGCGCGGCGCTTCGCGAATCAGCTATGAGGCGGAGGTGAGGCTCGTCGCGCCGGCTGACGTGATCGAGCCGGGGGCGCGCGAGGTGGCCGTGCAATCGCTGCCTGACGAGGTGATGAACTTCATCATGCCGAGTCGCTTCTGCTTGCCCGACGAGCTTGGCCACGAGGCGTGGCAGCGCTTCGGCGATCTTGCGCCGGGCTGGTCACGCGTGCAGACGATCGTCGACTACGTCCACGGTCACCTCGAGTTCGTTCCGGGCTCGTCGAACCCTTGGACGACCGCTGCCGACGCCTACCGCGCCGGCCAAGGGGTTTGTCGTGACTTCGCCCATCTCGCGATCACGTTCTGTCGTGCACTGAACATCCCGGCCCGGTACGTGTTCGGCTACATCCCGGCCATCGACGTGCCGCTGCCGGCCGAGCCGATGGACTTTGCGGCTTGGTTCGAGGCCTACCTCGGCGGGCGCTGGCACACCTTCGACGCGCGCAACAACAGGCCCCGCATCGGGCGCGTGATCGTTGGCCGCGGTCGCGACGCCGTCGACGTGGCGTTGATCACATCGTTTGGACCGCTGACGATGACCGGCTTCGAGGTCCGTGCCGAACAGCCAAGCGCGGGCGTCGCGCAGTAACCATCCGCCACCGCAGACCGCGGCCGGCGCCCTCAGGCGAGCGCGACCGACAGCCCGGCCGCTTCGCGCAGCGCGTCGGCCTTGTTCGTCTGCTCCCAGGTGAAGTCCGGATCCGGGCGGCCGAAGTGACCGTAGGCTGCGGTCTTCTGGTAGATCGGGCGGTGCAGGCGCAGCTCCTCGCGAAACGAGCCGGGGCGCAGGTCGAAGTGCTCGGCTACGAGCTCGGCGATGCGAGCGCGGCTGATCTTCTCGGTGCCGAAGGTCTCGACCATCACCGAGACCGGGTGGGCGACGCCGATCGCGTAGGCGACCTGCAGCTCGACGCGGTCGGCAAGGCCGGCGGCGACGATGTTCTTGGCGACCCAGCGCGCCGCGTAGGCGGCTGAGCGGTCGACCTTCGAGGGGTCCTTGCCGCTGAACGCGCCGCCGCCGTGGCGCGCCATGCCGCCGTAGGTGTCGACGATGATCTTGCGCCCGGTCAGGCCGCAGTCGCCCATCGGACCGCCGATCACGAAGCGACCGGTCGGGTTGACGAGGAACTCGGCGCGCAGCTCGGCCTCGTCGTAGAGGCCCTCCGGCAGCGCCGGCAGCACGACATGCTCCCAAAGGTCCGGTTTGATCTGCGTCTCGCAATCGATCCCGTCGGCGTGCTGGGTCGAGATCAGCAGTTTCTCGATCGCGACCGGGCGGCCGTCGCGGTAGCGGACGGTGACCTGGGTCTTGCCGTCGGGACGCAGGTAGGGCACGAGGCCGGTCTTGCGGACGTCGGCGAGCCGCTCGGCGAGGCGGTGGGCGAGCGAGATCGGCAGCGGCATCAGCGTGTCGGTCTCGTTCGTCGCGTAGCCGAACATCATCCCCTGATCGCCGGCGCCGGCGACGTCGAGCTTGTCCTCGGAGGTGTCGGCGCGCGTCTCGTAAGCCTGGTTGACGCCCTGCGCGATGTCCGGCGACTGGCGGTCGATCGCGTTGATCACCGCGCAGGTGTTGGCGTCGAAGCCGTAGGTCGCGTCGTCGTAGCCGATCCGCCGCACCGTGTTGCGGGCGATCTCGGGGATGTCGACGTAGGTGCTCGTCGAGATCTCACCGGAGACGACGATCAACCCGGTGTTGACGAGCGTCTCGCAGGCGACGCGACCGTAGGGGTCGTCGGCGAGCACGGCGTCGAGCACGCCGTCGGAGATCTGATCGGCGATCTTGTCCGGGTGCCCTTCCGTCACCGACTCCGACGTGAACAGGAATTCGGTCTCAGCGGTCTCACTCAAGGCGGGCACCCTCACAGGCTGTCAGCGGTATGGACACAAAAAGAGTGGCAAAAGATAGCGAACGCTTCATCGGCGCTCGGATCGTCGCTGGCCGCGCTCGACGAAATCGAGGATCAGTGGCACGCCGTCGAGCCCGTAACGGGAACGCATGCGGTTCTCGATGAAGTATGCATAGTCGCGGGTCACGCGGGCGCGCGAGTTGCACTGCAGGGCGAAGCGTGGCGGGCTTGTACCGATCTGCGTGAGGTAGAGCAGCTTCAGCCGGTGACCCTGCTTCGCCGGCGGTTGGCGCGCCTGGACGACCTCGGCGAGGAAGCGGTTGAGATCCGGCGTCGGGATGCGCGCCGCGCGCCGGTCACCGAGCGCGATCGTCTCGCTCAGCAAGCGCGCGACATTGCGTCCCGTGATCGCCGAGGCACTCAGCAGCCGCGGGCGCAGGCGCAGCTTCTCGGCAACACGCGCGCGCTCGTATTCGAGGTCGAGCGTCGGCGACTGGACGTCCCATTTGTTGAGCACGAGGAGCGTCGCGCACTGGCTCTTCATCGCGAGCTCGGCGATCCGCAGGTCCTGCGCGGTGACGCCGTCGCTGGCGTCACAGACGACGAGGGCGACATCGGCGCGCTCGGCCGCGCGCTGCGAGCGCAGCGTCGTGTAGTACTCGACCGACTCGCTGACCTTTGCCTGCCGGCGCATCCCCGCCGTATCGACAATCACGAGCCGACGCCCGTCGACCAACAGCGGCAGGTCGATCGCGTCGCGCGTCGTGCCGGCCAGCTCGGAAACGATCACCCGCTCCTCGCCGGCGAAGCGATTGACGAGCGAGGACTTGCCGACGTTCGGCCGACCGATCACCGCCAGGCGAATCGTCTCGTCCCCGACGGCGGGTTCGCGCTCGGGCGCGGGCAGAAGCTCGATCAGCCGGTCGAGCAGGTCGCCGGTCCCCAGGCCCTGGGTGGCCGAGACGGCGATCGGCTCACCGAGGCCGAGCCGGTGAAACTCGGCGGCAAGGCTCATGTCGAGCGCCGTGTCGCACTTGTTCGCCGCGATCAGGGTCGGTTGGCCCGAGCGGCGCAACAGGTCGGCGATCTCATCGTCGCCGGGGCGGCAGCCGGCGCGCGCGTCGACGACGAGCATTGCCACATCGGCGTCGGCGAGGCCGACGCGCGCCTGCTCGCGGATCGATCCGGCGAGCGGATCCTCATCGGCAAAGTCGACGCCGCCGGTGTCGATCAGCGTGAATGTACGCCCGTTCCACTCGCAGTCGAGCTCTTTGCGGTCGCGCGTGATCCCCGGCCGCTCGTGCACGATCGCCTCACGCGTCTGTGTCAGGCGGTTGACGAGCGAGGACTTGCCAACGTTTGGGTAGCCGACTACTGCAACCTTGGTCATGTTGGCCAGTATGACTGTGCGGGCTGTTGCGCCCGCGCAAGCCGGCTCGGCTACTTGCCGCCGAGCGAGTACGCGACGAGCTCTGGGTGATCGTGCGCCACCTTGGGGTTGGGCAGCCCGGCGCCGACGATCAGCATGTTCTCGGTGACCGCCGGGGAGCCGTTGATGCCGTCTGAGGTCTGCGCGCTCCAAAGCACGGCGCCGGTCTTGTTCGACAGCGCGTACAGCATGCCGTTGGTGGCTGCAGTGAAGACGACGTCGTTCGCAACCGTTGCCGCTCCGTCCACGACCGTGTTGAAGCGGTGGGCCCAGATCACGCCGCCCGTGGCAGCGTCGACCGCCGCCAGCCCGCCGGTTTCCGACAGGTTCTTCGGCGCCGCCGGTCCCGTGGTGGCCGATTCCTCAAGACAGAGATCGATCCAGGGAACGTAGACGACGCCCGCGGAGTAGGCCATCGGCGACAAGACGCCGCCGAGCGGTCCAGGACACACGAGCACCGGCTTGGCGGGCAGCGGACCGTACTCAGCGGCGTTGTGCGCGCCGATGTTCAGCAGCCAGAGTTGCCGTCCGTCGCTGGCGCGGAAGGCGACGACCTTGCCGGACTTTCCGGTGCCGATCACGACCTCCGTGCGCTTGCCAGCGATCTTCTGCGTCGCGACGATCGGCGAGTCCTGAAAGTCGTGGTCGCGCACGTCGTGCGGCGTGACCTGGTCGTACCAGAGGAGCTTGCCGCTGCTGGCATCGACGGCGACCATCGAGTCCGTATAAAGGTCCGGGCCGGGCCGGCTCTTGGCGTTGGCGTCGGAGGACGTCGGATACACGGGCGAGGGATTGCCGGTCCCAAAGAACACGCGACCGTGGCTGTCGACCGCCGGCGGGTACCAGAGTCCGCCGCCACCGTTGACCTTCGGGTCGCCCCAAAGCGCGCTCCCACCCTTGATCGTAGAGAAGCTCCACTCAGTCGCGCCGGTCTTCGCGTTGAGCTCGTAGACGATGCCGTAGGCGCCGCCCGTGTAGAAGTTGTAAGCGCTGCCGGGGATCGTCGAGATCAGCACCTTGCCGTCGTAGAACTGCGGCGCGCTGTCGATGCCCTCACGGTCGTTCTGGATCAGCGAGTGGATCCAGACCTGCTTGCCGCTCGCGAGATCGAGCGCGAACGCCGAGCTCTCGGTCGCGCCGAAGATCAGTCCATCGCCGATCGCCAGACCGGTCGGTCCGCCGGATGGCACGAGGCTGTTGTACTTGCGCTCCCAGATCACGGCGCCCGTGTTCGCGTTCAAAGCGAAGACGTTTGACTTCGGGCTCTCGAAATAGACGACGCCTCCGAGCACGAGCGCAGTCGTCGTGTAGGCCCCGTATTCGCCGAGGTCGGGCAGCTTGAACGTCCACTTCGGCTTCAGCGTCGCGACGTTGGCCGCATCGATCGCCGTGTCGGTGTCGGCGCGCGTGTTCGAGAGGTCGTAGTTGGGCGACGGCCAGCCGGCGGTCGCGCTCGCCACCCGTGACGGCTTGCTGGCCGAATGCTTCGCACCGGCGATCGCGACGGCGGAGGACGCGCCCCCGGCGCATGCGGCGAGCGCTAGCAGCAGCAACCAGCCGCGCCGTCCCAGCCGGAGCCGGTCAGCGCTCGCCGGCAATGCTCGCCACAAACTCGACCACCGAGCCAGTATCCCCTTTTGTGGCGTCGAGCGGCGCCCCCTGAGGACGTCCGTGATTTTGTACACGTCGCCCACGCCGGAGTCTCAGGCGTCCTGGCTCCCCCCGTTGGCCGTGGCGGCGAGCTCGACGACCCGCTCGACGACCTGCTCGAGCGAAAGGTCGGTCGTGTCGATCACCGTCGCGTCGGGCGCGGCTTGTAGGGGGCTGTGGACGCGCGTTCTGTCGCGTACGTCGCGCTCGTTCACCGGTTCGCCGCGGCGGCGAGCGCGCTCAGCGGGGCTTCCTGTGAGGAAGATCTTGAGGTCGGCGTGGGGCGCGACGACGGTTCCGATATCGCGGCCCTCGGCGACCCAATCGCCAGTCGCGAGCAATTCGCGCTGCTGGGCGACTAGCGCGGCGCGAACATCGGGATCGGTGGCAACCTCGGAGGCTCGCGCGGAAACCTCGGCCCGGCGGATCGCGGCGCTGACGTCGCGGCCGTCGATCCGGACGCGAGAGCCGAGCTCAATCTGGATCGACGCGGCGAGCTCTGCCGGCGTGTGGTCCGGATCCTCGAGACTCGCAAGGGCGACGCAGCGGTACATCGCGCCGCTGTCGAGATAGCGGGCCTGAAGGCGCGCCGCGACGAGACGCGACACGCTTGACTTACCGGCGCCAGCTGGCCCGTCGACCGCGACGATCACGCCGCGAGTCCCGCGAGGTCCTCGAAGAACGCGGGGTAGGTCTTGGCGACGCAGCCCGGGTTTGCCACCTCGACGCCACTGACGCGCAGGCCGAGCAGCGCGAGGCTCATCGCCATGCGGTGGTCGCCGTAGGTCTCGAAGCGCGCCGCGACCACCGGACCGGGAACGACGACAAAACCATCCTCCTCCGCCGTCGCCTGGATGCCGGCGCGACGCAGCTCGGCCACGATCGCGGCGATCCGGTCGGTCTCCTTGCGGCGGATGAAGCCGATACCGCGAACGCGAGTCGGCCCTTCGGCGAAGACCGCCACCGCGGCGAGCGTCTGTGCGGTGTCCGAGATGTTCGACATGTCGACATCGACGCCGCGCAGTGGGCCGCTGCCGGTGACCGTTAGCGCGTCGCGCCCCCGCTCGACCTGCGCGCCCATTTGCTCGAGGACGTCGAGGAACGCGACGTCGCCCTGGATCGAGTCACACCCGAGCCCGGGAACGCTAACGCGCCCACCGCTGATCGCCGCGGCGGCGAAGAAGTAGGAGGCGGCGCTGGCGTCCGGCTCGATGGCGAACTCGCGCGGCTCGTACTCCGCGGGCAGAACGCGCAGACCGTCACTCGCGACACCGAACGCGGCCATCACCGCGCGCGTCATCTCGACGTAGGGCACGGACACGAGCGGCGAGGTCAGCTCGACCGACAGTCCCCGCTCCAGCCGCGGCCCGGCGAGCAGGAGCGCCGAGAGAAATTGGCTCGAGATGTGCCCCGCAAGCCTCACCTCGCCGCCGACCGCCGGTCCGCGGACTGCGAGCGGCAGATGGCCTGCCTCCTCCAGCGCGTGAACCGTGGCGCCGATTGCACCGAGCGCGTCGATGAGCGGTGCGAACGGTCGCGCGCGAAGCTGCGGGTCGCCGTCGACGACGCACTCCGCCGTGCCGGTCGCGATCGCAGGGAGGATGAAGCGCGATGTCGTCCCCGACGCCGACGCGTCGACCCGGGTCAGGCGTGTCGCGGCGAGCCGCCCGCCGCGGACCGTCACAACGCAACTCTCCTCGTCGCGCTCAACTCTCGCCCCGAGTGCTTCTACGGCGCCCATCATCGCGCGTGTGTCGTCGGCGAACAGTGCGCCATGCAGGACGCTCGTCCCGTCGGCAAACGCCGCGCACAGGAGTGCACGGTTCGTGATGCTCTTCGAGCCGGGGACACGCACCACCGCATCCGGCGGCGCCGTCAGCGGCTCGACGCGCGCGACCGCCGCCGCGCTCACGCCCGCGCCACCGGGATGCCGAGCTCGCCGACCAGAACCGCCGCGCGCTCGGTCTGAGCCTCGCCCGCGATCCACAACGCGACGACGCCCTGGCTGCCGTCGCGCGCCGGCGAGAGCGCCATGTCGACGATGTTGATCCCGGCGCGCCCGAGTGCCAGCGCGATCTCTGCCACGATCCCCGGCCGGTCTGTCACCGCCGCGCGCAACTCGAAGACAGCGCCACCGACAAGGCCCGCGCCGAGCAGAGCGTCGCGGTCGATGCGCGCCGCGTCGTTCCAGCGCTCGATCGCGGCGCGATCGGCGGCAGCGAGCGCCGCACGCACATCGCCCAGGCGCTCCTGTACCTCGTCGATCAGCGTCACGAGCATCTCGCGGTTCGACAGGTAGATGTCGGGCCAGATCGTCGCGCTGGCACCGGCGACGCGCGTCGCATCGCGGAAGCTGGGGCCGGTCGCGGGGACCGTTTCGCCACCCGCGAGCGCGTGGGCAGCCTGCGCGACGAGCACGTTTGCGAAGACGTGCGGCAGGTGCGAGACCGACGCCATCACACGGTCGTGGTCGGCGGCGTCGATCGCCGTGGGCTGGGCGCCGATTCGAGCAAGCGTCTTGTGCAGGCGCTCATAGAGCGCGCCCGAGGTTCCCGGTCCGGGAGTCAGATACCAAGTCGCGCCCTCGAAAAGGTCGGCGCGCGCGTGCTCGACGCCGGAGGTCTCGGCCCCCGCTAGCGGGTGGCCACCGATGAAGCGCTCGTCGGCCCGGCCGGCCACGAGCTCGCGCTTGGTCGACCCGACGTCGGTCACTGCGCAGTCGCCCCCCGCGGCCAAAAGCACCGCATCGATCGCGCCCGGCAGCGCGCTGACGGGCGCCGCGACAAACACGATCTCCGCCCCCTCGGCGGCCGCCGCCGCGCTAGCAGCGACCTCCCCAATCGCGCCGCGGCGCAGCGCCTCATCGCATACGCGCGCCGCGGGATCGAAGCCGACCACCGTCGCACCGAGGCGCTCCTGCACGGCAAGGCCGATCGACCCGCCGATCAGCCCGACGCCGACGATGCCGACGTTCACGCGCTGCTGAGCGCCTTGCCCGCGATCTGGGCGGCCCGTTCAACCAGCGCCGCGTACTCGGCGAACTCGTCGGCGCGCAGTGCCTGCGGCCCGTCGCAGATCGCCTCCTCAGGGTTCGGATGGACCTCGACAATGATTCCGTCCGCACCGGCGGCCGCCGCCGCCAGCGACAACGGTCCGACGAGGTCGCGCCGCCCCGCTGCGTGGCTCGGATCGACGACTACGGGCAGGTGCGAGAGCTGCTTGAGCACCGGGACCGCCATCAAGTCGAGCGTGTAGCGGTAGGCCGTCTCGAAGGTGCGGATCCCGCGCTCACAGAGCATCACCTGCTCGTTGCCCTCTTTGAGCACGTACTCGGCTGCCAGCAGCAACTCTTCGAGCGTCGCCGAGAGGCCGCGTTTGAGCAGCACCGGCACGCCGGTACGGCCAACCTCTGACAGCAGCGTGTAGTTCTGCATGTTGCGCGCGCCGATCTGCACCACATCCGCGACCTCAATCACCGCCTCGATGTCGCGGACATCCATCAGCTCGGTGACGATCGGCAACCCGGTTTCCAGCTTGGCCTCGGCGAGCAGCCGCAGCCCGGCCTCGCCGAGACCCTGGAAGGCGTAGGGCGAGGTGCGCGGCTTGTAGGCACCGCCGCGCAGCATCGAGGCGCCGCCGTCCTTGACCGCGCGCGCGGTGTCGAACAGCTGCTGACGCGACTCGACGGTGCACGGCCCGGCGATCAGCGCGAAATGCTCGCCGCCGATCCTGCGGCCGCCGATCTCGAAAACCGAGCGCTCACCGGCCCGCAGTTGGGATGAGGACAGCTTGTATGGCTTGAGGATCGGCACGACCTGCGCGACGCCGGGGGCGCCTTCGAGCTCGAGCCGCGCGACGTGCTCGCGGTCGCCGATCGCGCCAATCACGGTCACCTCTTCGCCCTTGGAAATGTGTGCTCGCGCACCGACGCTCTCCACGCGCGCGACGACGTGAGCGATCTCGTCCTCGCTCGCCGTCGGTTTCATCACAATCATCATCGGTCTGGTCCTTTCAAGTTCGTCTGGAAGCTTATTGACGAGGCTGCGCTTGGCGTGAACGATGCCTTGCGCGGGTGGAGACGGCGCTCGGCCCCGGAGGGCCCCAGTTCGGAGCTTGCCGCGTCGCGCTCAGCGCAAACGCAGGTCCGAGCGCCTAGCTAAATCGCCAGGACCAGGCGTAATAGCGATAGCTGGCGCCCGCGAGCCCACGCACGTAGCCGGGCACGAGTGAACCCGTGCCTGCGCGGTGAGCCGATCGGTCGCTTGCGGAATGCATCGCTTTGGAAGGTGTAGCAGATCCTGAGGGCAATCTCGACCGCGAACCATCGTCTTGGCGGTCTGTGTGGGCCGCGAGCGACGCTCTTCACGACGAGAGCGCTACAGCAGCGCGCTCAGCGCCTCGATGAAGCGGCTGTTCTCCTCGCGCGTGCCGTAGGTGACGCGCAGGGCCCCCTGCTTGCCGAGTGCGCTGCCGGCACGGACGAGTACGCCCTGTTCGGCAAGGCCGCGCACGATCTCTGCCTCGTCGCGCAGCGGGCCGAGTTCAAACCAGCAGAAGTTCGCCTCCGACGGTGCCGGCGAAAGGCCGAGCGACCGCAGGCGCTCGCGCATCTCACTGCGCGCAACGTGGGCGGAATCGACACGACGCGCCACCTCTTCGGGGTGGGCGAGTGCCTCCGTGGCGGCAGCCTGCGCCGCGGCGTTGGCGAAGAAGGGCTGGCGAATCACGCTGAGCGCCTCGGGCAGCTCTGTCGTTGCACACAATGCGAAGCCGACGCGCAGGCCGCAGAGCCCGTGCACCTTGGAGAAGGTGCGCAGCAGCACAAGGTTCTTGTGTACGGCGAGCAGCGCGATCGACGCGTCCGGCGGGTTGAGCGTGTTGAACTCGCAGTAGGCCTCGTCGATCATCACGCAGACCCGACTCGGCACACGCTCGATGAAGGCGGCGATGCGGTCCAACTCGAGCGCCGTGCTGGTGGGGTTGTTCGGGTTACAGACGATCACCAGGCGCGTCGCCGGCGTGACGGCGTCGGCCATCGCGTCGAGGTCGAGGTATTCGCGCTCGTCGAGCGGCACGACAACCGCGCGAGCCCCCGAAAGCCCGGCGACCTGCGGGTAGACCGAGAACGACGGCCAGCCATAGATCAGCTCGGCACCCGGCTCCAGCAGCGCCGAACCGGCGGCCAGCAGGATGTCGGCTGAGCCGTTGCCGACCGCGATCCTCTCGACCGGGACCCCGTAGCGGGCAGACAGCGCCTCGCGCAACACGATGCTGTTCGGGTCCGGGTAGCGGTTGATGCCTTCGAGTACCGCGTTTGCCGCCGCCACCACCTCGGGCAGCGGTGGGTAGGGCGACTCGTTGCTCTCCAGTCGTACGAGCGGGCCGCGGCGCGCGTAGCCGGCACCCGCCGGGTAGACCGGGATGCGCTTGACTGCGGGAGCGAACTCGAGCGCCATGACCCCTTTATTGTGCGGCATCGAGGTCGGCGCGTAGGCTGCGAGCCGACCCGAGGTAGACGTGACTGGAAGTGTGCTCAGCGGGCGCGTAGTAGTGGAGCATCACGCGGATCACGCCCTGGAGTGAACCCGGCACGTTGATCTCCCGCGTGCAGAGCAGCGGCACGCGGTCAAAGCCCAGACGCCGCGCAGCGACCGCGGGGAATGCCGCGTTGAGGTCGTCGGTGGCCGTGAATATGCAGCTGACGATCTGCGCGACCTCGAGCGCGTTGCGCGTGATCAGCTCGCGCATCAGCAGCTCGGTTGCGTCGAGGATCGCCCCCTCGGTGTTGGCATCGACGCCGGTTGCCCCGCGCAACGCGAACAGACGCTCGTCACTCATCGCTTCACACTACCGGCGGGCCTGCGCCCGGAGCGTCTCGACCTCGGCCGGCGACAGCTCGCGATGCGCGCCGGAGGCCAGATCGCCGAGCTCGAGCGAGCCGAAACGTACGCGCTCGAGCGCCAGCACGCGATGACCCACGGCCTCGCACATGCGCCGGACCTGGCGCTTACGGCCTTCGTGAATCTCGAGCTCGATCACCCCCGGGGCGACCAACCGGACGCGCGCTGGAGCCGTGCGACCGTCCTCGAGCTCGATGCCCTGAGCCAGCGTTCGCAATGTCGCCGCTGCGACGGGCCCGCCGTCAACGCGCGCGCGGTAGGTCTTTGGCACCTCATAGCGCGGGTGTGTCAGCAGGTTCGCCAGCTCACCATCGTTGGTCAGCAGGATCAGCCCCGTCGTCGGCGCGTCGAGCCGGCCTACGGGGTAGAGCCGGCGCTTCTCCTCGGCGATCAGCGCAACGACCGTCGGGCGGCCGTGGCGCTCGCGCGCCGTCGACAGGACGCCGGCGGGCTTGTTCAGCGCATAGACGACCAGCTCCTGCGGACCGGCGAGCGGCACGCCATCGAGCTCGACGTGCTGGGTCGTGATTTCGCGCGCAGGGTCGAGCTCGTCGACGCCATCGACGCGCACGCGACCGGAACGCACGATCGCCGCGGCGCCGCGGCGTGAGGCGACACCAGAGTGGGCCAGGTACTTGGCCAGGCGCATGGCTGCAACCATAAGCCGGTGGATCTCGAACTGCTCAGCCGGACGCTGGACGAACTTGGCGAGCCTTCTTACCGCAACCAACAGGTCTGGGCCTGGCTGGCGCGGGGCGCCCACGCCTATGTCGAGATGAGCGACCTGCCGAAGCCGCTGCAAGCCGTGCTCGAGCAGCGTTTGCCGCTCAGCACGCTGACGCTCGAGCAGGAGGTCCGTGCGCGCGACGGCACCGCGAAAGCACTGCTGCGAACCACCGATGGTCACCCCGTCGAAGCTGTCTCGATGCGCTACCGCGACGGGCGTCGCTCGCTTTGCCTCTCCTCGCAGTCGGGCTGCCCGTTGGCCTGCACGTTCTGTGCGACCGGGCGGATGCGCTTCGCGCGCAACCTCAGCCGCGATGAGATTCTCGATCAAGCGTTGCACTTCCGCCGCCAGGAGCCGGCGGACCACGCCGTGTTCATGGGGATGGGCGAGCCGATGATGAACCTCGACGCGGTTCTCGGCGCCTGCGAGCTGTTGCCGGCGCTCGGCATCACCAACCGGCGCACGGCTATCTCGACAGTCGGCTGGATCCCCGGGATCGAGCGGCTCACCGCCTCCGGCGTGCCGGTCCGCCTCGCGCTATCGCTCCACGCACCAGAGGACGCACTGCGCAGCGCGCTGATGGAGGTCAACGAGCGCTATCCGCTAGCCGAGGTGCTGGATGCCTGTCGCGCCCATAACGCGGCAACGCGCCGCAGGGTGTTCGTCGAATACGTGATGCTCGCCGGCATCAACGACCGCTACGAGCAGGCGCTCGCCCTGGCTCGGCTACTTTCGCCGCGCGAGGCATTCAAGGTCAACCTGATCCCTTACAACCCGACGGACTCGCTTTACCACGGCTCGAGCCGCGACGCGATCGCCGCGTTCCGTGGGGCCTTAGAGAGTCAAGGCGTCCGCGTCACCGTGCGGCTGACTCGCGGCCGCGACATCGCCGCCGCCTGCGGCCAGCTCGCAGCGGCTGCGTGAAACCTGCCCCAAATCATCTAGATCCGCGCGAGGCACTGCAAACGTATGAAGCCTACGTATGCTTGGAGCCAACCGCACTCTGTCAGCGGGTGATCTGGCGGCGTCGGGGGCGACGCCAGACGCAGCGACATCCGAGGCGCTACGACTTGAACGACAACTCGAACGACTGCCAAGACGCCGTTACGCGGTTCGGGATTCCCCGCGGGCTGGGTCGGGCTCCGGGAGATAGCTTGTGAGCGAGCGCCGACCCACCTCGGAATTTGCCAAGATGCGCCGGCCGGCGACGATGAAGGACGTCGCCGATGCTGCGGGCGTCGCGCAGAGCACGGTGTCGCGAATCCTCAACGACGCGCCAGTCTTGATCCGCGTCTCCGAAGCGACGCGGACGCGCGTGCGCGCGATCGCAAGCGAGCTCGGCTACCAGCCGCACCCGTTTGCCCGCGCGCTGCGGGGCGCGCCGTCGATGTTGCTCGGTGCGGTCGTCAGAGATATCACCGACCCGTTTTTTGCGCCCGCCATCGAAGCGCTCTCGCTCCAGGCCAAGGAGCGTGGATACTCGGTCGTGCTCGGTCACGCGCGGGCCACGCCGGACGAGGCGCTCGCGCTGACCGCCGTGCTCGAAGCGCGCCAATGCGACGCGATCGTGCTGCTCGGAGACCTCGGCGAGGTGCCGCGGCTGGTCGAGGATCTGCGTAAATCACACGTCCGCGTCGTCGCGCTGTGGCACGGAACCCAACACCACGGCCACGGCTTCCCGACCGTCAGCGTTGACAACCGCGCCGGCATCCGCGCCGCACTGACCCACCTCACGGCGCTCGAGCACCGCCACATCGCGTTCATCGGCGGCGATTCCCACGGCGACATCCGCGAGCGCAAAGCCGCCTATGTCGAATATCTCCGCGAGGCCGGGCTCGAACAGCCGGACGGCTACATCCGCGACGTCCCAAACGGGATCAGCGGCGGCGAGCAAGCCCTATCGGCACTGCTGAAGCTCCGCCAGCGACCCACCGCGATCATCACCGCCACCGACATCCTCGCGATGGGCGCGATTCACGCCGCCTACGAAAACGCTGTGGCGGTGCCCGAGGAGCTCTCGATCGTGGGCTTCGACGACATCCCGATCGCCGCGGCGGCGGTTCCCACGCTCACGACTGTGCGGATGCCGCTGACCGAGATCGTCTCGGCTGGCGTCGAGCTCGCTGTGGGCGACGGAGCGTGGTCGACCAGCGGCCTTGGGGAGCTTCCGCGACTCGTCTTCGAGCCGGACCTGGTCGTGCGTCGCTCCACCGCCAAGGCCGCCCCGCAGTCGCCGGCAGGCCGGGGCGTGCGAGGTAATTGACTTGCCTGCATACGTATGCTTTGATGCGTTTGCTATGGGCGTAGCGGGTGCTGGGAGGAACGGGTCGCCACGCGCGACGAGCGCCGCGTACGCGATCGGAATTGACTTCGGTACCGAGTCCGGGCGCGTGCTGTTGCTCGACCTGCAGAGCGGTATCGAGGCGGGGGTCGCCGTCGTGCGATACGCAAGCGGCGCGATCGACCGCGTCCTGCCGGAGACGGGCGAGGAACTGCCAACGGACTGGGCGCTCCAGGATCCCGACGACTGGCGCGCGGTGATCGAAACCGGGATTCCGCAGGTGCTCGCGACGGCGGGCGTGGCCGGACGCGACGTCATCGGCATCGGCATCGACTTCACCTGTTGCACGGTCCTTCCGGTCGCCGCCGACGGCACCGCCCTGTGCACGCTTGAACCCTGGCGAACGCGCCCGCACGCCTGGCCAAAGCTCTGGAAGCATCACGCAGCCCAGTCGGTTGCCGATCGACTCAATGAGGTCGCGCGCGAGCGCGGCGAACCGTTCCTCGCCCGCTACGGCGGCAAGATCTCCTCGGAGTGGTACTTCCCGAAGCTGATCGAGCTGTGGCTCGAGGACCGCGAGGTCTACGACGCTGCCAGCGGCTTCATCGAGGCCTGCGATTGGATCGTCTGGCAGTTGACTGGACAAGAGCGGCGCGCGATGTGCTCGGCCGGCTACAAGGCGCTGTGGTCGCCGCGCGACGGACTCCCACAGACGGAGTTCTTCGAGGCCGCCTACCCCGGCTTTGACGCGCCGGCTGAGAAGCTCGGCACGGAGTTCTTCCCACTCGGCGCGAGGGCTGGGACGCTCGCGCCAGAGCTTGCCGCGCGCCTCGGCCTGCCGGCGTCGGTGGCGGTCGCGATCGGAAACGTCGACTCATTCGTCTCGGTCCCTGGGGCCGGCGTGCTCGATCCGGCGAGCTTCGTGATCGTCATCGGGACCTCGATCTGCGACGTCGTCGTCCATCCTGAGGAGATCCTCCTGCCCGGCATCACCGGCGTCGTCAAGGACGGCGTGCTCCCCGGCTTCTACGGCTACGAAGCGGGGCAAGCGGCGGTCGGTGACATGCTCGCGTGGTTTGTCGAACTGTTCGGCGACACAGGCGCGGACAATCGCTATGCCCAGTTCGAGCGCGATGCCGCGCAGCTACGACCCGGTGCAAACGGGCTCCTCGCGCTCGACTGGTGGAACGGCAACCGCACGATCCTCGCCGACGCCGACCTCAGCGGCGTGCTGTGTGGGATGACACTGCAGACAACCGCGCCCGAGATCTACCGCGCGCTGCTCGAGTCGATCGCCTTCGGCAACCGACGGATCGTCGACAATTTCGAGGAGCACGGGGTCAAGCTCAACCAGTTCGTGGCGTGCGGCGGGATCGCCGAGCGCAGCCCGTTGACGATGCAGTTGCTCGCCGACGCCAGCGGCCGACAGGTGCTCGTGCCGGGTTCGACGGAGATCCCGGCACGCGGTGCAGCGCTGTTCGGCGCGGTGGCCGCCGGTCCCGAGGTCGGCGGGTTCGCCAACATCATGGCGGCGATCGACGCGCTCCCCCCCGGCACCGCTGCCGCCTACGAACCGAACCCCGAGGCAGTCGCGGTCTACGAACAGCTGTATCCGCTCTATCGCGACCTCCACGACACGCTGGGGCGCCAGCCGGCCGATCTGCTGCACGAGTTGAAGCGCATCCGCGAGCGCAGCACGCAGTTCTCGCGCACGCGCGAGAAGATAGCGACATGACCGCAGAGGATTTCCCAACGATCGGGCTTCCCGCCGTCACGCAGATGCTCGACCGCGCCCGGAGTGTCGCCGCGGCCTAATGAGCACCGTGGCCGAGGTACGGCGAACCGTCGCAGAGCTGCACGGCGAGCTGACACGCAACGGCCTCGTGGCCTGGACAAGCGGCAACTTGTCGGCGCGTGTGACCGGTCACGACCTAATCGTGATCAAGCCGAGCGGCCTCAGCTACGACGAGCTCACGCCGGAGTCGATGGTCGTCATCGACCTGCACGGCCGCGTCGTCGAAGGAGACCTCGCGCCGTCGAGCGACGCGGCGACCCACGCCTACATCTACCGGTCGATGGACGGCGTCGGCGGCGTCGTGCACACCCACAGCCCTTATGCGACGGCCTGGGCGGCTCACGGTTTGCCTATCCCCTGCGTGCTGACCTCAATCGCTGATGAGTTCGGCGGCGACATCCCGGTCGGCCCGTTCGCGCGGATCGGCGGCGAAGAGATCGGCAAGGGTGTCGTCGAGACCCTCGCGGGAAGCCGCTCACGGGCCGTGCTGATGCGCAATCACGGGGTCTTCGCGATCGGCGCCAGCGCCCGCGACGCGGTCAAGACCGCGGTGATGTGCGAGGACGCTGCACGCACCCTGCTGCTGGCGCGCACCTTTGGCGAGCTGACGCGTCTCGATCAGGCCGATATCGACGCATTGCACGACCGGTACCAGAACGTCTACGGGCAGCGCTGAACGGGGAGACCATGACGACACAGGAGATTTGGGCGTGGCTGCAAAAGCGCTAGGTGAGCACGAGTTGTGGTTCGTGGCGGGCAGCCACGCTCTCTACGGCGAAGCGGCACTCACGGTGGTTGACGCGGACGCGCACGAAATCGCGACCGCGCTCGACGAGTCGCCGGCGCTGCCGGTTCGCGTCGTCCACAAGCCGGTCGTCATCTCGCCTGAGGCGATCCGCCGTGTCTTCATGGAGGCTAACGGCGAGGAAAAGTGCGTCGGGGTGGTGGCTTGGATGCACACCTTCTCGCCGGCGAAGATGTGGATCGGCGGGCTGAGCGCACTGCAGAAGCCGCTGCTCCATCTACATACCCAGTTCAACGCCGCGCTGCCGTGGTCGGAGATCGATATGGACTACATGAATCTCCACCAATCGGCTCATGGCGATCGCGAGTTCGGCTTCGTCCAGACACGGATGGGGGTGGCGCGTAAGACCGTCGTCGGCCACTGGCGCGATCCAGCCACGCTTGAGCGGATCGGCACCTGGTCGCGAGCTGCATGCGGCTGGCGCGAGGCCCAGCAGCTGAAGGTCGCGCGCTTCGGCGACAACATGCGCGAAGTCGCCGTCACCGAGGGCGACAAGGTCGAGGCGCAGATTCGTCTCGGCGTCGCGGTCAACGGCTTTGGTGTCGGCGATCTCGTCGATGCCGTGAGCAGCGTCTCGGAGGAGACGATCGAAAGCCTGCTCGCCGACTACGAGCAGCACTACCAACTCGTGCCCGAACTGAGCGGCGACGGTGCCCGACGCGGCTCGCTGATCGAGGCCGCGCGCATCGAAGGAGGGCTACGCGCATTCCTCACGAGCGGCGGGTTTGGCGCGTTCACGGACACCTTCGAAGATCTGCACGGCCTGCGTCAGCTCCCCGGGATCGCAGTCCAGCGCTTGACGGCCGACGGCTACGGATTCGGTGCCGAGGGCGACTGGAAGACCGCCGCGCTGTTGCGGATCCTCAAGGTGATGGCGACAGGCCTACCCGGCGGGACCAGCTTCATGGAGGACTACACCTACGACTTCGCCGGAGACGAGCCGCTCGTGCTCGGAGCGCACATGCTCGAGATCTGCCCGTCGATCGCGGACGGGCAACCGTCGTGCGAAATCCATCCACTTTCGATCGGTGGCCGCGAGGATCCCGTGCGGCTCGTGTTCAGCGCGGCAGCCGGCCCGGCGGTGGTGGTCGCGATGCTCGACCTCGGCGACCGCTTCCGACTGCTCGTCAACGAGATCGACACGATCTCACCACCGCAGGCGCTACCCAAGCTGCCGGTCGCCCGGGCCCTCTGGAAGCCCAAGCCAGACTTCGCAACGGCCACCGAAGCCTGGCTTGCCGCAGGCGGTCCGCATCACACAGTGTTCAGCGCCGCTCTCGATGCCGAGGTCATCGCCGACTTCGCGGAGATCGCGGGCATCGAGCTTTTGCGGATCGACGAGCACACCCGGATACGCGACTTCCGCAACGAGCTGCGTTGGAACCAGGCCTATTATCGGCTCGCGCAGGGGCTCTGACGCTCCGCTGGCGCGTGTCGCGACGCTAGCTCCTCGCGGCCGCGCTCGAGGCGGGTCAATCAGGACGACGCGACCGTCCTGTTCGGAGACCCGCGCGGCGAGCGCTGATTTCGGACAGTGCAAACGTATGCCCTACGTGGCGCCGAACCGACTGGCAAATTCATGCTAGTTGTGACATTCTGCGCCCGTGCGCTCGGGCGACAAGCCAGGCGACCTCGGAGGAGAGCCGGTGAAGACGGCCCGCGAAAGCAGGGTCACGTCGGCCTGAAACCGAATACGGTGGGACACGGGCTTCATTCGTTTGCCTACATATGGAGAGAATCCGTTGAACGACGCTGAGGCGTCGAGGGAGGAATGGGTATGTCTGTAGCAGATGACTTTGGAAACGAGGCGGTTGAGCGCCTCGAGTGGAGTGACGCAAAGCAGGATGCGACCCCGCAGTCGAAGGCCCGCGCCATCACCCGGCGCGCAGCACTCGGTGGCGGCGCCGGTGCGCTGGCTGCGTTCATGATGAGCCCGGCGGCTCAAGCGCTCGGCGCTTCCGACGCCAGCATTTTCGGCGCACAGAAGAAGTACCACTTCGTGTTCGTCAACCACGTGACGACGAACGCGTTCTTCACGCCGACCATCTATGGCATCGCCGACGCATGCAGCCTGCTGGGGTGCTCGTACACCTGGACCGGTTCCGAGACGAGCAACGTTCCGCAGATGGTCACTGCGTTCAACAGCGCGATCACGGCTGGGGCGGATGGAATCGCTTGCGCGATGATCGATCCGAACGCGTTCACGCCGCTCGTGGCCACGGCGCTCGGTAAGGGCATTCCGGTGGTCTCCTACAACGCAGACGAGCCCAACGGGCGGCTCGCCTACATCGGTCAGGACCTGTTCGTCTCAGGCCAGGCGATGGGTGCGAAGATCAGGGAGCTCGTACCGTCCGGCACGGTCGCCCTGTTCATCGCCACGCCGGGCTCGGCGAACATCCAGCCGCGTATCAACGGCGCGGAGGCGGTGCTCAAGGGGACATCGACGAAGTACACGGTGACCGCGACTGGTGCATTGCAGCCGACGGAGCTCTCGACGATCGAGGCTTTCTGGCCCGGGCACAAGACCTACAAGGGACTGTTCGCAGTGGACGGTGGCAGCACCGCGAGCGTCGGCCAGACGATCCAGAAGTACGGACTCAAGGGCAAGGTCGCCGGTGGCGGCTATGACCTGTCGGCGCTCACGCCGGGCCTCCTGGCCGATGGGTTCCTCGATTTCACGATCGATCAGCAGCCTTACCTGCAGGGCTTCCTGCCGGCGCTCGAGCTGTTCCTCTATCACGCATCCGATGGACTGAGCGGCATCGCCGACGTCGATACGGGCCTGAAGTTCCTTACTGCGGCGACGGTGGCGCCGTACAACAATACGAAGAGCCGCTTCGAGGGCACCAGCACGCACGCCGGTGTCGTCAAGTCCTAAAGGCCGCGTCGCCGCCATTTAGGCACCGATGTCTGGCAGCGATGACGAGTCTCCGGTAGCTGCTTCGGCGGGGGGTCCGGCGCATGAGCGCAGGGCCCCCCGCACTGCGGTGGCCCCATTGACTCTGATTCGCCAAGTCCTCACGACGCGTGAGGGAAGCATCGTCGTAATCACGGTGGCGCTCACCGTGTACTTCTCGCTGAGCCTCTCGGTGTTCTTCACGACATCGAACTTCGAGAACCTGCTGCCCTACTTCGCGCCGTACGCGATGCTCGCCGCCGGCGAGGTGTTCCTGATGATCAACGGCGAGATCGACCTTTCGATCGGCGGCTGTTACCTGTTTGCGCCGTTGATGTTCTACGAGTTTCACGGCGGCGGCATACCGCTTATCCCGTGCGTGATCCTCGCGCTGATCGTGTGCATGGGCATCGGCGTGTTCAATGGATTCGTCACGGCGGTACTCGGCGTCAACTCGTTCATCACGACGCTTGGCACGCTGTTCACACTTGAGGGCCTCACGCTGATCGTTTCGCATGCCGAGCAGCTCGAAATGCCCGGGGCGCAGGTGACCACCAACTCGACCGGCAACCACATCACCAGCTTTGCCAGCGCGTTCGGCGCCGGCACTTATTCGGAGTTGTTCTGGGCGCTCGGCATCGTCCTGGTCATGCAGGTGGCGCTGACCCGCACCCGGTGGGGTCTACATACCATCGCCGTGGGTTCAAACCGGATCGCCGCGGCCGAGGCGGGAGTCAAGGTCCGCGCTGTGTTGATCCGCAACTTCGTCGTATGCAGCACCCTTGCTGGATTCGTTGGCATCCTTGAGGCGGTGCGTTCGAACTCGATCACCCCCGACCCTGGCGCTGCGAACTCGGTGTTGCTGGACGCGATCGCGGCCGCCGTGATCGGCGGCACCCTTTTGGCGGGTGGCTCGGGTACCGTCGTCGGCGCGATGATCGGCGCGCTGTTTTTGGGTGTCCTCCAGGACGGCCTCGCGATCAAGGGCGTCAACGCCGACTACCTCGACTTCTACCTCGGCGTTGCGATCCTGGTTGCGATGTTGATCAACCGCTACGTCGGGCGTGTGCGAAGGCGGTCAGGCCTTGGCTGAGGACACCCTACCCGGAGAGGTCATCGTCGCGCCGGTGTCGGACGCCGACGATGTACTGCGCGTCGAGCACATCGCGAAGAGCTTCGGCCCGGTGACCGCACTGCGCGACGTCAGCCTGCACCTGAAGAAGGGCGAGGTACTCGGGCTGCTCGGCGACAACGGCGCCGGCAAGTCGACGCTGATCAAGACAATCTGCGGCTTTCAGAAGCAGGACTCCGGCGCGATGTGGCTCAAGGGCGAGCCGTATGAGCCCAGGAGCGTGGACCATGCGCGCTCGCTCGGCGTCGACGTCGTCTACCAGGACCTCGCGCTAATCGACGAGCTGAGCGTCTATCAGAACATGTTCCTCTGCCGCGAGGAGCGGGTCGCCAGGCTGCCGTTCCTCGATCGGCGCAGTATGAAGAAGGAGGCGCGCGCAGCGCTCGACGAGATCGGCATCCATTTGCCGCGTCTCGATGTGCCCGTCGCGCGCCTATCCGGCGGCCAGCGCCAGTCGATCGCAGTCGCTCGCGGCGTGTACTCCGACGCCGACATCCTGCTGCTCGACGAGCCGCTCGCCGCGATGGGCGCCAAGGAGGGCGCAATGATCCTCGAGTTGATCGCCCGCCTCAAGAAGGAGGGCAAGCTCTCGATGATCATGATCCTCCACAACTACGTCCACGTGCTCGAGAGCTGCGACCGCGTGAACATGATCGTCGACGGCGTGATCACTTTCGACAAGCCGGCCGCGGAGACCTCGCTCGAAGAGCTGACCGAGATCGTCGTCGACGAGTACCGCCGCGCGCGGGCCGCGGCTAACGCCGAGGAAGTCGCGGAAGCCGCGGAAGCAGCGGTCCTCGACCCCGAGTAGGCGCAGTCAGCGCGACGCCGCGTCGCGGTCCCAGCGGTGGGCGCCGAGGTACTGCATCAGTGCGACCCGTCCGTGCCCTGGTTTATCGGCCCGGCAGCGTCGCTCAGGCGCCGGATTGGGAAGCGTCCTGCGGAACGGCGAGAGCCCCAGGCGCTGCAACGCTCGCCACGGCGTCGCCGGTGCTGAGCGGCTGCACCCGTACGGCGGGCTGAGCCGCGATCGACGTGGCCGCCGGGCGCTCAGGACTCACTCCGCTGAGCGAATCCTTGAAGCCCCGCATCCCCTCACCGAGCGAGCGACCCATCTCCGGCAGGCGCTTTGCTCCGAAAACAAGCAGTAGGACCACCAGCAACAGCAGGCTGTGAACTGGGTTGTCGAGGCCGAACACGCGGCGAGCCTAGCACTAGTCACGCGCGGCCGAATGCAGATATACCTCCGCGCCAATGCCAGCGTTGCCGCCAGACCCACCCGAGCCAGCGCACGAGCCCGACGAGCGGACACCTGAACGATTCGGCCCGCTCCTGCTGTGGCGGCTCGTCAAGGAGGACGGCCGTTCGCTGATCAACTTCAGCTGGGCCGGGCATGACGGCGGAGCCGAATCGTGAGCCAGCGCCGCTTCAACGAGTTGCGCGGCGAGGACGTCGTCTACGCGGTCCAGCGCCAGGCCCGGACGTTCCTGCCCAGCGCCGACTATTGCCCGTTATGTCCGACGCGGCCGGGACACCCGCCGACGGAGATTCCCTTCCCCTCGTTTGAGATCGTCGTGTTCGACAACTTGTTCCCGACCTTCGAAGCACCGCAAGGAGCGGCCGAGGTCGTCGTCTACACCGACGACCACTACGGCTCGTTTGCCACGCTCGCACCGGAGCGAGCGGAAGCGCTGATGTGGGTCTGGCGCCAGCGCTACGAGGAACTCGCGGCGCGTGCCGACATCGAGTACGTGCTGATCTTCGAGAACCGCGGTGTTGAGGTCGGCACGACGCTCCACCACCCGCATGGTCAGATCTACGGCTTTCCGTTCGAGCCACCCGTCATCGCCCTCGAGCGGGCGGCGGACGCACGGCTCGGGGGTTGCGCCACCTGCACGCTGCTCGAGCGCGAACTGGCCTCGGCGGAGCGAGTCGTGCACGAGAACGACGCGGTCGTGGCCTACGTGCCGTTTGCAGCACGCTGGCCCTATGAGACGCACGTCGTGCTGCGTGAGCATCGCGCGAGTCTCTCCGAGTGCACGGCCGATGAACTGGAGCGCTTGTCATCCGCGCTGCAGCACGTCACGCGCGGCTTCGACCGGCTGTTTGGGCGACCTTTTCCCTACATCATGGTGCTGCATCAGGCTCCTTCGGACGGCGGCCGCGCGGGCCACCTGCACGTCGAGTTCTACCCGCCGCTACGAACCGCCGACAAGCTCAAGTACCTCGCCGGCTGCGAGCAGGGCGCCGGCACGTTCATCATGGACGTGCTGCCGGAGGCCTCGGCGAACGCTCTGCGGGGAGCTATCGCCAATGGCAGCTGAGCGGGTCACCGCGTTTGCGCCAGGCCGCGTCAACCTGATCGGCGAGCACACCGACTACAACGAGGGACTCGCGCTGCCGTTCGCGATCGATGCCGGCGTGACTGTCCGGGCGACGGCAACCAACGACCGACGGATCGAGGCGCTCGCGTTCGATCTCGGCGAGCGCGACGGTTTCCTCCTCGGCGAGGAAGTGCCCTCTCCAGGGGGCTGGCGCACCTTCGTGCGTGGCGTCACTGCCGAGATGGCCGCTGCCGATTTGCCCGTCGTCGGTTCCGTGCTCGAAATCCAGGGCACCATCCCACGCGGAGCAGGACTGTCGTCATCGGCGGCGCTGGAGGTGGCGCTGTGTCTCGCGCTGCTCGCCCTGGCCGACGTAACCCCACCCCCCGCGCTGGCGCTCGCCCGGCTCTGCTCACGCGTCGAGCACGACTGGGTTGGCGCGCAAACCGGACTGCTCGACCAACTCGCGTCGCTCTGCGGGCGCGCGGACAAAGAGCTCCGGATCGACTTCCGGACCAGCGCGATCGAGCCGGTGGCACTCGAGCTCGGCGAGTGGCGACTGGTCACACTGGACTCCGGTGAGCACCACCGACATGCCGTGTCCGGTTACAACGACCGTCGCCGCGAGTGCGCCGAGGCCTGCGAGGCACTCGAGATCACGAGTCTCCGCGATCTTGACCCGGCGATGCTAGCGCGGCTGCCGGCGCCGCTCGACGCGCGCGCGCGGCATGTGTTCGAGGAGAACGAGCGGGTCGATGCGGCGGTGTCCGCTCTCGCGAGCCACGATATCGTCGAGTTGGGTCGTCTTCTCAATGCGTCTCACGCGAGCCTGCGCGACCTCTACGCAGTCTCGACGCCGGCGGTCGAGGCGACCGTCGAGCGGCTCCGCGCCGCGGGCGCCGCCGGCGCTCGAATGATCGGCGGTGGTTTCGGTGGCCACGTGCTCGGACTGCTGCCGCCGGGCGCGATCCCGCCGCCCGGGGCATACGACGTGCGTCCCGGTCAAGGAGCGCGCGTACTCGATCCGTCGGACTAACCGAGGTCGCGCAGCCCGGCAAGCGCCGGGTAGAGCGCCACAAAAGACGGGCGCAGCTGCGTGTAGGCCGCGCTCAACTCGGGATCCGGCTCGACAATCTCGCTCGCGCGCACGCACGCCTCGACCGCCTCGCGTGGATCGGCAAACACGCCGGAGGCGACACCACCGAGCAACGCCGCGCCGTATGCGGCCCCAGCGTCGACCGCCGTGCGCTCGAGCGCGAGATCGAGGACCGCAGCCAGAATCGTCAGCCACAGGTCGCCTCGCGATCCGCCGCCCGACACGCGCGCGCGGGTCGGCGCGCCGCCGTTTGCCGCCACGAGGTCAAAGCAGTCGCGCAGTGCGAACGCGACGCCCTCGAGGACGGCGCGCACCAGTGCTCCGCGATCGTGACGCAGGCTCAGCCCGACGAACGCCCCCCGTGCATCGGCGTCAGCGTAGGGAGTTCGCTCGCCGGCGAGGTAGGGCGCGAACAGCAGGCCCTCGACACCGGGCTCCCAGCTTGCAGCCTCCTCGAGCAGCGCGGGGAAGCCGCGCTCGCCGCCGAGCACATCGTGCAGCCAGCGCAGCGAGCCAGCGGCCGAGAGCATCACCCCCATCACGTGCCAGACCGACGGGACGGCGTGGCAGAACGAGTGCAGCGTGCCGTCGGCGGAGTAGCGCTCACGTGCGGCAAACACGACCCCGCTCGTCCCGAGCACCACCGACGCCGGCCCTTGCTGATCGATCACCCCGACGCCGAGCGCCCCCGCCGCCTGGTCGCCCGCGCCGGCGGCGACCGGTACGCCTGCCGCCGTGACACCGCTACACACAGGGGACTCCAGCGCGACCGGCAGCCATTGCGCCGGGACGTCGAGCGCAGCCAGCAGCTCGCTGCTCCAGCCACGCGCCGCCACGTCGAAAAGCAGCGTCCCCGACGCATCAGAAACATCCGTGGCGTGCTCGCCACAGAGCCGCAAGCGGACGTAGTCCTTCGGCAGCAGCACTCGGTTGATCCGCTCGTAGACCTCCGGCTCGTGCGTGGCCAGCCACAGCAGCTTCGGCGCGGTGAAGCCAGCGAGCGCCCGATTTCCTGACAGCTCGATCAGGCGCTCGACGCCAACCCGCTCCTCGATCAACGCGGTTTCATGCTGTGAGCGGCCATCGTTCCAGAGGATCGCCGGACGCAAAGGCCGATCATCGGCTCCGAGCGCCACCAGACCGTGCATCTGGCCGGCCAACCCGATTCCATCGGCGTCCCCGGCGCCCAACTCCTCGAGCACAGCCTCGGCGGCCGCCCACCACAACTCGGGATCCTGCTCAGCCCACCCCGGCTGCGGCGTGGCGAAAGGGTAGTCGCGCTCGGCCTCGCGTAGCAGCGCACCATTCTCATCGATCGCCAGGCCTTTCAACGACGAAGTGCCGACGTCAAGACCGATCAGCTTGGCCATCGCGCCGGAGAGTCTACCTGTGCTTGCTGAGCCGGCGAAACCGGGCCAGCGCCCGCTCGCGCTGGCAAGTAGCGTTCTGAACGCTTGCGCGCCGGCCACGACGCCGGCAGCGGGAGCGAACATCGATGCAGCTCGATCCTGACCGACTCCTACCGAGCGACCCAGCTACGCGTCGCGTTGCGCGCCGGCTCTACGAGCAGGTTGCCGAACTGCCAATCATCTCTCCGCACGGTCACGTCAATCCAGCGCTGCTACTCGACAACCAGCCGTTTACCGACCCGGCCGAGCTGTTCATCGCTCACGACCATTACGTGACGCGCCTGATGCACGCTGCTGGGTTGCCGCTCGCGGAGCTGGGCCTCCCTGACCGCACGAGCGCCGCACCCGTCGCCTCGCCTCGCGCGGCGTGGCGCACGTTTTGCGCGCACTGGTACCTGTTCGCCGGCACCGCCTCCGGGTATTGGCTGCAGACCGTTCTCGTAGATCTCTTCGGCCTCAAAGACGACCTGTGTGCCGAGAACGCCGACGCCCTTTTCGACGCCATCCAGGCGGCGCTGGACACGGATGAGTTTCTACCTCGCGCGCTGTTCGAACGCTCCCGCATAGAGGTGCTCGCCACGACGGACGACCCGATGGACGATCTGGCATACCACGACGCACTGGCCGCGGATCCGACCTTCCGCGCGCGTGTGATTCCGACGTTCCGGCCCGATGCCTACCTCGACCCGCTTGCCAACGGCTGGAGCGATCGCTTGGCGGCGCTGGCCGAATGGCACGGTTCCGAGCCGGCAAGCTACGACGGCTACATCGAGGCTCTAGCGGCCCGCCGGCGTTATTTCGTCGAACATGGCGCGGTCTCCGCCGACCACGCGGTGGTGCAACCGCTCACTCTCGAACTCAGCAAGCCGGAGGCCTCGGCACTGTTTTCCAGAGCGCGTGGCGGCGAGCTGAGTGAGGAGGAGGCCCGCACCTTCTCCGCCCACATGCTGCTCGAGATGGCTCGCATGAGCGTCGAGGATGGCCTCGTGATGACCATCCATCCCGGGGTCTTCCGCAATCACAGCAGCGACACGCTGCGGCGCTTTGGACCCGATACCGGGCACGACATCCCGGTGAGCACCAGCTTCGTCCGGGGACTCCGTCCGCTGCTCGAGCGTTTCGGAACCAATCCCGACTTTCACCTCGTCCTATTCAGCGTCGACGAGGCAGCCTTCTCGCGAGAGATCGCGCCGCTAGCCGGCTTCTATCCGAGTGTTTACATCGGCGCGCCCTGGTGGTTCCTGGACGCGCCTGACGCGGTCCTGCGGTTTCGCGCGGCGGTCACCGAGACGGCAGGCTTTTATCGCGGCGCCGGGTTCGTTGATGACACTCGTGCCTTTCTCTCGATTCCCGTGCGACACGACATGTCCCGCCGTCTGGACTCGGCCTTTCTTGCCCGTCTGGTCCGCGAGGGTCGACTGGAGCTCGCCGCGGCCGAGCGGATTGCCGTCGACCTCGTCACCACACTACCGCGCAAGGTCTTCAAGCTTTGAGCAACGCGCGGCGTCGCCAGCCTTTGCGCCCGTTGAGCAGGCTGGCGCTCGCCGCGGCTGAGGGCACTCCGCCGCAGACCCGGCCGGCGCGCATCGTGCACGTCGGTTTGGGCGCGTTTCACCGCGCACATCAGGCTTGGTTCACCGACCGCGCGCTCGACGGGGCGGATTGGGGAATTGCCGCGTTCACCGGTCGCAGCCCGCAAGCTGCGCTCGAGCTCGCGCCGCAGGACGGCCTCTTCACGCTGATCGAGCGAGCTGCCGAGGGCGACCGTGCGTCGGTCATCGCGAGCATCGTCGAAGCCGTTGACGGCGCCGACGTCGCGCGCTTCCTGAGCCTGCTCTCGCTGTCCTCGACCGCGATCGTCACGCTCACCATCACCGAGGCCGGATACCGGCTTGACCCCGGCGGTCAACCCAACACCGGCGACCGGCTCCTCGCGACCGATCTGCGCTGGATCGCGGCGGCGGCGAGCCACGAGGATCTGCTCGAAGGATCAGCAAGCGCTCCCCGGACCGCGCTGGGAAGGCTGCTCGCAGGGCTCGAGGCGAGACGACGTGCCGACGGCGGCCCGGTCGCGATCGTCCCATGCGACAACATGCCCAGTAACGGTGCGCTTCTCGCAAGCGGGCTGAGGGCCATGGCCGCATACGCCGGGGGCGAGCTCGTCGAGTGGATCGATCACAACGTGTCGTTCGTGTCGACGTCGGTCGATCGAATCACCCCGAAGACCACCGCGGCGGACCTCGCGAAGGCGGCCGCGCTGACCGGCTGGCAGGACCGCGCGCCGGTCGTCACCGAACCCTTTGCGGACTGGATCCTCAGCGGTGATTTCCCTGCGGGTCGACCGGCATGGGAAAGCGCCGGCGCCCGCTTCGTGAGCGATATCGAACCGTTCGAACGCCGCAAGCTGTGGCTACTCAACGGGGCGCACAGCTTGCTCGCCTACGCCGGCCTGGAGCGCGGTTACGCGACCGTTGCCGAGGCGTTGGCCGATCGGAGCTGCCTTGAATGGGTGAACGAATACTGGGACGAGGCGGCGCGACACCTACCCACCGATCAGCTCGACATCGCCGGCTATCGGGCGGCGCTGCTCGATCGCTTTGCAAACCCGCGGATCGCCTACAAGCTCGAGCAGATCGCAACCGACGGCGTAAACAAACTCCGCGTGCGGATCGCGCCTGTCGTGCTTGCCGAGCGCGGCGAAGGGGGCGATGCCGCGGCGAGCGTTCGCGTGCTCGCCGCGTGGGTCTCGCTGATCCTGCGTGGCGCGGACCTTGCCGACAGCGAATCCGCAGCGATCGCCGCGGCTCGCGATAATCGCTCTGCTGTGGCGGTCAACGAGCTTGTCGCACTCGTCGAGCCTCGGCTCGTCGATGACGCCTCGGTCATGAGCGCAATCCGCCAGCTCGTCGCGGAATCGTCTCGCCGATGATCCGAACAGCCATGTCGATCCATTAGCAGAGCGCGAGGAGGGCAGGAGCAAATGCACATTGCCAACGCCGAAGTGCTCGTAGCGAACCCGGGCCGCAACTTCGTCACGCTGCGCCTCACAACCGACGATGGCTTTGTCGGTCTCGGCGACGCCACCCTCAACGGCCGCGAGTTGGCCGTTGCGGCCTACCTGCGCGAGCACCTGACCTCGCTGCTCATCGGTCTTGATGCCCACCAGATCGAGGACACCTGGCAGTACCTCTATCGCGGTGGCTACTGGCGCCGCGGACCAGTCACGATGGCGGCGATCGCCGCAGTTGATACCGCGCTGTGGGACATCAAGGCGAAGGTCGCCAAGCTGCCGCTCTACCAGCTCCTCGGCGGAAGGAGCCGCAACGGCCTGCTCGCCTACGGCCATGCGAGCGGTGTCGAGCTGCCCGAGCTCTACGAATCGATCCACCGAAACCTCGGACAGGGCTACCGGGCGGTCCGCGTGCAGACCGGCGTGCCCGGGCTGGGTTCGCTCTACGGCGTCGCCGCGAGTGAGAACGCGAGTACGGGCGGGGGTGAGCGGCGCTACGACTACGAGCCCGCCCGCCGCGGTGCGGTCCCGCTCGAGGAGCGGTGGGATACGCGCGCATATCTGCGCCACGTGCCCACCGTTTTCGAAGCAGTGCGCAACGAGTTCGGGCCCGAGCTGCCGCTGCTGCACGACGCCCACCACCGCCTGACGCCGATCCAGGCAGCCAAACTTGGCAAAGCGCTCGAGCCCTACGACCTCTTCTGGCTTGAGGACGTCACGCCAGCCGAGAACCAGGCCGCGCTTCGACGCGTGCGCGAGCACACCACCACTCCGCTGGCAATCGGCGAGGTGTTCAACACGCTCTGGGATTATCGTTCGCTGTTCGAGGAGCAGCTGATCGACTACGTCCGCTCGGCCGTCACCCATACCGGGGGCATCACGGCGCTGCGCCGGATCTTCGACTACGCGGCGATTTACCAGATCAAATCGGGCGTCCACGGTCCGACCGACGTGTCACCGGTTGGACTCGCCGCGGCGATTCACCTCGGCATAGCAATACCCAATTTCGGCATCCAGGAGTACATGCGCCACAGCGCGGAAACGCACGCGCTCTTCCGTCCGCGCTACACCTTTGCCGACGGAATGCTCAATCCGAGCGAGGAACCGGGGCTCGGCGTCGACTACGACGACGAGATCGCGCAGGCGCACCCCTATGAGGCCGCCTACCTCCCCGTCAACCGCCTGCTCGACGGCACGATGCACGACTGGTAGCGACGCAGCGCCAGTGAGCCTAGGGTGAGGAAGCGCCCGCGCGCGCCTCGCCGGCGGCGAGCAGGCGCTCGCGGAGGTCGCTGCGCTGCTCGGGCGTCGGATCCCACTGGGCAGGGTCGGGCAGATCCTCGAGCGATTGCAAGTCGAACAGTTTGAGGAACAGCGCCGTCGTGCGATAGAGCACGGCGCCGAACTCCGAGCGACCGCTTTCGCTGACGAGGCCGCGGTCCAGCAGCGAGGCGACCGGCGACTCGGCATTGACCCCGCGGATGCGGGCGATCTCGGGGCGCGAGACCGGCTCGAGGTAGGCGACGATCGCGAGCGTCTCGAGTTGCGCCGGCGTCAGCGCACCATGCCGCGGACGGCCGAGCAGCTCGCGCGCGGCATCCTCGGCGACTGGGTCACTCGCGAGCGTGTAGCCGCCGGCGACCTCGCGCAGCAGGAGCCCGCGCCGGCCCGGCGCAAACGCCTCAGCCAACTCGGCTAGCGCAGCCTCAACGACGTCGTCGCTCGCGCCGCTCGCGGCGGACAGCTCGGCGACGCTCAGCGGCTCGCTCGAGAGGAATAGAAGCGCCTCGATCGTCCGCGCGAGCTCGCTCATCGCCGGCCTCCCACCGCCGCCCGACCGGCCGCGCGAACGGTGATCTCGCCAAACGACTTGGGCTGCTCCCAACTCACCTCGCCGCGCTTGTATAGCTCGAGCAGCGCGAACAGCGTGATCGCGACGGTCATGCGATCGTCGCCTTCGACCACCTCGTCGAAGCTCAGCTCGCCGCCCTTGCGCAGCAGCCGGCGCAGCAGCGCAATCCGCTCAGCGACGCTCACGCGCGCGACCAGCACGTGGCTCAGGTCGAGTCGTGCCGGCAGCGTGAGCAAGTCGCCGAGTGCTCGCCCGAGGATCGCCGGATCCCACAGTCCGGCAGGCGCCTGCTCAAGATCGATCCGCCGGAGCTCGGGCGGCAGCGGGGCTTCGCGGTAGCGCACCTCTGGCGCCAGCGCGAGCAGCTCGGCGAGGTGCGCCGCGGCCGAACGGTAGCGGCGCGCGTCGAGCATCCGCGCGAGCAACTCCTCGGCCGCCTCGGCTGGCTCAAGCTCGAGCAGCTCCTCGGCGTCGCCGTCGGGCAGCAACAGCCGCGACTTGAGCTCGAGTAGCGCCGCGACGAGCACGATGAACTCTGTCGTCGCCTCCAGTTCGAGCTCGCCCCGCGCCTCGAGGTGATCGATGTAGCTGATCACGACCTCGGCGAGCGAAAGCTCGCGCAGGTCCACCTCCTCGCGCAGGACTAGCGTCAGCAGCAGATCGAACGGTCCGCTGAAGACATCGAGGTCAAGCTCGAGCTCGGCGATGCGCATCGTTTGCGAAAACTACCGCGGCGCGCCGACGCCCATCGCATCGCGAACCTTGGCGAGCGTCGGGCCGGCAATTGCACGCGCGCGCGCTGCGCCTTCTGAGAGCACGGCCTCGAGCGCCGCCTGGTCTCCACGGAGCTCGGCGTAGCGCTGCTTGACCGGCGCGAGATAGTCGATCACCGCGCTGGCAACGGCACCCTTGAACTGACCGTAGCCGGCGCCGGAGAACTCGCGCTCGATTTCCACCGGTGAGGCGGCGCGCACGGCGGCGAGGATGTCGATCAGGTTCGTGATGCCCGGCTTGTCGGGCGCGCGATAGACGCCCTCACCGGAGTCGGTCACGGCGCGCTTGAACTTGCGCTCGATCTGGGCCGTTGCGTCGAGTACGTAGATGACCCCCTCCTCGCTCGCGGCGGTGCTCGACATCTTGCTGGTCGGGTCCTGCAGGTCCATGATCCGCGCCCCCACCTCCGGGATCCGCGCGTCGGGAACGACGAACTGCTCGCCGAAACGCGAGTTGAAGCGGATCGCGATGTCGCGCATCAGCTCGAGATGCTGGCGCTGGTCATCGCCGACGGGGACCTCGTCGGCCTGGTAGGCGAGCACGTCGGCGGCCATCAGCACCGGGTAGAGGAAGAGCCCGGCGGTAACCAGCTCGCGCTGCTTGGCCGACTTCTCTTTGAACTGCGTCATCCGCTGGAGGTCGCCGTAGGCGGTTACGGACGTCAGGAGCCAGGCGAGCTCGGAGTGCTCCGGGACGTCGCTTTGGCGGAAGAGCAGGCAGCGCGTCGGGTCGAGGCCCGCCGCGAGCAGGATCGCTGCCGTGTCGTAGGTCAGCTCGCGCAGCTCCGCCGGAGCGAACGCGACGGTCGTCGCGTGTAGATCAACGACGCAGTAGATCGCCTCGCCGCGATCCTGTCCCGCGACGTACTGGACGATCGCGCCGATGTAGTTGCCGAGGTGCTTGCGCCCGGTCGGCTGGATGCCCGAGAAGATCCGCACGATGTCAGCGCAGGCTATCGGGGCCGCGCCGCTTACAGCGCCTGGCGAAGCACCGGCTGCTTGGCGGCAGTGGCCTCGTCGAGGCGCCGCACCGGTGTCGAGTAGGGCGCACCGCGGGCTACTTCGGGGTCCTCGCGAGCTTCGCGCAGGATCTCGGCGATCGCCTCCGCGAAACCGTCGAGCGTCTCCTTGGTCTCGGTCTCGGTCGGCTCGACCAGCAGCGCCTCCTCCACGAGCAGCGGGAAGTAGACGGTCGGCGGGTGGTAGCCGTAATCGAGCAGGCGCTTGGCGAGGTCTAGCGTACGGATCCCGAGCTCGCGCTTCATCGGGCCACCGGTGAGCGCGAACTCGTGCATGCAAATGCGGTCATAGGCCGGCGGCAGCAGCTCGCAGACGCCGAGCTGGCGAAGGCGCGCCAGCAGGTAGTTGGCGTTCAGCACGGCGGTCTCCGAGGCGTCGCGCAGACCGCTGGCGCCGAGCGAGCAGATGTAGGCGTAGGCGCGGAC
>Ga0302326_10000545_pt1 | contig 104391 bp, 91 predicted proteins | sample Palsa_T0_3_FD_202264 | JGI IMG/M metagenome (GOLD analysis project Ga0302326, IMG submission 202264) | Peat permafrost microbial communities from Stordalen Mire near Abisko, Sweden - Palsa_T0_3 | ecosystem: Environmental > Terrestrial > Soil > Palsa > Peat permafrost | place: Sweden: Abisko... | reverse complement strand
TGATCACCCCGCTCCGGGACGGAATGAACCTTGTCGCCAAAGAATATGTGGCCAGCAGCACGGGCCGGGGTGTGCTCATTCTCAGCGAACTGGCCGGAGCGGCCAGCGAATTGAACGAAGCGATCCTTGTCAATCCCACCGATACCTCCGATGTGGCTTCTTCCATTACCCGGGCGCTGGCGATGCCGCTGTACGAACAACGCAACCGGATCTCGCTGATGCAACGGCGGTTGCAGGAATATGATGTATTCAAATGGGTCAACGATTTTATGGACCAGCTGACGCAGGTTAAGCAGGAGCAGGAAAAACAAAAGGTAAAATTGCTTGACGATAAGGCATTTGCCGGGATATACAAGCATTATCACCGTGCGAAGAACCGCTGTCTCCTGCTGGATTATGACGGTACGCTTGTCCCCTTTTCACGGATCCCGTCGGAGGCGTCGCCGGACAATGCCGTGCGGGAGCTATTGACGCGGTTGTCTGCCGATCCCAAAAATCATGTCGCCATCATCAGCGGCAGGGATGCCTCTTCGCTGGATCGCTGGCTGGGCGGTCTGCCGCTCACCCTGGTGGCGGAGCATGGCGCCAGTTCCAAGATGCGCAACGGGGCCTGGCAGCAAATAGTCTCGGTATCCGATCTCTGGAAGGAGGAGATCCGCCGGGTCATGCAGTTGTTCGTCCTGCGATGCGCAGGGTCCTTTGTCGAGGAGAAGACCAATACCCTCGCCTGGCATTATCGTAACACCCAGACGGGACTTGGTTTTTCCCGATCCAGGGAATTGCTGAACACGCTTTCCCAGCTGATCCAGAATACCACCCTGCAGGTGATCGATGGCAATAAGGTAGTCGAGGTCAGGATCGCCGGTTTTGATAAAGGCGCCACTGCACTAAAGATCATCAATGAGCAAGACCCCGATTTTGTTTTGTGTTTAGGAGACGATACGACCGATGAAGATATGTTCAAAGCGCTGGAAGGGGAGGCCTACACGATAAAAGTAAACAGCGGCGCTTCAGCTGCCCAATATACCATTCTGTCGCAACAGCGGGTGCTGCCGCTGCTGAATTCGCTGATACAGCCACCGGTGCAAACCGGTTCCACGGAGCCGTCCGCCGCCGAAACCTCCTCTGCGTCCGGTACCTCCGCGTCCGGTACCCGCCTTCCCGAGGCGTATCACTAAAATCTCAACAGAAAAAAATGACGGTTCACAAATACAAGATGGGTGTCGTTGGCAACTGCTCGTACCTGGCCTATATAGACATGAAAGCAGATGTCAAATGGATGTGCCTTCCCAGGTTCGACAGCAGTTTCCTCTTTGGCTCGCTGCTCGATGAAGACAATGGCGGCCATTTCTGTATCGGGCCAACGACCGAAGGTTACAGCGTCCGTCAATATTATATCACCAATACCAATGTGCTTTGTACCGAATTCAGCTGCCGGGATGGGAGGTTTGTCGTTAAAGACTGTGCGCCCAGGATCCGGATCTACGAGCGGCAGTTTCGCCCGCTGATGCTGGTAAGGAAGATAGAGTTGCTGGAAGGGGAGCCGGCCATCACCGTCAACTGTCAGCCAAGAGGGGATTATGGTAAAGTTGTCCCGGAGCCGGTCATCGGCAGCAACCATATCCGGTATCTCAACCTGGAGCAGCAGGTGAGGCTGACCACGGATATCCCGCTGACCTATATATTAAAGGAAAAGTCTTTTATCCTGGATCAGGACCGTTACCTGGTGCTGACCTATGGTGAACCACTGGAGGCGCCGCTAAAAGAGACGGCGGAAGAATTCATCCGTAAGACCACCGAAGACTGGCAGTCCTGGATCAAGAGTTCCTATCTTCCTGATATCTACCAGGAGGAGATCATCCGGTCGGCTCTGGTGCTAAAGCTCCATCAATTCGAGGATACGGGTGGCATCATCGCCTCCGGTTCGACCAGCCTGCCGGAGTTTCATGACAGTACCCGCAATTGGGATTACCGGTATTGCTGGTTCCGTGATGCGCACTACACCCTTCGGGCCTTCAACCAGATCGGTCATTTCGAGGAGCTGGAAAAGTACTTCGATTTTATTTATAATATCCTTCACAACGCCACCGATTCGCTGCAGCCGCTCTATTCGGTTGCCGGAGATAAGAAGCTGTTTGAAGTGACGCTCGACCTGGCCGGCTATCTGGGCAATAAGCCGGTGCGCATCGGCAATAAGGCCTATATTCAGTCTCAGCACGATGTCTATGGCCAGGTGCTGGTCAGTCTGCTGCCCCTGTATACGGACAAGCGGCTTATTTTCGGGAAAAAGAATAGTTACCATACCATCGTTCCCTGGCTGTTGGGCCAGATAGAGCGTACGCTGTCGCTGCCCGATTCAGGGCTTTGGGAATTCCGTAACGAGGTCCGGGTGCATACCTATACGTTGCTGTTTCATTGGGCGGGTGCCAAGGCCGCGGTTAAAATCGCCGCCCTTTTTGGCGACGCAGCGCTTATGAACAAGGCGCAGCAGCTGGCAGAGGCCGCCGGCCGGTTGATCGAGACCACCTATGATCCGGCCCGAAAGCTGTATACGCAGGCCATCGATACCGTCAACCTCGATGCCAGCACGTTGTCCATGATCACCATGGATTATCTGGATCATCGTTCCGACAAGGCCCGGGATCATATCGCCGCGCTGGAAAAAGAGCTGCTGACGGATAAGGGTCTTTTTTATCGCTATAAACACTACGATGATTTTGGTTTCCCCGAAAGTACTTTTCTCGTGTGTGCTTTCTGGTATGTCGATGCGCTCGCTTGTGTGGGCCGTGTCGACGATGCGATCCGCAATCTCGATCAGCTGCTGACGTTTAGCAATCACCTGGGAATTTTCAGCGAAGATGCGACGACGGATGGATCGCAATGGGGTAATTTTCCGCAGACCTATAGTCATGTCGGGCTGATCAATGCTGCCTGTCGCATCGGGAGAAAGTTGGATAAGGCTGATTTTTTATAATTTTCTACTAACTTTTTGCCGCAATAAAGTATCTTACGGCATGTCTTCCAGATTGATTTATAATGTTAAGCAATTGGTGAATATCCGTCAGGAAAGTCATGTGCTGCGGGGGGGAGAACTGGCCGAGCTGCCTTGTATCAACGATGCCTGGATACATATCGAGGGCGACCGGATTGCCGGTTACGGGCCGATGTCCGATCTGCCTCCGGGCTTCACCCGGCTGATCGGCAAGAGCGCCACAGCCATCGACCCCACGGCAGCCGCGATCGATGCCAGCGGCCGTCTGGTGCTGCCGGCCTGGTGCGATAGCCACACTCACCTGGTATATGCCGGTAGCCGGGAGGCGGAATTCGTCGACAAGCTCCGCGGGCTCAGCTATGCGGAAATTGCTGCCAAAGGTGGCGGCATCCTGCATTCTGCCCGCCAATTGGCCGCCGCTTCGGAAGATGATTTATTTAATAATGCCTGGAAGCGGCTGCAGGAGCTGGCAAGACTGGGGACCGGGGCTATCGAGATCAAAAGCGGGTATGGCCTGACGGTAGAATGTGAATTGAAGATGCTGCGCGTCATAAAACGGCTGAGAGAAAAATCCCCCCTTTCCATCAAGGCTACTTTCCTGGGCGCCCACACCTATCCCGCGGAATACCGGGACAATCATCAGGGATATATCGATCTTATTCTCGAAGAGATGCTGCCGGTCATCGCGCGCGAAGGGCTGGCTGATTATATCGATGTGTTTTGCGAGAACGGTTTCTTCAATGTCGCGGAGACGGAACAGATCGTCAGGGCCGGTCTCCGGTACGGGTTGCTGCCAAAGATCCATGCCAACCAGCTGCAGCTTTCCGGTGGCGTGGAGACAGGTGTCCGCCTGGGCGCCCTGTCCGTGGACCACCTGGAAACGATGGATGCAGCGGCTATCGGGGCCCTGGCGGGTTCGGATACGATCGGTACCCTGCTGCCCACGGCGGCTTTTTTTTTACGGATGCCTTTTCAGCCGGCCAGGGAGCTGCTGGACGCCGGTTGCGCCATCGCCCTGGCTTCCGATTACAATCCAGGGTCTTCTCCTAGTGGGAATATGAACCTGGTCGTAGCCATAAGCTGTATCCAAATGCGGCTGTTGCCGGAAGAAGCCATCAATGCCGCCACACTCAACGGCGCCTATGCGATGTCGCTTGGCGATATGCTGGGTAGTATCACGATAGGGAAAAGGGCAAACCTTATCCTTACACGGCCCGTGCCTTCGCTGGCTTATCTTCCATATGCATTTGGCTCTAACCTGATCGACCAGGTAATGATCGGCGGCGAATTTATTTAATGTAACTACTTATGTTTGGACGGAAAAAGAAAAAACAGCCCGATTTTATCGAGACTGAATCGGGACGAAGCACCGTGCTGCCTATCTCTGATAGCCAGGCAGGGCTGGACTTCCTGGTGTCGTTTTTTTCCGTTATCCGGCCGGCGCGCGGCCGGCGCAATGGGGCGGCCAACCTGGAGGCGGCGGTGGCGGCCCTGCGCCGGAGTCCCGTCCTGCTCAACAATCTTCAGCATGCCGTCCTCTCGCAGCTGGTGCGAACGGATCTGTCTTCGGCGCTGATGGAGAGTGGCATCCCCCTGGCGCGCGGGTTCTGGCAGGAGTTTTTTGGCCGGCTGCGTCATAAGCTGTTGCCTCCGCTGCAAAACGAACATGACTTTTTATATGTGCTGAACAGGGTCTTTTTCCGCAACGACGATTATCAATGGGTCGAGGATATCCCCCGTTCCGACTGGATAGAATTTTTCGAAAGCCTGGGCCTGTCGCTGCATATCGACGATCACCGCATCCTGCACCAGCTGGTCGTATCCCTGCGGACGCTTTCGTTCCAGGTAGCTCAGCTGGGGCTTGAAAAAGAAGTGCTGCTTTATATTCCCGAAGAAGACCGGTATGACAATCCTTTCGTCGGGCAGAATTACCTCGTCCATGAGCTGGAAAAGGAATTGACGACGGAGCGCTCCGTCCCTGTGCTGCAGCTATTCTCCGGCCAGATCAAGGAACTGCTGGACCGCTGTTACCGGTGTATCGAACATATCCGGGAGCACCATACGCAGCGGGGCGCCAGCCTTCATCAAACCTATATGCTCCTGTTGGTGGCCAATCGCATGGAACGCATGTCCATCCTCGTCGACCTGCTGGACAGAGATCACCGGTTCGACACAGGCAAGTTCGTGGAACTGTTCCGGGTCCTGGTGCGCAACGAGAACAGGAAAAACAGTATCCTTGAATTCATGTCTCAGTCCCTCGGTTACCTGGCTTACCAGATTGCGGAGCATAAAGGCGCCAAGGGGAACAAATATATTACGTCCACCTGGACGGAATACAGGGCGATGCTGGGGAGCGCCATGGGCGGGGGAGCATGGGTTTGTCTCGTCGTGCTGATCAAAAACCTCCTGATCAGGCTGCCGATGGCCATTTTCTGGCATGGCTTTGCCTACAGCGTGAACTATAGCCTGGGCTTTATCCTGATCGAGGAGACACATACCACGCTGGCGACCAAGCAGCCTGCCTTTACCGCCAGTGCGGTGGCCAGCTCCCTGGACACAAAGAAGAATACCTATCAGCCCAACCTGTATAACCTGGCCGTGACGGTCGCCAAAGTGTCGCGGAGCCAGATCGCATCTTTTGCGGGCAACCTGATCATTGTCTTCCCGGGTGTCTGGCTGCTGGCCTGGGGTTATGAAAAGCTTATCGGTGCCAAGCTGGTTTCCGGGGATGCGGCGGCCCGGATGTTGCGCGACCAGCATCCCTGGCAGAGCCTGTCATTGTTATATGCCTGCAATACCGGCGTTTTTCTTTTTCTGAGCGGCATCATCGCGGGGTATGTGCAGAATAAGATACAATACAGCCAGATCAGCCGCCGGTTGCAGACCCATCCTATTCTGAGGCTGTCTATACCGAAGGAAAAGCTGCGCCGCATAGCCGATTATGTGGAACAGCATGCCGGTTCGCTGATCGGCAATATCAGTCTGGGTTTTTTTCTGGGCATGGCCGGCTTTATCGGGGAAATCTTTGGCATCCGGTTCGATATCCGGCATATTACGATTTCGGCCGGCAATGCAACCCTGGCCGTATATGGGCTGGGCTTTAGCAATGTCCCGGCAGGGTACCTGGTGACGGTTTTGTTTGGGGTGCTGGGGATCGGGTTTCTGAACTTTTTGGTTAGTTTTTCCCTGGCTTTTATTGTAGCCGCCCGCTCCCGTGGGGTTCGCATCCGCGAATATCCCGGCTTTCTCGGCATCCTCTGGCGCTATTTCCGGAGTAATCCCCTGGACTTTATCCGGCCCCGCCGGAGACCGGAAGAGGGGGAATAAGGTATGGGGGAGAGTGAATAGAATGCTGTAAATTGCTGGCCGATTGCATTTATCATTAACCGTAATCCCCATATGTTGCCGATCATTGAATGTGTTCCCAATTTTAGCGAAGGGCAGAACCCCGATCTCATCAAAATCATTACTGACCAGATAGAAACTGTCGCCGGCGTGCGTCTTCTTAATGTAGACCCGGGCAAGGCCACCAACCGGACCGTGGTCACTTTTGTCGGCTCGCCGGAAGCTGTCGTTGAAGCCGCCTACCTGGCGATCAAAAAAGCCGGGGAGCTGATCGACATGCGCCACCATAAGGGGGAACATCCCCGGATGGGTGCTACAGATGTATGTCCTTTGATTCCTATTGCCGGCATCAGCATGGAAGAGACGGCTGTCTGGGCACAGCGGCTGGCGGAGCGCGTAGGGGGCGAACTGGAGATCCCCGTCTATCTCTATGAAGCGGCGCAGAGGGACAAGAAGCGAAGCAATCTTTCTGTTATCCGCGCAGGAGAGTATGAAGGCTTCTTCAAGAAGATCCGGCTCCCGGAATGGAAGCCCGATTATGGTCCTGCTGAATTCGATGCCCGCCGTGGCGGGACGGTTATCGGAGCCCGTGATTTTCTGGTGGCATATAACGTCAACCTCAATACGACCTCTACCCGGCGTGCCAATTCCATTGCTTTTGATGTCCGGGAAGCGGGGCGGGTGTTGCGGGAAGGGGATCCTGTCACCGGGAAGATCGTTACCGATGCGCAGGGCAAGCCGGTCCATGTCCCCGGTACGCTGAAAGCAGTAAAAGCCATCGGTTGGTATATTGAAGAATACGGCATGGCGCAGATCTCGATGAATCTGACGAATATCCACGTAACGCCCGTTCACCTGGCGTTTGACGAAGTCTGTAAAAAGGCGGCAGAGCGTGGTATCCGCGTAACCGGCAGCGAGCTGGTAGGGCTGATACCGTTGCAGGCGATGCTGGATGCCGGGAAATATTTTCTGGAAAAGCAACAGCGTTCGACCGGCGTTGCGGAGAAAGAATTGATCCGGATCGCCATCCTCTCGATGGGGCTAAACGAGCTGGCCGCGTTTGTCCCGGAAGAGCGCATCATCGAATACCTGCTGCGCACTCCCTCGGCGGACCGACTGGTCAAAATGCCACTCCGGGACTTTGCCGACGAGACGGCCAGCGAAATCCCTGCGCCCGGTGGCGGATCGATCGCTGCCTATACAGCGGCCCTGGGAGCTGCGCTGGCGACCATGGTAGCCAATCTTTCGGCGCATAAAAAAGGCTGGGACAACCGCTGGAAGGAATTTAGTGACTGGGCTGGGAGGGGGCAGACTCATAAGGATGAGCTTATCCGGCTGGTGGATGAAGACACCAGGGCCTTCGATGGCATAATGAACGCCTATGCGCTCCCGAAGGGGAATGAGGCAGAAAAATCCCTTCGTCACCAGGCCATTCAGCAGGCTACGCGTATCGCCATTGAAGTGCCTTTCCGGGTGATGGAAGTCGCTTACGCCAGTCTGGAGGTCATAAAGCAAATGGCGACCGTCGGCAACCCCAATTCTGTTTCGGATGCGGGTGTTGGCGCCCTTTGCGCCAGGGCCGGCGTTTTGGGGGCGTTTATGAATGTGCGTATCAATGCAGCCGGATATGAAGACAAGGATTATGTGTCGCAGATCCTGGCAAAAGGAAAAGAAATAGCCGATAAGACGGTACACGCCGAAGCGGCGATCCTGCAGATCGTGCAGGAGAAAATAGGGCTTTGAACCTTTTAAAATGATAAGGCCATGCAACAGCTGAAAGTCTACAACAAACAAGACATTCTTTCCCTGACCAGGGTCCGTAAATTCGAGACTAAACTGGGCGAGCAGGTGCTGGTGGCCGCCGATCCGGGGAATATTTCGGCATCGATCGAACAGACGCCCGCAGAATATGTGCTGCTGGGTATCCCGGAAGATATCGGCGTCAGGGCCAATGAAGGCAGGGGCGGCGCGGACACCGCCTGGGCGCATTTCCTGAAAAACTTTCTGAATATCCAGAGCAACGACTTTCTGACGGGCGAGAGCGTTCTTGTGCTCGGCTATTTCGATTTCAGCGAACTTTCCCGGCTGATCGAGGCCAATGCCTATGGGCATGAGGAAAAGCTGATGGCTTACCGGCATGCTGTACATACGATCGATGAAGCGGTGGAACCGCTGATCAAACTTATTACCGCCAAAGGAAAAATACCGATCGTGATCGGCGGAGGTCACAATAATGCCTATCCGCTGATCAAGGGTGCGGCCAAAGGGTTGCATAAGGCGGGGCTCACCCATCTGGCGCAGATCAATGCCATCAACCTGGATGCGCATGCCGGTTTCCGTCCGGTCGAAGGGAGGCATAGCGGCAATGCTTTCCGTTATGCGGAAGAGGATGGGTTCCTTGAAAAATACTGTGTGATCGGGGTACATGAGAATGATCTCCCGCAGGGTGTCTGGCTGGACATTATCAACAATCCCTTTGTCGACCTGATCACCCATGAGGACATTTTCGTCCTTGAAAAAAGGAATTTCACGCAGGCGGTAGCGCATGCGGCGGGTTTTACGGAAGATAACTATATCGGTCTGGAACTCGATCTCGACGTGCTGGGTCCGGCGGGTATGGGTATGCCTTCCGTCGGTCTTGGCCCGGGGCATGCCCGTCAGTATGTGACTTTCGTCGCTACGGATTCCCGCATCGCTTACTTTCATATCTGTGAAGGGATCTTTTCGCTTTGTCAGGGTCAGAGTGAGGCGGCGGGTCAATTGATGAGCTGTATCGTCAGCGATTTTCTCAAAGCGCGGGAGTGAGGGGCGGACCCGGGGGCCGTGAGCCTGGAGTCGGGACCCGGGGGCCGGGAGCTTGGCCTGCAGCCGGTGGGCCGGCGGGAGCAGCTAGAACGGAATACCGATATTGATATAGCCCAGCACGGTCCTGGATTGATCGGAATACATGGCGCTCAGCTCGAGGGGCCCCAGCGCAAACATATAGGTGAACGTTAGTGCGTAGCCGGAGAGGAAATTGGGTGTCGTGAAGAAGTCGCTTTTGGTGATAAAATTATTGAACAGGATATTGGCCTTCCCGGTGATCAGGACGTTACTGAACAATTGATAACGAAGTGCGAGCATCCCTTCGGCAATGCTGGAAGAATAGAATGTCCCCTCCCGAAGTCCCGCGAAAGTCACCTGGTTATGAAATTGATCGGTCAGGCCTCCGATGGAAAACTCATTCATAATATTGTCCTTGTAATGCAGATTGAGACCACCCTGCAGATGGGTCAGCAGGGTATAGCGTCCCGTCAGGGGAAAATACTGATCGAAGTTGAAGAGTAGCCGCTGGTAGGGAATGTCGGAGAAGCTGGTGTCGCTGCCGGCGCGGGAGCCAAAATGCTGCACATCGGGGTTTTGGGTGAATACGTAGTCGGCTTCGGCCTCCAGCTTGATGCCCCGCCGGGGATAGACCGGGCGGTCCAGCGTATTGCTGCGGATAAAGAAGTAATTGGTGATAAAATTGTTGTTGCCTTTGAATTCCAGGCTGGATGTCAGAGAGGGGTCATAATCGATATATTCGAACCGGCTCCCCAATCCGATGGTCAGGTCGCGGTTGGTGGAGTAGCCAAAGTAACCGGCCAGCTTGAAATAATTCTGGTCATACAGACCGGCTTCCTTGAATTTGCTGTTATAGGTGGTGATCTGGAAATCGTCAAATTGGGTGCCAAGGGTAAAAGCAAAATTGGCGCGGCGGCTGAAATATTGCAGGTGTTCCGCCCGGGCCCTGAAGTTCTGACCGATATTTAACGTAACCAGGCTGCGGGAGGTCGGGGTAAAGAAATTGCGGCTTGTCAGGTTGAGGATGGCGCTGATCCCGCTGAATTGGTTGTAATTGAGCCCGATCTTGGCAAAGGTCAGGGGATTCTCGTCCACGTCGAAGACGATCCGGCTGGAGCTGTCGGGCTGCGGTTGCAGGGAATAGGTGATGCGGTTGTAATAACGCGTCCCGAACGCCCGTCTGACCATTCTGGAAAGCGTGTCCGCCGTATAATAATGCCCCTTTAACAGGTTCATGCTCTGGATAAAAAATCCTTCGCTGGTATGCCGGAGCCCCATTACCTCATAGGAAGAGATTTTGATGGCAGGGATGGCCGGCAGCCTGTTTTTTACTATTTTCTCCGGGCCATAGAGTGCATTCAGCGAATCTGCCAGCTGCTTGAGGCGGGGGTATAACCGCCGGCCTTCTTCCAGCCCGTCTTCCAATATCTGTGAAGCTTCCCCGAAATTGCCCATGCTATATTGTTCAAGCGGTTGGGCGACATAGATATTGCAGAGGGGTATCTGTGTTCGGGTGTCGGCGGCCTCCCGGAAAAAGGCGATCTGCATGATCACCTGAAGGGCGTTGGTCACCTGGGCGGGAGTGCGCAGCGGACCGGACACGTTGCTGCCGATGACGATATCGGCGCCCATGGCGCGTACGTCCTTTACCGGGAAATTCCGGACGATGCCGCCATCCACGAGCTTCTTACCGCCATATTCCACGGCTGTAAAGACGGAAGGGATCGCCATGCTGGCGCGGACGGCCGAGACGATCTCCCCGGTATCGAGGACTACTGCTTCACCGGTGGAGATATCGGTAGCGATACATTTGAAGGGGATGGAAAATTTGGAGAAATCCTTGATGCCATATACCGGCCGGAAGAGCTCGGAGAATTTCAGCCAAAGCTCTTCACCTTCGATCACGCCGGTGGAGAAGCGAAACCAATGATTGACCCAGGGTAATTCGATATCGTATCTGCCATATTCGGACTTTTCGTCCATGATCATGCTTCGCATCGAGGACTGGTTCGACAACAGGAGATCCCAGTCGATACCGCGGGTCATCTTTTCGATGGAATCCGCGGAATAGCCGATGGCATAGAGGCCGCCGATGATGCTGCCCATACTGGTGCCGGTGATATAATCGATTTTGAGACCGGCCGAATCGATGGCTTTGAGGATACCGATATGCGCCAACCCTTTTGCCCCGCCGCCGCTAAGGACCAGCCCGATCTTTGGCCGGCTGCCTGCAACAGAGTCCTGACCGAAAGCCGGCCCGGAGAACAGCAACAGACAGCAGACAAAAAAATGGTAGTGTCTCATTCGTAATTATTCTCGCAACGGCCATCGGGGTCAAAGCGTCTTTTCCAGCTCGACGATCTTTTCAAAGACCTGTTCGTACTGGCGGTTGGCCTTCCCCAGCTCATCACTGGCTTTCTTGTATTCTGCTTCCGCTGCGACAAACTTGTTTTTATCAGAATACGTGGAAGGATCCGCCAAAGATGCTTCCAATCGATCCTTTTGGCTGGAAAGGGTGGCAATTTTTTGTTCCAGTTCCTGGAAAAGCCGTTGCTGACGCTGCAACTCTTTCTTTGCTTCCCTGTTGATGGGAGCTGAGACGTGCTTTCCGGCCGGAGTAGCCGTCGGAGCCGGATTAGTCGTCGCTGCGGGTGCAGGGGCGGCGGCCGGGGGCGCCTTTGGCATGGAAGCGGCCGGGGGCTGCGCCTTTGGCGGAACAGGTGATGTTTGTGCCAGTTGTTTGGCCGCCAGGTTACGTTCCTTCCAATCGACCCATTCCTCATAAGTACCCTTGAATTCGCGGATCAGATGATCATCGATCTCCCAGATCTTATTGGCCGTCTTCGAAATAAAATAGCGGTCATGGCTGACAAGCAGGAGGCTGCCTTCATAGCGGTTGAGGGCCTCGATCAGCAGATCGCAGGAATGCATGTCGAGGTGGTTGGTCGGTTCGTCCAGTAACAGGAAGTTGGCCTTGCTGACGATGGTTTTGGCCAGCGCAACCCGGGCTTTTTCCCCGCCACTGAGAATCTTTATCTTTTTATCAACATCATCGCCGCTAAAGAGGAAGCAGCCGAGCAGCACCCGTAATTCGAGGTCTGTCTTCTGGCTGCCGCACAACTGCATTTCTTCCAGCAGCGTATTATTGACATCCAGCGCCTCGAGCTGGTGCTGCGCATAGAAGCTTTCTTCCACGTTATGGCCCCAGACCCGTTCGCCGCTAAAAGGTTCGGTACCGGCGATCATCCGCAACAAGGTAGACTTGCCCTTTCCGTTGGCCCCGATCAGAGCTATCTTGTCGCCCCGGTCGACTTCCGCGGAGGCATTTTCGACGATGGTGAGCGCACCGAATTCTTTTGTGGCATGTTTCAGGGTGGCGAGCACCCGGCCGGGAGTCTTGTCGACCCGGAAATTGATCTTGATATTTGGCCGCTCGATTTCGACATCCTCGATCCGGTCGATCTTTTCCAGCCGTTTCATAGCGCTCTGGGCGGCAGCGGCCTTGCTGGCTTTGGCTCTGAAGCGTTCAATAAAGCGCTCCTGCTGCCGGATATAATCCTGTTGATTTTCAAAAGCCCGCTGTTGTAATTCCACCCGCTGAACCTTTTCGGTCTCATAAAAGCTATAATTACCGTTGTATATATGTAATTCCTTTTGATAGAGCTCGACGATCTTTGTCACCATGCGATTTAGGAAATATTTATCATGGCTGACGATCACCACCGAGCCCTGGTAATGCTGCAAATATTTTTCCAGCCATTCAATGGAAGGAAGATCCATATGGTTGGTAGGTTCATCCAGCAGCAGCAGGTCCGGTTTCTGCAGGATCATCCGGGCGAGCAGGACGCGCATCCGCCAGCCACCGCTGAACTCCCGGAAAGACCGTTGCAGGTCCGTATTGGCAAAACCAAGACCCTGCAGGATCTCCTCCGTACGGTTTTGAATGGTATAGCCGTCGAGGGTATCCATTTCGTGCAGCGCATCGGTGTACTGGTGCAGGAGGGTCTCGTTTTCATGGTCTTTTTCAAGCTCCCGGCCGAATGCTTCGATCTCTTTTTCCAGCTGGAGCACCCGTTCAAAGGCTGTCATGGCCACTTCCAGGATCGAACCGTTGGTATCGAAGCTCAGGAGATCCTGGTGAAGATAGCCGATCGTCGTGCTGCGGCTGCGCTCGACGGTGCCCCCGGAAGGCAGATATTCCCCAGCGAATAATTTTAACAAAGTTGATTTCCCGGTGCCGTTATAGCCGATAAGGCCGATACGCTCATTGGGCTGGATATGCCAGGTCGCGTCTTTTACGATCACCCTGGCGCCGAATTCGAATGTTACGTCTTGTAGTCCTGCTAGCATGAATTTTTATAAAATGGTATGCAAATTTAACCTAGTGCAGTACCTTCGGCAAAACTTTCTTTCATGAAGAAATTTCTCTTGTTGATCGTTGTTTTTATTGTTGCCGCATTTCTGGTCTACAAGCTGATGTCGGATAAGGATACGAAGGCGGCGCCCTCGCCGGATCAGGCGCTGCATATTGCTAAAAATTCCGGTCCCTTTAATATAGCGTTTGCCGGGTTGATGAACGACTACTTTTCGCTAAAGGATGCGCTGGTTGACTGGGATACCCTGAAAGCCGACCAGGCGGCCTATGCGATAGCGGCGAAGGCGGACAGCCTGCCGGTCAGCCTGATAAAGGCGGATACCGCTATTGTCGAGACGGCCAGGAGTCTGGCTGCCAGCATCGTCGGGGAAGCGAAGGGACTAACGGGGGAGACGGGTATCGAAGCACGGCGGCATTCCTTCGACATGCTGACCGATGAGTTGTATAACCTGGTCCGTACGGTCCGTTATGACGGACAGACGATCTATCATATCCGCTGTCCGATGGCTTTTGACGATTCGGTAGCCGCTTACTGGCTAAGCGCTACACCGGCGATCATCAATCCCTACCTCGGGAATAAGCATCCGGTATACAAGAGCAAAATGATCGGCTGCGGCGAGGTCACGGATTCGGTCGATTACGGGAAAAAATAACGGGCTGCGCGGGCATGAAGCGGCCGTCAGGGCTTATAGATAAACCGGACGGTTGCGCTGGCCTGCTCGCTGGAAGACATATATACCTCCATTTTCTCCGATCCTGCCGTCACCATCATCAAGGCTGTATTAGGTGGGATCGTGCCCAGGTTGTCCGCGTACATCACCAGTTCGTATTCCGTGTCGGGAAAAGCGTTGAAATGAATGGTCAGCGGCCGGTCGGTCAGCATCCGATGGTACAGGAGCAGCTTATTATTGATGAACACCGTCACGGAGTCGCCGTCGATTACGGCATCGTCGTATAATTCGATCTTTACATCCGCGCTGTGGAGGGTCACCGTTTTTACCAGGGTCTTTTCCCTTGGCTGGAGGTGTAGCGTCTGCTGCAAGGCAGCCAGGGTATCGCTTTGGTCGATATCGACGGGAAAATCGGAGGTCATGGCTCTTTTCAGCTGGATCTGACCGGGCGGGCAGATCAGCTGTTTGTTGGAATAGATGCCTTTCCAATCTCCATTCAGCTCTTCCTGTTCTCCTTTCTTCGAATAGTTGAGGTCGTATGTTTTTATACAGGGTTCACAATCTCCGGGGATATCGGCTTGCAGGATACTGGTTTCTATAAGAACCAACCGATGGGTCTGCGCATTGTAACGGCCCGCGAAGCTCATTTTTACAAAATGGACTTTGTCATAATAATCGTAGGCTTTTCCGGAGATGCGGTCGCCGGAAAAATTGATCTGCAGCTCCAGGAAATACCGGGGGTAGCATCCGCCGGGGCCCTGGGTCAACACCCCTTTCCAGATTCCGTTCAGATCTTCGGCACGGCCATAAAAAGAGAGGGCCGACAGGATCAGCAGATAGAGGCCGCGCATGTTGTTTATGGTTTTACATACTTAAAAGTCACTGTTGCATTTTTTTGCAGGGTCGTACTGATATTCACTTTATATTCCTTATCGCCTACCTTAACGATCATCAGGGAAGTATTTGGCGGGATTTCTCCTTCATTGTCGGCCACCATCACCAATTCATGATAATCGTTGTCCTCGTCGAGATGCAGCGTGACGATGATCGGCCGGTCGGTCAGCATAGCGTGGTTGACCACTATCTTATTATCCAGGTAGACGGAAACCGTATCGTTATCGATGGCTCCATCGTCATAGATATTTAAAACGACTTCGCGGCTATTGACCGTCAGCGATCTGACCAGCTCGTTGGACCGTTCCAGCAGCACCCGGGGAGTGACGGTGGGGAATTTGCGGTTCAGGCTGGTCGTGCTGTCTCTCGCGGGCTGCAACGCCGTCCGTCCCGGCATGGAGGCCCTGGCCAGGGGCGGTGGAGACTTGACTCCGGCAGGAGGGCGGGCGACCGGTCTGTAGCTTCGGGCGGCTACCGCTGTGCTGTCGGGGCGATGGGTGGGCGCCGGTTTGGTCAACGGCTTATGCCTTCGGGCGGCCAGCGCGGTGCTGTCCGGAGTCGGTGCGGCAGCCTCTTTTTCCAGTTCTTTTTCCCGTTCGACCAGGAACGGCTCCTCGTAAAAATCGGAGGAAATCTTTTTGCGCAGCAACACCGTGCCCTTGCCGCAATTGCTCGAATCAGGCAGCGACATGCTCACATATTTGCCTTCCAGGAATTCTTCGCCCCCGTATTTATAATATTGGAAGAAACAGGTCATTATACAGACGTTGCCCGGGAAGTTGTTACGCAACTCCAGCAGCTTGCCTTCTTGTAGCAATACCTTGCCGGTATGTACATTGATCGCGCCGGATGCAGCTGCTTTCCCGTAAAAAATGGTAGAAAGGTAGGAATAGGTAACGGCTTCGAGGGTCTTGCCCCGCTGCGCGATCTGCACTTCGAATTTATACCGGTCATCCACATTGGAGGATTGCCTGCCCTGATGCTCGGAAACGAAGTGTCCCTCCCAGATCCCGGTAATTTCCTGGGCCCGGACGATAAAAGGCGGGAAGAATAATCCGCCGGATAAAAGCAATAGAAATAGTCTCTGCATGTGCTACAATTTCCCTGGACCAAATTAAGTAAAAATTTCCTGTAGCGATTACCATTTGTAAAAGTCTAAATCTGTCATTGCCACAGAATTTGTTAAATTTGCCGCCTTATGATCAAGATCACTTTTCCGGACGGCGCCATCAGGGAGTATGAGAGTGGCGTCACTGCGCTAGAAATTGCCCGGTCCATCAGTGAAGGATTGGCAAAAAAAGTATTGGCAGCGAAGGTGAATGGGCAGATATGGGATGCGACACGTCCCATCGGCACGGATGCAACCTTGAAGCTATTGACCTGGTCGGATACGGATGGCAAATCTACTTTCTGGCATTCCTCCGCCCATCTCATGGCCGAGGCGGTGGAATCGCTTTTCCCCGGCGCCAAATTCTGGGTTGGACCTGCTGTCGACAACGGCTTCTACTATGATATGGACCTGGGCGGCCGGCAGATTACGGAGGATGATCTGCGCAAGCTGGAAGTAAAGATGGCCGAACTGACCAAACAAAACGAGCTCTACCGCAGGAAAGAGATCAGCAAGGCGGAGGCGGTGAAGTATTTTTCTGAAAAAGGGGACGAATACAAGCTCGACCTGTTGGAAAATCTCCAGGATGGACAGATTACGTTTTACACGCAGGGCAATTTTACCGACCTCTGCCGGGGCCCGCATATCCCAAACACGGGTTTTATAAAAGCGGTCCGGCTGACGAATATTTCCGGGGCATTCTGGAAGGGGGATGAGCGGAACAAACAGTTGACCCGGGTATATGGGGTGACCTTCCCTTCTCAAAAGGAGCTGGATGAGTACCTGCTGATGCTGGAAGAGGCAAAAAAGCGCGATCATCGGAAACTGGGCAAGGAACTGGGCATTTTCACCTTTGATGAGCAGGTGGGCCCCGGTCTGCCCCTGTGGATGCCAAACGGCGCCATTATTATCGAAGAATTGGAGCGGCTGGCTAAGGAAACGGAACAAACGGCGGGGTACAAAAGGGTCGTTACGCCGAATATTGCCAAGGAAAGCCTATACATTACCAGTGGCCATTTGCCTTATTATCAGGAGAGTATGTTCCCGCCGATGGAGCTGGAAGGGGAGAAATATTACCTGAAAGCGATGAATTGTCCGCATCATCATAAGATCTTCGCGGCGGAGCCGAAATCCTATAAAGACCTGCCATACCGGCTGGCCGAATATGGCACCTGTTATCGCTATGAGCAGAGCGGGGAGCTGTTTGGCCTGATGCGGGTCCGGTGCCTCCATATGAACGATGCGCATATCTATTGTACAAAGGACCAGTTCTACGATGAATTCAAGGCGGTTAACGAAATGTACCTGAAATACTTTAAAATATTCGGTATAGATAAATATGTAATGCGTTTTAGCGTTCATGAACCGTCCAGGCTGGGTAAAAAGTATATCGATGAGCCGGAACTGTGGAAGGAGACGGAAGCCCTGGTACGGGATGTGCTGATCAGGACGAATACGCCATATATTGAAGTCCCGGATGAGGCTGCCTTTTATGGCCCCAAAATTGACGTGCAGATCTGGAGTACGATCGGTCGGGAATTCACGCTGGCTACCAATCAGGTGGACTTTGCCCAGGGGAAACGGTTCAAGCTTGAATTCACTACGAAGGAGAATCATGCCGAGACGCCGCTGATCATTCACCGCGCCCCGCTGGGGACGCACGAACGCTTTATCGGGTTCCTGCTGGAGCACTATGCGGGCAAATTCCCGGTATGGCTGGCCCCCTTGCAGGTGAAGATCCTGCCGATCACGGATAAGTCCCTGGAATATGCACAAAGTCTTTCCGTTCTGCTGAAAAATGCGGATATTCGTGTAGAGATAGATGACCGCAGCGAGAAAATTGGCAAGAAGATCCGGGATACGGAATTGGCCAAGGTCCCTTATATGCTGGTGATCGGAGAGAAGGAGATGAGCGCGAATAAGGTTGCCGTTCGCCGCCAGGGGAAGGGCGATCTGGGGCTGAAGGACATCGAAACGTTCATCGCCGAAGTGCGCCAGGAAATAAAACAACGCGTCCCTAATCCCTAAGGGCGTGAATAAAAAAAGACAAAAAAATCAGCAGTTTCCGACAGGGAGGGAAGCTGGACTTAAAAACAGTAAATGGCATTTCCACCGAGACCCCCAAGAGGGAATTTTAATCCAAGATTTAGAAAAGAACAACAGCAGGAACATCGTACCAACCATATGATCAGGGTTCCGCAGGTACGTCTGGTAGGCGATAACATAGAAGTAGGCGTCTATTCTATCCAGGAAGCCCTGAAATTTGCGCAGGAGCAGCAGCTCGACCTAGTCGAGATCTCTCCCAATGCTGATCCGCCGGTATGTAAGATCATCGATTACAATAAATTCCTTTACGAGAAGAAGAAGAAAGAAAAGGAGATGAAGGCCAAGAGCAAGGCCTCGGAAGTAAAAGAGATCCGGTTTACGCCGAATACGGATGACCATGACTTCGATTTCAAGGCCAAGCATGCCGAGAAATTTCTGAAGGAAGGCAACAAGGTAAAAGCGTATGTACAATTCAAGGGCAGAGCGATCCAATTCAAGGAAAGAGGTGAACTGCTGCTGCTGAAATTCGCCGAGCGGCTGGGCGATTCAGGCGTGCTGGAAGGAATGCCCAAAATGGAAGGCAAACGAATGTTGGCCATTTGGGCGCCAAAATCCCAGAAAAAGAAGGAAAAAGACAAAACCGCCTAAATTGCCGCCATTCAAAAAAATACAGGAAAACCGCTGAAAATGCGGTTTTTTTTATATATTTGCGGCCCCAAATGGCTCCATAAGTGGTTGCCGGTGCGATCCGCCAGTAGGGGAATTACGAAAAAAGCATTCAAAATGCCAAAGGTTAGAACCAATTCAAGTGCCAAAAAGCGGTTTAAGGTGACTGGCACAGGTAAGATTACCTTCCAAAAAGCGTTTAAACGTCATATTCTTACAAAGAAATCCAAGAAACGCAAGCGCGTTATGGCCAAGAAGGGTGAAGTCAGCCAGGCCAACCTGGACTTTGTCAAACGCCTGTTGAGGCTAAAATAAGCCGCCTCGCGTTTTGCAGGGTCACGCCTGCCCGAAGGAAGATCATCATTTTTTAATTTTCAAATCAGTAAGATATGCCACGTTCAGTCAACGCCGTCGCCTCCCGGGCACGCAGAAAACGCATCTTGAAAGAAGCGAAAGGGTTCTACGGCAAACGTAAAAATGTATACACCGTCGCGAAGAATGTGCTGGAGAAGGGTCTTCAGTATCGTTATGTCGGCCGCAAATTGAAGAAAAGGGAATACCGCACCTTGTGGATCGCCCGTATCAATGCCGCCGTCCGCGCCGAAGGCCTGACTTATTCCGCCTTCATCCATAAGCTGGGACAGAAAGGGATCGGTCTCGACCGTAAGGTGCTGGCTGACCTGGCGATGAATGAGCCGGAGACGTTCAAGCAGCTGGTCGCTACAGTAAAATAAGCGGTATTCATATTATTTCTGAGGGTTCCGGGGTCGATGCTCCGGGACCCTCTTTATTTTTTTTTATCAATTGTCCAAAAAACTACACTTTTGCATTCATTTATAGCTGGACGGAGTCCAGCTGCCGCAAATTAAATAACCCATAACATTGAAATATCTGGACCAGTCAATGAATAATACGTACACCGATCTGGTGACGCAAACCTTTAACTTCCCGCAGGAGGGTCTCGAAGTGAAAGACAGCTATCTTCAATTCAACGGTGTCGATCTGAAAGCCCTGATCGACAAACATGGCACTCCTCTAAAGCTGACTTACCTGCCCAAAATCGGGATGCAGATCAATAAGGCGAAAAAAATGTTTGCCGCGGCGATCAAAAAACATCGTTATGAGGGTAAATACTTCTATTGCTATTGTACGAAGAGCTCGCATTTTTCCTTTATCGTCGAGGAAGCGTTGAAGCACGATATCCACCTGGAGACTTCTTATGCGTACGATATCGAAATTATAAAGAAGCTATACCAGCGCAAGAAGATCACCAAGGATACCTTCATCCTCTGCAACGGGTTCAAGCAAAAGCCCTATACCAGCCGGATCGCTTCGCTGCTGAATGCCGGGTTTAAGAACGTGATCCCGATCCTGGACAACAAGGACGAGCTGCAGCAATACAAGCGCTCCGTCAAGGTCCCGTTCAAGCTTGGGATCCGGGTGGCGGCAGAAGAAGAGCCCACTTTTCCTTTTTATACTTCCCGGCTTGGTTTCAGGCCGCGTGACGTCCTCGAATTCTATGTGGACAAGATCGAAGGCAATGAGGACCGTTTTCAGCTGAAAATGCTCCATATCTTTCTCAACAAGGGCATCAAGGACGATATTTATTATTGGAGTGAGCTGAACAAGGTGATCAACCTCTATTGTCAGCTAAAAAAGATCTGCCCGGAGCTGGATTCGATCAATATCGGCGGTGGATTTCCGATCAAACATTCACTGGGTTTTGAATACGATTATCAGTTTATGATCAATGAGATCGTTGCAAATATCAAAAAAGCCTGCAAACGGAACAATGTCCCGATGCCGCATATTTTCACCGAATTCGGCAGCTATACGGTGGGGGAAAGCATGGCGCATATCTATAGCGTCATCGGTCAGAAGATGCAAAACGACCGGGAGATCTGGTATATGATCGACTCTTCCTTTATTACCACGCTACCGGATACCTGGGGGATCGGGGAGCGTTTTCTGATGCTGCCGATCAACAAATGGGATGTTGAATACCAGCGGGTGGTATTGGGGGGCATCACCTGTGACAGCCATGATTATTACGATTCCGAAGAGCATATCAACGAAGTGTTCCTACCGAAGATCGTCAATGGCGAACCCTTGTATGTAGGCTTCTTTCATACCGGCGCCTATCAGGATCAGATCAGCGGTTATGGCGGGATCAAGCACTGTCTGATCCCATCACCCAAGCATGTCATCGTGGGTTATGATAAGAATGGCAAATTAACCGACTGGGTTCATGCCAAGGAACAGACCGCGCAGAGCATGCTGAAGATACTCGGGTATCTGTAGGGGCCGGCGCGCGGTTTCGGTCGCCCGCGTTAATGTTTCATCCGGTATTTCTTGTTCACCTTGGGATTATCGAAGTAGGCGTTTAGCTGTTCTTCGGTCAAATTGATCGTCTCTTCCAGCGGGACGTCGATCAGCTGGATCTGCGTCTGTTTTAGCTCCGATTTCAGGGCGGCGATCTTCTTTTGAATCTCGGGGTCTTTTTCGCCGACGAGGGTATTGTCGTGCATGATATAATCCAGCCGTTTGACGGCAGACCGCACCAGGGTGGCCAGATTTTGTTCCGCGGTCAATGGCGGGGCGGTGGTTTCCTTTACCGGAACCATGGCGACGCCCACGCTGGGAAGGATCTCGCCGGTTGTGATGTTGTTGGATGCCGTGGCAATGGTTCCGCCGAGGCCGGTAGCGGCGGCGGTGATATCGAAGTCCTGCCGGGTATTCTTGGTATGTTTGACCTTTTTGTCCAGCTGGAAGAAGGCATATTTAAGCCGGAGGATATAAATTCGGAAATTCTTCAGGGTCTGGTTGTAGTCGTCTTTTTCGTAGGGATAATTGAGCGCATCTTTGACAAAAATCCGGATCGTGGCGGTGTCGCGGGCGAATATTTTATTGGTCCCGACAAAATAAAGAACGAGCAACCTTGTCTTGCCGGAATCGGTTTCTTTTACAAAGTCATAGGGCGGGGACCAGGTAAAAAGATCGTCGCAGCCTTTGATGTTGGAATTGGTCCTGATCGGGACATTCGTATAAAAATTGATGGACTCTATGGGATAGGTGCCGGTCTCGCATTGTACGCGGAAATTGATCGTGTCACCTTCATCCATGTACAAAACGCTGCTGACGGTTGGTTTGACATGCGAAGGAATGACGTCGGTGGTAAAGAATTGGATGGTGAAGGAAGTGTCCACTCTGTCTTTTGGGTTATCCAGGTTTTGTACCCCTATCTTTACTTTGTACTCGAAGTCGTATTTGAGCCGGCCGGACATGAAATAAGATTTGTCCGCGCGAAAGGTAATGAAGCCGTTTTCCCGGATCTTCATGCCGACGGGCGCATCCTTCATAAAGAAGAAATAACGGTTAGGATCCCGGTTGATCTCCAGTTTATAGGTGAGGGTGGAGTCGACATGCAGGGTGAAATACGGGTTCAGATTGCGGATTCTTAGTGTATCATCAGGCTTTCCGACGGTGTCCTGCAGCGGCAGGGGCGCATGGAAAACGGGAATCTGAGACAACCCTTTGTTGGAAACAACGACAACTGCCAATAACAATAGCCAGAGCCTGAGCGAAGGTTTCATCATATTCTTGGATAAATGGGTTATTGTAGCCCGAAATTATAACAATCGTTCAAAAGACCGCAAAAAAAAAGAGGCCGGCTCATCCGAAGGATGAAACCGACCTCGTATTCAACCAAAACCATAATTCCTCAAACCCAACTATTTTCTACAACTGATCAGGCTATTCGCAACCGGGCTCTGCCCTGTCGTGAACACAGCCCAAAGGCCGCAGTTTACTGGATCGTGATTTGTTTCGTGCTATCCTTTACCTGTTCCTTTTTAGGCAATAACAGCTTAAGAACGCCATTGTCATACTTGGCCTGGATACCATTGCTATCGATGCGATCGTCCAGGTTGAAGCTGCGTTTGAAGCTGCGGAAAGAAAATTCCTTGCGGATCGTCTTGTAATCTTCTGTCTTTCCTTCTTCTTTCTTTTCAAAAGAGATCGTTAGCTGGCCGTTGTCTACGGCTAAAGTAAAATCTTCCTTGCTGCGGCCCGGGGCGCTGAGCTCCAGGTGGTAGGCATCGGCGGTTTCATGGATGTTGACGGGAGGAAAGCCATAGCTTTCTTCCTTGCCAAGACCTGCGGGGAAGCCCTGAAAGAATTCGTCGACAAAATTGGAAAGATTCCGATGGCCGTTGTTGTTAACTTTTACGAGTGTCATACAATACTTATTTGCGTTTAGAAATTTTGTTTTACGGAAGGGTAGGAACAAACGATATACCACCCGATAAAATAGGCCGAATTTGCGCAATATTGACACAGGCGGAGTTTGTTTTATGACAGAAGAGCAGTGTTTTGTCAATCGGCATGACAATATTTCATATTTTCTTTCTTACTGCGAGCGACAGAACTTTTATGTTACCTTTGTGTTCTTATCTAAAATTCTTAAAAATGTATCCACAGGAAATAGTATTACCGATGAAGGAGGAGCTGACTGAAAACGGTTTTCAGGAGCTATTGACCTCCGGCGAAGTGAATGATCAACTGAAAAAGGCGGGGACGACCCTGGTGATGGTGAATTCGGTCTGCGGCTGTTCGGCCGGGTCTGCACGTCCGGGGGTGTTGATGGCTATTGCCAATGGCGCCAGGAAGCCGGATTATCTGACCACGAGCTTTGCGGGGTTTGACCTGGAGGCGGTTGGTAAGATCCGGGAACACCTGTTGCCTTATCCCCCTTCTTCACCTGCCATTGCTTTATTTAAAGATGGCAAGCTGGTGCATATGATCGAGCGTCACCAGATCGAAGGCCGGCCGGCACAGCTGATTGCGCACAATTTGATCGCTGCGTTTGAAGAGTATTGCTAGTGCTATGGTTTTAAGTTGTTTAGGGCCGTCGTTCCGCGACGGCTTTTTATTTCCTGGGGTTTTTTGCTTCCCGGCTACGGCTTTGCAGGCAAAGCCTAAGCGGGGCTAATGTCTCGCTAAAGCTCGCAAGCGCCTCCGGGTGCTTACGCACATTTGGGGATAAACCGTAAAATGCCCGTTGGATCAATAGTTCAGAAGAAAAATGTTCCCCGTGGAACATTTTTGTGGAACGAGAATGCCCAATGTTTAGTATAGTGTGGAAAATTAATTTTGGAAGCGAAGATGCAAAAAGGAAACCGGCGTGTAAACACTTCAAACTCCATTACTTCCGCGTTTATTCTTTTGTTCGGGATTTTGGTGTACGTTTGCGCAACGCAGTATTGAATCTGTCTGACTATGTATCCCAATCTCTATTTTGCCTTTAAGGATCTGTTTGGAATATCCTGGCCCTTCTTGCGTTTCATCAATTCCTTTGGATTTTTTGTTGCCTTATCCTTTATCGCCGCCGCGGTGACACTAACCAAAGAATTGATCCGGAAGGAAGGGGAAGGGCTGCTGCAAAGCCGGGAGGAAATGGTTTGGATCGGCAAGCCGGCGAGCCCTGTCGAACTGATACTGAACTTTATCCTGGGTTTTGTCCTGGGCTTCAAATTGATAGGACTATTTCTTTCTTCCAGCCCGCTGACGGCCAATGTGCAGGATTTTATCTTATCGAAAGAGGGTAGCTTGCCGGCAGGCCTGGTATTGGGGCTGATCTTTGCCGGGCTGAAATGGTATGAAAAAAATAAGCAGAAGCTGCCGCAGCCGCAAGAGAAGAAAGTCCGGATCTGGCCGCATGACAGGGTGGGGGATCTGACCATTTTTGCCTTTATTTTTGGCTTTGCGGGCGCAAAAGTCTTTAATAGCTTTGAAACCTGGAGTGATTTTGTAAAAGATCCGATGGGTTCTCTTTTCTCCTTTAGCGGTCTTACCTTTTATGGGGGATTGATCTGCGCGGCCCTGGCTATCTGGGTTTATGCCCGCAAACACGGCATCGGGTTCTGGCAACTGAATGATGCCACCGCGCCCGGGCTGATGCTGGCCTATGCCGTCGGGCGTATTGGCTGTCAGGTATCGGGTGACGGCGACTGGGGCATTCTCAACAGCGCCTATTATACGTTGCCGGATGGAAAGGTCAACGGGATGTCGACGGTTGACTATGAACGGATCACGCATCAATACCGGGAGATGTATATTCCGCAGTTTGGCAGTCTGGACCAGATACCGCACCTGGCGGTCAAAGCCCCCGGCTTTTTGCCAAATTGGCTTTTTGCCTATTCCTATCCGCACAACGTGATCGGCGAGGGAACAAGGATACCGCTATGTGATGGCGGCCAGTTTTGCAACCAGCTGCCCATTCCCGTGTTCCCGACACCGCTTTACGAGACGCTGACCTGTCTGGTCTTGTTCTTTGTTCTCTGGTCATTACGCAAACGACTCAAAACGCCCGGCAATCTTTTTGCTATCTATCTCATTTTGAATGGAATAGAACGGTTTTTGATCGAACATATCCGCGTCAACAGCAAGTACGATTTTTTGCCGTTGCACCCGACCCAGGCCGAGCTGATCTCTTCAGGGCTGGTGATCGCCGGCGTTGCAATACTCCTCGCGCTTAATAAAAAGAAATCCGGCTTGCCGCCCATTGGCCCGCGACCGGATGAAACTACCCCCAGCCCTAATTTTTCCTGAGAAAAGGACCATATTGAGGCCGTTTTTCCTCCTTTTGGCTGAATTGCCATCCTTCCATCCTTCCATCCTTCCATCCTTTCATCATTTGCCCCGGCAAAATTGTAACAGTCAACCCTTTTCTGCGTCACAGTAGGAAATATCCACCCGTTGGCTGATGGTCACCCAAAAGCGATTATTCGTCAACAAAAATTCACGGCGGGCCCGCCGCTGAGTATTTTATCCAACATTTAAACCGGGGAGCGCCAGTTATCAGTAAAATCGGCCTTCCGACACAAAGCATTGTTCTATGTAATGCAAAGTACCAATCTTTGTATTGTAATATTCAAACAATAGTACTTTACTATTAAAACACCAATATGAGACGTTTATTGACTATGCTGACTGCACTTCTTCTGACTACCGCCGGCTTTTCCTCCCTGGCCCAGACCCCTCCCAATAAAGTGGGTGGAACCATTAAGGATGACAAAGGGCAATTTCTCGAAGCCGTGACCGTGACTTTACTGAAAGCCGCCGACTCCAGCCGGCTCAGGGTAACGGTAACCGGCAAAACCGGGCATTTTGGATTTGCCGAAGTCCCCGCCGGAAAATACCTGATTTTGGCCTCATCCGTCGGGTACAACAAGCTTTATTCCCTTTCTTTTGAGGTGCCGGGAGGGCAGGTCGTCCGAACCCTGCCGCCCCTCGTCCTGACTGCTGCCAGCACCAGCCTGAAGGAAGTTGCCGTGGTTGGCAAAAGGCCGCCGATCGAACAAAAAGCCGACCGGACCATCATCAATGTGGATGCCAGTCCTTCCAACGCCGGTTCCACGGCCATGGACGTGCTGGAAAAAGCGCCCGGTGTCACCCTGGACAAGGACGATAATATCAGTCTGAAAGGTAAACAAGGCGTTACCATTATGATTGACGGCAAGCCTACCTATCTTTCAGCCACGCAGCTGGCCGATTACCTCAAGAGCTTGCCCGCCTCGGCCATCGATCAGATCGAACTGATGACCAATCCTTCCGCCAAATATGACGCCGCAGGTAATTCAGGGATCATCAATATAAAGACGAAGAAAAACAAGCTGAAGGGTTTTAACGGTAATCTCAACCTGACCCATACCCAGGGGGTTTATCCCAAACCCAGCGGCAGCCTCAACCTGAACTATCGTACCGGCCAGTTCAATTTCTTCCTGAATGCGGGTTATTCTCATTGGGAAGGGTTCCAGGTACTCCAGATCACCCGTAAGTATCTTGATGCTGACGCTGCCAGTACCGTGAATTCCATCTTCCAGCAGACGACGGTGATGCATTTCATCAACCCGGAAGCCAACGTGAAATTTGGGATGGATTATTTTATGACCCCAAAGACGACGGTCGGCTTTGTTGTCAGCGGTTTCCGTAACAAGGAAGAAGACCGTTCTGGTAGTAATATTCAGCTGCTGAGCCCCAGCTATGTGGTCGATTCGCTGGTCTTTTCTCCCAACACCAACAATACCTCCTGGAAAAATGGGTCCGCCAACCTGAATTTCCGGCATGAATACGATTCCGCCGGCCGGGAGCTGACCGCCGATCTGGACTATGTCCGGTATTCTTCGGTAAGCAGCCAGTATTTCAACAACCAGACCTATACGCCGGATAATGTGTTGCTGGATCAATCCATTCTCACCGGTAACCTGCCCAGCGTGATCAATATCTATACGCTTAAGAGCGACTACACCCGTCCCCTGGCAAAAGGCTACAAGCTGGAGACCGGTATCAAGCTGAGCTATGTCAACACCAACAACACCGCCGATTATTATGACGTGGTGAACGGCAAGAACCTTGTAGACACCACGAAGACCAATCGGTTTCTCTACCGTGAAAATATCAATGCCGCCTATGTGACTATGACCAAACAATATGGCAAGTGGACCGTTCAGGCCGGAGCGCGTCTGGAAAATACCAATTACTCCGGTCACCAGCTGGGCAACGGGTTGACGGTCATCAACAACGATTCCTCCTTTTCCCGGAGCTATGTCAACCTGTTCCCGACCATGTATCTGACCTATGATCTCAATCAAAAAAACTCGTTTACCCTGAATTACGGTCGCCGGATCGACCGCCCGGCCTATCAGGATCTGAACCCCTTCCTCTTTTTCCTGGATCAGTATACCTACCAGGCCGGGAATCCTTATCTGCAGCCGCAGTATACCCAGAATGTCGAGCTGTCGCATACCTACAAGCATACGCTGACGACGACCTTGAATTATAGCTATACCCAAAACTTCTTTACGGAGACTTTCGAACAGTCCGGTCAGGCTACGATCGTCCGCAATGGGAATATCGGCAGCCGCCAGAATGCCGGCATCGCGGTTAGCTATATGCTGCCCGTTGCTAAATGGTGGACGGCCATCTTATACAGCAATGTGAACTATAACAAATTCACCGGCATGCTTTATGGCCAGAACATCGATGTGTCGGCTACTACGCTGCTCGTGAATATCAACAATCAGATCAGTCTGGCCCATGGCTGGTCGGGCGAGCTCTCCGGCTTTTATCGTACTAAGGGGGTAGAAGGGCAGGTGCTCGTCGAACCGCTCGGGCAGGGGACCGTCGCCATCTCCAAAAAGATACTGAAAGACAAGGCCAGTCTGAAGCTGGCGGTCCGCGACTTTCTCTACACCAATCTGGTGAAAGGTTATATCGATTTCCAGGAAACCGATGCGACGTTCCACAACCGGCGGGATAGCCGCCAGGTCGCCATGACCTTTACCTGGAATTTCGGCAAGCCGCTGAAGGGCATGACCGGCGGAAAACGGAATAGCGGGGCCAATGAAGAGGAAAGCAGGGTCAAGACAGGGGGGAACGGGAATTAAGGTGGAATCCGTAGATTTGCCGGACAACTCCACACTATGCCATCCTTTGATATCGTCAGCAAGGTAGACCAGCAGATATTGGACAATGCCGTCAACGTCACCAAAAAAGAGATCACGAACCGGTTCGACTTCAAGGACTCTCCCGTCAAGATCGACCTGAACAAAAAGGATATGAAAATCGATCTCGAGGCAGAGAGCGACATGAAGATCAAACAGATCGTCGACGTGCTGATCAGCCGGTCCATGAAGCAGGGTCTGGACCCCCTGGTCTTCGATCTGGGAAAAGAGCCTTATCCCAGCGGAAAGGTCACCCGGCAGGAGGTGCCCGTGCGCAATGGCCTTAAACAGGAAGATGCAAAAAAGGTCACCAAGCTGATCAAGGATTCCGGGTTAAAGGTCCAGTCCCAGATCATGGATGACCTGGTCCGGGTAACGGCGAAAAAGATCGACGATCTCCAGGCGGTTATCAAGCTATGCGGCGGCGCCAACCTGGGGATTGCGCTCCAGTATGTCAACATGCGCAGTTAATCCCAATTTTATTTGGATCGCCGGACTAAAACACTTACTTTTGCAAGCTCGAAGAAAAAAAATCAGTACGGCCAAATCCGTACAACCTTCAAACAGAACAAATTATGAAAAAAGGTATCCATCCGGCCAATTACCGGTTCGTCGTTTTCAAGGATATGAGCAATGGGACTACTTTCCTGAGCAGATCATCCGCTCAGTCCCGCGAGACCATTAAATATGAAGACGGAAACGATTACCCCCTGATCAAATTGGAAATTTCTAATACTTCCCATCCTTTCTTCACCGGCAAGAATATGTTGGTGGATACTGCGGGAAGGATCGACAAATTCAAAAAGCGTTACGAAAAGAAGGCCAGGTAGCCGCGACGCATTGCTTGTCTTTTATTGTCTTGTCTTTTATTGTCGACTGTCACACAACCTATTTCCCTTCCTCACGGAAGGGAATTTTTTTTGTAGCTTTATCGCATGGATATACGCCTGCTGGAAGAAGCTTTCTGCGCCGATGATCTGCTTCCCTTTTCAGCGACCCGGTCGGTGCTGGATATGCGGATGGGCATCCTGACCTTCCGGGAAAAATGGGCTCACCCCACCGCGCGGGAGCGCATTCTGTTGATGGCCCGGCTTATCCGGTATCCCTGGCATATCTTTCAATATAACGGGGAGGCGCTGGCGGAAGACTTTACCCTGCTCACTACCGGCAGGACATCTCAACCCATTCCATCGTCCGTTCAGGCCATCGCCCCGGAAAATATTTTTGTCGAAGAAGGGGCCCGTCTTCAGCATTGTCTGCTCAACGCCTCCACCGGGCCGATCTATATCGGGCGGGGCGCCGAGATCATGGAAGGCGCGTTGATCCGCGGGCCTTTTGCCTGTTGCGAAGAGGCTACCGTCAAGATGGGAACGAAGATATACGGCGCCACTACCCTTGGGCCATGCTGCACCGCCGGTGGCGAGATAAAAAATGCCGTCTTCTTCGGTTATTCGAATAAAGGGCACGATGGCTATCTCGGCGATGCGGTGATCGGGGAGTGGTGCAACCTGGGCGCCGGCACTTCTGCTTCCAACCTGAAGAACAACGCCGGGGATATCAAGGTTTATCATCCCGCATCCGGGGGCTATCTCAACGCAGGGGCCAAATGCGGTCTGCTCATGGGAGATTATTCGCGGACAGCCATCAATACTTCTTTCCACACGGGTACCGTGGCGGGCGTCTGCTGCAATATTTTCGGTGAGGGGCCGCCGCCAAAATATATTCCCGACTTCAGCTGGGGGCAGGATGGGCGGATCCGCTATGATTGGGACAAAGTCCTGCGGGATACCGGCAACTGGAAGAAATTGAAAAATCGGGCGCTGACCGGAGAAGAAATGCTGACTTTAAAACATATTTTTGAAGGAAAAACATGAGACAACAGATTGCTGCCGCTAACTGGAAGATGAATCTTACTTACCAACAAGGGGAAGAATTGCTGGATACCCTTTTGAATGAAAATATAGCCCTTGAGGATCATCAACAGGCAGTGTTTGCCGTACCATTTCCTTACCTGGTGATGGCCCATCACCGGCTGGTGGCCAAAAAAAATTATTTTGCCGCCGCCCAGAACTGTTCGGATAAAAAATCCGGCGCTTATACCGGTGAAGTGTCGGCGGAGATGCTACGGTCGATCGATATCCGCTACTGTGTGCTGGGCCACAGCGAAAGAAGAGAATATTTCTCCGAGAATAATCATTCCCTGGCGCAAAAAACCGCGCTTTGTCTGGACAATGGCGTTACCCCGATCTTTTGTTGTGGCGAAACGCTTGGCATCCGGGAAGCCGGCGGGCAGCAAGGCTTTGTAGAGACACAGCTTCGGGAGTCGCTTTTTCATTTTTCCGAGGACCAGATCCGGAAGATCGTCATTGCCTACGAACCCATCTGGGCAATCGGTACAGGAAAAACAGCCACGTCTGCACAGGCCCAGGAGATACATGCGCATATCCGGGCGGTGCTGGCCGGCAAATATGGCCAGGATGTGGCCGGGCATATCCCCATCCTGTATGGGGGCAGCGTAAAAGCCGGTAATGCGAAGGAACTTTTCCATTGTCCGGATGTGGATGGGGGCTTGGTCGGTGGCGCGTCCCTGGTAGCTTCGGACTTCACGGCGATCATCCGGGCCTTGAAATGATGGGGCTTGGGGCCAATGGCGTAACGGGCGAGGACCGGCGGCGGATCATCCGGGGGACGCTGCATTCCTTTCTGATCCAGGGGTTTTCCGTCCTCCTCGTATTTGTTTCCAATCTCTTTCTGGTGCGATCTACCGATGCGAACTCCTATGGGCTGTATGTCCATATATTCAACTGGGTGAGCATTCTGAGCGTAGTGGTGATAGGCGGCCGGGACGACCTGGTCCTGGCGCAGCTGCCCCGCTATAACGAAGAGCAACATTCCCGGTTGGTCGGGCTGATACGGGCTGTCAATCGTTGGATATTCGGGGCTGCCCTGGTTGTCGGCGGGTTGTTCGTAGCCCTTTTATTTCTGGTGCGTATCGGGACGCTGAGCGGTCATCAATCTCTTTTCCGGATCGGGATGATTGCTGTCTATCTGACGGCTTGTCTCAGCCTCAACCAGCTGATCCTGCAGGCGCTGAACCATATCCGGCTCAGCCAGATCATCGAAAAGCTTGTAAAACCGCTGCTCCTGATCGGCTGTATCGGGCTGCTGCGTCTTCTGGCCATTCCTTTTGACGCCAGGGCGCTGGTTATCCTGTCCTGTGTAGTGCTGGGGATTTGCTGCGGCGGGGTTTTATGGCTGGTCTATCGGAAGCTGCAGCGGTATGCGCCGCCAGGTACCGTAGCTGAACGGCTGGGCGCGCCAGGTGAGCCGCCGGGAAGAGCGGCTGAGCCGCCGGAGCAGCTTTCCGGGAAGACGTTTTATTTTTTTGCTGTTAGTTTGTTCAACCTGCTGAGCACGAAGATCACGATGCTGATCCTGCCGGTTTTTGCCCCGCAGGCGGCCATCGGCATTTTCAATATCGGCTATCGGTTTGCCGACCTGCTGATCTTCCCCTTTTTTCTCATGCATACCGTCCTGCCGCAGCTGTTCGCCCGGCATGTGGTTACCGGGCGTGCCTATACGCAGTCCCTTTTTAGCGAAAGCAACAAGCTGATGACCCTCCTGAGCCTGCCTCTGCTGTTGCTCAACCTGCTGGCCGGAAAATTCCTCCTGCATCTGTTTGGCCCGGAATTCGGGGAAGGCTATACGGCCATGCTTTATATCAGTCTCGCCCAATTTCTGTTTTCCCTTTTTGGCCCGGCCAACACGATCCTGATGATGCAGGACCGGGAAAAATATTCGGCGGCCTGTCTGTTGGCGTATGTGCTGGTCCTGCTGGCCACGAGCTGTTGGCTTATCCCCGGTGGGGGAATTACAGGCGGAGCGTTGGCGATATTGATCAGCAGCGGCGTGTATAATATTTTGCTGGCGGTGGTTACCTACCGGCTTTTTGGTATTTGCTCTCCTTTTTTTGCCTGGCTGGTCCGGCGACGGGTATAGTTCAATGAATGGTTTCCATCAATTCCGTAAAGGCGTCCCTGAAATTTTCTTTTGAAATCCAGCCAAAAGCCAGGTGGATCTTTTCGCTGAGCGCATGATAGCCGGCGGGGTCGCGGATCATTCCTTCGATGATCGCCAGCGCCGTTTCCGGTGATCGGTAGGAAAGAATGGCGGTGCGGAAGGGGTCCGGAATGATAAATCCATCCGGAACGAGCGCCGGGATATTGTTTAAGAGCAGATCGGCTGTCAAACCGCTGGCTGTAGTGAGCCCGTATGTCTCCGGGCTGTTGCGGCTGCTTTTTTTGTGGACGTTTAATGGGCTCCAGATCAGGTGGGCCCCTGCCAGTTCCTGTTCATAAATGGTCTCGGGGATATAGCCTTTAAAGTGGCGAAGACGGAACCGCTCGCCTTCCAGGGATTGCAGGCTGGCGATGATGCCGGCGCCGGCTTCTGTCCTGCTGTCGCCGAGGATCACGAGTTCGATCAGCGGGGTTGCCCCGGCGGAGAAGGATGACTCGTTCGACAGCGTTGCCCCGACGGAGAAGGATGATTCGTTCGGCAGCGTTGCCCCGGCGGAGAAGGATTCGCGCGACTGGTTATCCCGGGAAAGAAACAGGGTGAGCGTTTGGACTACTTCGGCATAGTTCCGCCGGTTGGGATCCACGGAGCCGGGGATGACAATGGTAAAGGGGGGCTGAGTTGCGCGAAAGAGCGGAGGGGAGTGAAGGCCGGCATAGAACCGGGATGGAATAAAGACAAGGGTCGTTTCGGGGAGCTTTTGCTGAAATCGATCCAGCATAGCCGGCAGAAAAAAGCTGTAATGACGGATCAGCCGGTGAAGACACAGTTTCGCAATGCTTTCCGACCAGTCCCGGAGGCTGCGGAAGGAAAAGGTAAAATATTCATTTACTTCATGTACCGTGAGGCTGAGATGGACCGCACCGGCGCCGGCCAGCCGAAAGACGAAGACAAGCAGGTTGTTGTCCAGGGTGCTGAGATGAAGGTGGCTATACCGGTGGCGTTTCAGGAAGGCGAAAAGCTGGCCGATAAAGCGTCGGTTGCCGCAGTCTGCCGGCTGAACAAAAAAATCCGTGCGGGGCCATCGGCGTTCCGGGGAGCCCTGACCGGAAAGGTTATGATAAGACAGCTCCTTTAGAAAGACCGCCACTTCGCTGAAATGCGCTTCGCTGAGGTCCAGCAAAGCGGGAAGGTTTTCGTGATGGGTTGTCTCATAAATGATTATTTTTTTCTCCCGGAGGCGGAGAGCCGATCGCGGCGGTTTCTGGCCGGAGCCCAGCCAAAGCGTTATCGTTCCCAGGAGGAGCGTCCAGTAGGGGATACGCATCAGCAGGAGATCGGCAACAACGAAAACAACCGCGAGTACAATCAGTACGCGGTCCCAGCGGCGCGTGAAAAACCCCACGACAAAACATCCCTCCAGGATCGCTCCGCCAAGATACAACCAGTACGATAGTCCGGGATGGTCGACCAGATAGCGATAGGTCCGGCAGGCAAAGGAGGTACAGGGGCCACTGAGCAGGTCGCTGTGATGAACGAGGAGGATGCGGCTCATCTCCTGACCGTTGAAGACGGCGCCCCTCGCTATTTTCCACAGCGCGGCGCTGGTAAAAATATATAGAAAGTAGTACCGGCAGCCTTTCAGGATCTGGTAGAACCTTTCTTCCCTGTTCGTCATCCACGCGAGCGCCAGCAGCAGGTAAAGGATGAAAGGCTCATGGTGAACCTGCCAGAAGAGATCTGCCAGCAGCAGGTAGGCGCCGAGGAAGAGGCCGAAGGCGATGCCTGCCACGGGGGAAAACCGTCCCTTCCGCAGCGCATAGGCCAGCAAGACGGCAGGTAACCCGAAAGCCAGGGTATCTGCCGCAGTAAAGGTCCAGGGATGCGCCATCATCCAGCGGGGCAGGCCGGTTGCGATCAGGATCAACTCGGTCAGGTCGCGATTATAGGTGAAAAAGAGGGGCTGATATTGGGATAGCAGGCGGTCATCGAGATAAAAAAATGCAAAAACGGCATAGTAGAAGAGGAAGTAAACGATCAGCGTTATTTTTTTATCGCGGGTATAGCTCATGCGGGTGCTGCTAAAGGTTTATCCAGGGATCTTTTCTTAGAAGGATAAAATGGACGCCGTTATACCGGTACCAGACCTTGTCCACCCGCAGCGTATGAATAGGCTGTCGGATCAGCCGGCTGAGGTAGCTCTTATACCAGCCGGGAAAGCGTTCGGCGACGGTGGGGGCATTGTCCAGGTTCGATGCCAGCAGGGAATACAGTGATCCGGCGCCGATAAAATGCAGGCCCGACCGCAACCGTTCCTTGTCAAAAGCATAATCCCGGCTGCCGGTCTGCCGGTCGAAGGCAACCAGCGGGTTTTGGATCATATCCCAGTGATAGATCCTGAAATCATGAGCATCCAGGAGCCTGCCGTCAAGGCTCACTTCAAAGACGACCAGGCTGTCCGGTGGCGCGAAAGATTCCGAAAACATGCCATAATGGACAAAGGGAAGGGCGGTGACGGAGTGGCCCAGGTCAAAAAGAACCTGAATGACAAAAAAGGCGATCAATAAGACTCTGGGCATGCCCTGAATTTGTGTGAAAATAAGGCAATTTTGGGCGCTATTTGCTTACTTTTGCAGCGAATGAAAAATATACGGAATTTTTGTATTATCGCCCATATCGACCACGGTAAAAGTACCCTCGCAGACCGCCTGCTGGAGATGACAAACACCATTTCAGCGCGGGATATGCATGCCCAGGTGCTGGATGATATGGACCTCGAACGGGAAAAAGGCATTACGATCAAAAGTCACGCGATCCAGATCAATTATCCCCATAAAGGACAGGAATATATACTCAATCTTATCGATACGCCCGGGCATGTCGACTTCAGCTATGAAGTAAGCCGCGCTCTGGCTGCCTGTGAGGGTGCCCTGCTGCTGGTGGACGCTACCCAGGGTATCCAGGCGCAGACGATCTCCAACCTCTACCTGGCCATCGAGAACAACCTGGAAATCATCCCGGTCATCAACAAGATCGATATGGACGGGGCGATGGTCGAAGAGGTCAAGGATCAGATTATCGAGCTGATCGGCTGCAAACCGGAGGACATCCTGCTGGCCAGCGCCAAGACCGGTTTGGGTGTTCAGGAGATCCTGGATGCCATCGTTGCCAGGATACCTGCTCCTAAGGGGGATGCAGATGCACCGCTGCAAGCGCTCATTTTTGACAGCGTTTTCAATTCCTTCCGGGGCATCATCGTTTATTACCGGATTTTGAACGGTACGCTAAAGAAAGGGGACAAGGTAAAATTCGTCTCGACCGACCTGACTTATGAGGCGGATGAAGTGGGCGTGCTAAAACTGACGCTGACCCCCAAAGCAGAGGTAAGGGCGGGCGATGTGGGCTATATCATTACCGGGATCAAGAATGCAAAGGAAGTCAGGGTGGGGGATACCATTACCCTCACCGCCAATCCGACGCAGGAGATGATCAAGGGCTTCCAGGAGGTGAAACCGATGGTTTTTGCGGGTATTTTCCCGGTAGAAACGGATGATTTCGAAGAGCTTCGGGATTGTATGGACAAGCTGCAGCTCAACGACGCCTCGCTGACCTATGAGCTGGAAACGTCGCAGGCGCTTGGGTTTGGCTTTCGGTGCGGGTTCCTCGGTATGCTGCATATGGAGATCATCCAGGAGCGGCTGGAAAGGGAATTCAACCAGACCGTCATTACTACCGTGCCAAACGTGAGCTTTGTCGCGCATACGAGCAAGGGGGAAGTGATCATCGTGAACAATCCCTCGGAGATGCCCGAGCCCACGCGCATCGACCGTATCGAAGAGCCCTACATCCGGGCGCAGATCATCACTAAGCCGGAGTATATCGGCAATATCATGACGCTTTGTCTTGGCAAGCGCGGCAACCTGATCAACCAGAGCTATCTAACCACCACGCGGGTGGAACTGATCTTCGAAATGCCGCTCACCGAGATCGTATTCGATTTTTATGATAAATTAAAAAGCACGACCCGCGGCTATGCCTCCTTCGATTATCATCCTATCGACCGCCGGGACGCCGATATCGCCAAGATGGATATCCTCCTCAACGGAGACAAGGTCGATGCGCTAAGCGCCCTTATTCACCGCAGCCGCGCCACGGACTTTGGCCGCAAGCTGTGTGAAAAGCTGAAAGAGCTTTTGCCGCGCCAGCAGTTCCAGATCGCCATCCAGGCGGCTATCGGCGCCAAGGTAATCGCCCGGGAAACGATCAGCGCCCTGCGCAAGGATGTGACCGCGAAATGTTATGGCGGGGATATCAGCCGTAAACGCAAGCTGCTGGAAAAGCAAAAGGAAGGTAAGAAGCGCATGCGGCAGATCGGCAATGTGGAAGTGCCGCAGGAGGCGTTCCTGGCCGTGCTGAAATTGGATGAATAAATGATCAAATATGCGGACGCCCTTGCAAAAAGAGGAAAAGATACTGCTGCTGACCTATAGCAGCTGGACCTCGCTTGTCCCGCCGGTCTTTTTCGCGCTGCTGCTGGCCGCTCTCGGTATCTTTATCGTATATCATTTTAACTTCGTATGGGGGTGGCTGTTGTCGCTGCTTGGCCTTGTCTATTGGCTGTTCCGCTATTATTCCTGGAAGGTCAATATCTGGGTGGTGACGAATTTCCGGGTGATCGACGAAGCCGGTCTGCTGAATCATTATGCGAAGGAGAGCCCGCTCGATAAGATCAACAACGTGTCCTATGACCAGACCCTCGCCGGCCGGCTCTTCAATTTTGGTCATGTGGAGATCCAGACTGCGGCTGAGGCCGGCGCCACCGATTATTACAACGTGAATCACCCCAAGCGGCTAAAAGATACGATCACTGCTGCGCAGGCGGAGTACAAGAACTGGCAGTATAGTAATCAGGCCATCCGGATGGCGGAGGTGCTGGATGCACGCCACGGGTTCGCCGGTGGAACGAATGCCACCGGGGGTAGAGCGAATGCCGCTGCGGCAGGCGTCCATGCGAATGCCCCGGCCATTGCCGCGGAACTGGAAAAATTATTTGAGCTGAAAATGAAAGGCGCCCTTTCGGAAGAGGAATACAATCGCGCCAAGACCCGGTTGTTGAATCATTGAGGGGGTTTCTGCTGCGCTTCCGCTTTCTTTTTGTTTTTCTCCGACTGCGCCTGTAATTGTTGTTCGTTGACACCTCCCTGTTCATTAAGGATTTGGGCCTCCCGCGGGAAATCCCCATCTTTCATCTTGATCGTAAATATTCCTTTTTCCACATGGACCCATTTGCCGTTCTTCCATTGAAAGGCTTCAAATTCACCATCGGGAACATAGGTATCTCTTTTCTGCGGCTGATTGTCTTCGGGTATCAGTTCATCATAGACGACCAAATCAAGCTGCGGATCGTAGTTGAACCGGGTCCCTGCTTCTTTTTTATATTCGATGTTAAAGCGGTACTGAGTAGGCTTCCGTATCGAATCTTCCTGGAAAGAGAAAAATGGTCCGCCAAAGCGTGGCTCGCCTTCCGGAGAAAAGGTCAGCACCTCCATCCACTTTTTGTTGCTGGTTTCGCTATAGTCGTCAAACCCCAATAGGGTATAGTACTTTTTCCCCTGCCAGGTCTTCTGGATGATACGGTAATAAATGGCGCCGATCCAATTTTGCCGGTTCCGAACGGAATCCAGCGGATGGGCAGTAAACATCGATGCATCGAACAGGGGGAATAATTTGAGCGAGCCGTCGGGCTGATTGATTTGTATGGCGCCTTCCTGCAGATAGAGCAAATCGTCTTTCTTGAATTGCCACGTGAAAATGCGGAAGCTGCTGTCGGGGGCATAGAGGCGCGAAATGGTCTGCAATGAATCGAATGGGTAGTAAAAGGAATAAGGCTGTTTCAGCGTTTTTACAAGGGACCGGATGAACTGGCTATCCGCGCGGAACCGGGCTTCGGCGGTCTCTGCATTGACGATGTCATAGGAAAATATCTTCAGCGAATCCTCACGCTGTCGGAGCACGGCCGTTGCAGCAGAAGACGGGGTATTACCCGGCTGCTGTGCCGCCAACCGGAACCCAATGCCCGGTACACATCCCGCCAGCAGCAGAAATAGCCGCAGGCTTTTTTTGCCATTGCTCAGCTTATACTTGGTGAATCGCATATTGGTGCAAAGTTACAATTGAAAAGACGGGGGCGGCAAGGGCAAACGTTAAAGACGGCAAAAAAATTTCATTTGGGTCGCAAATGTTTTACAAAATCGTATAGAGAGCTGAATGCCAGATCGATACCGGGATAGGGATAGGTTTGTGCCGGGTGTGTTGTTTTCAAGAAGACCGTATACATCCCCGCATTTTTCCCGAATTCCATATCGCTGATATTATTGCCTACCATCAGCGCCCGGCTGAAATCGATCTCGGGGAACTCGGTTTGCGCTGCGAAGGCCATGCCGGGGTTGGGCTTGCGATGCGGATGATCGTCCCGGAGGGAATCGGAATAATAGATCCTGTCGATGCGGCCGCCGGCCAGCACGATCTCGGCTTGCATCTTTTCGTGGATGAGCTGCAGGTCTTCCGTCGTCATCATCCCTTTACCGACACCCCGTTGATTGGTCACGATGATAATCCGTCCAAACACCGACGCGCAGATCCGCAGGGCTTCCTTTACCTGGTCATAGAAGACGAACTCGCCGTAATGAAAGACATAGCTGTTCTCTTTCTCCTGGTTGATGACCCCGTCCCGGTCGAGGAAGAGGGTCCAGCGTTGGTCGATGAGGCTCAGGTCGATGGGGTGCATAGTTCGATGATATTAGCCACCAGCCGGCTCCAGGAATATTTGCTTTTTTCCTGGCGGAGAGCGGAGATGAAAAAGGATTCGCCCAGGACAAAAAACCGGAGGATAGCATCTGCCATCGGACCCGGTTCCGGCTCTGCCACCAGGCCTGCCTGTTCGTGGGGCACCAACGCCGCCAGCCCCCCGACATTGGATACGATCATCGGCTTTTCAAAGTAATAGGCCAACGGAGTGACGCCGCTTTGCGTGGCATTCCGGTAGGGCTGTATCACGGCATCTGCGGCGCAGAGATACTGGCGCACTTCGCTGTCGGGGATAAAGTCCGTGCGCAGCAGCAGGGAATCGCCAATATTGAGTTGGGCGATCAGGTCTTTATAGGGGGCCGCTTCTTCGTAGAATTCACCCGCCACCAGCAATTTGATACCCGCGTCGCGGATGCGTTGATCTGCCATTGCCCGGATAGCGATATCCAGTCCCTTGTACCTGCGGATAAATCCAAAGAACAGCAGGACTTTGTCGTGGTCGCCGATTGCTATTCCTTTTTCGCGCAGGTGTGCCCGGGCTTGTTCCCGCGAGATCGGCTCGCCAAAATTATCATACAGGGGATGGACCACCTGTCGGGCGGGCCGGTCGGGCTGGAAGCTGCGGAGATCGGTCATTACCTTCGCGCTCATCGTGATAAAGGCATCGCAGGCTTTTAGAAAATAGCGGGTAAAAGGCCGGTCACCAGGCCTTTTCTCATGCGGGATGACATTGTCCGTGATGGCTACGATCCGGGTATGTTTGTTCTTCCGGACGCGTCGCAGGATAGTGCCCAGGGCAGGCCCCATCAGGGGCAGCCAATACCGGACGACGATGATATCGGGCTTCTTTTTTCGCAGCTCTTTGCCAACGCTGAACCAATTCAGGGGGTTGACGGAATTGATCCGGGAAAGGATGGTCAGCCCTTCCGGGGGTGGTTCTGTGGAATATTGTGTGGTCCCGGGGAACAGGAAGCCGGGGTATTGGAAGGAAAAGGAATAGATGACGCATTCATAGCCTTCCCCGATAAACTCCCGGGCCAGTCGCTGGTCGAAGGTAGCCAGGCCGCCCCGCAGCGGATATCCCGGTCCTATGATGACGACGGTGCTCGGTTTCATGCGTTGTCGAGACCGAGTTTTTGTTCGATCAGGTAGGAGTTGCGGCCAGGGGAATTGCGGGAAATGAGCTCCGCCATAAAGCCGGTCAGGAAGAGTTGGCTGCCCAGCACCATACAAGTCAGCGCGATATAGAAGGGGGGCTTGTTGGTCAGGGCAAAAGAGTGCATATTGTCCAGCTTGGAGATGAGCAAGTAGATCGTTTCGCCCAACCCGATCAGGAAACAAATGACGCCAAGGGGGCCAAAAAAGTGCATAGGCCGCTTGCCGTATTTGCCGACGAAGGTGATTGAAACCAGATCCAGTAGACCTTTTAGTCCCCGGCCCAGGCCACTGAACTTAGTATACCCGTATTTGCGGGCGCGATGCACCACCACTTTCTCGCCGATCTTCCGAAAGCCCGACCATTTGGCGATTACTGGGATATACCGGTGCATCTCCCCATAAACTTCGATGCTTTTGACGACTTTGTTGCGATAGGCTTTTAGTCCGCAGTTGAAGTCGTGGAGCTTGATTTTGCTTACCCTGGCGGTGGTCCAGTTGAAGAATTTGGAAGGTACGGTTTTGGAGATGGGGTCATGCCGGACTTTTTTCCAGCCGCTGACCATATCGTAACGGTCTTCAAGGATCATTTTTCGCAGGGCCGGTATTTCGTCGGGGCTGTCCTGCATGTCGGCGTCCATGGTGATCACGACATCTCCCTGTGCGGCTTTGAAGCCTTCGTTTAGCGCGGCGGATTTGCCATAGTTGCGCTGGAAACGAACCCCCTTGATATTGACATTGGATTGGTGAAGTTCGAGTATCACATCCCAGGAGCGGTCGGTGCTGCCGTCGTCCACCAGGAGGATCTCATAGGAAAAATCGTTTTCCCTTACGACCCGTTCGATCCAGGCACACAGCTCGGGTAGTGACTCTTCTTCGTTATAGACCGGTATGACGATTGAAATATCCATTAGTTGATTTTATAGTCCCTCTTTTGTCGTCGCTCTTTTTTTTGTCTTCACCGTAGCGGCGATCAACAGGGCGATCAGAAAGCAAAGGATGAGCTGATAGCCCATGCCGGATATCATTCTGCCCGGCGACCACTGATCGTGTATCCTGATATCGTCAAGGACCTGGCGTAGCTGCTCTTCGGTCGAGCCGAACCGGTGATAGGCGCTTTCCGTATTTGCCATCAGGACCGGCAACAGCCGTTGTTTAAAATGCGGGTCGATGACATTCAGGAGCAGCCAGGTGAAAAAAGTCTGGCTAAAGACAGCCAATGTCAGTACGCCAAAACTGACTTTGAGCGCGGGACGGAATTCCAGTGCGCCGCGGTTGGACCGTTTTTCGATGACGGCAGCCGTGGAGGCAAGCAGGACCACGATGGCTACGCCCAGATAGGAGGCCCAGCCCAGGAAGACGATCGGCCCTGCAAGGTAGGTGCCGAGGACGAACAGGATCATGCAAAAGGCTGCCATCAGCCCGAACAGGAGTGTAATCGACATTTTTTTTACTGCTGGCATTAGGTGTCCCGTTAGTTTAAGAAAAGTTGATCCCCTTTCACGATACCCAGTACCTGTCCTTTCAGAACTTTCCCGAAGAATGGGCTGTTCTTCGATTTTGACTTTGTCGTAGCGGATGTCAGCCGGGTCTCGCCCCCGGGGTTGAAAAGGCTGAGCCTCGCCGTTTGTCCTTCGACGATAGAGGGCTGTTCCAGACCAAAGAGCAGGCGCGGCTGGTAGCTGAGCAGGTCGACCGTCCTTTTGGCCGACAGCTCCGGCAATCGGGTTCTTAACACGGCATAGACCGTCTCCAGGCTGTTGATGCCGGGCCGGGCGTATTCGAATTCTACGACTTTGCTATCGAATTCCTGTGGAAAATGGTGGGCGGCGATACAGTCTACCACCGCTTCCAGCACCGCCTGACGCAGCGTTCGTACCGAGGATTCGTCGCGAAGGGGCGGGTAGACTTTCAGGTTCGTATCATAGTCCACCAGATCGGCGTCGGTAAAGAAAAGATGATAAGGGGTAACGGAACAGCTGACCGCCAGTCCGGCCTCTTTGGCGCGACGAATATACTCCAGGGAGCGGGGAGAGGTAACGCCCGTAAAATGGATCCGGGAACCGGTATAGCGCAGCAGTTCGATATCGCGGGCCACCATCAGCTCTTCGGCCATCATGGGTTTGCCGGGCAGGCCCAGCCGCGTGGAGACGACGCCTTCGTTCATCAGGCCGCCTGCTCCCACTGTCTGATCGTCGGGGACCTGGATGATCACTCCATCGAATGCCTTTACGTATTGGAGTCCTTTTAGCAACAGTCCGGCAGACTGTACGGGCAGGGTCCCGTCGCTAAAGGCAATGGCTCCGCTATGGCGCATATCGTACATCTCGGCCAGATCTTTACCCTCGAGACCGCGGGTGATGGCGCCGAGCGGGTGGATATCGACGGGCAGGGTAGCGGACACGCGGCGGATATATTCCACCTGGGACTTGCTGTCCACGACGGGGCGGGTATTGGGGAGGACGAATACATCGGTATATCCGCCGGCGGCGGCTGCTGCTGCGCCGGTATACAGGGTCTCCTTGTGCTCGTAACCGGGGTCGCAAAAATGTGAAAAAATATCCACCCAGCCCGGGCTGACATGCAATCCGGGATGCCGGATGACTTTGTCCGCAGCAACGGTCAGCTCCGTCCCGATCGCCGCAATACGGCCATTGTCGACCAGGATATCCCGGATGGTTCCGTTGTGGGGGGAAGAGCGATCAATAATACAAGCCTGTTGAATGAGGATCTTCATTTCGACAAGAGGCCTCCGGCCTCTTTTGGGCGCAAAAATAGGGGATGTTCGGGAATATTCACACCTCCGCCAGGTATTTGTGGACGAAGCTGATCGCCATCGACCCCTCGCCAACGGCCGAGGCTACGCGGTTCATGGCCCCGGCGCGGACATCGCCGGCGGCGAAGATTCCCGGGCAGCTCGTTTCGAGCAGATAGGGATCCCGGTCCTGTTTCCAGACCTTTGAAAAGTTGTCATAGGTCTTCAGATCACGCCCGGTTTCAAGAAATCCCCTGCCATCCTTGATGATATCCATGCCGATCCAATCGGTGAAGGGTTTGGCCCCGATAAAAATGAACAGCGCATCCGCCTTTTTCAGCACCGGCTCCTTTGTATCCGCCTGGGCGATGCTAAGTCCTTCCAGCCGGCCCGAGCCGGAGGCCTCCATGATCTCACAGCGGCAGAGCAAGTGGATATTATCGCGGGTATTGATCTGGTCGATCAGGTAGGCTGACATCGTGCTGGTCAGGTTTTCTTTCCGGATCACGATATTGACGTTGCGTGCATATTTGGAGAGATGCATGGCGGCCTGCCCGGCGGAGTTGCCACCGCCTACTACAAAAACATCGCAGTCCCGGAAGGCGGATGCCTCCGTCATGGCTGCGCCATAATAGATGCCGGCGCCGGTGAAATCAGGGATACCTTTTGTCTCCAGCTTGCGATAGTCTACACCGGTAGTGATCACAATAGAATGGGTGTTGATTTCTTCCCCATTATCCAGCATAACCTTTTTGTAGCCATCTTTTTGACAGATCTCCCGAACGGACCGGGGCACGAGTACTTCCGCACCCAGCCTCGTCGCCTGGGTGACCGCCCGGCGGGTCAGTTCGGAGCCGCTGAGACCGTTTGGAAAGCCAAGGTAGTTTTCTATCCGGGAACTGGTGCCGGCCTGGCCGCCGGGGGACCGGCGTTCGACCAGCAAGGTCTTCAGTCCTTCCGATGCACCATAGACGGATGCCGCCAGGCCGGCCGGGCCCGCCCCGATGATCACTACGTCGTAAATAGTATTTTTCACGTTTGGGTTCAGACCCACGGCAGCTGCAACGGCGGCTATGGAAGGGGTAGAAAGATGGCTGCCGTCTTCGAGGAAGAGGACTGGCAGGTCCTTGACGGCGATATTGTTCAGCTTTAGCAGATCAGCGGCCTCCTGGCTGACGCTTACGTCCAGCCATTGATAGGGGACAAGGTTGCCGGCGAGGAATTCTTTGATCTCATGCGACTGCGGGGAAAACTGGTAGCCGATGACCTTGAGCCCTTTGAACGGAGGGCGGTAATTCTCCTGCCAGTCGTCCAACAGCTCGGTGACGATCGGAAAGAGCTTTTCTTCCGGGGGATCCCAGGGCTTCATCAGATAATAGTCGAGCTGAACGTCATTGATGGCTTTGATGGCAGCTTCGGTATCCGAATAGGCGGTTAATAATACTCTTTTGGCATCGGGGTATATCTCGCGGGCTTTTTGCAAAAATTCCACTCCCTCCATTTCTGGCATGCGCTGATCGGAAATGAACAAGGCTACGACCTCGGATTTGTTCTTCAGATCCAGCAGGCTGTCCAGGGCTTCCTTAACGGAAGTTGTACTCAGGATACGGTAATCATTTCGGAAATGTGTACGCAGATCCCGGGTGATCGCCCGCAGGACCTGCGGATCGTCGTCAATGGAAAAAATAATCGGGAGATTCATAACTTTTTATTTAACAGGTCATCGGTTGAAAGAACAAATCATCCTTTGATCGGGAAGCAAATGACAAAAGCCGTATGCCCCGGTGTTGACTGCACCCTGACAGATCCGTTGTGCTGGCGGACAATCCGCTGGACTACATCCAATCCAAGACCCGTGCCTTTGCCGATATCTTTTGTAGTAAAGAAGGGATCGAAGATCCGGGACTGTATGTCTTCGGGTATCCCCGGACCGTTATCGATGATGGAAGTTTTTGCCCACTCATGTTCTTTTTCCGTCCGGATCGTCAGCTGCCCCTGGCCGGCCGGTTCCATGGCATCGAGGGCATTGTCGATCAGGTTGGTCCAGACCTGGTTCAGCTCACCCACAAGCGCTGTGATCTTTGGCAGGCTCTCGTCATATTCTTCGACCAGTTTTACATTCCCTTTTTTAAACCGGTATTGCAGCATCGTCAGCGTATTGTGAATACCGGTACGGATATCCGTGGGCTCCTTGCCTTTTCCCTGATCCATATGGGTGAAATTCTTCACTGATTTTACCAGGTCGGAGATGCGCTGCGAGGATTCCTGGATGTCCGCCACCATTCTCCGGGTAACCAGGTTGGAGTTGACCCAGTTGAGCACCGGGGACAGGAACCTGGCGGGTATATGTTCTTTGAATTCGCGGAGGTCATCGCAGGTGAACCCGTCTTCGAGCATATTTTCCGCAATTTCCCCGGCGTTTTGAACCTGTTGATGTTCCAGCCAGTCCCTGATCTCGTCCTCTCTTTCCGTTCGTTCCATCAGGGTCAGCCGGGGTTTTTCGGGGCGGTTCAGCACTTCGAATAGCTTGATTGTGACAAGGTCGACGTCCTTTTCCTCCATTCGGATGGCCATGACGGCTTTGAAGTCTGCCGGCTGTAATTGCAGGTGTTGTAGCAGGGTGGATGATCCTCTAACAATGGCGGCAGCGGGATTGTTCAATTCATGCGTCAGCCCGGCGGATAATTTACCCAGGGCCATCATTTTTTCATCCTGTTGCTGTAAGGAGGTGAAGTTTTTCACCCGGTTTGTCATGACATGCACGAGGGATTGTGTCAGCTCGAAGTGCCGGCTGATCATCTCCCTGATTTTTTCCTTTGGGAGGTTCATTATGACGGCGTCGGCGATCACTTTACCAAAGATATTTATTGTTGTTCCCCGGGAAAAGGGCAGGTAACCGGTGATATCTTTTGGCTCCAGGATATTCACGTCGCGGATCTCCTGGTTCTGCACCTGGTAAAGATGTATTTTCCCGCTAATGATGATATTGGTGCCGAACGCTGCCTGACCGGGCCGGTAAAGAAACTCCTCTTCTTTCAGTGTAAGGTATTCACTGTTGTCGATCATCCATTGGAGCTGTTCTTCCGGCACGTCTTTTAGTGATTCGATGCTGTGCAGCCATTCGACAGTAACAGTTTGCATACCGGCAATGTAAGCTTTTTTTTAAATAAAAAAGCCGGCCCTAAGGCCGGCTCATTTGCAGATATTTATTTTTTTTAGTAAGGCATGATAAACGTATAAGTTTTCCCATTGAGGGCCGAAACCCAGGAAAGCTCAAAATAATAAGTAGCGCTTCCTACCGGACAGCCCGTTGCCGCACCGGAAGCATTCAGGCCGTAGGTGACCGTGGTAATACCGAAGGTATTGATGATTTCTACCTGGCCGCTGGTCATCTGCCAACCGCAGCTTTCGGAGATCACGCGAGGCTGGACGATAGAAACCTGGAAATTGTCACCAAAGCGATCCTCACCCCATTCGGAGACACCCGTGGTCGAACCCACTACACCTGTACCGGTGGTGGAGACGACATAGCCGTCGTTGTAGGTAAATACGCGCTGACGGGCGACATTCCAGGTGCGCTGAGCGTTGTTGCTGAACGTAACGGACATATTGCTGCTGGTGATCGTGTGGGTGATGCTGCCGCCCGGATCGTTGGGCAGGGTGATCAGGCTACCACCGCTGACATTGGTATACGTGTGCGTACCATTCAGGATGATCGTTTTGTTCGTGATGAGGCTGGTGACGGTCAGGTTGTTGAACGTAACGGTTACGACAGCACCCTGATTGCGCCATTGTACACCGGAGTCGATCGAAACAACGACGCTGCCGGTACGCGTACGATTCAGCGCACAGTTGGTGCCATTGTAAGTAATGGTCAGCGTGCGGGGATTCGATGTCGAATCCACGCTGATGGTGGCATCGCAGATAGGCGCCTGCGCCGAATCTCCACCAGGGCCATCGATCTCCGTATGACGGATAGCGGAAGGCTGACTGGCGCCGGTGACGGTATTGTTGCTGGCTAATGAGATATTGACATCGTCAAATGCAAGATCCGACTCGTTGGATGCCTGGGTCTGGTCGTCCGACGCAGTCTGAAGACTGGTGTTGGAGGTGGCAGAATTGGAAGTGCTTGAGCTACTCTTGTTACAGGAGAATAAAATACCTGTGAAGGCAGTGACAAAAAGAAGACGGTAGATTGTTGCGGTTTTCATAATGAATCTGATTTAGACGGTTTTTTTAGTTTTCAATAAGACGTTCACTTAAGACGTATGGCGAAACCATTAGTTTAACGGGATGGGGGACATATTATTTTTTAACCCAATGAAAGAAAGAGGTTTTTTCGGCGTTATTAACAAAAAAGCCCAAAAACCCCGAACGAATGCGTCGCTTTTTACCCGTGATCCTTGCCTTACTGTCTCTACAGGCCTGGTCTCAATCCGCATGTTCCCGAAAATCAACGTTATTTCAGTTCGATCCGCAGATGCGGCCCCGGGTATTTACCGAGAAGCTTGGTAATCATCCTCAATTCCCTTTTCTGCAATATGAGAAAGGCATCGGCACCCGGGCGGCATTTATAAAGGCGGCCAAAGATCCCGCCAGCCGCAAAACCTATAAAAAAGAATTCGATTTTTTTAACGAGCTGCTGCATGAGATCGGCTTTACTAACGGTTATAGAGACCTGAAGTTATCGCAGGTCGAAAACCTCTATATCAACCCCGGCACTATCGGCAATCTGGGTTTCTTCAATAAAGAAAATGGTTATATCTATGTGAAGCTAAACCCCGATGGGGAAGGCGAAGATGGCATCGCCGCCTGGAGGGTCACGGGGCCGGAAGGTTGTTATTTTTATGTCCTGCATACCTGCGGGAACGCTTTTTTTGCCAACGATCCGGCTGCAGGACCTGGCTGTTGCCGGGAACTCAGCGTCAATGCGCAGACCGACACCCTCGGGGCCGTCAACCATCCTCATAACCGGCCACTGCATATCAGCATCCGGTTCTACCAGGCGATGGTGGTCGCGGGAAAATATAAATATGATACGCTGGTCCGTCTTGCCCGCAGTATCGACACGACCACGATCGTGAGCGATAGCGCTTCTTTACCGGGAAATGTTCAGGGTAAGCTGTCGGTCACTCAGCTGCTGCTTTGTCGGGATACGATCTTATCGTTACGAATCCCTCTAACCATTGATTCGACCGCGGGCAACGATAGCCTCAGCTATACGCTGGCAGATACTTCCTATGTCCGGGAATATAGCGGGAGGCCGGGTTGCCGGAAGAAATGGGAGATTGCCGCCGATGGCGGGGCTTCTTTCAATTCCATTCCCCGTTATGACAATACCACGGAGCATACGCGCACCAATGGGGCGCAGCTGACGGGTGAGCTGGCTGTTTCCCGGATCCTTAACCATTGGCTCCAGGCGGGGATCTCGGCTTCTTATATAACACTTTCCTACCAGGATGATCTCCCCTATGCCGGCACGGCGCCCAATACCTATAATACAGTATACCCGGCTAAACCCATCGTTCCCGTCCAGGTTTTTGGTAAGGCTACTATCGGGGGGCCGCTGGGCTGGCAATCCAATATTTCGTTGTCAGCGGGTTATTCGATACCGGCGGGGGATGGGAAAATCACCAACAGCGGCACGATGCTGGCTGCAAGCCCCTCGTTGAAGGGCGGGCCTACAGCCGGGCTCCGGATGGGTATTGCCTATTTCTTCAGCTGCAGCTTTGGCATCAGCCTTTCCACCGGCGGCCAGTATTTCGATAATAAAGGATCGGCTATGACCTATCATCTGATAGCGCTGCCGGTTACGCTTGGTCTCCGGTTCCGATTTTGAGCTAACTTTGGGTATGGGTCAATATATCCTTCCCGCACAGACCAGGATTGGTCATGTTCATCTAAAGGTGAGCGATCTGCAGCGTTCCATCGATTTTTATTGCGGACTGTTGGGCTTTGAGCTCATGATACGCTATGGCGAAGAAGCGGCCTTTATCTCCGCCGGCGGCTATCATCATCATATCGGCCTCAATACCTGGTACAGCAAGGGGCAGCCGCCGGCAGCGGAAGCAGCGCCCGGTCTTTTCCATACCGCCATTCTTTACCCGGAGCGGAAAGATCTGGCGATAGCCCTTCGACGGCTGGTGGATGCGAACTATCCGTTGACCGGTGCATCCGATCATGGTGTTTCCGAAGCTATTTACCTGGATGACCCTGACAGCAATGGCGTCGAGCTATATTGGGATCGCCCGCGGGAACGGTGGCCCCTGGACGCAGCAGGTAAACTGACAATGTTTACGCACCGGTTGGATATCCCGGAACTGCTAAAAATTGCGGAATAAATATAAGTGCAACCACTTAGGTTTTGTTAAAAACAGCAATAAATGACCTTCCGGGAAAATCTTATTCACCTTTACGCGTTATAAATGGTCTAATCAAGCCCTTAGACCCGTAACCTGTATGAGATTTTTCCCGAATGCAAAAATTGCCTTACAGCGCAAGATAGCATGGCTTTTATTCTTCTCTTTCTTCTCCCTCTGCCTTGTAGGATGGGTTATTTATTTTAACATGGCGGACCGGAAAGTTGCCATCTTATTGATTGGCGGCAACATCCTGACCTTTGTCTTTATATTTAACATTCTCGTCCGGCTCAACCAGGATATTATCCTACGTAAACAAGCCGAAGGCAGGTTGATAGAAAACCAAGCCTGGCTTCAATCCATTCTTGACAATACGACTTCCCTGATGTATATCAAAGACCCTGAGGGGCGATATGTGATGGTCAACCGCCGGTTCCGGGAAATGTTGCATATCGGAGACATCGAGCTCATTGGTCTCACCGATTTTGATTTAGGCGATGTGGAAGCGGCGGATCACTACAAAATGCTCGATGATGAAGTCATACGAACCGGCAAATCGCTGGAGATCGAGGAGGTAGTGGAGTTTGACGGCAAAAAACAACATCTGTTATCGATCAAATTTCCGTTGCTGGACAATAACGGGCGGCAGATCGGTATCGGCGGTATTGCCACGAACATTACGGAAAGGGTAAATTATCAGCAGCAGCTGATCGCTGCTACCCGGGAGGCGCATAAGGCCAAAGAAATGCAGGAGCTGTTCCTGGCCAATATGAGCCATGAGATCCGCACACCCATGAACGGCATCCAGGGGATGACCGATCTTCTGCTGGATACCACGCTGTCCGATCAGCAAAAGGAATTTGCCCGGATCATCAAACGTTCGGTCAACAATTTGCTGGTCATCATTAATGATATCCTCGATTTTTCCAAGATAAAAGCGGGTAAACTGACCATCGAAAAGATCGATTTCCGGTTAAAAGACGTGCTTGACAATGTAAAGGGCATCTTTGACCACCGCGTAAAGAAAAAAGGTCTTTTGCTGCAGGTGACGACCGATCCGGCCATCCCCGAATCCCTGCGCGGCGATCCTTACCGGTTGAACCAGGTGCTGATCAACCTGATCGGCAATGCGGTAAAGTTCACCGAAAAGGGATCGGTCAGGGTTTATGTCGGTTTGGAGGAACAAAACGCGGATGAGGTCAGCCTGAAGTTTTCCGTTACGGACACGGGTATCGGAATTCCTGAAAGCAGTCTTCCCTATATTTTCGACCATTTCTCACAAGGCGGACTGGATATTTCGCGGCGATATGGCGGCACCGGTCTTGGTCTGGCCATCAGCCACCGGCTGGTACAGTTACAGGGAGGAAGTATCGTGGTGAAGAGTTCGGAAGGAGCGGGGTCCGTTTTTAGTTTTCAGTTGTCGTACAATTATGAGATTGTGGTAGAATCGGCTACACCGATAGCGCCGGTAACGACCACGCTGACCGATTATAGCCAATGTCTGGCGGGGAAGAAATTCCTGGTGGCAGAAGATAATGAAGTCAATCAACAGCTGGTAGAGCATGTGTTGAGAAGAGGCGGGGGACAGGTGCAGCTGGCTAATAACGGGGAGCTGGCAGTCCAGTTCTTACAGCAGGGCGAGCATTATGATCTGGTCATCATGGATCTTCAGATGCCCGTCATGGATGGATATGCTGCGACCCAGGCTATCCGCAACGATCTTCAGCTGTCTATTCCGATCATTGCCATGACGGCCACCGCGCTGATCGGAGAACAGCTACGTTGTTTTGAAGTGGGGATGAATGACTATATGACAAAACCTTTCGAGTTCACCGAACTGTATAAAAGGATCGTTTCGCTGCTGGACAACCCCCGAAGCTATCCGGATTACCGCTCGCTTGCCCGGTCAGGGCCCATATCCTGAGATAGTGTTTTTGAGATTATGACAGCGATACGTCAGGGAAAATAGGAAAGTACAGGACAAAGGTGGTGCCGCCACCGGTTGGGGTATCCACTTTTATGCTGCAATTGACGGCCGTGGTGAAATCCCGGATCAGCGGAAGGCCCAGCCCGTGTTTGATCCCGATATCGGCCTCGTCGTTGAACAGGGCTTGCCGCTGGGTTTCCGAGATCCCCGGTCCGTTATCGGTGATGGAAAGACAGGTATAATTATCTTCCCGCCATGCTTTCCATTCGATGAGCGCATTTGGCTGACCGCTAACGGCCTTAATAGCATTCGATGTAAGGTTACGTAAGATCGTTTTCAGGTAGTCTTCATCGGTGTTGATCTTTAGCTGTTGCGGATCCCTGAATACGATCCGCATCCGGCTGGTATCGGGGTATAACAGCTGCGTTTCCGTAAACACCTGATGAATGGACAGGCTTTTCAGCTTTGGCTTGAAGGTGACCATTTGCCCTTTGCTCCACAACAGGATGTCTTCCATGACGTGTAATAAATTCCCGGCGGTGTCGGTTATCCGTTGCTGGCCCGTTACCATTCCTTCTTCGTCCAGCAGGTCCGGGGCTTCTTTCCGAAGGTTGATCAGGCTGATGAGATTGGCGACGGGTCCCCGGAGATCGTGGCTGATAATGCCAAAGAACCTTGCTTTTACCCGGTTGGCTTCGTCCAGCTGCGCATTGATCTGTGTCAGCTTCCGATTGGCCCTCTGGCGGGTGACGCTTTGAAGATAGATGAGGATCCCGATGGCCACGATCAGCAGCAGACCGGCGATAAGCGCATACCTGAGTCTTCGCTGGCCGGCGATTTCGAGGGCGTGGATCTTGTCTTTCTGATCGGCCAGGGTTTGAATATTTTTCTTTTCCTGTTCTTCTTTCAACAGCTCCACCTGGTCCTTTTGCTCAGCCAGTTTTTCCAGGTCCCTGTCCTTTATGCTCAATGTCAGTTCATTCTGGTTGAGCTTCAACAGCTGCCCTGCCTCCTGGGATAACAATTGCTGCTCCTTTAGTTTACCCTCGGTAATTTGTTGCTGTAATTGTATTTCGGCTGCTTTTTTATCATAATCGTACTGGATGAACTTGCGAAGGATACTTTTTTCATTATCCTTATTGACAATCGTATCGTGAATGCGGTTATAGGCCTGCAGGGAGGAGATGGCCAGCGGATAATTCTTCTCGCGTTCCGAGATTTCGCTTAAATCCTTATAAGCCTCTTCCCTGGTGACAAGGTCGCCGATAGCCGATGCAAATTGAATGGCGCTGTCCAGCAACGCGACAGCTGCCGGGTAACGATCCTGTGGCTCGATATGCCGGGCCGCCAGGGTATTGTCGGATACTTCGCTAAGCGCGGTGCCGACATTGATCATGGCATTGGCCATCGACCGCTTATCCGAAAGCAGGCGGCTGATCCCCAGCGACTGGTTGCCATAGTCATAGGACTTTTCATTATCCCCCAGGTGGTGATAGGCATCTGCCAGATTCGTAAGGGCGCCGGCAAGCGATCGTTTATTGTTGGTTGCCAGACTGACCTTTCGACCGGTCTCCAGGTATTCCAGGGCTTCCTTGTATTTCTTTTGGTGGATCAGTACGGAGCCGATATTGTTATACAGGGAAGGCGGAACGACCACTTTGGGGACGACCGTTTCCATGATGGCGATGCCGTTCTTATAATATTCGATAGCCTTATCGTAGTCCTCCATATCATTGTACACATTGCCCAGGTTTTGATCCAGGGCGCTGATCTTGGCTTTATCTCCGATCTGCTCGGCCAATTTTAACGAACTGAACATATATTCCAGCGCCTTGGAGTAATTGCCGCTCTGTGAATTGATAATGCCCAACAAGCTATTCGCCACAATGGAGGCGGCCTTGTCGTGGAAATGGTCCGCCGTTTTCAGGTATTCTTCACCGACAGCCTGTGCCTGTGGCAGATTGCTTTGTAAATAAAACAGGCTGCTTTTCACGTTATAACCGTCCAGGATGGCTTTTTTGTATTGTATCTGCTGGGCTATGGGCATTTCGGCATCGATAATTTTCATGGCGCGGGAAGGATCGGAATAAGCCAGCATTTTGGCCAGGAGGACCATCATGTTGGTTTTTGTGCTGTCATTGGTGGGATAGTTGTCGATAGCCCGGGACAGGGAATCCGTATTGCTTAACTGTGCCTGAGATTGCAGACAAGTTAATAAGAAGACGAAAAAAACCGTCAATTTTGAGAGCCTTAGCATATAGCAGAATAAGTATCGGGACACCAATATATAAAAAACATTATATTATTGCAAATAGTTGGGCTTCAGCTAACAATTTAATAGTTTTTCATTGAAAATCAAACGATTACCAACACTCATGATAGTTCAGGGCTTTGCTTTTTTTCCCGGCTTAACACTTTGTGGGCGATAATGATGCTGAGCAGCATGCAGGTAGCCCCGATCAAAAAATGTATTCCCGGAAAATAGAACGGCGCTTTATCGGAGGTAAAGTAGGCAAAGACGCTGCTCATCATCAGCGGGCCGATGACTGTAGTAAGGCTCATCAGGCTGGTGAGCGCCCCTTGCAGCTCCCCCTGGTGGTTGGGCGGCACATGACCGGATATAACGGATTGCAGGGAGGGGCCGCAAATGCCTCCCAGACAGTACGGAACCAGGAAGGCGAACATCATCCAGCCCTGTGTGGCAAAGGCAAACAGGATCAATCCAAGGGTATAGAAGGACAGACCGAGATAAATGCTTTTTTCGTTCCCGATCTTTGGATTGATAACCCTTGTTAACCCGGCTTGTACTCCTCCGATCAGGACTCCTACTACTGCCAGGGAAAGGCCGACCATTTTATCGGTCCAGTGAAAACGATATATCGTAAAGTAATTCCAGTTGCCCTGTACGGATTGGGCGCCAAGATAGATGAGGAAAAAGCTGAATGCCAATCCGCCGATCTCGGGGTGCTGAGTTAAGAATTTCAAGGAACCCAGGGGGTTGGCGCGTTTCCAGCTAAAGGGCCGGCGATTTTCCTTGCTCAGTGATTCCGGCAGGAAAAAATACCCATATAAACAGTTAAGGAGACAAAGCACCGCAGCGGCATAAAAAGGGGCTCTGATCCCCCAGGTCGCCAGAAATCCCCCCAAGGCTGGCCCGAGGACAAAGCCAAGTCCGAAGGCAGCGCCGATCATACCAAAATTTTTTGCTCTTGTCGCAGGATCAGGGCTGACGTCGGCGATATAGGCGGTGGCGGTGGTAAAACTGGCGCCGGTGACGCCGGCGATAACGCGTCCGATAAAAAGCCAGCCGTATGCCGGGGCCAGTGCCAGGATGATATAGTCGATACCAAAGCCAAATAGGGAAAACAGCAATACGGGCCGGCGGCCGAACCGATCGCTAAGGTTGCCGATCACCGGGGAAAATAGAAACTGGGTGATGGCAAAAACCGACAATAAAAGCGTGCCATAGACGCTGGCCTGGTTGACGGGTATGCCTTTTAGTTTGGAGATCAGATCGGCCATTACCGGGATGATCAATCCAAATCCCATGACATCGATCAGAAGCGTGACGAATATAAAGCTGATAGCGGCCTTCTTACCTGTATGCATAAACGTACTTATTTTTTTATCGTGTTCAAAGCGCCAAGCCTGGTTGACAGCAACGCCCTTTCTGCCGGTGTACCGGAAAGCTCCAGGGCTTTTTCCAGGTGCTGGCCAGCCTTTCCGTCATCCAATCCTGTATAAAGATCTCCGAGCAGGCTGTGGTAGAATAAGCTCCCTGTCAGATCAAGCGCTTCTGCTTCCCGGATGGCCTTCTTCTTTCCATAGACGCGGGAAAAAGCATAGGCTCTGTTGAGCGCGGCCATGGGAGAATATTGCCCGATCAGCAGCTGGTTATACAGCCGGAGGATATTTTCCCATTTTTCGGTGCTTTCGTCCTGGTGGGTATGCCACCAGGCGATGGCGGCCTCAAGATGGTAGCGGGACAGGTTACTCTGTGTACAGGCCAGTACAAAAAAGCTATTGCCGCGGTTGACCAGCTCCATATCCCAGAGGCTCGTATCCTGCTGTTCATAGAGGACGAGGTCTCCGCGGGGGCTAACCCTGGCATTGAAGCGGGAGGCCTGGAAGCACATGAGGGCGAGAAGTGCATAGACGTCGGGCCGGGCAGTGGAGGCCCTGGTCTTGTCGGGGCATTCGGTGAGGAAATACACCAGGCGCATGGCTTCCAGGCAGAAATCCTTTCGCAGGATATTGTCGGGGCTGGCCGAATAATAGCCTTCGTTGAAAAGCAGATAAAGCGTGATCAGCACGGCGTCCAGTCTGGCGTTGAGGGCAGTATTGTCCGGCATGGTCAGCGGGATGTTTTCTGAGCGGAGCCGTTCTTTTGCCCGGTAAAGGCGCTTGTTGATATTGGCCTTCGTGGTCAGGAGCGCCTGTGCTATTTCATCGATGCTGAAACCGCATAGGACACGAAGGGCCAGGCTGACCTGGGCTTCGACAGGGATGGAAGGGTGGCAGACGGCAAAGAGCATCTGCAACTGGCTGTCGGTGATATTTTGTGGGGAAAGGTCCAGACCGGGCTCGACAGTCGGCGGGCTCCGGTGAACCAGTTCCCCCACCACGTGCTGCCGGAAGACCTGGTCATGTTTCAGGCCGTTGAGGGTATTATTCCTGGCCACCTTATACAGCCAGGCTACGGGATTATCCGGCACGCCTTTCAGACCCCAGGTCTCGGCGGCGGACAGGAAGGTCTCGCTGACGATATCTTCGGCTGCATCGATCTGGTCTATCCCAAACCGGCTGCAAAGCACCGACACCATTTTACTATATTCCTGCCGGTATAGTTGCGGTATGAGATTTTGATGGTCCATCATAAAAAAGGCTGGCCCGAAGATAAGAACTGGTTAGCTTCCGGGCCAGCCTGCTTCGCGTTTATTCATTGTTATCCGGGGTAACCAGGGGGCGCACTTCCACTTTTCCGGCTCCTCCCATCAGGATAGGACATTCCCTGGCCATTTCCACCGCTTCGTCAACGGTCTCTCCCTTTACGATGATAAAGCCGTTGATGAATTCCTTGATCTCCGTGTAAGGGCCGTCGGAGACTACTTTGTCCTGGCCCACCCATTTGGATCCTTTTACACCCAGTCGGTTACCGCCATTGACCAGCCGGTCCCTGGCAGCGATACCGCCCATCCAGTTCATCCAGGCGGTCATCCTTTGCTGCATTTCGGCGGGAGATACATCGGCAGCCAGGTTTGGGCTTACCCTGAAAATTAATGCAAATTCTTTCATAACGATCATTTTTTAAAGTTATAGATACGCTATAGACAATCGGCTGTTCCGGGATAGGACAAAGAGAAGAATTTTTTTTATAACCCACTGATTAATCTCTAAACCGAAACGGCTTGCTTATTATACCTGGCTCTGTAATCCAAAGGAGATAAACCTGTTATTTTTTTGAAAACCTCCCTAAAGGCTTTATCATCTGAATAGCCCACTTCGTCCATTACCTCAAAAATGCTTTTCCTGCCTTTTTCCAAAGTCCGTTTTGCGACTTCGACTTTTACCCGCTGCAAATATTCCACCGGGGTATTGCCGGTAGCTTTGACAAAACGCCTGTCAAAATTTCGTCTGCTGATCGCCAGCTTTGACGCCAGTTCCCCGAAAGAGATCTTTTCGCTCAAATTTTTTTCAATATAATTCTGCGCCTGTTCGATCAACTCATCGCTATGATTCTTCTGCGCTTGAAAAATATGAAAAGGCGATTGCGACGTTCTGTCAAAATCGATTTGAAACATCTTTGAGCTGAAAATAGCCGTCTCCCTGTCGAAATACCTTTCCACCAGGAAAAGGATCAGGTTCAAAAACGAGTATGAACCTCCGTTGGTGTATATTCCCCGTTCAACAGTTATCAGTTTATCGGTGTCGAGATGAACGGCCGGAAACATTCGCCTGAAATCGCTCGCCGCCCCCCAATGAGTGGAACAGGTCTTTCCATCCAGCAAGCCAGTGGCGGCCAGTAAAAAAGCTCCTGTACAAATACTCGCAATTTCAGCGCCGCTTTTATATTGCTCCCCGATCCAGTTGATAAGCTCTTTATTCATTCCGATAATACTGTCATAATAACGCGAAAGGGAAGGTATGATCAGCAGATCGGTTTTTTCGATTTCCTGAATATCTATCGGATAAATGGAAAAGAAGCCGACGTTTGATTTTAGTTCTGCCACAAAGCCTGCAATACGGACTTCCAACATTGGGCGATGTCCCATCTCCTGCCAATGTCCGTTTGCCATGGTCAGGATATCAAACGAACCCGTTATGCTGCCCATATCGGCATACCCGTCAGGGACAACGATGGTCACATGCTTCATTGTAAAAAGTTTGAATAAAGATACTTGATTATTTTGTCCAAATCAACCCTGCAGATTGTCTATTTCACACCCGGCTACCACCAAATTAAGCCCATAGCTTTACTTAACTAAATACAACAAAATGAAAAACAAAATCATTCTGATCACCGGAACAAACAGCGGCTTTGGCTGGCTGGCAGCCAACAGCTGCGCTATTTTAGGGCACAAGGTATACGCTACCATGAGGGATACCAAAGGCCGTAATGCCGATAAAGCGAAGGCCCTGATACAACAGGAAAACATAGAAATCCTGGATGTGGAAGTTACCAGTGGAAAGTCCGTAACGGATGCGGTAGCAGCCATCATTAAAAAGGAAGGCAGGCTCGATGTAGTGGTCAATAATGCCGGGATCTACGCCACTGGAATTGCCGAAACCTTTACGGAAGGTGATTTAGACAAAGTAATGGATGTGAACGTAAATGGGCCCTGGAGGATCATCAGGGCAGCTTTACCTCAAATGCGTAAGCAGGGAGAGGGATTAATAATAAATATTTCGAGCGTAGCGGGCCGTTTCGGCTTCCCCTTTCAGGCGGTTTACGATTGTACCAAGTTTGCCGTAGAAGGCTTGACGGAAGGCCTGCATTATGAAGTAAGACCCTTGGGTGTAGACATTGTTATGATCCAACCCGGCGCCTTTCCCACTGATATTTGGGGTAAAACAGCGACCGGTTCAGATGCCACTGTAATTGCCGGCTATGGCGACCTGGCGAAAGTTCCTGAACAAATTGGGGCTGGTATCGGGCAAATGTTTGAAGCCCTGAAGCCAGATCCTCAATTGGTTGCCGACGCCATTGTGAAACTGATTAAGACACCCAAGGGTGAAAGGCCTTTAAGGACTGTTGTAGATCCCGCAACCGGAAATTTCTCGGAAATCGCCAATGCACAGGTAAAAGAGCAATACGGGAATTTCCTGACTGCATTTGGTATGCAGGCAATGTTGAGTTAAATTTCGAAATATAAAAACGTAAAAAAATGACCAGATCAGATTATACTACTACGCTGTTGGTAGACCAAACTCCGGAAGAAGCCTTCGATGCCATCAATAACGTTCGCGGATGGTGGTCAGAAGGAGTTGAAGGAGGTACAGACAAACTTGACGATGAATTTATCTATCACTATAAAGATATTCATTATTGTAAAATTAAATTGATTGAACTGGTTCGGGACCAAAGAGTGGTTTGGCTGGTGCTGGACAATTATTTCAAATTCACCAAAGATAAAAGCGAATGGAAAGGCACAAAGATCGTGTTTGATATTTCTAAAAAAGGTGATCAAACAGAGATCAGGTTCACCCATGAAGGTTTGGTCCCTCATTATGAATGTTATGAGGTCTGCAGGGAAGCATGGACCAATTATATAAACGACAGTTTACGCGGCCTGATCGTTACAGGCAAAGGGCAACCCAACTCTAAAAAAGATGATAGCTTTGATGCGCGGTTGGTTGAAAAATGGAAACTGGATAGGAAAGATTATCAGAAAAGCATTACCGTAAACAAACCGATAGGTGAAGTCTACGCTGCTATTACCGGGCATATTTCGGACTGGTGGAGCAATGATCTGACCGGGGCAGCGGTCCGCGCGGGTGACAGTTTTGCCATCGCGTTTGGAGAAACCCGGAAAACATTTGAAATTATGGAAGCGATACCCGATAAGCGGGTAGTTTGGAAATGCGTAAAAGCTTATATCGACATGTCTTCGCTGAAAAACAAGGCAGAATGGGTAGGCACCAGGATGATTTGGACATTAAGCGCTACTGACCAGGGTGTGACTTTGGCTTTTTTGCACGAGGGTTTAAATCAAAGTTTTGAATGTTATAGCGTGTGTGAGGCCGGCTGGGATATGTTTCTCGCGAGCTTGCAGGCTTACCTGACAACGGGTAAAGGCACACCTTTTTTGAAAGCCGTACAAACTGTGACTGCGGCTCAACGGCAAACATGAGCTTTCTGACAAAGTAATTTGACCGTTTTAACAAACCGGCCCCGGCAAATTGAGCCGAACTTTACTTAAAATTTTAAATTATGTCAAAGGTTTGGTTTATAACAGGTAGTTCCCGCGGATTGGGAAGGAGTCTGACAGCAGCGGTATTAGCCAATGGCGACCGGGTGGCCGCGACAGCCCGAAATCCGGAGCAATTAAAAGATCTTGCGGAGAAGTACCCTGGTAGTGCTTACCCTCTCCAGTTGGATGTCACCGACAAGGCGCAGATCATCGCCGCCGTTGAAAATACGATCAAAAAATTTGGCCGGATAGACGTGCTGGTCAATAATGCCGGATTTGGCATCATCGGCGCGGCCGAAGCCTATAGCGAGGAACAGGTGCGCAGCCAATTGGAAACCAATTTTTATGCACCGATAGAAATAACCCGGGTGGTATTGCCTTATATGCGCAAACAGCGTTCGGGTAGGATATTACAGATCAGCTCGATAGGCGGGAGGGTGGGTAACCCCGGTCTGACCATCTACCAGGCGGCAAAATTTGGTTTGGGCGGCTTTAGCGAGGCGCTGGCCAAAGAGGTCAAGCCGTTGGGTATATGGGTGACCAGTGTGGAGCCGGGTGGTTTTCGCACCGACTGGATGTCTGCCTCCATGACCTATGCGCCCGAAGTAGAAGGCTATGAAAAAACCGTTGGCATGCGGATGGAGCTTTTTAAAAGCAGTAACTTTATTCCAATGGGCGACCCCGATAAGGCGGCCAAAGTGATGATCCGGCTGGTTGATAACCCCGAACCGCCGGTACACCTGGTCTTGGGAAGCGAAGCGTTTACTATGATAAAACAGGCAAATACCGTAAGAAGCGAGGAAATGGAAAAATGGCAGCCGGTCAGCGCCTCGACCGACGCCGATGATGCGGTGGATTTTACGCAAACGGAAATGGGAAAATCGTTTTTTGGGGCGAAAAAATAATAGATTTTAATAATGCCGCCACTCAATAAAAAGCCCTCACCTATTGCTTATTCCTGCTACGTCACCCGCAGCAGGGAGGGAGAGCAGTTTATACCTGACTATGTATTTAGCTACCAGGTATCGGGGACGATGATCATGAATGATGGCGCCAGGGAATATGTCTTTACGCCAGGAAGTTTTCGCTTCAGCAGGCGAAACCATCTGATGAAGTTTAACAAGCTGCCACCGGAAGGAGGGGAGTTCAGGTCGATTTCGGTTCACTTTGAGCAGCCCTTTTTGCGGAATTTCAGTATGGAAGCCGGATATGAGGCTGAAAAGCATATCAATGGTAACGCGGTAATCGGCCTGAAGCCTGACCACTTGTTTAAGAATTATTTTGATTCACTATCGCCCTACATGCAGCTTAATGGGGAAGACGATGCCGGTTTGATTGCCGTGAAATTGAAAGAGGCGATCCTGTTGCTGTTAAAAGCAGATCCCGGGATGAAAGACATCTTGTTCGATTTCAGTGAGCCGGGGAAAATAGACCTTGAGGCTTTTATGAACAGAAACTTCCATTTTAATGTCGACCTTAACCGGTTTGCCTACCTGACCGGCAGAAGTCTGGCTACCTTCAAGCGGGATTTCGAAAAGTTGTTCCACCTGACACCAAGCCGCTGGTTGCAGCAGCGAAGGTTACAGGAAGCGTATTATCTTATCACGGAAAAAGGTAAAACAGCGTCCGATATTTACCTGGACCTGGGTTTTGAGGATCTGTCACATTTTTCATTTGCCTTTAAAAAGCAATTTGGAGCGGCGCCGACAAAGATTTAATAGGCAGCTTAGTAAAACAAGGAATACCGATGGACGTTAATACAATTAAACAAGAACAATGGCCGGAATTGGCATTTGAAAACTGGAAAGATACGATTGCTACTTTGCACCTGTGGACGCAGATTGTTGGCAAGATACGGCTGAAGCAGATGCCCTGGTTAAACCATTCGTGGCATGTTACCTTGTATGTTAGTGCCAATGGCTTAACTACCGGGAGCATTCCATACCAGGGTGGGGTATTCCAGATCGACTTTGATTTTATACATCACCTGCTGCATATTACTACCAGCGCCGGAGGTATTGAAAAGGTTAACCTTTATCCGCGCAGCGTAGCAGATTTTTACAGAGAACTATTTGAAAAACTAAGGAATGCAGATATAGATGCTTGTATTAGTGCCGGCCCAAATGAAGTTGATCCGGCCATACCTTTTGAAAAGGATGAAACGTACCGGTTTTATGATGCCACAAGGGTACGCGATTTTCAGGCAGGCCAGGGCGGACTGGTCTTCTATACTGACCAATCGGGCATTTACTGCCGAGTGGAGTTTACAAAAGACGACAAGGGAAATGTCACGGGCATCAAGATGTGGTGGAGCGATGGGCGAGAGTCCTATAAACCAAAAGAAAAATAATATTATTGTGAGAAAAATCACCAATCTTGTCTTTTTCGCCTGTACTTTTTGGACATCAGGGGTAACTGCTCAAACGACAAAATCCGACTCGCTACCCAAATTGGCGAACCCGGAAATGGAGCCATGAGCTTACAATTTAGCCACCAGGTTACTTTAAGCAGTTTCAAAATCGGGAAATATGAGGTGACTCAGGCAGAGTGGCTGTCCGTGGAAGTAATTGGGGCGCTGCTCAGAAGCTGCCAATTACATTACTCCGGAAACCAAAGATCTTTTTTCCGATATCGAGTGGAAACAGATCATCGTGAATGCGCCATATACTTATTCACGAATATTTTGGCGTGGATGCCAACCTCGTTTGGCAGGTGATTGTAAGTGACATTCCTGTGCTGAAGGCTGCAATTGCCAGAATTGCTATAAGCTTGGAATAAAAGTCCGATTCCAATTTATAAGCTGCTCAAAACTTTCAAGCTATATTTTAAGAAAATAATAAATTCCCCTGAATTGAATCAGATCTCTTGTACTGTCCTAAAATATATTTATGGGAAAAGGAGTATGTTCCCGGTTTATTTTCAAGAAGTTGGGCTCTGGTGATAGGAGAAGGGCACCGGATTTTCTGAAAAAATTTTCGGACCTTCGCAGCAACCACTTAATGGCATCAACTTTCTTATGAATATTTCATTTGCACCATCAGCAGAAAGATACTTAAAAATTGAACATGGCCCCGCTGTAGATGCGACCGTTGAGGAGTTTGGACTTACCCGGGTCCTTATCGTTCGCCATAAGCCCATTGTCATCGATATAGCTGATGCGGAACTGTTTCCATTTGAATCCGAGCGTATAGCTTTTTTGTTTGCAGGCAAAACCAGCCGAAACGAGCGCATTGTTGAATGGGATCCAATTGGCTCCAAGGGTAAGATCGTAAAGGCCTTCGCTGGTAAATAAGGCATCGCTGCCGAAATTGAATTGTTTCCATCCGTAGCAGAGACCCGCTCCTAGCGAACGCAGCTGCCGGTAGGGGATGTCCTGCTGTCCGGGAGAGAAGGCATCCGCATATAAGTGCGCCCCGGTCAAATTCATGAAATTGATGCCGGCCTTGAGGGCGGTGGTGATGGCATAACTGAATGACAGGTCTGCATCAAAGCGCTGTCTTTTAACCGTTGTGTCGTTATATTGTGTGAAATCCGGCGTTTCACTTATCAGTAAGGAGACGGGCATGTTGAACTGCTGCCACATTGATTTCACTGCCAGTCCTATGCTAAACCTGTCGTTTATTTTGTAAGCGGCGGACACAAAAGCCGCATATTCCTGCAGGGTTCGCAAACTAGGCACGGTATCGTCGCCCGGAAGGCCGGGATAGACGGTGGGACGGAATTCTTGCTGCCGGGTATAGATGGCGCCGGCGCCAAGTGTAAACCTGTCGTTGAGCCGCTTGAAGTAGGAGAGCTTTCCATTGTTTTTGAAATTGGTAAAGAGCGAGAGGCGGCCGGCGCCGCCATTCCCTGGCAATGCGGAAGGATTCCAGCATACCGCTTCTGACTGATCGCGGCCGGGCGAAAAATTAAAGCCGGCATTGGCGCTAAGCACCATGGGTGATGCCCATAGGAATTTGCCGTAGCCTTGTATATGACCCGGCAGGGCCCGACCGGTATCGACGGGAAAGAAGCCGGCGCCAGCGACCCCCGGCAGGCCAATACCGGTCGTTATAAAATTCAGGAGGGCAGGTGGAGCCGTCACTACATTGAGCGGCGAGACCTTGTTGAGGTCTTCTCCGGGTCTGGCTTCTATCCTGGTGAGGATATCATCTGACTGCAGCGGATCGAGCTCGGTTTGCTTGCAGCCTGCATTCATCCGGATGGTGGGAATGGTAATATAGGAAAGGGTCGTGCCGTTGTCCCGCCGGACGCTTCGGACCTGATCCGCCGAAACGAACACGCTGGCTTTCTTTTCACAGGGCTTGCAACTGGAAATAAAATAGAGCTCCACGTATTTGTCCTGAAGCTTTTCCAAGGGCAGTCCGGTGTTCACCTCGAAATAACCCTGATCCGCCGTCATGCCCGACTTCTGCGGTATAAAGCCCGGGACGACGATGACATTCTTCGCTCCGCGGGTGGAACGTTCGTCGTCGGCTATAAAGCATTTTACCGTGCCTTTGAATACGAGGATACCCTGGCCAAAAGAGGCTAGGTGCAGCCAGGTCAGGCCTACGAGAACAAAGAGCGACTTCTTTATTCTACTATGTCTCAATGTGGAAGTTTTTGGAGAACGAAATCGGTATTGTTCATATCTTGCCTGTCGATCTTCAGGCTTTTTGTCTTGTCCTTGTAGGCTTTATTCGAGGAAACGAGTTCGATGACATCCCCTAAAGCGTAGTCAGTAATATCGAAGGAATAGGAGCCGTCTGTTATCGACTTGCCGGAGAACCGGGTGCCGTCAACCATGATCACTACGTCGGGGATGGGCACCTCGTCCGGGTCGGTTACTCTTCCGGCTATATGGATGCGTTTTGCTGCCGTGAGGGTGATCTGGATGGCGCCGGGGTTTTTGAGAAGCGTGTCGAGTGTCTGTCTTGTATAGCCGTCGCTGGTTATATCCAGCTTTATCTTATCATGCAGTTCCTCCGAGTTGATATCAGAAAATACGGCCAGGCCGGTATTGTCGATCAACTGTTCACGGGTGTATTGAGAGACATAGAGGACGACCTTTCCGCCTGTAACGGGCAGTTGTCGTTCATTGATGACCCGGATGGAAAGCGTTCCTTTGCCGGCACTATGAGGGAGCCAGAATCCGCCAACTACGACGAGTACGACGCCGACCGCGGGTCCTGTCAGGTAATATTTTGTACCGGAATATTCACCCTTTAGCGTACCAACGGAATTCATTACGCCGAATACGATGGCGCTGGCCGAGATACCAAAGAGAATAAGGATGAGGTAAAAGACCTGTTGACCGACCTGTTCGGCAACATTACCCTGTACGGAATGGAGATAATAGTAGACGCAAAAAATGGATACCAGAAATCCAACCGCTGAGATTAGGATATAGACGACAATAGGGACTGGTCCCGCTTTGCTGATTTTGGGAGGGTTCATCGGTATGCCTTGTAGATGGCAGAGTAAGATAGTGCATCCTGCCGGTCCAAAAAAACCGTGAAATCACTAATGTCGTTGACTTAGGCAAAAATGGGTGTTTTAACGGGGGGATAATAGTTGAGAATCAGCTAATTTGTATTAGGTATATAAAAAGGGCCAGTCTTACCGACGAAAACCAATAAACGATTACCGGATCGACATAAGCAAACAACTAAACTACCATATCAATGACAACGAAGCATTCAAAGGCCGTCACACGCACGGCCAGCAAGGGGCCTTCACCAGAAATCGCTTGCTCCCCTTCCGTCATTTGATAATCAGCATATTAAGAATGGGTAAGACGGGCTTACAACGGGAGATGGACAACTTCTTCAGGGAGACGGAGGACGAGCAATTCAGTATCCGCAGGATCACGTGAGTGGTTTCAGTAAGTCGAGACGGAAGCTGGCGCAGGAAACGTTCCCGGAGCTCAACGATATTATCTGGAAGGTCTTTTATCAGAAGGTCGACTACTTTGGTTATCACGGGCACAAGCTGCTGGCGGCTGATGGCAGTTTTTTAAACCTTCCCAATCATGCGAGTATACAGGAGCAGTTTGGCAGGCGAGGCATGGGGCGGGGAAAGAAAAAGGACCTTCCGAAGAGCATGTGTTTGCTCTCTGCGCTGTATGATCCCGTGAACTACCTCACACTGGATGTACAAACCGATCCAACAGATGGCAGAGGAGGAGATATTGGGAACATCCTTATTAGACGCGGCAAAGTATAAGGGAGTGCTTTGCGCACATTCTATTCGCTTCATTTGCTAGTTCTCAAAAATTGAATAGAAAACGTGCGGTTATGGGAGGATGCGTCACATGTCAAAGTGTCTTTATGTATTGAAGTAATCTTGACCGACAAGGTATCTCCAGTTTGGAATATTCCGTTTTCGTCGTAAATCTTTTTTACAGTCAAGACATAAATGCTGCAGGATATCCATTTTATCGCTGATTCAGCATATAGGCCTTTGCTTGAATATTCCAGGTGGATAGTATCCTCAATTACAAAATATCCTGATGCCGGCGCCTTTCCAGATAAAACAATGAACTTATGATGATTCATATATGAACTAGCGCATGCGTCTTTCATTGGGGTTGAACAACCTTCTATCAACAATACTATTACGCAGGATAGGGATACTATAAAATTTCGATTTGCCATTGAATTTTGTTGTTGATTTGCTCCCGAAAATGCCATTGAATTCTGTTAAATTACGTAGAATACAGTGTCAATGAAAAAGAGAAGATTTTGTCGAGAAATAACATTCTCATCGTGCATGTCTTCCAACACCAGACCAAATTCCTTATTGAGATAGCCCTGGCGCTTGGTATTGGTAAATTCGTTGAAGGTTAAAAGCGCTTTGATATCTTCCAATTTGGCTTGCTGACCTTCGACGAAAGGTTGTCTCAGTACCGCACATAAGTTGCCACTGTCCTGCGCAAATCCAATTAGGGTATATGCTGTATTAGGGAATAGCAAATTATGAATTACCAGGCTCGTGAAATATTCCGTCCAGGTCGCATATATACGCCATCATTGACCTTCATGACATTTAGCTTGTCCCAATCCATAAATACCTTTGATTCCCCTCCTCTGGTCAAATATTGCGTGTCGGGCGGTAAGGATGAAAGCCATATTTCGGACTGTAAAGCGTAAGACTTCAGGAAGATGGTCTGCTTTTCTTTGACGACTGCTCGACTTTCGAATTGGCCTTTAACAGTCGGATCTGCTCCAAAGCCTTCGATAAGGAGACTTCTGATCGTTGAGCAATGATCTGATGACCCCTGGAGGCCAGCTCCTCGAACGATATCTTGAAGTTTTCTCTTGATTTCATTGGAAATCATTTATACAAAGATAAAATATTTAGTTGGAAACTTATAAAATTCAAAGGGGCTGAAAGATTTGTGTTTCTTCGAGCCTATTTGCGTCTAAATCGATCCAAAATTTCAGCGGAGAGAGAGGGATTAGCGACGCGCGCTTCGCGGCGTCTGCTGATCCCGGGGTGGGGGGCGTCAAACAAAAGAACAACTGTGCCGCACTACGTGCGCCATTTTTTACCCCGGTCCGCTTTTGCGAGCAAGCTCGCATCGCTCCCCGGAATAAAAAATGCCCCCGGCAAAGCCGGAGGCACAGTTGTTCTTTTGTTTGCGGAGAGAGAGGGATTCGAACCCCCGGAAGTGTAACCTTCAACAGTTTTCAAGACTGCCGCAATAGACCGCTCTGCCATCTCTCCGGGCGCAAAATTAGGGTCTCTGCTTAAACAGCCAAATTTTTTCCGTCCGACTTCGTAACTTTGCTTAAATTTTCGATTTGAAGCACCTAAAGGCGGTCAATAAATATTTGTGGAAATATCGCTGGCGATTTTTGCTGGGCCTGGTGTTTATCATTTTATCCAACTATTTTCGGATCCTGACGCCCCAGATCACGGGGTATGTGGTGAATTCCGTCGATAAGGAATTGCAGGAGAATATCGCGGGTAAGAAAGGGCAGGGGGCGCCTGCGGCTAATGCGAATTTTCCGGGTGGCGGGGGGAAGAACAGTGCCGCGGTAGCGCGGGATACCCGGGCGGCCACCGCCGATACAGTTAATTATGATATCCTGGTCCGAAAGTTCATCCGGGTGCTGGATACCCGGAATTCGACCTTTGGGTACAAGGTGGCCGTCTGCGGCGTTACCCTACTGGTTCTGGCCCTCTTTAGCGGGTTCTTTCTTTTTCTCATGCGACAAACGATCATCGTCATGAGCAGGCATATCGAATACGATCAAAAGAAGGAGATCTATGACCATTATCAGCAGCTGGACGCCAATTTCTATAAGACGCACAGCACGGGCGACCTGATGAGCAGGATGGCTGAAGACGTCAGCCGGGTCCGCATGTATACCGGCCCGGCCATGATGTACCTGGCCAATCTGCTGGTAACGATCGGGTTCAGCCTGTTTTTTATGCTTCGCAAGGATGCCCTGCTCAGCCTCTATGTGCTGACCCCGCTGCCTATCCTCGCCATTACCATCTATTATGTCAATACGATCATCCATAAAAGGAGCGAACACATTCAGGCGCTTCTCAGCAACCTGACGACAAACGCCCAGGAATCCTATAGCGGCATCCGGGTCATCAAATCGTTTGTACAGGAAAAGGCCATGCTCCGCTTCTTTAGCCATAACAGCGAAGAATACCGAAAGAATGCCGTCGGGCTTGCCAGGATAGAATCCATCTATTTCCCTTCGATGGGACTCATGATCGGCCTCAGCACCCTGCTGGCTATTATGATCGGGGGCATTTATGTCATCTATGGCCGGTATAATACGGATATGGGTACGATCACGGAATTTGTCATCTATATCACCATGCTGACCTTCCCGGTCAGCGCCATCGGCTGGGTCGCCAGCATGATGCAGCGAGCTTCCGCCTCGCAAAAACGACTAAATGAATTCCTGGATACGAAACCCGCCATTCAGACCCCGCCGGCTGCGGCAACAACGACACTAAATGGAAACATCTCCTTTCAGGGAGTGGATTTTACTTACCCAAATACGGGTATACATGCACTAAAGGATTTTAATCTGGAGATCCGCAAGGGAGAAAAAGTTGTTATCATCGGCAGGACCGGCAGCGGCAAAACGACAATTGCCCAGCTGCTGCTGCGGATGTATGATCCCGACAACGGTAAAATACTGATCGATGACCTCGATCTGCGCCGCTTTGACCTGCAGGGGCTCAGGCGCCAGATCAGCTATGTGCCGCAGGACGTTTTCCTGTTCAGCGATACCGTTTCCGGTAATATTCAGTTTGGTCTCGACCAGCCCGAGGAGGAAAAAGTCCGGCTGGCAGCCCGCTATGCCAGCGTCGACAAAGAAATAGATGGGTTTTCCGAGCGGTATGAAACCATGATCGGGGAGCGGGGCGTTACCCTTAGCGGAGGCCAAAAACAGCGCATTTCCATTGCCAGAGGCCTTATTAAAGACCCGGAAATCATCGTTTTCGACGATTGTCTGAGCGCCGTGGATGCAAAAACGGAAAAGGAAATTCTGGGCAATTTATACCAGTATTTAGAGCATAAAACCGCGATTATCATCACCCATCGTATTTTTTCCCTGTTCGATTTCGACCGTATTGTTGTACTCGAAGACGGAAAGATCGTCGAGACGGGCACGCACCGCGAACTGATCGCCCTCAACGGGTACTATACCTACCTCTATGAGCAACAACAAGCTGAAAACAGTCCTGCCTGATGCTGCCGCACCAGGATTAGTTGAGCAACGTAGCACTTGCAGCAAAAAGGCCTTAATTCGTTTGCACAATTCTTTTGGCAAATTTTGCTAGTTCGAAAACAATACTATATTTGTGACTACTTAATTAGAAATTTTCAACTGCAAAACAAATCATTGTGGCGTACGAAAACAACGACAAAAGAATGGAAAGCGTTTACAGCAAACGCATCAGGGCCGGGAAACGCAGGACGTATTTCTTCGATGTAAGGGCAACCCGAAGTAATGATTATTATCTTACTATTACCGAAAGCCGGAAGAAATTCAATGAAGACGGGTATGACAGGCACAAGATCTTCCTATACAAGGAAGATTTCAACAAGTTCCTGAAGGCACTGACTGAGGCGGTGGACTATGTCAAGACCGACTTGATGCCGGATTTCGACTTTGACGCCTATAACCACGATAACGTGCCCGAAAATGAAGGCGGATACCAGGAAAATACCCTTAGTGAAGATGTAGTAGAAGACGTAGTCAGGGAAGTGAGACACACTCCTTCCGCTCCCAGCACGCCTACCGCTGCTACCGGGGATGAAGTTGACAAATGGTAGTGACCTCGACTAAAAATAGTAAACCCCTTGATCGATCAAGGGGTTTTTTGCACTAATATGCTAAGCGCGCCTTTACCCGTCGCAAATAGGCCATAGTCATCTGTCCGACCGGCGCTCTTTTTTCCTTCCCCGGGATCCGGGCTATTTCTGTCCAGCCTTTCCAAAAGCCTCCCGGATCCCAACCGCTTTTTTTCAAATATTCCAGACTCCAAAGAGCGGCGGTTGAGAAGAAATAACGACGCGGCAGATATTTCCAGGCCACCTTGCTTTTATTCACCCACATTCCGCGCAGCTTCTCCCGCGGGGACAGGCGTCCGCCCGGTGATTCCTTATGCAGGATCACTACCCGGTCATCGTACCGGATCGAGTACCCCTTATCCAGGGCCCGGTAGCTGAGATCGTATTCTTCCATCCCATAGAAGAAGTTCTCCGGGTAATAGCCGGCTTCGTCAAAGACCGAGCGCCGGATGGCGTGGGCGCAGCCGGAGAAATAAGCCGTATCGAAATGCGGCCAGTCTTTCCGCTCGGCAAACCGTTTATGCGGGAAGGCATTTTCCTGCAGCTGCCCGGTAGAAAAGTAATAGACTTTAAAAGCGGCAATGCCGATGGGACGGGGGGCGACGAAGTCTTCAGGGGCGGGGGCCGCGGCCAGGACCTGGCGAGCGGCGTCCCCGGCGGACTGGGCTTCGCGGCTGGCGAAAGAGCCGCTGAACATTGCGGCTATAGTATAAAGTGCATCGTTATTGCGGATCAGCGCGTCGTCGTCGAGAAAAACCAGGATCGGGGCCCGGCTCTGACGTACCGCATAGTTCCGTCCCCGGGAAACCCCAAGGTTTTCAGGGGCGACAAAATACCGAAAAGGAACAGCAGGGTGGGAAGCGATAAAATCTTCCACGGGCTGATAGGAAACCGAAGACAGATTATTGAGGATAATCAGTTCTTCCACCAGTTCGTCAAGACCTGCCAGCCGGCTGAGGTTTTCCGCCAGCGCCAGCATATCCTCGGGCCGGTTGTACGTGATAATGACAAAACTCAGCGGCTTCATAGGCTAACTTTTAGGCTTTGGCCGGACCATCGGTCTTGCCGGGACCTTTGGCATTCCTCTTTCGCCATTCTACTACCAGTGCAGTGATCAGCAGCGCATAGATCGCCAGGCTGAACCAGGAGGTCAGCGCGACACCCAGCTTGTAGGAATGCGGCTCGAACCGGAATTCGATCGTGTGATCACCTGCCGGAACCGCCATGCCGCGGAGCAGATAATCTACCCGCAGATAGTCGGACTTGTTACCATCCAGGTATACATCCCATCCCTTGTCATAGTAGATCTCGCTAAAGACCGCGAACTGGTTGGTCTTTGCGGAGAATTTATAGTCGATCTTGTCAAGCAGATTTTCTACGAGGTGTATGGAGGCTGTGCTGTCGGCGACAGGCTGAAAGGGCACCCGGGAACTAAATTTCTGCTGGATGATCGCCGTATCGCGGAGGTTGATGCTATCAAGGGCCTGCATTTCTTCGTCGCCATCTTTTACATAGTGGACAGCCTTTACGAGCCAGCAAGGGCCAAAGGCGGCAGGATTCATCCGGGCAACCGGCTGTCTGCTCTGCGGGTCGGACTGTATAACATATTTCGTATTCAGCATGTTCAGGACTTGCAGGTTGAACTTGCTTAGCTGATGGTCGATCAGATCCTGATATAGCCCCAGCTTGGCGGGTGAATAGCCGCCCAGGGAGTTGTGGAAGTTGGAAGCGCGGGCGTCCGCGAAGGGATTGCCTCCTGATTCGTCCAAAACCCGGAAGTTCTTGTCAGGATCGGCGTTGATCTGCTGGTCGGCGGGCGATGGCGCTGCGCTGGATTCCAGATCGGAAGGGTCTACAAATCTGTCGGAGTTGAGATAACGGGCGCTGACCGCCAGCAGGTCATAAGAACTGAGCAGCAGCAATCCGGCCAGCAGGATGACAGATTTGATCTTTTTCCGGATAAACAGACCCAGCAGCGCAGCGGCTATGACGATCAGCAGGATGGTGCGAAGCAGGTCCGATCCGTACATGGCCTGACGATCTTCCTGCAGACCGCGGAAGACTGTACTGGCGGAAGCCAGGGCTTGCTGCTGGTTGGTTTCGGCGGGTTGGCCGCTTCGGGAAAGCTGTTGGACCTTGCGCTGCACGAAGTCCTCTTTATACCGGCTTTCTCTGTCATTTAGGCCGCTTGCTTTATAGCCGGCAGAAAAATAGAAACCGACCAAAACGACCAGCAGGGCGCCAGTGGCAAAGAGGGTCATTTTGAATTTCTTCCAGAGCTCCGCGGCGGACAGACCGGAGACCAGCAGTTGATTCAACCCCAGCGCTACCAGTATAGGTGCAGCCAGCTGAGGGAGGAATAAAGAAGTGGAAGGCGACCGGAATTTATTATAGTAGGGCAGATGATCGAATAGGAAATAATTCAGCGAAGAAAAATGATTGCCCCAGGCCATCACGATACCCACGATGATCGTTGTCAGCAGCCACCATTTTTGCCAGCCTTTTACCAGGACAAGCGCAAAAAGACAAAGGAAGCAGACAACAGCGCCCAGGTAGACGGGGCCGGAGGTGCTGGGCTGTGGGCCCCAATAGGCCAATTCATTGGCTATTTGAATGCCGGTTTCCTGTGGGATGCCGAATTCATTTGCTGCGCGGTCGGCGAATTTGGAATTGTCGCCGATTTCGGGGTTGTTCAGATCCCCGCCGCCATAGCTATCCGGAACAGCGAGGGTTGTGGCTTCGCCGATATCATAGCTCCACATAAAGGCATAGTCCTTGCTGAGCCCGTTACTGCTTTCCTGTTTGCTGGCGCCGGTTGTCAGTTCGGTCCGGCCACCGCGCATCGTCTCTTTTGTATATTCTTCATCCGGCAGAGTAGCGCCAATACTGGTTCCAAATCCGATCCCGCCGGCAAGTATGGACAGGCCCAGGGCGATGGCCGTCTCTTTTATCTTGCCTTCGCGTACTGCCTGGATCACATAGAACAGCGTGAGCAGGCCCATACAAATAACCGTATAATAGACGATCTGGAGATGCTGGGTTCCCAGCTGTGACGCAAAAAAGAAGGCCAGCAGGGCCGTCCCCCATAGATATTGACGCTTGAAGAGCAACAGGAAGGAGCCGATCACGGCCGGGGCATAAGCTATCGCCCACATTTTTGTGACATGCCCGGTGGCGATGATCACCGGATCATAGGAACAATAGGCGTAGGCCAGGGATGCCAGCGTGGCGACCCAGGGGTCGATACGCAGGACTGCCATCAGGATATAAAAGCAAACGCAGGCCAGGAAGAAAAAACTGATCGGTTGGGGAAGACCCAGGGTCATCACTGAGTCCAGGTAGCCAAAGTTGAGTTTTGTGGCGCCATCTATCGCAATCGTATAGGCCGGCATTCCGCTAAAAGCGCCCTCTGTCCAGAGCGGGAAATGGCCATATTTTTCCTTGTACTCGAAGGACTGCCGGGCCATCGCTTTCCAACTCTGAACGTCTGATTGATTGACGACCTTGCCTTGCAGCGCCGGCCGGCAAAAGACGACGGCGACGAGCAGGAATACCAGTACGGCAATGAGATGCGGCAAAGCTTTTTTCAGGAAAGAGGAATTCATCATGTATTGACGTAATTATTCCCGGCAAAATAATGGTATTTTGCCCAGAAATACAGATTTTTGGCTAAATATGCGGGTGTTAAAACTTCTTGCGCGGGTGGCATTTATTTGTAATATCTGCTTTGTTTTAGCTTCCTTGATCTTATGGCTGCGACACCCTCCGGAAGGGCAGGTCGTGTCGACGGTGATCGTCATGGGCTACCTTATGGGGCTGCCGCTCAACGCGATCGTCTTTGGCTGGATGCTCGTCCTGCGAACTAAGTGGCGGCGGCGGTCAGTCGCGTTTCCCGGCTGGGTGATTGCCTTCAATGTTGTCGTTGCCTGCCTTCAGCTCTTATCGTTAATACAGCATCTAACATGATCCATTCCATTCTCAAAGACAGGCCGACCAAACTATTGCTGGGCTTTACCGCTTTCTTTTGCTGTAATGCGCTGATTGCCGATGCGATCGGCACGAAGCTGCTCTCGCTGGAGAAATTATTCGGGCTTCGGCCTGCGAACTGGACGCTGTTCGGTCAGAGCGGGTTGGGGTTCACGCTGACCTGCGGCGTTCTGCTGTGGCCGCTGGAGTTCGTGATCACCGATATCATCAATGAATTTTACGGACCGAAGGTGGTGAGGCGGATCTCCTATACGGCGGTCTGTCTGATCGCTTATGCTTTTCTGATGTATTTTCTGGCTATCCGGGTTCCGCCGGCAGATTCCTGGATCGCGAGCAGTCTCAAACAAGGGGTGCCCAACCTTCAGGATGCGTTCAGCGCGATCTTCGGGCAGACCTCGCTGATCATAGTCGGTAGTGTCGTTGCGTTCCTGGTCAGCCAGATCGTGGACGTCTGGATCTTTCACCGGATCAAAAAACGGACGGGCAACAAGCATCTCTGGCTCAGGGCGACGGGCTCGACGCTGGTGTCGCAGCTTGTTGACAGTTATATTGTTTTGTTCATAGCGTTTAGTCAGTATTTTACCTGGCAGCAGATCCTGGCCATTGGGATGATGAATTATATTTATAAGGCTACTGTCGCTATCCTGCTGACACCGGCGATCTACCTGATCGAAGGCAGGATCGAACGATATGTCGGTCATGATATGGCGCATAAAATGAAACGGGCGGCGATGGGGATGATGGAAGAAGAAAGTCCGGGTGTGATACCGACGGCAGGCTAGTAAGGCGGGACCGGGCATTCCATGATAAAATCGTTCATAAAGTATCCGCCGCCGATGTCGATATCTTCTTTACCCGTGATCTTAAAGCCTATTTTTTCATAAAATCCTTTTGCCTTATTGGCCCGGTTGACGTTTAGCCGGAGGGTGGTGGCCCCTTCAGGGCGAATGACGTCGAAGATGAACAGCAGGATCGCCCGGCCAATTCCTCTGCGTTGCCCGCCTGGCAGGACATAGAGCTTGTGCAGTTTAAATACCCCGGCGCCCGCAGGGCCCCAGGCAGCAAAGCCTATCGCCTCTTCTCGCTGCTCTACGATCAGGAACTGGTGACGGTCTTCGATCATTTGTTTAATCAGGGAGTCAGGGCTGTAAAACAGGTTCAACATATACTGTAGCTGCTCCGGTGAAATGATTTCCCGGTAGGCACCCGGCCAGATCTGTTGGGCCAGGAACCCGATCGTGTTGATATCATCGAGGTCTGCCGGTCTGATCAATAACGTTTCATCCATGATTATTCAGGCTGCTTAAAGTTAGTATTTTTATTTTGATTCCATTCTTCCGTCGGGTGGCCCGGGTCCGGTTCATCGGCATAAGACCGGTGCCGTCTGATCGCCCGCATGGCCAATCTCACCGCTATATAAAAACTGGCAAAGGTACCAAAGGAAAGGATTCCCGTGGAAAGGTATTTCTGCGCTTCATGGCTTTGTTGGAGGAAGAGGAAAAAGTCGAAGCTGCCGTGAAACAATACGGCCACCGCCACCCCCTGCGACATCAGCCAGAACGCATGTGGCCGGTCGGATTTGGCTTTCCCGGCGGGATAGCCCATGAGTACGGCGAACGAGGCATGCGCCGGTATCGCCAGAAAGAACCGGGAAACGCCCGTTTCCAATCCAAACTGCCGGACATATTCGATATTCTCGACGGTGGCGAACCCCATCCCGATCATGACCGAAAAGACAATGCCGTCAAAAGGTTCCCGGAAGGCTTTTTTTGGGTAGGCATAGGCACGAAGAACCAGGAATTTACTGCCTTCTTCACTAAGGGCGACGACGATGAACGCATACCAGGCAAAGGACAAAATGGAATGACGCCAGGGCTCGGTCCGGACATCTGTTGCCAATGTCTGCACCAGCAGCGCGGGGAGGGTCGCCAGCATGCCGAGCAGGAAGGATAGCAGCAGGTAACGCATCGAACGGGGCCCGTATTTATTCAGGGAGTAGATGAACAGGCAGATAGCTATACCCGGCGCCACGGCTAAGGCAAATAATAACATCCCTTAAAAATAGCTCAAATATCAATGCGCCGGAGTCGCGTTTTGTGCCGGCATCGCCTTCGCCGTACGGAAAAAATAAATTGCCCCGTCTCCGAAATGGATCTCATTCACCAGCTGCTTGTACTTACGGATAAAATTTACGTCGATCAGGTCCGTGTTGACACTGTCATCGAACCAGATAACGATAAAATGATCTTGCCGCATCAGGTAATCGATATCTTCCTGTGTTTCCATATGCGGCATCAGCTCTGCCGGCACCTGCGCCAGGAACCACAATCCATCGGTGGCGCTCGAATAGATTGGCCCTGCCCGTTCCAATTGGGCTTTGTGCGCTTTTACATACCCCATCGTCTCGGATTTTTGCCAGGTATCTTCCGTATAACCAGGGATGCCGGCATATTTGATCCCGCTCCAGTTGAACTGGAAGGCGCTGCATTCGCCATATAGGAAGCATCCGGCGGCCAGCAGCAAAGCAAGGCTCCAGCCCTTTTTAGGCCGCGATGGCAGCCGGTCGGCGACGGCGGGCATCCAGCAGGTGCTACCCCAAAGCCAGGGAATAAATAACGGCGATAACAGCCGGCTATCCAACTGCTGAAAACGGGAGACAGAGGCGGTAATAAGGATAAAAAAGGCATAGGTGACAAAATAGCAGATACCGATCGTATCGTAGGAAAAGAAATTTCTTTTCCGCAGCAGCCGGAAAAGGAAGACCCCCGCGATCAGGAGGATAAACAGGATCGCAATGACTGTAGCCAACGTATAACGTTCATTGAAAAAAGGCATCCAGTCGCAAAACACGCTTCCGACATCGTGCAGATTGGCGCCCAGCGACCGGATCGCTTTTTCCCGATAGCCCGTAAGGGTGCCGGTGACATGCCAGTTGCGATAGAAATTCAGCGCGGGAAAAAAGATAGCAACCAGCCCGAACAGGAACAGATGCCCGATCTTGCGGGCGCCCCATTTTAGCCGGCCGTCACAAAGCATGAGCAATCCGCCCATCATTACGATGCTGATGCCCGCATACCGGGTGACGCAGCTCAGTCCTGCAATCGCCGCGATCAGCAGCAGGGAAGGGGTGGAGTGCCGCTCGAAATAGTGGTGACAGCCGATCATAAACAAGACAGATAGCAGCAGGAATAAAGTCTCGGACCAGATCATCGAATACACCTCCAGCAGGCAGGGGCTTAGCAGGATAAAAAGCAACACCGGCCATTTATACCAGCGGGAGGGGCGGCTGAAGCGGTCCATCATCCAGCCGCAGAGCCAGATCAGCAATCCGAACAACAACCCGTCGAGTATCGGACCAAAAGCCGGGACGCCCCGGCCGGTAAGGAAGATCAGCCCACTCAGGAAGAGAGGGTAGAAAGCCGGGAAATCCATCATCGGCTGATTGGTATAATCATTGATCACGCCATGGTCGTGAATATTCTGAGCCGCACTTAGGTATACGATCGAGTCGGGCGAAAGGCCGATTCCGCCATGTCTGGACAGCAGCTGGATAAGCAGGAAGCCCGCGATGGCTACCAGCAGGGCGTCTTTGTTCCCCAAGGAAAATGTAGTTCCGGATTTGCGCTCCATGTTCATATGCGAAAGTAAGAGATTCCTTTACTTAACACGTGCAATCGGGTTTTTTTCATAATTTGACCCGCATGAATATTCTCCGCCTGCCTTTTGGAATCTTCTTGTTGTTTATATCCACAGGCCTGTCCGCGCAACAATTTGGCGGAAATCCCCCCTCCCTGAAATGGCGGCAGATAAATACGGATACGGCCCGCATCATCTTTCCGGCCGGACTGGATTCGGAGGCCCAGCAGGTAGCCGCCATCGTTCACCGGCTTAGCCAGACCACACTCCCCACCATCGGTCATTCCCAGCGCAAGATCAATATCGTGCTGCAAAACCAGACCACCATTGCCAATGGTTATGTATCGCTGGCCCCTTTTCGCAGCGAATTCCAACTGACGCCCGAGCAGAACAGCTTTGATCTGGGCAGCCTTCCCTGGCAAAAAATGCTGGCCATTCATGAATACCGGCATGTACAGCAATATAATAATTTCAGGGTAGGCGTTTCCGCAGGACTCTACTATCTGTTCGGCGAAGGGGGACAAGCGCTTGGTAACAGCCTTGCTGTCCCCAATTGGTTCTGGGAAGGTGACGCTGTCTACCAGGAGACCCTGGTCAGCAATCAGGGCCGGGGGCGGCAGCCCTTCTTCTTCAACAGCTATCGTTCCCTCTGGGCCGGTAACAAACGTTATTCCTGGATGAAGCTGCGCAATGGTTCCCTCCGGGATTATGTGCCCGACTGGTATCCGATGGGTTATATGCTGGTGTCCTATGGCCGGCAGACCTATGGGGATGATTTTTGGCGGAAGGTTGGCCATGATGCCGCCGCTTTTCACCCGCTGTTCTATCCTTTACAGGGAGCCATTCATCGATATACCGGTCTTTCTTTTGCCCGGTTCCGTCAGGATGCCCTGGATCATTTCCGATTGCCGTTGCCGGTAGACAGCATGGCTGTAGCCGACCGGTTTGCACGTACACACCGGCACTTCGATGCCGACCAGGAATTTCCCCAGTTCATCGGGAAGGATAGTCTTCTATACATGCGCAGCACGTACAAACAGATCCCGGCATTTACGCTGCTGGACCTTCACGACGGCAGGGAGAACAAGCTCCGGACCAGGGCTGTTTCGCTGGACAATTACTTTTCGTACAATGCCGGCCTCGTCGTTTATGCCGCTTACGAGACCGATCCCCGCTGGAGCTGGCGCGACTATAGCGTCATCAGGCTGCTGGACCTCGCCACGGGAAAAGATAAAAAACTAACCAGCGGCACACGTTATTTCTCCCCGGATATCTCTCCTGACGGCAGCATGATCGTCACTGTACTGGAGGCAACAGATGGAAGCTGCGAGCTCCGGCTGCTGGATACCCGGTCGGGTGGCCTGATAAAACGGATCCCTAACCCGGACAGCCTGTTTTATACCTATCCAAAATATTATACCAGGGGTAGCGAGGCTGTTGTAACGGCCGTCCGCAACCGGAATGGGGAAATGTCCATGGCCCTGGTGGATACCGGCAGCGGCGCGGTTCGTTATCTGCTACCCTTCAGCTACCAGACAGTAGGTTACCCTTCCGTCCGGAAAGATACCATTTGGTTTACAGCTTCACGTAACGGCCAGGACAGGATCTACGCCATTGCCGGTGACCGGATCTTCCGCGTCGGCCTTCCGCATGGCGAGCCACTCACGGGTCAATACGAGTTTGATGCCGGTGCACACGGCGGGTATGCCTGGAATACGTTTACGGCCGTTGGTTTTCACCTGGATACGGCGGTGGCCGGGAGGTTGCGGCTGGAACCGGTTTCCGCGGCAGACTGGAGCGAGCCTATTCCGGTACAGGGTATCAACTCTCTCTATCGTGGCCCCGCTCATCTGCTGGATAGTATCGCTACAGGCCACTATGCAGAAAAAAAATATCCCATTGCCTCGCATCTTATCAATTTCCATAGCTGGAGGCCCTATATCAATGATCCGGACTATACCTTGTCCCTCGCCAGTGAGAATATCCTCAATACCCTGGAATCGGAAATATTCGTCACATATGACCGGGACGAGCAATACAAACAGGTAGGAGCGGACGCCACTTTTGGCGCCCTTTATCCCTGGCTCGACGCGGGATGGAATTACACCTTTGGCCGGAATGCCCTTTATGGTACGCAAAAAGTGTTTTGGAATGAGTCGGATTTCAATGCCGGCTTTAGCATCCCGTTGAACTGGACCCGTTATTTGTCTTATACCAGCCTGCAGTTTGGATCGGATATCGTATACAATCAGCGTAATTACACCAATACGAATGGAGTAGCTGTAAACGACCAGGGCTTTGCCTATATCGATCCTTCTGTCAGCTTCATTCACCAGTCACAGCAGGCGCAGCAGCAGGTCGCCCCCCGGCTGGCGGAGGTGATTCAACTGTCCTATAGCGATGCAGTCACGACCTTTGAGGCTAATCAGTTCCTGGCCTCCGGGTTCCTCTACCTGCCCGGGGTGGCCTACACGCATAGTGTGCTGCTGGCGGCGGCTTTTCAGCAACGGGATACGCTGAACAATGCCCGTTTCGCCAATAATTTTCCATTTTCACGGGGATATACAGCCGAAAATTTTTACCGGATGTACCGGTTGTCGGCCAATTATCAGTTGCCGCTGTTTTATCCGGAATGGGGGATCGGTAATATTGTCTATTTCACCCGGGTCCGGGCCAATCTGTACTATGATTATACGAAGGCCATGGACTTTTTCAGCAATGGCAGCCCTTACAATGGGCAATTCCGTTCTTATGGGTCCGAAGTGTATTTCGATACCAATTGGTGGAATCAGCTGCCTATCAGCTTTGGCATCCGTTACAGCCGCCTGCTGGATCCCGATTTTGAGGGCCGGGGCCCCAATCAATGGGAACTGATCCTGCCGCTCAATATTTTATCGCAGGGTTACAGTGCGCGCGGCGCGCGGGTGACGGATTAGCCTTTTTTGAAAAAAAAGTTCGCAAAAATGCGTACTTTTTTCCAATGTAACAATATACCTTCCTATGAAAAGCTTGAGATCAATGCTGGTCGGCTTTAAATGGTTTATGCAGTTGTCAACGCTTTTGTTGTATTCATTACGCTCGCGTGACGCAAATGAGCATTTACAGAGGATTTTAGCTTATAAGGACGATTGAACGCTTCCTTTGCTCATTCCCAGTAGATCGGCAAGGTCTTTTGCTTTCAATTTATGATCCGTCATAAGATAATGTAGGAGGCGGATGGGGTCAACTTCATGTAAGATGTTGCGCTCTTCATCCCATTTTTCAATCAATAGTGGTCTAAGAGACTATATATTCTTTGATCGATAAAAGGTAATTAGTTTGGGATATCTGCAAGGCTTTTTTCTATTGCGTCGATGTTTTCTTTAGCATGAGCTTGCTTTTTCTTTTCCATTTCAATGACTTCTGGTTTTGCATTTTGGATAAACCGCTCGTTACTAAGTTTCTTTTCAACGGAAAGCAAAAACCCTTTTTGGTATTCTAAATCTTTCAAAAGCTGAGCTTTTTTGGCAACGAAATCAATTTCTTGGTTGACTGTCAGAAGGGAATTTCGACCATTAATTGGAATAGTTGTATTTATCGTTACGGTCGAGCTAGAGCTATATGAATTAAATTCTTCTTCTGTGCCAAATTTTACTTCAGGATGTAAAATAACTAACTTTTCAATTGGTATATGGGAAGAAGGGCCAACAATAATCCAAAAACCTTTAGCGTTTGTTTGTTTACAGGCTATTTCAAATAAGTCGTTGTTTATTCTAAACAATTCATACGGGATACCGATTTTCTCTATCTTATCACTTGGCTTGATATTGTTGGCGAGTCGGAAATCTCTAATTTTTGAAATATAATTTTTAAGCGTCGAAGCTTGAGCTATTATATAAGGGTCGCAGATTCCAATTTCGCTAAACTGTTTCATACACAAGTCATCATCATGCGTCCTCAGTAAATGATAAATCTCTTCTGTGATAAATGGCATAAACGGATGTAGGATCTGGAGCAACTCTTCAAAAAATACAATTGTCGCCTGATATGTTTCAACGTCAATTGGTTGGCCATATTCTGGCTTTATCCATTCTAAATACCAACTGCAGAAATCATCCCATATTAGCGAATAAATAATCTTTAATGCTTCACTTAAGCGGAAGTCCTTATAGAGCTCATTAATTAATCGTTTAGTGAAATTCAATTGATTCTCAAACCATTCCACGGCAAATGAGGTAGCGCTCGATTGCGGAATCCAATTTGTTTGACCAGGGAACTCCCCTGCGTTATAGAATGCCGAAACAGCATTATCTGCATCAGCTACCTTCCAAACAGTTTTCACCAGCTTCAGCGCATTCCACAACTTATTATTAAAATTCCTGCCCTGTTCCAGCGCCGCCTCGTCGAACAACAGGTCATTACCGGCGGGAGAGGAGATCATGATGCCAAAGCGAACGGCATCCGCGCCATATTTATCGATCAGCTCGAGCAGGTCGGGGGAATTGCCCAGGCTTTTGCTCATCTTGCGGCCTTGCTTGTCGCGGACCATCCCGGTAAAATAAACGTCACGGAAGGGAATCCGTCTTTCCATGGGGAGGCCGCGGCGGTCGGGAGAGATGCCGGCGCGGTCCGGAAAATAATACAGGCCGGCCATGATCATCCGGGCTACCCAGAAAAAGATGATATCCTGGCCGGTAACCAGCACGGATGTCGGGTAATAATAGTTGATATCCGGGTTGCCGGGATGAGTGATGCCTTTGAAGACTTCGATGGGCCAGAGCCAGGAGGAGAACCAGGTGTCCAGTACGTCTTCGTCCTGGCGGAGATCGTCGGCGGTGAATGGGGGAGTGGACCCTTCTGCGGTGGCGGAGTTGTCGGTGGTCATGGGAGTCCCCGCGGCCGCGCCGCTGAATTTTGCGAACGCCTCTTCCCGCGTGGCTGCCACGCGGAAGCTGCCGTCGGGGGCATACCAGGCCGGAATCTGCTGACCCCACCACAACTGGCGTGAAATACACCAGTCCTTTACATTTTCGAGCCAGTATTTATAGGTGGCCAGGAACTTATCACCGGGATGGATATGGATATATCCTTCGGTCACCGCCGTAAGGGCGGGCCCGGCCAGTGCCGACATTTTGACGAACCACTGGGTCGAGATCCGGGGCTCTACCACGGCATTGGTGCGCTGAGAGAAGCCCAGGCGTGTGGGATGCTCCTCTTCCTTTTGCAGCAGCCCGTCGGCCTTCAGTTGCCGGATGACCTTTTTACGCGCTGCAAAGCGTTCGGTACCGACAAATACTTCCGCCGCCGCGCTGAGCGTACCATCTTCGTTGAGGGTATCGATGATCGGCAGGGAATGCTTCAACCCCAGGTTATAGTCATTGATATCGTGCGCGGGCGTCACCTTCAGGGCGCCCGTACCAAAAGCCGGATCCACATAGTCGTCGAAGATAATGGGCACGCGTCTGTTCACCAGCGGAACAAGAGCAAAACAGCCGGCAAGATCCTTATATCGCTCGTCGTTGGGATTGACGCAGATGGCGGTATCGCCCATGATCGTCTCCGGCCGCTGGGTGGCAATCGTAATGTGCCGGCCACCTGGCCGCCCGGCGGGGTCGGCGATGGGATGGCCGGTAGCATCGACGATGGGATAATCGACATAATACAGCTTGCCCATTTCGTCCCGGTATTCCACTTCCTCGTCGCTCAGGGCCGTCTTCGCCTGGGGATCCCAGTTGATCATGCGGGCGCCGCGATAGATCAGCCCTTTTTCATAGAGGTCGATGAAAATGGCAATTACAGCCGCGTAATAATCGGTATCCATTGTAAAGGATACCCGGTCCCAATCCACGCTACAACCCAATTTTCGGATCTGGGAATAGATGATGCCACCATATTTTTCCTTCCATTCATAGGCATATTCCATATACGCCGGCCGGGTCAACTGGCGCTTGTCGATGCCTTTTTCCTTTAGCATGGCGACTACCCTGGCTTCCGTGGCGATAGAAGAATGGTCGCTGCCCGGTACCCAGCAGGCATTGTACCCGCTCATCCTTGCCTTCCGAACCAGGATATCCTGTACCGTCTCGTTCAGGGTATGCCCCATATGCAGTACGCCGGTGACATTGGGCGGGGGAATGACCACGGTAAAGGCCGGACGCTCATCCGGCCGGCTGTTAAAATAGCGCTTGTCCATCCAATGCTGGTACCATTTGTCTTCTATAGCGGAGGGAATATAGTTCTTGCTCAGTTCCATGATCTGCCTTATTGAACGATTTAGTTAAAAGGTCACAAAGGTAATAAATCCTTGCCCCGAAGCAGGTGGGGAGGGGCAAAAAAAATTCCCCTGGCAGGGGAATTGTTATAACTTATTGTAAATAATTTTTGAGAGTCAGTCGACCAGATTATGCAAACCAATACAGCCAGGACAGGAACATGACCAGGCCGATAAATCCGATGGCTAGCAAAGCAGTTTTCGCTGTCTCTCCGAGGTGGATGGAGTGTAAAATCCTTTTCATAAAAGAAATTTTTAGGGTGAAACCAGTTGATTAGATTAATAGGGAATTCAAAGGGGATCGGACATCAACATACAAGCGGTTTCTCAGCGATCTGGGTACGGAAAACAAAGGGACTAATTCCGTGATAAAAATAGTACAATTTTTCATATTATGAAAAATGTTTTCCCATTTTACAAGGAATCGGCGCGGCTTTCATTTTTAAGACGCTGATAATCAATTTAATATACTTCTGCCTTCGTCTTAAAAAACTCCAGCTTTTGCCGCTGGAGTTTATAAGTTTCGATCGGTGCGCCCGTTCACGACATGGTGAACAGGTACGCAAACGACAGGATAGCGCAGAAATACAAAAATGCCGTAATAAATGTCAGTACGGTGCTTTCTGTGGGTCCGAATGTGTGCATTTTTTCCATGGAGATTTGGATTTAGTTAAAACCTTGTTTCGGGCAATATTTGCCCGAGTTTTCGGAGGGTGGGATTGTAGGGATAACCGATCTTTCTTTTACCTTTACAGACCCTGCTTCAGGTCCGGGGCATAGAAATGTACGCGATAGTCGATATTGAAACTACCGGTGGTTATGCTGCTAATAACGCCATAACGGAAGTTGCTATTGTGTTACACGATGGGAACCGGGAGGTTAAACGCTACGAAACCCTTATACACCCCGGCCAAACCATCCCCCGGCATATCCAGGCCCTCACCGGTATCACCGATGAAATGGTGTCCGACGCTCCTTATTTCGAAGAAATAGCGCCTGTTATTTATGAATGGCTGAAAGACTCGGTCTTTGTCGCGCATAACGTCAATTTCGATTATTCCTTCCTGAAACATCAGCTAAAAGCCTGTGGTATGGAGTTGGATTGCAAGAAGCTTTGCACCGTCCGGCTCAGCCGGAAGGCATTTCCCGGCATACCCAGCTATAGTCTTGGCAATATCTGCCAATACCTGGGTATCTCCAATTCGAACCGGCACCGGGCCGGTGGCGATGCGGATGCTACCGTCACTCTTTTTGAACGGATCATAAAGGCCGGCGGTCTGGAACATATCCGCGGGATGCTAAAAGGGAAAAACAAGGAACAATATCTTCCCCTCCACCTGCCGGCCGAGCAGCTGGAGCGCCTGCCCCAGGTCCCGGGAGTCTATTATTTTCATGACCAGAAAGGGAAAGTGCTGTATGTCGGCAAAGCCAGGAACCTCCGTCATCGGGTCATCAGTCATTTCTCCAACAATAAGCCGGGCCGGCAAAAGCAGGATTTTATGCGGACGATCTGCTCCATCTCCTTTGAAGCAACGGGTACCGAGCTGATGGCTTTTTTGCTGGAGTGTATTGAGATCAAACGGCTCTGGCCCACTTACAACCGCAGTCTTAAACGGTTTGAACCATCCTACGGTCTGTATATCTATGAAGACAGGAACGGTTACTCCCGCCTCATTCTGGAGAAAAAAAAGCGGCAAATGACCCCGGTCTATACCTTTTCGCATTTGCAGGAAGGCCGCAATCTCCTGATGCGGCTTGTCCGGGAAGCGCAGCTATGCCCTAAACTCTGCTTTATCCAGACCGGGGAAGGCCCCTGTGAGGGTTTGCGGCAACATACCTGCCATGGGGCTTGCGAGCAGCAGGAAACGCCGGGTTCTTATAACCAGCGGGTAGACATGGCCATTACCTCCTTACAGAAAAGCCTCCCCAGCTTCGCCTTGCTGGACGACGGCCGGCATGGGGAAGAAAAGAGCTGTATCCTGATCGAGCAGGGCCGGTTCTATGGAATGGGATATGTTCCGGCCGACAGCGCCATCGCCGATACCGATACGCTAAAAGATTACCTGACCCGTTACCCCGAGAATGATTATATGCGGGGACTTGTTTATCAGTATGCGGAAAGATGGCCTGGAAAAAAATCTTATCTTTCGGCTTTGATATGAAAACATCTTTGACCCCTTTTGTTCTTTTTTCCCTGCTGTTGTTTTCCGCCTGTCATTCCTCCAACGGTGATCGGCGGACGGCCGGCAAGGACACCCTTCTGGTCGACCCGGCAAGTCCTAAACTACCGCCATTCCGGCAAAACCCGGAATTCAGGGCACAGGTTAAAAAAGAGCCGATAGCCGAATATAAGGAGAAGACCGACGATCCCCTGAATAACGGGGACTTTCTCGTCCGCCTGTACCAAACGCCAAAAACGATGTATTACCGGGCCCAGATAGAATTTGAGGGGCTGCCGGGAGAGGATACGATCAAGCTGCCCGACCTGGGCATCGAGCCGCATCCCGTCCTTCAAAAAGGGAAGGACAGGTATTCCTGTATCATCGGGCTTCTGGACAATGACCACCAGTTCCGGGAGTTAAAGCTGGTCTATGTGACCGATCATGGCAAACAGCTGAAAATAACCACGCTCAAGCACTGGATCGTCACAAATCACTACCGGTTAGTAAGCCAATAACCCGGATAAATTCCGTCCGCGGGATCATGCGCGCGCCCAGGCTCTCCAGGTGTTCGGTATAGACCTGGCAATCGATCAGTTCCACTCCCTCCTGCTGCAATTGCTGCACATAGCGGATAAACGCGTATTTGCTGGCGTTGCTGACGGTGCTGAACATACTCTCCCCAAAAAACACCTTGCCCATCCGGATGCCATAAAGGCCGCCAACCAATTCCCCTTCCTGCCAGACCTCGGCGCAGTGCACGTGTCCGGCCAGATGCAGGCGGGTATATGCTTCGCGGACTTCGTCGGTGATCCAGGTGCCTTCCTGTCCGCGCCGGGCGATAGTTTTGCATTTGCTTATTACCTGCCGGAAATCCGAATTGACCCGGAAATCGAAAGTATTTCGCCGGATCAACTGCCGCATGCTCTTGCTTTCTTTTAGCTCACCCGGAAAAAGAACAAATCTTGGATCGGGGCACCACCAAAGAATATGCCGGCCCTCATACCACGGAAAGATGCCCTGACGGTATGCGAGTAAAAGCCTTTCTGTCGATAAATCGCCGCCAATGGCTAAGAGACCATCGGGCTCGGCCAGTTCAACCGGCGGAAAAAGAAGCTCATTATCTAAGATGAAAAGGGACATTATGATCCCGACAGGATTTCAATCGTTGCGCCGATACCCCGCTCGGTGATGGCATCGCATTGCGGCTTCAGTTCATCATAAGAGCCGCGTTTTACCGCATACTTCCCTTTGGTATGGATCAGCATGGCGCATTGTTCGGCCTGCTCCTGCGAATGTTTGCAAACCTCGATAAGGGTCTCGATGACCCATTCGAAGGTATTCACCTCATCGTTCCATACAATCAGGCTAAAAGGGAAGTCATAGGCTTCTTCCGTCAGGATGTCCGTCTCCACTTCTTCTGAAGACGAAGTCCGGGGGCCGTGCAGAAAATAGGGTTGGGTATACATTCGCCACAAAAATACATAATTCGGGTGCCCATACAAGCGCAGCCTGATCAAACTTTACCTATTTTTATCGCTGAATCGGCTTATTTATGACCCCGGAAAGAGAACTGCGAATAACAAGCGTGCTGGATAAAAGGCAGGAGAATCTGATTGTGGTGCTGGAGAATGTTTTTGACCCGCATAATATCTCCGCCGTCATGCGGACCTGCGATGCCGTGGGTGTCCAGGATATTTATGTGCTCAATACGCGGATCCCCCCACATAAGAAATGGGGCGCGAAAAGCAGCAGCAGCGCCGCCCAATGGCTGACGGTCCATCAATATGCGGATGCGAAGCAATGTTTTGGCGACCTGCGGAAAAAAGTCGACCGGATCTTCAGCACCTGTCTTACCAGCGATTCCGTGTCCCTGTATGATATGACCCTCACCGGCCGTATCGCCCTGGTATTTGGCAATGAACATTCCGGCGTCAGCGATGAGATCCGTTCTTTTTCCGATGGTAATTTTATCATTCCGCAGGTAGGGATCATCCGGTCGCTGAATATATCCGTAGCTTGTGCCGTCACGCTTTACGAGGCTTATCGTCAGAAGAGTGCGGCAGGGCAGTATGAGCGGCCCGGGCTGGCGCCCGATCGGTATCAGGAGGTACTTTCTTCCTGGGGCAGAGGGCAATTATAAACTTTTAACGTATGCGCTTCCTGTTTATACTTTTATTCGGCTGGCTGTCTGTTGTGCAGGCCCAGCCCGCTATTCAAAAGATAAAGGTCACCGATCTGGAATCCTATATTGCCGGTAGTGATCATCCGCTCATCATCAATTTCTGGGCGACCTTTTGTGTCCCGTGTGTAAAGGAGATCCCTTATTTTCAAAGCACTGTTGCACATTATCAGGATCAGGGGGTGGAATTAATCCTGGTCAGCCTTGACCTGCCCGACTATTATCCCGCAAGGATCAGCGGCTTCGCGCAGAAGAGGGGGTTTACATCCCGGATCCTGTGGCTCAACGAGACAAATGCCGACTATTTCTGTCCCAAGGTAGATCCGCGCTGGACGGGTGGCATTCCCTCGTCGCTCTTTATCGATAATAAGACCCATTACCGCCGGTTTTTTGACCGCCAGCTCACCGAGCCCCAGGTAGAACTGGAAATTAAAAAAATGATCGCTCCGCCGGCAAATTAGCGGTGTAGCCACGCGACGCTTAGCTACGCGAAATCGAACAGCCTACCGAACGGGTCTCTTTTACCGTGATCTCTTTTCCGGCAACCATCTCGTCGATGGCATTCTGCAGATGATGGCGTTTTACCTGGCTGGGATCGCCTGGGCTGTCGTCGATGGCGCCATGATAGACCAATATTCCGCTCTTATCGAAAAGATAGCATTCCGGGGTGCGGCTGGCCCCGAAGGCGTCTGCCAGGACGCTGTTATTGTCCAGCGCATAATACCATTGATAGCCCTGTGCTTTGGCGTAAGATTGCATCGCAGCAAATGAATTACCGTCCTTCCGGTCGCCTTCATTTGCATTCAGCAGAACCACGCCGATCTCCTGATTGCCGGCATAGGCGCAGACCTCTTTTGTCCGGGATTGGTTGCGGATCACGTACGGGCAGGTGTTACAGGTGAACATGACCAACAGGCCGTTGCTGCGTCTTACCTGCTGAAGACTGATTTCCTTACCGGAAACGTCTTTTAGGCGGATGTCGGACTTCGGAAGGGGTGACCCCAGCGGGAGGCCCGACAGGCCCACGATGGGTAACAAGAAGGCAGTAATGAGCAGCTTATTCATAATCCAAGGTTTTTGTATGCAAAGTTTAGGAAAAAAAACCGGGAAAACCTCGAAAAACCTCAGGTGGCGCTCTTCCGTTCACCAGCCATGACCGTAAGGTGATGAATACTTACATTCAGTTCGTAACCAATCAATAAGACCAGGGAATTAAAGTAAACCAGGAGCATCAGGATCATGACGGTCCCGATGGAGCCATAGATTTTATTGTAGTTTCCGAACCGGTTGACCCAGTACGAGAAAAAAAGCGTGGTCAAAATAGTCAGCAGGGTCGCCAGCAGGGTACCCGGTGAAAAAAGTTTCCATCTTTCCTGGACCGCGGGACCATATTTATAAATACAGGCGATCGCAACATAGAATAGGGGGATGATGATCACCCAGCGGAGGGTCCGGAACAACCAGCGGGCATTATGATTGCTGATACGTAGTTCCTTTAGTATGGTGCGCAGCAGCTCAGCCTGTGTCACAAGGATGATCACCGACCCCATGACCATGAACAGTACGAGGGTGGTTAGCTTGATAGCCATCCAGCGGGTTTGCAACGGGTTCCGCCGGGCGTTATAAATAAGGGATTTATTAAAAGAGCGCATAATGCCCATCATGGCATTGGAGGAGTAAAAAAGGGTCAGTAAAAAACCAAAAGACAACAGTCCCACACGCGGCTTGGCCAGAAAATCTTCGAGAAATTGGCTTACCAGTAAATAAGTATTCTGATTAGGGGTAATATCGCGGGTCAGGAACAGCAGCTGGTGGATGATCTGTTGTGAGACGGGCATATAAGGGATCAGCGTGCAGATAAAGATAGTAGCCGCAGGGATAGCAATCAGGAAACTGAAGGCAATGGAACGGGCGCGGTCGATCAACCCCACCTTTTTCACCTGGCTGGAGAAGAAGGCAACAACATCGAACAGGGAGACACCCTGAAAGCCCGGTAAGATCATTTTCCGGCTTTTTGCTTGCAGGAAGCGAAAGGGGGCGCTGCTATAGATTTTGCGTTCGAGCTTGGTCATAATATTTACTTCTGGCAATCGGCTTTACTTCTTCAGGCTATCGGCGGCGGCGCGGATGGCCAGCTGGCGGTCCAGCCATTCCTGATAGGCTTTTGCATTTTCGAGGTGTTGTTTATAGGTGATTGCGAAATTGGAATAGCCGGAGTTGCCGGGTTTGGCGACAAAATAGAGATAATCCGTTGTGGGCGCCTGCAGTACCGCCTCCAGGGTCTGGCTCGAAGGCGTGCAGATAGGACCGGGCGGCAATCCTTCGTGCTGGTAAGTATTATAGGGAGACTCCACTTTCAGATCTTTATCATAGATACGCTTCAGCTCAAAATCCCGCAGGGCGAACTTAACCGTAGGATCTGCTCCCAGCCTGATCCCTTTTGCCATCCGGTTGAGATAGACGCTGGCGATCTTTCCTTTATCCGCGGTCGCGTTGGTTTCTTCCTCGACGATGGAGGCGAGGATGGTGGCCGTAGCAGGAGTGAGACCTTTTGATGCTGCCTGCTGTATCCGGGCAGAAGTCCACCATGTCTTGTAATTGACATACATCTTTTTAAAGACGGCGGAGGGGGGGGCATTCCAGAAATAGGTATAGGTATCGGGGATGACGATGGTCATCAACGTATTGGTATCGACACCGAATTGTCGCAGGGAGTCTTTATTATGGATAAAAGCTGCTATGCAGTCCGAGTCGCATTCGATTTTTTTTCCTACTGCCCCGGCCAATCCTTCCATGGTCCGGAATTTTAAAATGACCAGGTGTACGGGTGTCTGACGGCCATTGTGCAGCATACGCAGGATATGGAGCAGGTTCATGTCCTTTTTGATCTCATACTTGCCGGCCTTTATTTCTAAGGGATAATCTGTTCTTTCTGCCACCCGGTTAAAAAAAGCCGGGCTTACAAGCACCGTATCTTTTTTCAGGAGGTTCAGCAGCTGCTCATAGGTCATGCCCGTCCGGATATAGAGGGAGTAGCTGTCGCCGCTGAATGCCGTAGCGGGGCCCAGGATGCGCCAGGAAATAAAAGCCAATGCCAGCAGGAATAAAAAAAGGACTAGTAATAAGAATCTCTTCATAGGTAATTCGATTGTCGGACTAAAATAAATAAAAGCAGCCATCTCAGGAAACAAAATTGGCCGAGATGGCTGCTTAATTATAAATACGCTGCTTTATTATCAATGCTTGGGCGAGGTGGGCACGCCGCCCGCGCCGGTCGGGGCGACGGGTTGCTGCTGCTGGGGAACGCTGGTGGCATTCACCTTCTCGGGAATCCGGGTACTATTGGAGATCGCCTTCGGTACAAAAACGGTAGAGAAGAGACACAGCATCGCCACCACTACGGCGAGTACCCAGGTACCTTTTTCCAATACATCTGTCGTTTGCTTAACCCCCATCAACTGGTTGCTAAAGCCTCCCACATTGCCTGCCAGACCGCCGCCTTTGGGGTTTTGGACCAGGATAATCATCCCAAGGATCACACTGGCAATAATAATCAGGATCACAAAAAAAATCATGTCAGGAATTATTTAATTGTTCAATTTTGGTTGCAAAATACGCGCTTTTATCGGGATTGAGCAAACTTAATTTCTCGTAGACGATACGGGCTCTTGCCGTCATTCCCTGCTTGGCCAGCACTTCCGCCATGGTCTCCGTGACCACTTCTCTACCTTCAATCGAGTGAGCGGCAAAATTCTGTATGGCTTGTTCGGCCACCCGGTCCGGGATGATCTCCCTTTCTTTTTGCGGAAGCCTGCGCATAACTTTCAGCCAGTCGGTAAAGCTCTTTAATTGCCGGCCAAGGGGGTCGGTTGGGTTTTCGTCGATCATCAGCTTGATACCCTGCGAGGCAAAATAGTCGATGGTATGAAAAGGTTCGAAGATAGGGGCGGCCTCTGGGGCCGCGAGAGCGGGACCTGTGGGAGGGGGTGTCGCGTGAGCGGGATCCGGGGCCGGTTGCGCCGCAGGAGGCGTCGGCCCATCGTGTGCCTGCACCAGGGGCACATCGTGTTGCTGCATCGGGGGAGTATCGGTTGCCGGCGTCCCGTTGTGGCCGTCGGGATGGGCTTCTGCGAGTATAAAGGGTGGCTCTTCATCACGGATAGGCTCCTCGACGGGAGAAAGGGGTTCCTTCACGGGAGAAAGGGCCTCCTCGACGGGAGAAAGGGTCTCCTCGACGGGAGAAAGGGCCTCATCGGCGGGCGGAAGGGGTTCCCCGGCAGGATGGGGGGGCTCCTCATTGGGGGGGGTAGATTGAAACTGGTCCGGCAGCTCGTGGGTCGTCGGACCCGCTCCGCCCAAAAAGTCTTCGTTGATCTTTATCAGGGATTCGCGCAGTTCCCTTGCCCGCTCGAGGCTCTCCAACAGCAGTTCCGCCGCCGATGGATAGAGGGAGTCGGGTGCAGATACCTCCGTGGGCGCAGATGCTTCCTGGGGTGCAGATGCCTCCTGGGGTGAAGCCGGGGTCTCCATTTCGGTCTCGCGTAAATGCTCCGGACTGACGATCATGGACTCGGGGGACGTCGGAGGCGGCTCTGCCGCTATTTCGGCATGTGCGGGGGGAGACTCCGTTTCCGCAGCTGTGGGCTCCAGCTGTGCCGAGACGGCATTTGCGGCTTCGCCGCCGGTCTCCGGCGAATTTTCCAGCAGCCATTGCAGCCAGAAGGGATTGGAAAAATACAAGCCGGTCTTTTGTGTAGCCGTCAAAAAATGGTCGGCATTTTCTGCTTTTAGCTTACGGGATAACAGATAGTGCCCAAAGCCAAAACAGGGGTATTCTTCCACGAACGCCTCCAGGCGTTCGCGGGAGAGGTCGTCAAGGGCGGAAACCTGGAAAAGATGCTGGATGGCAGGCTGCATGGATTGATTCATTTTAATCCTTCTACCAGTTGGAAAATAGCTTGTTAAAGATTTCGTCCGTCAGGTTGCTGGTGATGGTCGGCAACAGCTGCTGCTCCGCATCGGTAATAGATGTGGCAGCGGCGAAATCGAAGTTCCGCGTTACATCCGCTTCAAAATTGGCCGGTGGCACCTTTTTTCCTGTCGGGTCTAAGTTATTCTTAAAAACAATATGTACGGTTACAGCGAGCCGGTTACTCGAGGCCTGCTGGTTGGAAATACCGGAAGTACTGTAGCTGTAATCGGAGATCCAGGCCGTAACATCATAGTCGGCATCGGCAGTCGGGATCTGGGCCAGCCGGGAGGCCTGGTTATTGATCTTCTGCCGCAAGGCATCGTTCAGCGCCGGCGCCAGCGCCGGGTTAACGAGGCGGGCCCGGTTTTCAATATAGGCCAGGTGAATGCTTTTCACCTCGGGCGGGATCGAGGTATCTTTAAAAGAATAGATCTTACAGGAAGCCAATCCAAATAGGAAAGTAAAACATACTATACAGGCTATCTTATTCATTGATGTCATATTCCTTTAGTTTGCGATAGAGCGTCCTTTCGCTGATGCCAAGATCGGAAGCTGCATCCTTGCGTTTGCCTTTGTGCTTTTTGAGCGCTTTTTCAATCAGCTCTTTTTCCTTGTCCATAATATTCAGCGATTCTTCTATCTCCTCATGATGATGAATATCTTCGTGACCGTTTGTATTGTGGATCACCACCGGTTGTCCGGCGGTAATAGCCGGGGCGGGGAACATCTCTGCCGGTTTCAGCGAAGTCAGATCATTGAAATAGGCCGAATGCTGCGCCGAGGCCAGGGCTGGGTTCTGTACAATCTCGAGGAACATCTTCTTCAGCTCCGTTACATCTTTTTTCATGTCGAAGAACAGGGTGTAGAGGATCTCCCGCTCGTTGCTGAAATCATGACTGCCATTGGAGCCCGCGCCGTTGGAAGGAACTACCATGGGCAGCCGGTTGGTCATCGTCTCGGGGATAAAACGCCTGAGCGCCTCCGCTGTGACGTGTTTGTCTTCCGAGAGAACGGAGATCTGCTCTGCAATATTTTTCAATTCCCTGACATTACCGGGCCAGGGGTAATTAATTAACCAATTTTTGGCATCTTCGTCCAGCTGCACGGGGGCTGTTTTGTATCGCTCGGCAAAATCCACGGCAAATTTGCGGAATAAGAGCGGGATGTCTTCTTTTCTGTCCCGTAACGAGGGAACGCGGATCGGCACCGTACTGAGCCGGTAATAAAGGTCTTCCCTGAACCTGCCTTTATCCGTCAGTTCCAGCAGATCCTTATTGGAGGCTGTGATCACCCGGACATCTGTCTTTTGCACCTTTGACGAACCCACGCGGATAAACTCTCCCGCTTCCAGTACCCGCAGCAGGCGAGCCTGGGTACCCAGCGGTAGTTCGCCGATCTCATCCAGGAAAATGGTCCCGCCGTTGACCGTTTCGAAATACCCTTTCCGGGAATCCACCGCGCCGGTGAAGGAACCCTTTTCATGGCCGAATAATTCCGAATCGATCGTTCCTTCGGGTATCGCTCCGCAGTTCACCGCGATAAAAGGATTGTGTTTACGCGCCGATAAAGCATGGATGGCCATCGAAACCGCTTCCTTGCCCACACCGCTTTCCCCCGAGATCAGTACCGTCAGGTCCGTAGCGGCCACCTGCGCCGCTACCTGTAAAGCAAAGTTCAGCGCCGGCGAATTGCCGATAATGCCAAACCGGTTTTTGATTGATTGAATTTCCATAAAGTCCTCATCCCCCGGCCGCAGGCCGATATTTTATGAATTAATCTATTATTTTCCCGATCAGGGTCGCTCCGGTACAATCCTCTACGACCACCCGCACATAGTCCCCTTTTTGGTAAGGAAGGCCTGCCTTTGGAAAGACCACCACCTTATTCTGGCTATTCCGGCCCCGCCAATCGTCCGCGCTCTTTTTTGAGTCCCCTTCGATCAGGATCTCCACTATCTTCCCGACGTCCTGCCGGTTACTTTCAAGCGACAGTTTATTCTGCTGCCGGACGATCTCGTCCAGCCTCCTTTTCTTTACGTCCTCCGGGACATCGTCCTTATACCGGCGTGCGGCAAGCGTGCCAGGTCTTTCGCTGTAAAAGAACATATAGCTCATGTCGTAACGGGCGTATTTCATCAGGCTCAAAGTGTCCTGGTGATCATCTTCCGTCTCGGTACAAAATCCCGCGATGATATCGGAACTCAGCCCGCAGTCGGGGATAACGGACAGGATACGGTCAATCTTGGCCAGATACCATTCCCGGGTATAGGTCCGGTTCATCAGCTGCAGGATCCGGGTGCTGCCGCTTTGTACCGGCAAATGAATATACCGGCAGACATTTTCATGACGGGCCATCGTATATAACACTTCGTCGGTGATGTCTTTCGGATGGGAAGTGGAAAACCTTATCCGGAGCAGGGGATCGATCAGCGCTACCTGATCCAGGAGCGCGGCAAAGGTGACAACGGTATCCGAGGCTTCGTCCATCCAATAATAGCTATCCACATTCTGTCCCAGCAAGGTCACTTCCCTATATCCCGTGTTGAAGAGATCCCGGCATTCCCGGACGACGGACAGCGCATCACGGCTTCGTTCCCGACCCCGGGTAAAGGGGACAACACAAAAAGAACACATATTGTTGCAGCCCCGCATAATGCTGACAAAGGCCGTAACGCCATTGCTATCCAATCTCACCGGAGAGATATCCGCATAGGTCTCCTCCCGGCTCAACAGCACATTGACGGCTTTCTGCCCGGTTTCCGCTTCTCCGATCAGACCCGGGAGGGTCCGGTAGGCATCGGGGCCTACCACCATATCGACCAGCCGCTCTTCTTCCAGGAATTTTTCTTTCAGCCGTTCAGCCATACAGCCCAATACCCCGATCAGCATACCTGGCCGGCTATGCTTCAGCTGGCGAAAAAGGTGCAGCCTGCTGCGGACCGTCTGCTCCGCCTTTTCACGGATCGAACAGGTATTCAGCAGCACAAGGTCCGCCTCTTCATAATTGCGGGTAGCGCCGAACCCATTATCGTTCAGGATCGACGCCACGATTTCGCTGTCCGAAAAGTTCATCGCACAACCATAGCTCTCTATATAGAATTTCTTCCGGTAATCCCCGCCATCCGTAGTCAAAGGGATATATGCTTCTCCCTGCCTGGCTTCATCATGTGTCTTTATCCCCAACGATTCAAGCATTTTTGATTCTTCGTTTAAAGTACAAAGATAAGCAGAAAAGGAATTGGATGTGACAAGTTGGCAGCAATAAGCCTTGCTTTTGGGGCGATGCCCGGTAACCGATCCGTTTAAGAGAAGACCCGTTCTGTTGAATGGATTTGCCGGAAGCCCGAAATAGCTAAATATTTAGGTCATATTTAGTCAAAACAGGGGCCTCACTCAAATCAAGCTGATCATGCTGAAAAACTATTTCAAAATTGCCTGGCGTACCATTATCCGTCACAAGGGGTATGCATTTATAAACATCTCCGGACTCTCCGTCGGTATGGCCGCCTGCCTGCTGATATTTGTAGTCGTCAAATACGAGTTGAGTTTTGAAACTTTTCGTCCAAACCATAAGGACATTTATCATGTGGTGACCCGGGAAACATGGGAGGACGGCGTGGCTTACAATCCGGGCGTACCGGCCCCTACGCCGGATGCACTCCGGCTGTATTTTCCTCAAGCGAAAATCGCCGCCATCAACAAGGCATATGGCAGCCTTATCAGCATCCCTTCCCAACATTCAGGAGGGCTTGCGGCCGAAAAAAAATTCACGGAAAATCAAGGAATCGTTTTCATGGAGCCCCAGTTCTTCGATATCTTTCAGACCCACTGGCTGGCGGGCAGCCCGTCCGTGCTGGCCCAGCCCAATAGGGTGGTACTGGATAAAAGCACCGCCGATAAATACTTCGGTGACTGGAAAAACGCGATGGGCAGGTCTCTGAAAATGGACAACCTGTTGAATTTACAGGTGGCCGGTATCATCGAAGATGCAAAACCCAACACTGACCTGGCATTCAAGGTGATGGTCTCTTTCATCAATTTGAAGCGGCACGCCTCCAGCTATAATTACAATTATGACTGGAAGTCAGTTAACAGCGATCACTACGTTTTTATGGGCCTGCCAGCACGTGAATCCATGGATAAAATGAATGCCCAGCTTAAAATTTTCAGTGAGAAAAATATAGTCGACCCGGGCAAGGCCCGGAAAATTGAATTTCTACAGCCCCTGGCAGCCATGCATTTCGATACCCGGATGGGCTACCCGCTGGGGGACCATATGACCGATAAATCGACCATCCGGACTTTGTCCCTGGTAGCCATCCTGATCGTCATCATGGCATCGATCAATTTTATCAACCTCTCTACCGCCCAATCAGTAAGTCGCTCGAAAGAAGTGGGTATCCGGAAAGTACTGGGCAGCAGCCGGGGCCTCCTGGTGGGGCAGGTTATGGGAGAGACAGCCATTATTGTAGCCGGAGCCCTGATATTAGCCGTGACCCTTGCAAAATTACTATTGCCGGCACTGAAAGAGCTTGCCAGCATTCCCGACGCAGTTCCTTTAGTCGATACCAGCAGCATCCTGTTCCTGGGGATAGTGATAATCCTGGTCATACTTCTGTCAGGAATTTACCCGGCGATGATCGTCTCCGGATTTAAACCCGTCCTGGCTTTGAAAAATAAGATTACTGCATCGTCGATCGGGGGAGTTCCTTTGCGCAGGGTACTGGTAGTGGCACAATTCGGCATTTCCCAATTGCTGATTATCAGTACGCTCATCGCCCTGAAACAGATGAATTTTGTCAACGACGCCGACCTGGGATTCGACAAAGAGGCCATATTGGTGATTCCCGGCTATACGGATAGCGTCAGCCTGCAGAAAATGGAGTCTTTCAAGGCTCGATTGCTGCAAAACCCGGATGTCAGGGCAGTCAGCTTCATGTCTGATGTGCCTTCATCCGACAATAACAGGGGATCCCGTTTTTACTTCGATCATTCGTATAAGGAAAACACGCATCTGACCTTCTTAAAACTTGCCGATGCAGATTACATTCAAACCTTCGGTTTGCATTTATTGGCAGGAAGAAACTATATGCCCGGTGATACGGCAAAAGAGGTCGTGGTCAATGAGACCTTCTTAAAGAAACTGGGTATCCGGGATCCGGCCGCCGCCATCGGGAAAACGGTACAGCTGGGGAAGAATCCATTATGGCTGCCGATTGTGGGAGTAGTAAAAGATTTCAGAACCAATTCCCTCCGGGAGGATATCAAAGCCCTTGTGATCGCTCCGCGTAAAACTTTCGAATCGACGGTCGCCATAAAGATAGCTCCCCCTCATTTAAGTAAAACAGTAGCAGCCATCCAAAGTCTTTGGGAAAATACCTATCCTGATTACGATTACAATGGCTTCTTTTTTGAAGACAGCATCGCTCTTTTCTATAAACAGGAAAATCAGCTGGCCCTGGTATATAAAATATTTTCCTTTATCGCCATCTTCCTTTCCTGTCTGGGTTTGTACGGATTGGTTTCATTTATGGTCGTACAAAGGACAAGAGAAATCGGGGTCCGCAAGGTACTTGGCGCCTCTGTGCATAGTATCGTTTACCTGCTATCGAAAGAGTTTATGATCCTGATCGGCCTATCCTTCATGATCGCCCTGCCGGTCGCGTGGTACAGCATGGCGTCCTGGCTGCAGAATTTCGTTTACCGCACCACGATCAGTGGGTGGGTCTTCGGGCTGGCAATAGCGCTAACCCTCCTGCTGGCCTGGCTCACAATAGGCTTTAAGGCGGTAAGGGCAGCCCTGGCAGATCCGGTAAAAAGCCTGAGAAATGAGTGAGGTTTACATAAAAAAAGCAAAGATTAAAGCGCTACGCTGAAACCTTTGCTAATTCCGAGCGGAAGACGAGGTTCGAACCCGCGACCTACAGCTTGGGAAGCTGTCGCTCTACCAACTGAGCTACTTCCGCGCAATGTCGACGGAGGGCAAATGTAAGGGCTTGCCACCTTTTGATAAAAATAATTTTCCTATTTCCCGGCGACATGTAAATAACGATCGGCTAACCAACTATCTTTCAAATAGATAAGCCATTTTGTCTGCAATTCAACTTTAGTCTGAGCCGTGTTATTGAAAAAGAGGCTGTCCTCATTGATAAACCCATTTTCCAGCGCATACGGCAACTGCGCCATCGGAACCAGCTGCACTTTTTCGTCAATAAAAAAGGCCAGATTCAGCCGGTCGAACAGGCGAACCTCGTATTCCTTTTCAATCTGTTTGATCAGGTGTACGGAGCTGTCCGTGCTGCAGCCGCTGACACCGGAAGCCGTCTCATCGGCCATTAGAACGATGAACTGGCCGTAGAAGAGATTAGCCCAGCCTTTGACCGGGGTACCGTGAGATTTCCAGTCTCCGACAAAGCCTTCCAGCAGGCGCCCGATCTGCAGGGCCTCCTGCGGGGTGAAAAGCCGGTGGGACTGGTAGATCCAGACCCTGGAATTGCCGGCAAAGTCTGCCGGGAGTAATTCGGTATATGAAGTGTCCATAATTTAATTGATTGCTGAGCCGTGAGCCACAAAGTTAAGCAATGGAAGCGGCAATCAATTCGGCTACATCCAGCACGTTGACGGAATCTTCCCTTTCTTCGTGCTTGACCCCATCGGTGAGCATCGTATTGCAGAAGGGGCAGGCGGCTGCGATAATCCCCGCACCGGTATCGAGGGCCTCTTCGCTGCGCTCGAAGTTCACCCGGGTAGTCCCCTTCTCCTCTTCTTTAAACATCTGGGCCCCGCCGGCGCCGCAGCATAAGCCTTTGCTACGGCATCTTTTCATTTCCACCAACTCTGCATCCAGCGCTGCCAGCACCTTCCGCGGCGCCTCATAAATATCATTAGCCCGTCCCAGGTAGCAACTGTCGTGGTAGGTTATGCGTTTGCCTTTATACGGACCCCCTTCTTTCAGCCGGATCTTCCCTTCATCGATCAGCTGTTGCAGCAGGACGGTATGATGGATGACTTCGTATTGTCCGCCCAGTTCAGGATATTCATTTCGGAAGGTATTGAAGCAATGAGGGCATGTAGTTACTATTTTTTTTATCCCATAATTGTTTAATACCTGGATATTCTGATAAGCCATCATTTGAAAAAGAAACTCGTTGCCGGCCCGGCGTACCGGGTCCCCGGTGCAGGCTTCTTCTTTGCCCAGGATGGCATAGCGGATACCTATCTTCCCGAGTATGGTGGCAAAGGCCCTGGTGATTTTTTGCGCGCGCTGATCATAGCTGCCTGCGCATCCCACCCAGAACAGGATATCCGGGCTTTCCCCTTTTGCTGCGAGCTCGGCCATGATGGGTATCTGCTGCATAAAGAATGTTTTTATTGGGATATTTTCCGTAAATCTAAAGGAAAGACGCCAAATGCTGCTTTTCGAGTTTGAAGTGGTAACTTTAACCGGGAAAAAATGAATTTTTTATATGGCCACCGCTGACAGCTTGTTATTGATCCGCAATTATGACCTCTGGTGCCAGCTATCCGATGAGGAATACAAGGACCTGAGAGTAGAGCATCACGTTATCGACGTACCCAAGGGAGAATATATTTATTTTGAAGCATACAATCTCAATAAGATCTATTTTGTAAAAGAGGGAACGATCAAGATCGGTTATATCGATCAGGAGGGGAATGAAAAGGTCAAGGAGATCATCCAGCGGGGGGAGCTGTTTGGCCAGTTCAGCCTGGAAAAAAGCAATCTCCACGGAGAGTTCGCCCAGGCTTACCGGAACGATGTGAGTCTCTGCGCTTTTACAATCGATAATTTCGAACGCCTGCTGAAGAACAGACCGGATCTGGCCCTTAGGTACAGCAAACAGGTCGGCGCCAAGTTGAGGAATATCGAGAACCGGCTGATCAATCTTCTCAACAAGGATGTAAAGACACGGCTGATCCATTTTCTCTGGCAGCTGGTCGAACAAAATCTGGGGGAAAACACCGCCGAAGGCTTTTGTATGCCCAATTATCTTACACATGAGGATATCGCCAGCCTTATCGGCAGCAGCCGCCAGACCGTCACGACCATGATCAACGAGCTGGAGACGGATGGGATACTGTCGTATAACCGGCAGGAGATCTGCTTTATGAACGTCAAAAAACTACAAAAACTAGTTTCAGAAAATTAGAATGGCTATGCAATATGTTTTCGGATTTCTCCTGGCACAACTGGCGATAGCGCCCTCCTTTGCTCAGTCCGCCGGACATCAGTACATGCCTGCCGACCTGGGTTCTTCCATTGGGTTCAGGATCAAAAATTTTGGGTTCAATACTGTAGGGACTTTCACCGGGCTGCAGGGGACTATCGTCTTCGACCCGCAGAACGCGGCAACCGATAGCTTCGACGTAAGCCTGGATGCGGCTTCTATCAATACAGCCAATAACATCCGGGACGAACATCTGAAAAAAGACGCCTATTTCGATGTCGGCAAGTATCCCCGGATCCGGTTTGTATCCATTGCGGTCAAACCTCTCGATAAGAACGGTCATTATACGATCACGGGCAAATTAACCATCAAGGGCGCGACGAAAGAGATCTCTTTTCCCTTCCTGTCTACCCCATTGGGGGATGACTTTATCTTCAAGGGGGGCTTTACCATAAACCGGAAGGATTTTGGCGTAGGGGGGTCCAGCACGCTTTCCAACGATCTTACCGTGTCACTGGCGGTTCTGGCAAAAAAGCAATAGGTCAGCTTTCCGCGGCCCATTTGTCCCGGTCGTCCGGGCTGAATTTCCAGGGAGCAAAATTATTTTCGACATTGCCGAAGAGGTTATTCCATTCCTGCGGGGCATTGCTGTCTTCCATGATGAGCGCGCGGCGCATTTCGATAATGATCTCCAGCGGGCTGATGCTGACGGGGCATTCTTCCACGCAGGCATTGCAGGTTGTGCAGGCACGCAGTTCTTCGGCGGAGATATAGTTAAGCAGGGTCTTTCCATCATCGACGAATTTTCCGTTGGCGGTAATATTTTTGCCCACTTCTTCCACCCGGTCCCGCGTGTTCATCATGATTTTGCGGGGGGACAAAAGCTTGCCGGTCAGGTTAGCCGGGCAGGCGGCTGAGCAGCGTCCGCATTCTGTACAGGAATAGGCGTCCAGGAGATTGTGCCAGTTCAGGTCGAAGATATCTTTGGCGCCGAAGCGGGGTGCAGGCTGCGGGGCACTGCCATCGGTAGGGGCCGGAGGCGCCGTTTCCGGCTGCATGGCATAGAGCACTTCCTGCCGGACGGCGGGCATATTCCTTAATTTCCCTTCCGGGACCAGCCTGGCGTAATAAGCATTCGGGAAGGCCAGCAGGATATGCAAATGTTTGGAATAAGGCAGGTAATTGAGGAACGCCAGGATACCCAGGATATGGAGCCACCAGCAGGTCCTCTCCAGGACGACCAGGGAGCCGCTGCTCCAGCCGTTCAGCAGCGGGTGCAGCCACCGGGAAAAGGCAAAATCCCCTGTGAGACGCGCGCCGTAATGACCATAACCCCTGGCCTGCAGCAGGGTGTCGGCGGCATTCATGGTCAGAAAAAGCGACATGAGCACGATCTCTGTCAGCAGGATATAATTGGCGTCGCTGCGGGGCCAGCCATCGAGGTCATGGCTGATAAACCGCCGCAATTTCAGGAGATTCCGGCGGCATAGGAAAATGATACAGGCGGTCAATACCCCAAGGGCCAGCGCTTCGAAGCCATTGATAAGGCAGAGATAAAGGGAGCCGGTCAATCCATAGAAAAGCCGGTGTGTTCCCAGCACCCCATCCAGGGCGATCTCCAGGACTTCGAGATTGATGATGATAAAACCGGCATAGATGACGAAATGCATAACCGCTACCAGGGGGTTGCGGAACATTTTTTTCTGGCCGAATGCCAGCAGCAGGACATTTTTCCAGCGACGGCCCGAATCCGCGTCCCGGACGAACGACCCGTCATCCCCGCCAAGAAGAATGTTTCTGCGGATCTGCCTGATCTTTTTTATGAACAGCCCCGTCGCCATCGCGGCGGCCAGGATGAACAGGATCTGCTGGAGAAGGGCCATAGGAAATTTATTGTGGAGATGAAGATAAGTGTTTTGCGCATATTGCTTTAATTTGTGGCCGGAATGAAGAACTACATTTTAACGCAGCCCGTAGCAGAAAAAAAACTGCGACGTATGGCATATGAGATCCTCGAGAACAATTCCGGGGAACAGCAGCTGATTCTCGCCGGTATCCGGGAGAGCGGCAGTGTCATCGCCCGCAATATCCAGCGGCACCTGGAGGAGATCACAGGCGGCCGCCTTCCTATCCTTCTGATCACGATTACCCTGGATAAAAAGAAGCCGGGGGCGGTATCCCTCAGCAGTTCGCCCGATTTTGACGATCGGGTGGTCATCGTCATAGACGATGTGGCCAATAGCGGCAGGACCCTGCTTTATGCCATGAAACCTTTCCTGGAATACCATCCCCGGAAGATCGAATCCCTTGTACTGGTGGAAAGGAGCCATAAGGCATTCCCCGTACAGCCCGATTATACCGGGTTGTCGCTTTCAACCACCCTGCAGGAGCATATCTATGTCGAGGTGGATGGGGATCTGGTAAAAGGGGCCTGGTTGGAATAGGGGTGAAAAAAATGTCTATTAAATCTGTCAAAAAAAGCACGCTTTTGGCTGGTTTTCAGCGCCAAATAAGGTAGATTTGCCATCCTCTCAGAACTAGGGGATATCATTGATAATATGGAAGATAACAGCACGCCACTGGAGACCAAAGACAACAATCGCATCGTCCCGGTAAATATTGAAGAGCAGATGAAGACTGCCTACATCGATTATTCGATGTCGGTTATCGTCGGTCGCGCTTTGCCCGACGTCAGGGACGGTTTGAAACCCGTTCATCGCCGCATCCTGCATGGGATGAACGAACTGGGCAATAACAGCAATAAGCCTTATAAAAAAGCCGCTCGTATCGTAGGAGAGGTCATGGGGAAATATCACCCGCATGGGGATGCCTCCATCTTTGACGCCATGGT